>TARA_Y100000385_G_scaffold285993_1_pt1 | contig 43121 bp, 35 predicted proteins | sample TARA_Y100000385 | Tara Oceans TARA_Y100000385 (sample SAMEA2620980) | marine metagenome | biome: marine biome (ENVO:00000447); feature: surface water layer (ENVO:00002042); material: "saline water (ENVO:00002010), including plankton (ENVO:xxxxxxxx)" | depth 5 m
TTATGAGCCCGACGAGCTACCTACTGCTCTATCCCGCGATATAGAAGGCAAATATACAACCTTTTTGTAATTTTAAAAGAAATATTGAATATATATCTTACTGTTCAATGCTATTGGCCTCGAAAGAAGTGAGAGTTTGGTCTAAAATACTGAGCCTAAACTGTATAGGATTACAACAGACTTCACAGTCTTCAATATAATCTTGGTTGGCTTGAGAAAAGTCAATTAAAATTGAAACCGCTTCCCAGCAATAGGGGCATTGATAAAAGTGTTCTTCCATTAATTTAGCTTTTCAATAGACTCTGTAATCTGCTCCCAATCGGACATATAGGCGTTGAGCTGGTCTTTTTTGGATTGGTATTCTTCAAAGAAGCCAGGCGCAGCCACCGTTTGATCATAATTGGTTTCCATTTCCATATCAATGGTCTTAAGAGCCTGTTCTAAGGTCGCAATAGACGACTCCACCTTGCTCAAGCGGTTGTTGAGCGATTTGATTTGCTTTTGTACTTCATAAGACTGCTTTGAGGCAGCGGCCTTTTGAGGCATTTTTATTTGGGTACGTTTTTCAACTTCGCGCAAATTTTGAAGCTGGCGTTGCTCTAAATAAAAATCAATATCTCCTAAATATTGCTTTAGTTTTTGGTCCTTGAATTCATAAACTATTGAGGTCAATCCTTGAAGAAAGTCTCTATCATGAGAGACTAAAACAAGGGTGCCTTCAAACTGTTTAAGAGCCGATTTTAAAACTGTCTTGGATTTAATATCCAAGTGATTGGTCGGCTCATCCATAATAAGCACATTTAAGGGCTGCAATAATAATTTGGCCAAGGCCAGGCGGTTACGTTCCCCTCCTGAAAGGACTTTCACAAACTTATCTACAGCTTCACCTCTAAATAAAAAGGAGCCTAAAATATCTCGAACCTTGGCTCTGTTTGTTTCATTGGCGGCATCAATCATGGTATCTAAAACGGTTTTAGTTCCGTCCAAATACTCCGCTTGATTTTGAGCAAAATACCCAATCTGAACATTGTGCCCCAGTTTTACAGTACCCTTGGCCTCTAAATCACCTACAATGATTTTAGCCAGCGTGGATTTTCCCTGGCCATTTTGACCTACAAAAGCAATTTTACTTCCCCGATCTACCATAAGATCAATATGTTGAAGTACTTGTAAGTTGCCATAGTTTTTGGAAATTTGTGAGGCCTCAACCACCACCTTTCCTGGGGTTACTGAAACTGGAAATTTAAGCGTCATTACGCTATTGTCATCCTCGTCAACTTCAATGCGTTCTATTTTATCCAGCTTTTTAATAAGGGACTGCGCCATGGTAGCTTTAGACGCTTTGGCTCTAAATTTTTCAATGAGTTTTTCGGTCTGCTCTATTTGTTTTTGTTGATTTTTCTGAGAGGCTAACTGGAGAGTTTTCTGCTCTTCCCTAAGTATTAGGTATTTAGTATAAGCCCTCGGATAATCATATATTTTACCCAACACAATTTCAATGGTACGGTTGGTTACATTGTCTAAAAACATCTTGTCGTGAGATACAATCACAACCGCCCCAGAATAATTATTTAAAAACTGCTCTAACCAAATAATAGATTCAATATCCAGGTGGTTGGTAGGCTCATCTAACAACAGTATATCGTTTGGCTGTAGCAATAACTTCGCCAATTCAATTCGCATACGCCAGCCCCCCGAAAAGGTATCAGTTAGCTTATTAAAGTCTTCGCGTTTAAAACCTAGGCCTATTAATATTTTCTCTGTCTCTCCTTGGTAATTATAACCCCCAAGGATCTCGTATTGTTCTTGAACTTCGTTAAGCCCCACCATTAAGTCGTGGTAGCCTTGGCTTTCATAATCGGTGCGTTCTGCAAGCTGTATATTAATATCTTCAAGTTGAAGCTCCAAGGCTTTAATTTCTACAAAGGCTTGATATGCTTCCTCAAGAATGGTTCGCCCTAATACAAAGTCAATGTCTTGGCGTAAAAAACCAATTTTAAGTTCTTTTTTTTCTTGGGCTATTTGCCCTTCTGTGTATTCTAAATCTCCTGAAAGTAATTTTAGTAGTGTTGATTTACCAGCGCCATTTTTTCCAATTAACCCTACACGGTCACCCCCACGCAAACGGAAGGAGATGTTTTCAAACAAATAATCGCCTTGAAAGGATACAGATAACTTATGTATGTTTAGCATTTAAAAATTGTAAAAAGAAAAAATTATAAATAGATTCGCTTATTCGATATAACAAGTTGCAAAAATAGGAAATTATGATATTAAAAAAAGGAAATAAACTGTATAGTATTTTAACAGGAAATTGTCCAAAATGTCATCAAGATTATATGTACAAAAATCGCAATGCCTACCAATTATCCCAAACCTTAGAAATGCACGAACGCTGCAGGCACTGTCAAAGCAAATATAAGATTGAGCCTTCGTTTTTTTATGGTTCAATGTATGTGAGTTATGGTGTTGGAGTGGCCTTTTCAGTTGTAACATTTATGCTAACTTTCATTGTTTTTGAAAGTTCTCTTGTCTTCTCTTTTATAGCCATCGTAGCCACTCTTATAGGCTTAATGCCAGTAATTATGCGACTGTCTCGAAATATTTGGATCAATCTCTTTATGGATTATCAGCCCTCATTGGCTAAGAAAAAGCAGCCGAAAAACGATTAATATCTATGTCTTTGGGAAGTGGACTCCCTGTTTCAATAAATTCATAAAGGGCTTCGGCCATGGCAGGGGCAATTAACACCCCCCGTGTTCCCAAGCCATTCAGTACATGCACACTCTTATGATTTGGATGCCGTCCCACTAAAGGACGTCGATCAGAAACCGTTGGACGAATGCCCGCGCGTTGATCCACCACTTTAAAGTCACAACTAATGAGTTTTTTAAGCTTATCTAAAAGCTGTGCTTTGGCAGCGGGTGTAGGGGTGTTGGTTTTATCAGTCCACTCATAGGTAGAACCTACTAAATAGCGATCGGCCCCCATTGGAATGACAAAAATACTGGACTTCAAAATAGTTGTCAATTGGAGCTGTGGCGCAACAATCGTAATAAGCTCCCCTTTGGTTCCCTCCAAAGGAAGTTTTTTAAAATAGGGGTTTTTATGAATTCCAAAGCCTTCTGTAAACACAATATGTTTGGCCTGTGTAGACTTGTAACTAAGGCCGTCAGGGATTTCAATTAAGGCCTCATAATCAAAAGTCGCGTCTAGGTATTGATTTGTTTTACTTAGAAAAGTACGATAACCTTCAATAAGTTTTTGAGTATCAATTCGACCGGTAGCATAGACTTCTCCAAAACCAAAAGGGGCATTAATGGAGGTGTTTTTATTGGCAATTAACTCAGGATTCAAAAATGGAGTGAGTAAAGGCTTGTCAGATGCTAGGAACCAATTGTTTTGTTCTTGAACCGAATTAAACACCCGGTGGATTGGGACTTCATAGTCAAGCTTAAGACCTAATAACTGTTCAAGACTGGCGTATTTAGGAATCGCCACCTCCAAGTGATTTGCAGCATTCCAAGCCGCTGTAAAGCGCTTTAAAACCACCGGGTTGTACAAGCCACTCGCTACAATAGAGGCTTGCTGAGAACGGTCGCTAATCACCACAAATGATTTTTGATGCATCCGCAGTTGTTCTGCAAACAAAATACTTGCCAGGCCCGAGCCTACAATGATGTAATCACAGTTCATTTACAATGAGTTTGAAACACAAAACGCTTATCTAATGATAAGCGTTTTGTGTATAGAATAGGAGGTATTTAGTAACTCCACATATCTTGTTCTTTATTTCTAATTTTTTCTTTAATACGCTCAGATTCTAGGAGTTGCATCAAGGCATTCTCAGGTATATAATCTTTTAAACTTCGATCTTGATACACATTATCTTCTTTATAAATATAAGCCGAAAAACGTCTAGAGTTGATCAAATGATCAAAGTTAACCGGCTTTGAGGTGTTAGACTCGTTAAAAGCTTCAGCCTTAAATAATATCTCTCTCGTATCGGGATAAAACATCCAAAATAGATCTATATACACCGGATCAATTTCTTCAATCGAGTCAAATCTCTTGGACTTCGACTGAGGGGACTCAATAACTGGTGCTATTGCAATTGGTCTGTACTTTAACTCTGCTTGACGTTTGTCAAAGTACCAAATCCCTTTTATTTTAAACTTTGAAACATCTGCATAATCAAATACTTCTTCTGAATACTCCTCACGCTTGAGAAGGTTATTTTCAAAAATTAGGCGTTCTAATTCATTTTCATATTCCCCACGGGTCAACTCTTCTGAATCTTCTGCCTTGGAGTTAGAAAGTGTAGTGGGGTCTATGGCACTAAACTCCCCTAGATCAATATTAAAGGATTCAAGAAAAGCTTTTTTGCCTCCGAAACTATTAATTCTTTCAAGACCAATCCCTTCGTCAGTACCAGGCTTAATTTTTTTGTATTTTAAGGTAGCGGTTAATTTATCTAACGGAAGTATATCTTTTAAATTATCTCTGTCGTATATATCTATTGTACCGTCTAAAGCATTTGTGAGTAAATAATGCATTAAAGGGCGTCTCTCACTTCTGACAATGAGCGTATCCGTAGGATAATAAAGCGGAAAATTAACACGTTCACTTAAGTCTATTACTTCCCAAATAGTCTGAGAAAACAAAACATCTCTCTCATTGACGTACGAATAAGCTAGAGGCAATTCGTCCTCGCCTATAATGAGTTCGTCTATTGTTTTTTGCCCAATTTCGTCAGGAGATTTGGCATTTAAAATATTGCGTTGTCCCAATACCGAAGCTGGTAGAAGTAAGATTAATAGAATTAAGTGTTTCATTTTTTTAATTTGTCAATTTAACAATAATTGGCTGTGCCTCAAAAGTTAAAGCCACACCACTTACAGAAACTTTAATATTTTCAATAGTTACAGTTGATTTCTTAGGAGCCGACCTAATCGCATCAATAGCATCTTTATTAAGGCGATCAGAAGTTACAGTAATCGATGGCTTCCCAGAAACTGTTAAATCAAAACTAAAAACATTCGCTTTTAGATCGTACACAAAATCTTCAAAAGAAGCCAGGACTTTGGAAGAAGTTAAATCGCTTTTATTTAACTTAACAACACCTGTTTTTCCTGAGATCTTTCCAACCGGAGAAGGAATATCTTTAATTCTAAATTCTTTAGTGGAGATCACCTTAGAACCATCGTCCAAGGTTGCAGCAGCCGATATGTTTGTGGTGAATCCCTTCTTTGGCACCAATAAATATTTTCCGTTACTGACCTTTGAAATAGATGATTTCGAATCTGTACTTACAGAAACTTTGTTATCTGGAACACCTGCAAAAGAAATACTTAATGGATTGTTAAGTCCTCTGTAGACCACGTTCATTTTATCGGCAGCAATAGAAGCGTCATCTGGTCTTGGCACCACTACATAGTTTCCAACTATAGGAATTTCCAAGGGCTTTCCGTCCTCAAGGAATGTAAAACGACCGTCTATTTCATGCTCGCCTACATTGCCAACATTAAAGTCTAACTTTGCCGCGCCAGTAGAGTCAATTGCTTGTGAAATATCAATTTCTTGCCCTTGTACTGTGAGCTTTGTTGGAGTCACGTTTGCATATTTTCCTAAAACAACCTTACCTTGAAATTTTTCACCAGCAAAGAAAGCTGATTTATCAGCCAACACTATGGCTTGGTAATTTTTTAAGGTAACCGCCTCGGTAAGGGTATTTCCTAAAAAGAGGTTAAACATGCTTGCCTCAGTGACTTTAACATCATTCTGAATTGCCGTAAGTTTTGTGTAGGAGGCTATGGCAGGAAACCCTTGGTAGTTGTAGTCTAACCAAGCTTTTTCAATTCCATCTTTGTTTTTTACAGGATTGGTATCAAAACGCTTGTTAAAAGCTTCTATTGCTTTTTTGTACTTAATATCCGATCCTAAAACATCTTTGATTTTGTTTTTGTAAGTGTTTATTGCATCCATAACAGCCTCACCTGATTTGGTTAGGCGATCCCCTGTAAACCACTTTTCATCTAATATATCTGTTTTGTCCATTTGTTCAAATGGAAGTTTCCCTGATTCTGGGTCTACCGAGTAGCCTCCTGACTTTAACAAGTCAATTTTTAAAGTTTCGATATATTTGTAAAATGCGTCCGAGATACTACTTACTTGTTGTGCTTTATTTGCAGCTACTGCAAATTCTTCAGGCTTTTCTTTCCCCTTAGTTTTTAAATCTGCTAATAGTGCAGAGTTAGATTCCGTTGATACTATATTTGACTCCGCAAACTTAGCTTCAATGAGCCCAAATGCGGACAATACTTCTTTTGACATATTCATAGCCATCATTGCGATGAATACCAAGTACATCAAATTTATCATTTTCTGCCTTGCTGATGCTTTTCCTCCTGCCATGTTTAATTGGTTTTAAATTAGTTATTGACTTATTAGTTTCAAAAACTAATTATTTTTTACTCATTGCGGATAACATTCCACCATAAACGCCATTTAAGGACGATAAATTAGAGGCTAAGGATTTCATTTGCTCTTTGAGTTTTGTCGCATTTTCAATAGACTCTTGGTTTATTTCAGCTTGACGACTTGCGCTGTCTAGTTGCGCTTTGTAAAGACTATTGATAGATTCCATTTGCGTGGCAGCTGTCGCCATTTGGTCACTGTATTTTTGTGAGGCCCCTGCAGATCCACCCATTCCGCTGGCTGCGGCATTTAAATCTCTAAGGCTATCACCTAAGCTTGTTACTAAAGCTCCGTCAATTTTAGCCTCTTTAAGTAGGCTATCTAGTTTTTTTGTGAGGACCCCTTCAGCCGTTTCTTTTTTGGCTGCTTTTGCAGCACCTCCGGAAAGTTCTGGATAGGCGATGGTCCAATCCAATTCATCAGATTGTTTTTCAAATGCAGACCAGGTAAAAACAAGTGCCTCTACAATCATTCCTGCTGTAAGAATAGCAGATGCAAAAGGCCAGTGTTGAATTTTAAAAAGTGCACCAACAATAACAATTGCCGCTCCAAGTCCATAGACCATATTTGTGATTGTAATTTTTCCTTCTTGTGCCATAATATTAAATTTATAAAAAGTTAAAAATGTTTAGATATTTAGTTTTGGTTAAATTTTAATTAGTCGCTGCATTTGCTGTGACATCAGTTCCCATATAGTCTTGTACGGTACGGAATCCTATATAGCTTCGTGCAGAATCAGCATACTCATAATCACGTGAACTTACTTGTAAAAAGTAAGCAACGTCTTTCCATGAACCACCTCTAACAACTTTGCGTTGATTGTCAATATCGTTTACGCTTGGATTGATCGATGATGCATACTCATAAGAAGATTCTTCATAAGAAGACATCACCCACTCAGCTACATTACCAGACATATTGTAAAGATTGTAATCATTTGGTTCATAGGCATCAGCCTCAACCGTATAAAGTGCTTGGTCTGCAGCATAATTTCCTCTTAAAGGCTTAAAGTTAGCCATAAAACAACCTCGGTCATTTTTGGCATAAGGTCCGCCCCAGGGGAAGGTGGCGCCTTCTAGACCCCCACGAGCGGCGTATTCCCACTCGGCTTCTGAAGGTAAACGAAATGAATTTACAAATTGTTGACCTTTAGATTTTTTGTATGCATTTTTGTTCAAGGTTCTCCATTGACAAAAAGCCTTAGCTTGCAGCCAACTGATTCCCACTACAGGATAGCCACCATAGGCCTGGTGCCAAAAATAGTCATTGTGCATTGGCTCATTATAAGAATATTCAAAATCGCGAATCCAAACGGTAGTGTCAGGATACACATTTACAGCTTCTTTTATTATAACATCACTTCGACGCAGTTCTTTAAATTTTGCAGCAGTTTGGATATCCATATAGGAATATTCAAACTCAAACTGACTCACATCCCAAGTACGTTGTCCATTGTAAGACTCTTCTATAGGCAAGTACATATTGTCAATTACTTCAGAATACAATTCGTCAGGATAGTCTTCAGTATCAAAAATTAAATCAACATCTCGATTGATCTTGCGCTGTTCATCTCCGTAAGTATCAATCATATACTTTTCATAAGGCGTCAAATCATCATCTTCAGTCGAACTGTAAGCATAGGCGCCAATTCCACTGTCGTCATCTTGTGTTTTGCCTTCTAAATCTGCCATTTCTGCAAGTCGGAGTCTTAAAATTGAGTCTCTAACCCACTCGACAAATTGACGGTATTCACTGTTGGTTATTTCGGTTTCGTCCATATAAAATGAGCGTACAGAAACCGTTCGTGTTGGCGCATCTTGGACATCAGCTATATCATCATCAGACTTACCCATCACAAAAGCACCACCTGGAACTAAGCTCATACCGTAAGGCTTTTCTGGGTGCCATTTTTTACCTTTAACCCCTACTAACTCTCCTTTGTCTTTTGATCCACAACTGCTAATAAAGGCAAGGACTAATGTTATTAAAAATATCTTTTTCATAAGCAAATAAATTCAAGGAGTCGGACTCCTAAAAATTTTTAGTTTGTAAACTTATCTATATATTTCCTAAAAAACAACTTTTTCTGTTGAATGATTCTTAAAAAAATAAAATAAATTTATTAGTATTGATTTAGTTTTTCTTATAAGCTTTATACCAACGCTCAGGTATTATGCCCTTCGTAGCACTTTCATAATCTTCCTGCATACAAGCTAATAACGGGTGTTGTTTCGATTTAGTATTTGAATACTCTAAAAACGGAATTTCAATCCACCATCTTCCCGTCTTTTTACTCTTAAAAAAAACTAATTCTTCTTCCTCTACAAGGACTGTAAACTTTAAATAACTGCTTTGATCATTAAAATCATCATCCTTAAGTCTACAATTTACTCCCTCAATAAAATACCATACTATTTGGGCTACAAGCATAGCCGTTGCCGCATCATCTTGCGAGGGATTGTATTCATAAACTCCAAAAGAACTTACTTTATTACTGATTCCGGCGTAACGAGCTATCGCGCATATTTCACGACCATTAAATCCGTTAGGAGAATATTTTTGTTTAAGACTTAATTCAGATGATTTAACAGAGTTTAAATCCAAAGTAACAATATCTGCATCCCTCAAAATAGGCTCAACACTGCTTATGGAGTGTACAATATCCCCTAAACGGTACGACTCAAAATAAAGCTTATCCATTAAATCAATCTCTTCTTGAGAATTAAAATAGGTTTGAAATCCAATGGCAGTGTAATTAAATAAATTATAGGGTTGTTCAAGAATAATTTTTCCTAAATAACTGCCGTTATTGATAGGCTTTGAAGAGTCCCCCAAATCAAAACTTTTATCTATGTTCACAACATTAACCATAGAACTAATTTTGTCATAGGCTCTATAATTAGCATAGGTTAGGTCTTGTGAGCCTCCTAATATTAGCGGGATAATATTTGCTTGCACTAAACCAGAAACTAGCTGAGAGAGGGCAAAATAGGTATCTTCAACAGTCGCCCCTTTTTGAATATCTCCAAGATCGGCCATGTCCAGTGACCAGTTGCCGGGGAACAACCCATAAAAGGCTTTTCGGATTTCGTTAAGCTGAAATTCTTCTCCAATATAATCTAGAGAATTTCTGGACTCTAAAACTCCTACAATGGCTATTTTAACACCTTCCAATTCAGGCTGAGTTGAAGTGCAATGGATCCTTAGTTTTTTTCCTATAGCCTGGCCATGTAAGAGCTTTATCTGATCTACAAGCCGGTCTTGAACCGGAGAAAGAAAACTGAAGTCTACCATTTATTTCTTTTTTCTAGCGCGCGATTTTTTCTTGGGAGCATTTTTTGAGATAATCTCTTTTACTTGCTCCAAGGTAAGTTTTGCAGCATCTACAGTTTTGGGGAGTTCAATTTTGGTTTTCCCTTTGATGATGTTATGGCGACCCCATCTTGCTTTTTCAACGCGAATCCCCTCATCCTCCCAGTCGTGGATAAGCTTGTCGATTTCTTTTTGAATTTTATCTTTAATTAAGGATTCAATATCATCGTTAGATAAATTATCCCAATCGTATTTTTTATTCACATTAATAAACATACTATTCCATTTGATAAAGGGTCCAAAACGCCCTTTACCTTTTTGAACCGGCAAACCTTCATACTCATATATAGGGGCATCTGCCGCCTCTTTTTCTTTTATATACTCAATTGCATCTTCCATTTCAACGCGCATAGGATCTACTCCTTTTGGAAGAGAAATAAATTTGGCTCCAAACTTTACATAAGGACCGAAACGGCCATTATTCACAATAATATCTTCTCCTTTATAGGTGCCCAAGTCTTTTGGAAGTTTAAAAAGTTCCAAGGCTTGCTCATAAGTAATCGATGACAATTGGAAATTAGGGGGTACACTCGCAAAAACTTGCTTTTCTTCCTCGTCAGCAAGACCAATTTGAACAATAGGTCCAAATTTACCGAGACGAACACTTAATTGACGCCCTGATTTTGGATCTTTTCCTAAAATACGTTCTCCGGATTCCCGGTCGGCGTTTTGACTAACTTCTTCTACTTGAGGGTGAAAATCTTTATAAAATGATTTCATCATTTTAGACCAATTTTCCTTCCCATTGGCTATTAAATCAAAATCTGCCTCTACCTTGGCTGTGAAATTATAATCTAAAATAGCCTCAAAATGATTTACTAAAAAGTCAGTTACAATCATTCCTATATCGGTAGGCACTAACTTTCCTTTATCAGATCCAAATTTTTCTGTAAGTTTCTTTCCTTCTAATGCACCCTTGGACAGGCTCCACAATGAATAGCTTCGTTCGCTGCCGTCTACCGTCCCTTTTTCAACATACTTTCTGTTTTGAATGGTGGAAATTGTAGGGGCGTAAGTAGAGGGTCTACCAATTCCTAACTCCTCTAGCTTTTTGACCAGCGAGGCTTCAGTAAAGCGGTAGGGTGGTCTTGAAAAACGTTCAGTTGCTGTTATATAGTTATTTCCTAAGGCCTCGTTAAGGGTCATAGCCGGCAACATGCCTTCTTGCTCCATATTCTCCTCATCAGTGCCTTCTAAGTATACTTTTAAAAACCCATCAAATTTAATGACTTGACCATTAGCTGTAAATGTTTCATTGTGGCTAGAGGCATTAATTTTGACATTGGTACGCTCTAACTGCGCATCACTCATTTGTGATGCAATAGCACGCTTCCAAATGAGATCATACAAACGAGCTTGATCGCGTTCTATAGCCACTGAATGGGTTGAAAAGTTGGTTGGACGAATCGCTTCGTGGGCCTCTTGGGCGCCTTTTAACTTTCCTTTAAAATTTCGCGGCTTGCTGTAAGCATCCCCGTATGATTTTAATATTTCTTGAGCTGCAGTATTTCGGGCTTCTTGTGAAAGATTTACGCTGTCAGTCCTCATATAAGTAATTAAACCTGCTTCATACAGCCGCTGTGCCATATTCATGGTTTTGCTTACTGAGAAATACAACTTTCTTGCGGCCTCTTGCTGAAGCGTGGAGGTTGTAAAGGGGGCTGCAGGTGATTTTTTTGCAGGTTTTTTTTCAAGACTTGATACTGAAAATGAAGCCTTGATATTATTTTCTAGAAATACTTTTGCTTCCGCTTCACTGCTGAATGCTCTAGGTAATTTTGCCTTAAAAACCTGTCCTTTAGCGGTAGTGAATTCAGCATCGATTCTAAAACTTGGCTGAGACTGGAAGCCCCGAATTTCGCGTTCGCGTTCAACAATAAGCCGTACAGAAACAGATTGAACACGTCCGGCAGATAGGCCTCCTTTAACTTTACGCCACAAGACGGGTGATAATTCATAGCCTACAATTCGGTCTAAAACACGTCGAGCTTGTTGGGCATCTACTAGATTGTAATCAATGGATCGCGGATTTTTAACGGCATTTTCTATGGCACTTTTAGTGATTTCATGAAATACAATTCGCTTTGTTTTGGCCTTATCTAATTTTAGTGTTTCTGCTAAATGCCAAGCAATGGCCTCTCCTTCTCTATCTTCATCACTAGCGAGCCAAACCATCTCTGCTTTTTTAGCCAGTGATTTAAGTTTGCTAACTACCGTTTTTTTGTCACTAGACACTTCGTATTTAGGCTTAAAGTCGCCTTCAACATCTACCCCTAGTTCTTTAGAAGGTAAATCGGCGATGTGTCCAAAGCTCGACTCAACCTTAAAGTCTTTTCCTAGAAATTTTTCTATAGTTTTTGCCTTAGCAGGTGACTCAACAATCACTAAATTCTTAGCCATACATCATTTTTAAAGAGGTACAAATGTAGCGGAATTTTTTTATTTCTTTATTTTATTTCTTCTACAAAACATAAAACCACTGTTGGGGCTAGATGTTTTAAACAAGCTGAATACTTGAGATAAGGAGCTATAAGTCAATTGTTTGAGGCTCTGATTTAGAGCGTTCAAAACCCACTGCTTCTTTGTAAATAATATATTGAGGTAAGTATAAAAAACAACCAAAAAACAAACTTCCCAAGCCGAAACTCACTAAACTAATAACGTATAACAGAATCCCATTTAAGACAAGAGTTGAAAATGTAATTCCCCATTTCTTATTTCCAATTGCAAAGCTAAGTTTCACCAATTCAGTAATTGACAAGTTGGGGTTGTAGGCAAAAACAGGCATTAAAAACATAAGGGGGACAACTGCATATACTAAGGGTAAGAAGCAAAGCAAAGCAGCTCCCAGACTAATGCCCACATATGCCAAGAAAACTCCTAAAGATTTTCCAATTAAGGACGCTTTAAAAAAGCAGAATAGATCTGAAATAACAAAGGACTCCCCGTGATCAATCTGTTTTATAAGGTTGTAAAAACCTAAGTACATTAAATAAGACAGCACACTGACTACCAATAGCATTAAATAAACCCCTATAAGAGAAGCGCCATAGTCGTTTATCAGAGCCTGACTCACCGCTGCGGAATCCAAAATACCGTTTACTGTATTTTCCTTAACAAGATTAAAATAAGGAATGTAAAAAATAATTATAAGAGGAAGCATTGTTAGAATGGACAAGAGTTGAAGAATGAGTCCTTGAATCCAAACTTTTTTGAATACTGTTACAGACATATTAAAAAGATCCCCAAAATCTGTAGATTTTGAGGACTGTATTTTATTAATTAGGGCGCTAAAAGAATTCATATACTAAATTATATTGTTAATATTCACCAAATAAAGCGGATAGAGTTGTGAAAACAAAATAAATAATCAAAATACTGACACTTTGTCATAAAAAATAAATTTATTGTATATTTGCATACTTATTGTTCGCTAAAAACAATTAACACCCATGGAGCACTCAATAAACGAAACCATTCAAGGCGAGAAATTAGTCCTCGAACAAAGACCTGCCAATAACAAAAAGCTGTTCATAGAAAGTTATGGCTGTGCTATGAACTTTAGTGACAGTGAAATTGTAGCCTCTATATTATCAAAAGAAGGGTTTAATACCACTAAAATTCTTGAAGAAGCAGACTTGGTTTTGGTCAACACCTGCTCCATTCGTGACAAGGCAGAGCAAACCGTTCGAAAGCGTTTAGAAAAATACAATGCGGTCAAAAGAATAAATCCCAATATGAAAGTTGGCGTATTAGGCTGTATGGCTGAACGGCTCAAGAGTAAGTTTTTAGAAGAGGAAAATATTGTAGACCTTGTTGTAGGGCCAGACGCTTATAAAGATCTTCCAAACTTAATTGCTGAAGTAGACGAAGGAAGAAATGCAGTAAATGTAGTTTTGTCTAAAGAAGAAACCTATGGGGATATTTCTCCGGTAAGACTCAACTCAAATGGGGTCACTGCATTTGTATCCATCACAAGGGGGTGCGACAATATGTGCACCTTTTGCGTAGTCCCTTTTACGAGAGGACGCGAACGCAGTAGAAACCCTCAAAGCATTATTGAAGAGATTAATGAACTTTGGAAAAACGGATATAAAGAAGTGACGCTTTTGGGGCAAAATGTGGACAGCTACCTTTGGTATGGTGGCGGTTTAAAAAAAGGATTTGCCAATGCCTCTGAACTGCAAAAAGCGACCGCAGTTGACTTTGCCTTATTGTTAGATATGTGTGCAAAAACACAGCCTAAGATGCGCTTTCGATTTTCAACTTCCAATCCACAAGACATGGCCTTAGAGGTAATCAGAACAATGTCCAAACATCAAAATATTTGCAATCACATACACCTTCCGGTTCAAAGTGGAAGCAACCGCATCCTAAGGGAGATGAACCGCCAACACAGCCGTGAGGCGTACCTTAAACTGGTGCATGAAATTAGAACAATTATTCCTGACTGTGCGATTTCACAAGATATGATTTGCGGATTTCCAACTGAGTCTGAGAAAGACCACCAAGACACCCTCAGTTTAATGGAAGAGATAAAATATAGCTTTGGGTTTATGTATGCCTATTCGGAACGGCCTGGTACCCTCGCGGAAAGAAAACTTGAAGACGACGTTCCTTTTGAAACTAAAAAAAGGCGTTTAGCTGAAGTCGTTCAACTACAACGCACGCATGGCCACTTGCGAACAAAACAATTCATCAACAAAACTGTTGAAATATTAATCGAAAAAGAATCCAAAAAATCGAACGCTGAATGGTCAGGAAGAAGCGCTCAAAATACCGTTGCCGTATTCCCAAAAGGCCCTTATAAAGTCGGAGATTTTGTAAGGGTTAAAATAAACGACTGTACCAGTGCTACCTTGATAGGGGAAGCTGTTGGATATTCAGATAACAATTAACTATGGAAACAGTTCAATCTATAAAACAACGTTTTAGTATCATTGGAAATGATACGGGCTTAAACCGCGCTGTAGAAAAAGCAACTCAAGTAGCCCCTACAGATATTTCGGTTTTAGTAACAGGAGAGAGTGGTGTAGGAAAAGAAAGTATTCCTAAAATCATACATCAGCTTTCACATCGCAAACACAATAAGTATATTGCCGTAAATTGTGGAGCCATTCCCGAGGGTACTATTGACAGTGAATTATTTGGCCATGAAAAAGGCGCCTTTACGGGAGCGACACAAACAAGGTCCGGCTATTTTGAAGTCGCGGATGGTGGAACCATATTTTTAGATGAAGTTGGTGAGCTTCCACTTACCACCCAAGTCCGTTTGCTTAGAGTCTTGGAAAATGGAGAATTTATTAAGGTAGGGTCCAGTGCCGTTCAGAAAACCAATGTGAGAATTGTAGCTGCAACAAACGTTAATATGTTTGAGGCTATTGAAAAAGAAAAGTTTAGAGAGGACCTCTATTACCGACTTAGTACTATTGAAATTTCGCTTCCTCCCCTACGAAAACGAAAAGAAGACATCCATTTGTTGTTTAGGAAATTTGCCAGTGATTTTGCATTGAAGTATAAAATGCCAACCATCCGATTGGAAGACTCTGCGGTGGCAGCGCTAATCAACTACCGTTGGAGCGGAAACATCAGGCAGTTGAGGAATGTTGCGGAGCAAATATCTGTTTTAGAATCTTCAAGAATGATTGGTCTTGAAAGCCTGCAAAGCTACTTGCCAAACACGGGCTCAAATTTACCAACAGTGCTTGGAAAGCAAAACTCGAAAAGTGATTTTGGTACGGAAAGAGAGATTTTATACAAAGTTCTTTTTGATATGAAAAGTGACTTAAATGACCTCAAAAAACTCACTATGGAATTGATGCAAAACGAGAACCACAGTGACATTCAAAAAAACAACGAAAGTCTCATTCAAAAAATATACAATAAAGAGGAATCTTTAGCTTCAGAAAAAGAAACAGAAGTTTTTTCCCTTACAGTCAAAACAGAAAAAGAACATCCTGTTGAAATTTTAGAAAATCGAGAGAGTGATTTTTCTTATATTGATGCAGTTGAAGCGGAAGAAGAAACCCTGTCCTTACACGACAAAGAACTAGAACTAATTAAAAAATCTCTTGAACGTCACAAAGGAAAGCGTAAATTAGCAGCAGACGAATTGGGGATTAGTGAACGTACTCTGTATAGAAAAATAAAACAATATGACCTTTAACGTTTTAAAATACTGCTTAGTGTTAAGCATAATTATACTTGTGTCTGGCTGTGGTGCTTACTCCTTTACAGGCATCTCTTTAAGTGACAAAACAGAGACTTTTCAAGTTAATTACTTTCAAAATACCGCAGCACTGATCGAACCTGGAATTGAAAGAGACTTTACACTCGCACTTCAGGATTTGATATTAAACCAAACCAACCTAGGTCTTGTCAAATCGAATGGGGACATTATTTACGAAGGAGAAATCGTTGAGTACAGAATTTCTCCAACAACAGCAACATCAAGCAATACCGCTGCACAAAATCGCTTAACGATAAGTGTTAATGTACGTTTTATAAACTCTGATGATGAAGAGGCTGATTTTGAAAAAAGATTTAGCTTTTTCTACGACTTTGCGGGCAGCGCTCAGCTTGTCGGATCTCAAAAAACAACTGCTATAGAAGAAATTTTTGAACGCATTACTCAAGACGTTGTAAATGCCTCACTCGCAAATTGGTAGTGCCATGAAAACATCAGACTTTACATATTTATTGCACCACCCTACTAGCTTGGACAAGGAACAGCTGACACATGTGTCGAGTATTGTTGAAGCCTTTCCTTATTTTCAATCTGCCAGAGCAATTTACCTTAAAGGGCTAAAGGATTTAGGGAGTTTTAAATACAACCAAGAGTTAAAATCAACTGCGGCACATACAACGGATCGCAGTATTTTATTTGATTTTATAACGTCTGATATTTTTTTACAAAATGATGTTTCTACACATATAAAACAAAATATCGACCAAATTAAATCTATTACAGTTACTGCCTTTCAGGACATTTCAAACAAAAGTGTTTCTGAAAAAACTGCAGGTAATAGTCAGATAAAAAGTCCATCGCCGCCAATAGATGAGTCTAATTCCATTTCAAAATTAGGGCTAGGAACTCCCTTGGAGTTTACTAAAACTGAAACACATTCTTTTTCTGAATGGCTAAATCTTACTCAAAAAAAACCTATTGATCGTTCGGAATCGGCAGCGGCATCAAAGGCCTCTTTAAGGGATAAAAATTATGCACTTATTGATGCATTCATCACCAATAAACCTAAAATAAAACCCTTAGATAAAGATTCAAAACTTATCAATCTTGCAGAAGAAAACAGTCTTGAAACTGAAAATTTAATGACCGAAACCTTGGCAAGAATTTATGTGGAACAGAAAAACTATGATAAAGCGATACAATCTTACCAAATTTTAAGTTTGAAATATCCAGAAAAAAGTAGTTTATTTGCAATCCAAATTGAAGCAATAAAAGTATTAAAAGAAAAAAATAATATATAATGAGCACGTTTTCCATATTTCTAGTCCTCATCGTCATAGTTGCATTTCTGCTAGTCGTTGTAATAATGGTTCAAAACCCCAAAGGCGGAGGTTTATCTTCCTCATTTGGCGGGGGCGGAGGTCAACAAGTTGGTGGTGTTAAAAAAACATCAGACTTTTTGGACAAAAGCACCTGGGCCTTAGCAACACTACTAATAGTATTAATATTGATGTCTAATATTGCCATTGGAGGTACTGACAGCAGTCAAGAATCTAAAGCTCTCGACTTAGAAGCTGCTCCGACCACATCTCAGCCAGTAGCTGTTCCTATACCAGAAGCCGCTCCTGAAGCGACTACAAAAAACTAGTAGTGCTGAAAAACTCACCCCTAATGCCAACGCCTTTACGTTGGCATTTTTTATATCTGAAAGTTTGTCAGTTATTCAGAGATGGCACACTTTTAGAATAAAGTTAGAATATTAATATAAAACAAAAATAAAAACATATGGCTTTAAACATCAAACCTTTAGCAGACAGAGTTCTGGTAGAACCTATGCAGGCGGAAACAAAAACAGCTTCGGGTATTATCATACCTGATAATGCAAAAGAAAAACCTCAAAAAGGAACTGTAGCCGCTGTAGGAAAAGGCACAAAAGACGACCCAATAACTGTAAAGGTGGGAGACACTGTACTTTACGGTAAATACGCAGGAACTGAACTAAAACTAGAAGGAACTGAGTATTTAATCATGCGAGAAAGTGATATTCTTGCAATTGTTTAATTTTTAAAAACTAAAAAAATGGCAAAAGATATAAAATTTGATATAGACGCTCGTGACGGATTGAAACGCGGGGTTGATGCACTTGCAAATGCGGTAAAAGTAACGCTAGGCCCAAAAGGTCGTAATGTTATCATTAGCAAAAGTTTTGGTGCTCCACAAGTAACTAAAGATGGAGTTTCCGTAGCAAAAGAAGTGGAGCTAGAAGACCCTTTAGAAAATATGGGAGCTCAAATGGTTAAAGAAGTAGCCTCTAAAACCAATGATTTAGCGGGAGATGGTACCACTACCGCAACAGTTTTAGCGCAAGCCATTGTAAAAGAAGGCTTAAAAAATGTGGCCGCAGGCGCCAATCCTATGGATTTGAAACGCGGTATTGACAAAGCCGTTAGCGCTATCACAGCAGATTTAGAAAAACAAGCTAAGAAAGTTGGTAATTCATCTAAAAAAATACAGCAAATTGCTTCTATTTCAGCTAATAACGACAATACAATTGGCGAACTTATTGCCTTGGCATTTGGAAAAGTTGGTAAGGAAGGGGTCATCACTGTTGAGGAAGCCAAAGGAACCGACACTTATGTAGATGTGGTGGAAGGCATGCAATTCGACAGAGGGTATTTAAGTCCTTATTTTGTAACAGATGCTGACAAAATGATTGCTGACTTAGAAAACCCCTATATTTTATTATTTGATAAAAAGATATCTAACCTGCAAGAAATTCTTCCAATTTTAGAACCTGTTGCACAATCTGGACGTCCGCTTTTAATTATTGCAGAAGATGTGGATGGTCAAGCACTCGCAACACTAGTGGTAAATAAATTAAGAGGCGGTCTTAAAATTGCCGCTGTAAAAGCACCTGGATTTGGTGACCGCCGTAAGGCCATGTTGGAAGACATCTCTATACTTACTGGAGGGGTAGTGATTTCTGAGGAACGCGGATTTTCTTTAGAAAATGCCGACTTAACAATGTTGGGAACTGCTGAAACAGTCACTATAGACAAAGACAATACAACAATTGTAAATGGTTCTGGAAACGCCGACGATATCAAGGCTAGAGTCAATCAAATCAAAGCACAGATTGAAACAACCACTAGTGACTACGACAAAGAAAAGCTTCAAGAACGTCTGGCTAAATTAGCAGGGGGAGTTGCTGTTTTGTATGTAGGAGCTGCAAGCGAGGTTGAAATGAAAGAAAAGAAAGACCGTGTTGACGATGCATTGCATGCGACTCGCGCCGCTGTAGAAGAAGGTATTGTTGCTGGAGGTGGCGTGGCCCTTGTAAGAGCGCAAAAAACACTTGGGAAACTAGCTGAGGTCAATGTTGACGAAGCAACTGGAGTTCAAATTGTTTCTAGAGCTATAGAAGCGCCTTTGCGTACGATTGTAGAAAACGCAGGTGGCGAAGGCAGTGTTGTTATTAATAAAGTCTTGGAAGGAAAAGGAGACTTTGGTTATGACGCCAAAAGCGATACCTATGTAGACATGCTTAAGGCGGGAATTATTGATCCCAAGAAAGTAACAAGAGTTGCGCTAGAAAATGCAGCCTCTGTTTCGGGAATGATTTTAACCACTGAATGTGCACTGATAGACATCAAAGAAGATGCCCCCGCAGCCATGCCCCCAATGGGCGGAGGGATGCCCGGTATGATGTAAAAATACATTTATAGTAAACTAAAAAAGCTCCTGAATTTCAGGAGCTTTTTTTATAGATATTCAGAATTACTTCTAATGCTTTGCGTCCTATTGGTGTTCTTCAATAACAGCCGCTTCACGGTATTTACAACAGGGATGGAGAGCCTCATAAGCCTTATTGCTTGCCTCAAAAGATTTAGTGTCATGACCTGCAGCAGCTAAATTGGCTTCAATCTGCGCTGCGCTTGTTTTGTTTTCATCAAAGAAAAGCTTTAACTCATGCGTGTCAATATTCCAAACGGCTGATTTAACGCCTTTGGTTTTCAAACTTGTTTTTTCAATGCGCTTTTTACACATCATGCAAACCCCGTCCACCTCAACAGACGCGGTTACATTTTTATTTTGACTGAAACTCATGGCCCCTATGAAGAGCATGCTAAGTGTTATAAGAAGTGTTTTCATAAATACTTGTTTTAGTTTAATTTATAGCGCAAGCCGGTGTAATAGGTACTGCCAAATATAGGGCCATATACAAATGTAGTGTCAAAATTTGATTCAAATGGGTTTTCAGAACTAATTATTGGCGTTTTCTGTCTGACATTTGTAATATTTTCTGCACCTATATAAATTTCAAAAGCCTGTGAGAACACTTTAGTGACTTGCATATTAAGCGTGGAGAGCGCTGGAGAATAGGTCGGCAATTGATAGGCTTGTGGGCTCATTTCTGTGGATGAAAAACGCTGCTTTCCCAACCAATTATAGGTGGTATCAAACTTCCAAGCCCCTCCACCGTTTTCAGCACACAACTCATAAGATAAATTTGCGAAATAGCGGTGTTGAGATGTTAATGGTTTTAGGCGTTTTCCCGTGGCATACTGTGTTTGCACATCATAAAACTTATAGGCTGTTTTTAAGTTCAAAAACTCCATAAGGTTGATGCTAAATTCGGCTTGGAAGCTGTTTGCATAACTAGCACCCTCCAAATTATAAAAACTAACCTCATAAGGGTTTTCATAATCCACAACAACTTGGTTTTGAAAATCGGTACGGTAAAAATCTAAAGTAAGGTCCGCCTTTCTTTTAAAAACATTAAATCCCTGTAGAAAAGACAGGCCGTAATTCCATGCAATTTCGGGATCTAATCCGTAAATACTACCCCCAGAGCTTTGAAGGTTAATGCTTCTGGATGTCGCAAATAGTTTTTGGTTTTCAGCAAAAATATTTGCCGCACGTTTTCCACGTCCAAAAGATACCCTAAGTGCTGACTTTTCCCAAGGTGTATACCGTGCATGCAAGCGGGGGGTTAGGAAGGTCCCTAATAAATTGTGATGGTCAACACGGAGGCCTGCAGTTAGATTAAGAGCGTCAAGATTATCAAAGCTGTATTCAAAAAAAGCGCCAATAGAACGTTCCTTTCGACTGTAAACCTGTGAATTTACGACTTCATTATAGCGGTCATAATTGGCGTTTAACCCTGTTTTTATTTTGTGCCTTGAGTCGCTTATAATCGAATTGTAAACCAGATTAGAATAGAGGCTTTTATGTCGTATATCATACTGGTTTAGGCCAAAGTAAGAGGCTTGATCATGGTTACTGTAGGCTAGCTGAAGACCAAGGCTACGGTATGGGATTTCGGGATTCACATAACCAAATTTCACGGAAACTTCAAAGCGTTTAGTATCAATTTCACTTCCCCAAATACTGCTTGATAGTCGGTCTGTTTTTGGGTTAAAGCTGAGCTGACCTCCTTGCTTTTGATCCGTTAGATAGCGGAGGTTTAAAAAAGTAATTAGCCCTTTCTCTGGGTCTGAATATTGCCAGCGATTCATAATATTTAGTTGTTTTAGCAAAGGCATGTCAAGAAATGAATCGTTATTTCTATCAAACTTTTCTGAGCGATTATTGTTATGCAAATACAGCCCTGTACTCCACTTCTCAGAAAGTAAGGTGTTTATATGAGTGTTGAGTTCAGTTTTGCCATTCAAGGCACCATAAGCATTTATAAAAAGGCGGTTATCGCTGCTAGGCTTGACCAATTCGGCATTGATTTGTCCAGCGATACTTTCAAAGCCATTTACTACACTCCCCGTCCCTTTGGTAACTTGAATGCTTTCAACCCATGTTCCGGGGATAAAACTCATCCCATAGGCTTGAGAGGCGCCGCGAATAGAAGGTGTATTTTCCGTAGTGACTAAAATATAGGGGCTTGTCAAGCCTAGCATTTTAATCTGCTTTGTGCCTGATATTGCATCCGTAAAGTTAACATCAATAGAAGGGTTTGTCTCAAAACTTTCTGACAAATTACAACAGGCGGCTTTTAACAACTCATCACTACTTATTGTAGTAATATTTCTAGAGGACAAATAAGAGGTTGCCGTTGATTTTTTTCGCGTAGAAACGATGACTTCTCCTAAATCTTCAGCGGGTTTAAGGACGTGATAAATCATTTTAGGACTCGCGACCATAAGCGTGTCGGCTCTAAATCCTACATAACTAATCACTAGCTTGCTATTATCATCTGTGTAAGGCAGCTTAAAAGCTCCCTCAGTAGAGGTGATAACTCCATTTGAACTGTTTAGCCAAAACACATTGGCGCCAGCAAGCGGAATCGGTTGATTTTTGGAGTTTTTTTCCATGACGACTCCCCTTATTTCGTTCTGTGAACAAATAAAAAGGGGTATTAATATTATAATATATAAAATAGATTTCATTGTCTTTTAATTTAAAATAAAACTTTAATTCGGGTTTTTGCACTGCGAGAAAACCCTATTAATTACAATTAATTAAGACAAAATTAAATTAAGAAAAGCTGATAAGCTACTTGAGAATCCACCGCTAAATCAGGCGGTGTGTAGTGGCAGTAAATAACGGCCACTTTAGTTTGGAAATCATCACAGCAAATCGCTGTATTGGAATCGGTTTTAAACAGACCTAAAGAGGGGAATTCAAATGAGTCTAAAATTACTTCAATTTGGTTCAAGCCCTGAACCTTGATAATCTTGTTTTGACAGCAACTGTTTTGCAAAAAGCCATAAGAATTTCTCACAGCGCCTTTGCAGCAAGGAGCCACCTGAGCGGTCACAGTCCCCTTCGAAAGCTGTGTACTGCATAGGGCTGTTTCAACTTTAAATGAAAAAGAAGAAAGAAGCAGCAAAATAGCCAACATCAAGGATAAGAATTTATAGGCCCTTGGTTTGTTCATGCCTCAAATTTAACAAAACTATAAGTATAGCGGGGTATTCTTTTTAAAAATTAATAGAAAAAAGTGTTTTTATAGATGTTAAATATTATAAACAGTATTTTAGCACAAACAAATGAAATGGACTTAATTAATTTAAAACCGAAAATAACAGCCCTCGTTTCCAATTCGCAAGGGCTTGATGCGACATTACAGTCGGTTTGTGAGTTGTTGAAAGCTTCTGTACCCTATTATGACTGGGTTGGTTTTTATTTTAGAAATGGAGAGAAAAAAGAACTAAAACTTGGGCCTTATGCCGGCACAGCTACAGACCACATAAGTATTCCCTTTGGAAAAGGGATCTGTGGACAGGTCGCTGTCAACAATAAAAATTTTGTGGTTCCTGATGTGTCCGCTCAAGACAATTATATTGCCTGCAGCATCCATGTGAAGTCTGAAATTGTAATCCCGCTGTTTGTCAACAATAAGAATATTGGCCAAATTGACATTGACTCAAATACCAGCAATCCATTTACACAAGCCGATGAACGATTTTTAGAATTTGTATGCCAATCGGTTGCAACACTTATGTAGTTGTTGATAACTCTCCAAATAAGTTAAAAAAAATCGCTATTTTGAAAGAAATCAAATTATTTCTTCAGCCTGAATTGACTATTTTTGATGTTTAATATTTAGACTTCAAAATGAGCCAAAACAAAACAATCAAATCCGCCTTAATTTCCGTATTTAGTAAAGAAGGGCTGGCGCCCATTGTGGAAACACTCAATGCGCAAGGAGTAACTATATACTCCACTGGAGGGACCCAGAAATTTATTAATGATTTGGGGATAAATGTTATCCCGGCAGAAAACATTACTGAATACCCCTCCATCCTTGGCGGTCGTGTAAAAACATTGCATCCTAAAATATTTGGCGGAATTTTAAATCGACAAGACCACCCACAAGACCTTGAAGAAATGAAGACGTTCTCCATTCCTCAAATTGATGCCGTCATTGTGGATCTATACCCTTTTGAAAAAACGGTTGCTTCCGGTGCCAGCGATGAAGCTATTATTGAAAAGATTGACATCGGGGGGATCTCATTGATTCGCGCAGCCGCAAAAAACTTTAAAGATGTCATATGTGTGTCTTCGGTAGAGGATTATACTGAATTTTTAGACCTAATCAGCAGTGATAATGGAACTATTTCTATCGAAGATCGCAAACGATTTGCAACCAAATCTTTTGATGTGTCCTCCCATTATGACAGTGCAATTTTTAACTATTTCAACAAAGAAAAAGAAGAGGTTGTCTTAAAAATAAGCGAAACAAAAGGCAGCGTACTTCGTTATGGAGAAAATCCCCACCAAAAAGGGTATTTCTTTGGCGACTTTGAAGCGATGTTTAGCAAACTTCACGGAAAAGAGTTAAGCTATAATAATCTTTTAGATGTTGATGCTGCAGTAAATCTCATGAATGAGTTTTATGGGGAAGCTCCAACTTTTGCAATATTAAAACACAATAACGCCTGTGGGATCGCCCAAAGAGACACCCTTAGTCAGGCCTATACAGATGCCTTGGCAGGAGATCCTGTCTCTGCATTTGGAGGGGTTTTAATCGCCAATTGTGAAATAGACTTAGCAACTGCTGAAAAAATCCATAGCTTATTTTGTGAAGTGGTGATTGCCCCTTCATTTAGCGCAGAGGCGCAGGCTGTTTTAAAAGGCAAGAAAAATAGAATTCTACTCATCCAAAACACTGTCAAGCTTCCTGACACTAGCGTAAGAAGTTGTTTAAATGGAGTTTTGGTTCAAGAAAAAGACAGCATTACTGATGATGCCTCAATTCTAGAAAATGCCACTAACTCAAAACCAATTGAAAGTGAAGTTGAAGATCTTTTGTTTGCCTCTAAAATTTGTAAACACACAAAATCAAATACAATTGTGTTGGCTAAAAATAAACAATTATGTGCGAGCGGAACCGGACAAACCAGCCGGGTAGATGCCTTGAATCAAGCGATTCATAAAGCAATATCTTTTAACTTTAATATAAGTGGTGCCGTGATGGCAAGTGATGCCTTTTTTCCATTTCCTGACTGTGTAGAAATAGCTAAAAATGCTGGAATTACAGCCGTTATTCAGCCTGGGGGCTCTATTAAGGACCAATTGAGTATTGACTACTGCAACGCTAATAATGTTGCCATGGTATTTACAAAAACTCGTCATTTTAAACACTAATTTATTTAGCCGTTCCCATTGTAAAAATAACTTTTATTTTAGTACATTTACAAAACAGCATATTACTTTAACACTTTTAGTAAATTTATTATAACATATGGGATTTTTTGACTTCTTAACTGAAGAGATAGCAATCGACTTAGGAACCGCCAATACCTTGATCATCCACAATGATAAAGTGGTCATTGACAGTCCCTCAATTGTCGCAAGGGATAGAATGTCTGGTAAAATCATTGCTGTAGGGAAAGAAGCGAATTTAATGCAAGGTAAAACACATGAAAACATCAAAACGATTCGTCCGTTAAAAGATGGTGTTATTGCTGATTTTGATGCTTCTGAACAAATGATCAGCTTGTTCATCAAGAGCATCCCTGCACTCAAAAATAAATTATTTGCACCCTCATTAAGAATGGTAATATGTATTCCTTCAGGAATTACAGAAGTAGAAATGCGGGCCGTAAAAGAATCTGCCGAACGTGTGAATGGAAAAGAAGTTTACTTAATTCACGAGCCCATGGCAGCAGCTATTGGAATTGGGGTAGATATTATGCAGCCAAAAGGAAATATGATCGTTGATATTGGTGGAGGAACTACTGAAATTGCCGTTATTGCTTTAGGGGGTATTGTATGCGACAAGTCCGTTAAAGTTGCTGGAGACGTGTTTACTAATGACATCATTTATTATATGCGTACCCAGCATAATTTATACGTTGGAGATCGAACTGCAGAAAAAATAAAAATTCAAATTGGTGCAGCCACTGAGGACTTAGAAGTTCCGCCAGATGAAATGAATGTTCAAGGAAGAGATTTACTGACTGGAAAACCCAAGCAAGTGCAGATCACACACCGTGAAATTGCAAAGGCTCTTGATAAATCAATTTTAAGGATTGAAGACTCCGTGATGGAAACACTATCACAAACGCCTCCAGAGCTTGCAGCTGATATCTATAATACCGGCATATATCTTGCGGGTGGTGGTTCTATGTTGCGAGGACTTGACAAGCGTTTATCTCAAAAAACAGACCTTCCTGTTTATATCGCAGAAGATCCTTTGAGAGCAGTGGTTCGCGGTACTGGAATTGTTTTAAAAAATCTTGCTAAATACAAAAGTGTATTGATAAAATAGCTCTTAAGTAATGCAACAACTTTTTAATTTCTTCATTAAAAACAAAACCTTTGTCTTGTTTTTGTTGTTGTTTTCAATAGCTATTACGTTGACGGTGCAGTCCCATGAATTTCATAGAAGTAAATTCCTAAATTCTTCTAATAAAATCACTGCTAGCATTTACGGAGTCTCTCAAAATGTAGGTCAATACTTTAGTTTAAAAAAAGAAAATACGTTACTTTTAGAAGAAAACAGAAGGCTGAAATCTGAGCGTTATAATCAAAGAAAAACGCAGACTGTTGATTCTATTTTAAAACAGACCTATACTCTTAACACGGCGCACGTTTATAAAAATAGTTATGCTCTACCCAACAACTACCTTACCCTAAATAAAGGATTAAAGGACAGCGTCAAAGAAGACTATGGGGTAATAACTTCAAAAGGAATTGTGGGAATTATTGATAAAGTGTCCACCAGTTATTCAAGAGTTTTATCACTCTTAAACACAAACAGTAGAGTGAACGTGAAATTAAAAAAAACAAAGCATTTTGGCAGCTTGAGCTGGAACACTAAAGCTGCAAATATTGTCCAATTAAATGACATCCAAGATCTTGTAAAATTAGCGATTGGAGACAGTGTTGTAACCAGTGGTTTTTCATTTACATTTCCTGCAAATATACCAGTTGGAACCGTACACTCCTTTAGACTTAACGACACTAAAAACCTTTATATTATTGATGTAAAATTATTTAATGACATGACTAACTTAGAGCATGTTTATGTCCTAAAAAACAATGAAGTTAACGAATTAGAGACCTTAAACGATTCTGATGAATAATATTGTATTCTTAAATATATTGCGTTTTGTAGGCTTGCTTCTTCTGCAGGTCTTGGTTTGCAGTAATATTAACTTTATGGGATATGTTAACCCCTTTGTGTATTTACTTTTTATTTTATTATACCCTACATCAAACAATCGCTTGCTTTTTATTTTTAGTAGCTTTTTGTTAGGGCTTTGTGTGGATGTTTTTTTAGATTCTGGAGGTGCACATGCAGCTGCAACTGTGCTCATTGCCTTTTTGAGGCCACTTTTTTTAAAATTCTCATTTGGAGCTGCCTACGAATACCAAGCGATAAAATTTAGTAATACGGATTTTACAAAACGATTATTTTACTTTTTATCAGTTGTTGTCACTCATCACTTGCTGCTGTTTTCCCTAGTGGTATTTAATCAAAATGAATCGCTGTTGATTTTAAATCAGACACTTTATTCAACTCTCTTTTCACTTTTGCTTTGTTTGCTTCTCACCTCACTATTTAGCACAAAGCAAGCATGAGAAAAATTCTACTTTTTGGAATTGTAATTCTAACGGGGGCTTGCTTTATAGGGCGGTTGTTTTATTTACAAATCTATGAGTCAAATGCTTATAGCCTAAATAATGACAATGCGATTCGCAAAGTCTTTCAATACCCAAAACGAGGCTATATTTATGACCGAAATGACAGCCTTTTGGTTGCCAACCAACCTAGTTATGACGTAATGGTTATTCCCAGAGAAGTGGAGCCTCTAGATACTGTGATGTTTTGTAGTTTATTGAAAATTGATAAGCTTAATTTTTTAAAGTCTTACGATAGAGCCAAGCGGTATTCCCCGCGACTTCCATCTGTATTTCTATCGCATCTCTCAAAAGAAGACTATGCATTTCTATCAGAGAAAATGAGGAAATTTAAAGGCTTTTACATTCAAAAAAGATCGGTAAGAGATTACCAAACATCCATTGGAGCTAATGTGCTTGGGTATATTGCAGAGGCCAACGCAAAAGATATTAAAAAAGACCCCTACTATAAAATCGGTGACTTGATAGGAAAGCAAGGCGTTGAGCTTTCATATGAAAAAACACTTCGCGGACTCAAGGGCGTAAAATACATTCAAAAAGACATCTACAATAGAGATATTGGTGCCTACAAAGAAGGCGCTTTTGACACCCTTCCCGTTCCCGGAAAAGACCTAAAAATTACCATTGACTCTGAATTGCAAGCGTATGGAGAATTATTAATGCAAAATAAAATTGGAGCCATTGTAGCCATTGAACCCAACAGTGGGGAAATACTAAGTCTGGTCTCAGCACCCTCTTACAATCCCAACTTGCTGGTGGGACGTCAGCGGTCTAAAAACTATACAAAGCTGTATCGGGACTCTATACACCGGCCGTTGATAGATAAAGGCCTTGTAAGAATGCACGAGCCAGGGTCGCCATTTAAAGTCTTGGTAGCACTCGCTGCCTTACAAGAACAGGCAATTACCACCAAAACGAATACATTTTGTACTGGACAATATGTGTATGGCAGAAATAAACGCAGCATGAAATGCCATTGTGGTGGAGGCTATAGAAACTTAGATTCTGCCATTAGCTATTCATGCAATTCGTATTTCGCAATGGCCTTTAAAAATACAATTGAAAAATATGACAATGCCTCTGAATCGATGGACCATTGGAGTCAACACATAAAAAGCTTTGGTTTAGGTGCCTTTTTGGGAAATGATTTATCGGTTGGTAAAAAAGGAAATATCCCAGATGGAAGCTACTATGACAAATGGTATCCAGATTTTCAATGGGGAGCCACTACAATTATTTCAAATGCTATAGGGCAAGGAGAAATTTTAGTAACACCCATACAACTTGCGAATATGACCGCTGCAATTGCTAACAAGGGCTTTTATTACACCCCACACATTATTAAATCTATTGAAGCAAAACAAATAAATCCCGACTTTATTGTTGCAAAACAGACCAGTATAGACCCAAAACTTTTTGAGACTGTTATTGAAGGTATGCATAATGTTTACAATAAGGGAACCGCTAGCTTTTTAAAAGTTCCTGGCATTGAAATATGCGGAAAAACAGGAACGGCTGAAAACTTCACTAAAATTGATGGAATCAGACAACAACTCACGGATCATTCAATATTTATAGCATTTGCTCCCAAAGAAGAGCCCAAGATTGCCATTGCTATTTTAGTTGAAAACGGCTACTATGGCGCACGTTGGGCTGGAAGGATCGCGAGTCTAATGATTGAAAAATATCTAAAAGGAGCTGTTACACTGAAAAGAATGGAGCGCTTAGTTATTGAAAAAAGTTTAGAAAATGAATATCTAAAACCATACAGGAGTAAACCTTTTAAAATTAATGAAAAATGAATTTAAATCGCTCTACTAGTTTTCAATTAGACTGGGTCGCCGTAATTATTTTTACAGCGCTGGTGATTTTTGGGTATTTTAATATTTTATCAGCCTCAAGTGCAGGAGCTTTTACTTCTTATTTTGACCTCAGTAAACCCTATGGAAAGCAACTTATTTTCATAATAGGATCCCTATTTTTAATTGTTCTATTACTGTCTGTTGATGCCAAGTTCTATGAGCGCTTTGCGAGCATCCTATACCTTGGATCGATCGTCTCTTTAATCGGTCTGTTTATAGCAGGAAAACAAATAAACGGTGCTACATCTTGGTATGAGTTTGGAGGAATTACCTTACAGCCTTCTGAGTTTGCGAAATTTGCGACAGCACTTGCACTTGCAAAGTATATTAGTGATTTACAGACCAACATTAAGGAACGACGAGACCAAATCAGAGCGGCAATTTTGGTAGTTCTCCCAGCTGTCTTAATACTCTTACAAAATGATGCAGGAAGTACCCTAGTCTTTGGAAGTTTATTTTTTGTTTTTTACAGAGAGGGCATTCCTCAATACTACCTCTTGTTTGGAGTGTTTGTAACACTCTTAGCCGTTTCGACTTTAAAATTTTCTGCACTGGCCAGCTGTGGAATTATTGGAGCTTTGCTTTTCATTTATCAGCTGTTTATTAAGCGAAAAAAGAGGAAAATCGCAGGCAGTGTAGCCGTGTTAGTTTGTAGTATTTGCCTGAGCTTTGGAGTTCAATGGGCCTATAACACAGTATTGCAAAAACACCAACAAAATCGAATTGGGCTTTGGTTAAGATTGGAGAAGGACCCACTGAAATTGCAGGCTATGAAGCGTAATATTTCCTACAATCTCAATGAATCTGAAAAAGCGATTCGCTCCGGAGGCGCCTTTGGAAAAGGTTTTATGGACGGAACTAGAACAAGGGGGAAGTTTGTGCCAGAGCAACATACGGACTACATCTTTAGCACTGTAGGCGAAGAATGGGGGTTTTTGGGAAGTAGCATCGTAGTAAGCTTGTTTGTACTGTTAATCTTACGAATAGTATACCTTGCAGAGCAACACAAATCACAATTTAGCCGCGTTTATGGCTATGGTGTGGCAAGTATATTGTTTGCGCACTTTTTGATTAACATAGGAATGGTAATGGGTCTAATCCCGACCATAGGAATTCCTCTTCCCTTTTTCAGTTATGGAGGTTCGGGTCTTTGGGCGTTTACAATCTTAGTATTTATATTTTTGAAACTAGATTCAAACCGTCTTAATGTATGGTAAACTACTTTTTAATGAGTTCTAGTTTTTCAGCAAAATAATCACAAAAATCTTTCATTGTAGCAGTCATTTTTTCGTCTTGAGTAGCCCGTAAATAGGTGTCACTCATTGTGATTAATGTTTGGTGAAAAAATAGTTTCATTTCATCCACAGGCATGTCCTTTGTCCACAGATCAATTCTAAGAGATTCTTGTTTTTTTTGATCCCAAACAGAGATAAATATAGCCTTTGCTTCTTCGTTGGAAACTCCGCCGTCTTGGGCGGTCCAATGTAAGTTTTCGGGCACGCGGTTGTCATCTAAGCCTACTGTTATTTCAATTTTTGAAGTATGAGAATTTGCCATTATTTCTTCGGTTTAAATTTTGCATTATTAAAAATATCTTGGGGGGGCATCAAGAGCATATCAAAGACAGACGTTGGGTTATTTTTCATATAGGACTTTACAATTTGCCATCCTATATACTGGCCAAGTCTACCTGGAGATTCACTATCTAACTCTAAATTAAATCTTGAAAATGGAGCTGCAAGAATAAAGCGTCCCAATAATTTTCTATTTGGGCTGTAGAGTAATTCATTTTCAACAAAATACTGCCATATATAAAATTCATTTGCTTCTGCCCATTCGTATTCTGAAACTGAATAGCCTATTTTTACATTGTTTTGCTTGAAGGGAATCCATAAATCTTTCAAATACAACTGTTTTCCAAAATAGATCATTTCATCCAAAAAGGTGGTTCTATTCGGCTGACTTATAAATTTATCTGCATAGGAAGCTGCTAAGTCAGGAACCATTTGGCTGGACTCTAGGTTTTGCTTTATATAATCATAAAAACTCAGATAAAACTCGTGGTCTTCGCCAAGATAAGTATCCAGAGCAATAAGTACAATACTATCTGTTACGACTGTTTTATTTCGGTAGTCAACATCCGACAAAACTGTAATTACTCTTGGTATTTTTAGTGATTTGGTATAGTATTTGAGATGCTTATAAAAGTTAATTATTTCTGCTTCCGTACTTTCAAAGTCCTCAAACACACTGTCTACAGCAGTGGTTAGTAAGCCTTGAATAGGGTCATTCATTCTACGAATCCACACAGAGTCTGAGAAGCGTTTAGAAAATAAAAAAGGATAATTTTCTTTTAAAATAGAAAGGTCAGACGGTCCTGATGCTGCAAAAAGTTGATCAAAGCGCTCAATCCTTAAGTCCACATCTACAGCAGCGATTTCACGCTCTGTTTTAGTAGCCTTTTGACATGAAAATATACACAAAAACAATAAAAAAATGACGGTCTTTAAAGCATAAAATGCTGGGGATTGTATATGAGTTATTTTCAAAATATAATTTAACCTTAGTTTAAAGTACAAAAGTAATTAATCTATTTTTTTTAAAGTTGAATTCTTACAAAAATTAAATTGTTAGTATTTAAGCGTAAAATGTCCTTGCCTGTATAATGAAGTCCCATCGCGCTTAAGAAGTTCTATTCGAAACCAATAATCGCTGGAAGGAAGCCGTGAGCCCTTATACAACCCATCCCAATTATTGTTATTTAAGGTCATCGCTTTTAAAAGTTTTCCATATCGGTCAAAGATGTAAATCTGACTAGAAATATAGTTGTTTGCTAGGATGCCTTTGATTTTCCAGACATCATTAAAGCCATCATTATTGGGAGTGAAAAATTTTGGAAAATAGATCACTGGGATTGTAATAGACACTTCCTCACATTGAAGTTCATCTCTGACAAAAAGTGTGTAGATCCCACCCGTTAGATTGCCAAAATATCCGTCATCTTGATAACCCCCAACTAAATATCCATTTTCGTCTATGAGCTTAAACTCATAATTCGAACTTCCTAAACTGGCTTCTAAAATAGATATCGAATTATTTGAGCTCGCCTCGACAACTCTAATCGCTTCCATTGTAAGAGTGGGACCTTCAGAAGCTAAAACTACAAAATTTTGAGTATTTGAGCAGCTCCCATTGAGGTTGGAAACTGTAACGGAATAAAGCCCAGTTTGACTCACAACAATTTCAGGAGATGTGGAGGTAAATGTATTCAAGTTAGGCAAGAGCCAGCTGTAGTTATAACTATTTGATGGAGCTTCTAAATCCAAGACTAAAAGTTCTGAAGCACCGTCACAAATTGTTATATCATCTACTGTGAAATTAGTGTTTGGGTGTACTGTAAAATTAATATCAACATAAGCATCCGCACAAAATGTGTTTGTGACTACAGCACGAATTGTAGCCGTAGTTGAAGAAAAATTTGATGGGAATGGACTGACAATTAATACTCCATTTGAGTCTGTTAAGGGAGCCCCGAAGGCATCAAAATATTCAATTTGTAAATCTGTTTGTCCATTGAGTACAGTAGCCTCAAGGAGAGAAGTGTCAAAGCCAAAAATACCATCGTTATCCGTGTCGCAAACAACAAATGGACTGACCGATTCAGCTCGGGGGTTACCTATAAAATCTACCGTGATCACATCAATATCAAAACACCCTGTGTTTAAATTGTCAATCCGACAATACAATAGCTGTGATGGAGTGGTATTTGTTAAAGTGCTTATAGGAGTATTAGCTGCCAAGGCATCACTATAAGATATATAATAACTTACAATAAAATTAGAGGGGGGCTGGGTGCCTAATAACACACTATCAAATGCCAATCCAAGGTCTAGAGTGAGTGTATTAGCGCCATCTACACAGAAATAGGGATTGGCAACAGGAACATTTACAAGTGGTAAGGGATTTACAATTAAATTAATATAAGGTCCCATGCCCACACAGGAATTATCTAAATCGGAATCAACTCTAACCCAAATAGATTGATTGAGTCCTGAGCTATTATTATAATCAGAGCTGTCAGTAATTTGATCTATTTCTGCCAGTGCTTGGGCTTCTGTCTCGTAGTAGGATATACTAAGAGATTGTGTCAAAGGAAATATATTTAATATCAAAGCTTCAGAATCACTAAAATCAAAAGTTGTCAGTCCATCTGTAGAATCATAACATTGATTGTAATCGGGAATAGAAAATGTTGTCGGAATTTGTGTTGTAGATACCAATAAATTTAACTCAGCAACTAAGGCACATCCAGTGCTCGTTTCGACTCTGACAAATAAATTATTTGGATTAACAGCAGGGTCTGTTGTATCATTTTGATAACTAATGGGATCTTGGATAGCCTCAGATAAGAGTCCTAGTTCCGCCTTCGCTTGTGAAAAATAAAAAGTAAAGGTTTCGTTTAGAAAATTAGTAGATATTAATTGATTGGCCTCGTTGAGGTTAAAAACGGTAATACCATCAAAATCTTGGTCACACTGGGACAATTGGACGCTGGATTGAATCTGAGGCAAGGGATTTACAACAAGTTCAACTTCGTTGGAGTAAAAAGCCCCACAGCGGTAGTCAGCTCGTTCCATTCTGGCTCGAAACTTAGTTGTCGAGGCAGCTAGTGGGGTGTTTAAAATCTGTAATTCGGTGGTGTTTTGGCCTTCCAAAGCATTTAAAACCTCAGCAACATCAGTCCAGCTAAGGCCCCCATCTAAACTCTGCTCCCATTGAATGCTATCAAAAGAACTTGAGCCACTTTCTAAGACAAGCAAAATTGAGCTATTATCAAGTTCACAAACCACTAAAGGGGTGCTTATAGTCGTGGGAGTAATTTCTACAAACTCCTGATAATCAAATAAGCCATCAGCATTTGTATCTATTGCAAAATTATAGCCATCGCCGCCGGTCACAAGCCCATTGGCATCAAAAGCGCTGCCATCTAAAACTCCCAAAGTCGCCGTAAATCCCGCCTCAATTGCATCAAAACACCCATCCGAATCAGAATCTAATTGGGTGAAATCGGGGCTGTTGTCCAAATCCGAGTCTAGGGGAGTCAGTACAGCTGCAACATCTGAAGCACCGTCAAGATTGAGGTCTATAAATCCTAAATCAATCTGGCCATCATTGTCAAGGTCTAAGGTGTTTATTCCAAGACCTGCTTCAAATAAATCATACAAGCCATCGTTATCGCTGTCTAAGTCTAAAAAGTCAAGCAAGCTGTCTCCGTCAAAATCTCCTGGATCCACAGCGGCATCATGACGCCCGTCAAAATTAAGATCATTTGCAGCTACAGCATCTATTTGGCCATTTTGGTCCTGATCTAAATTCGAATTTCCGTTTTCTAAAACATCAAAAATACCATCATTATCACTGTCTAAGTCTTGCGCGTCAAAAATCATATCTCCATCCGAATCTAATGGCCTACAGGCTTCACTGAGCTGAAAGGCTGCAGAATTAATTTCAGTAGCGGACTGGTTAATATACTCAATACTAAAACTGCTTGCCTGATTCGCACGAAATGAAAAGCTAACATTTTCAGAACTTAAAACAGCTAAATTTAATTTAAAGCGAATTTCAAATGCTGTGAATACGTCTACATTATTGTCATAAATACCATCGAAGTTGGTATCAATAAGAAGTTGGTTGTCGGGGTCTATAACTGTAAGCGTTTCAGTATAGGGAACACTCATCACAAAAGACTCTTGATCGTCAAAATCAATGCTGCCAGAGGGGCCATTAGAGTTAGATTGTCCTATAACAAAGCTAGTAGGCATATCAAAATCAACTGTATAAATAGTGGAGCTAACGGCAGTAGCTGTGGAGGAGGCTGCTTGGAGCCAAATGGATTGATCGGCATAACCAGTAAAAGTCGTAGCTAAGGTATTGGCTGTACTTGCAACAGATGTAGATATAAAAAACAAGCCAGAAGTATTTGAAAGGTTAAATGTCAAGTCACAATTAGATTCTTGAGTATTAGGGGTTCCGTCATTATCATGATCCCTATCAATATTATTATTAATCCCATCACTGTCAGTGTCTCCAGCGCAGTTACTCACAGGAATATTGTCTGAAAGCACGGTTTCACAATCTGTTATAACGCCTGCTAATTGATAAAACCCAGGTGCGTCAGGGATCCATGTTTCAGAATTGGCTCCAGAAATAAGGATACCATTATAGTACCATTGGTAAGCGTCAAAGGTTTCTAAGCTGTTGAGGCCAAGTTCAATGTTGGGAATACAGAGTTCAGAAGCTGCAGTTGAAAGTGGCGAAGCGGCAATCTCAGGTTTGAAAATAAACCCCGAATAAAAGCCGCCCAAGGCCGCCGCACCATTAGCGCCGTAGTAAGATACATAAATCTGTTGGTCTGAAGAGATACTTACATTTCCCGTAAGACCACTTATTAAATAGGTTACAAAATTAGGATTTCCAAGGATGGTTTGCGGCACGCTGGTGGTGGGGCTGCCATTGACTAAAACGGAGGCCCCTACTTCCGCGACAATTGTAACCCCACCAGAAAACGTTATACTTCCTGTTCCCGTGTTTTGAATCAGTGGGATGTTGTCAATTGTTTTGGGGGTTTTACAATTTAAAGGCGGAACAAAAAACAACTCTTGATTGGCTTCATTGTCTGAGCCACCAATTCCTTGGTAAGCAAAGGCTGTTTTGGAGGTCCAGACATACATATTACCACCCGGAAGCGGTCCCGAATAATACGAACCGTTAATACTAATATACTCACCTGCAGACAAGGTGGCTATTAGAGTACCTGTAGTAGCATCGCCGTTTACGTAAACCGCTGTATTGTCTAAATGTGCTACGATCAGTGGGCGCTCAATAGCATCAAAGCCATTAGCTCTTACAAATATATACTCACTATGGGCTTGACCATCAATTACAATAGTTTCAAATGGGGCAATTTGATCAATTCCATAGTCCCGTCCATTTCCTGTTGCATTACTGCCGTTTGAAGACCCACAATTAATGACTATAGGCTTGCTTGCACTCACCAAAGCACCTACTAAGCCATCCCTATTGGCTGGAACAGTTGCTGGATTTAAAGCAATAATATAAGTTTCTCCGTAATCTAAAACGATTGACAATGGGCTGTTGTTTTCCACCACTATTCCCGAAGGCAAATCTGAGAAATCGACCTGCGTATTATTTTCAGTGGCCATCACTGACACAAAGTTTAGGTAGTCTGAGTTGGCTGTTGTAAATGTTTTTTGGTTGGTAAAAGTCCCGAGTCTAAAAGTGGTTCCGAGTCCAGATAGCCCTTTTGAGACTAAGGACCCTGCTTGACTTTGATTGTTTCCAGCTGTAAGCCGCACCGAGACATAAACCGGCTGCTCCGCCTGTATCCTATAGCCTTTATTGGAATATTTAGTACCCGTAGTGCTAAGGTCTGCCACAAAGGAGGTGTTGGTACCGGACCCTATCAGAATTTGTATTGGATTGGCATTTGAAGCTGAAAGTACAGAAACACTCCCTCCAATTTCAGTAAGCTCAACACTGACAGGGATTAAACTTGGCGTTGAAATATGCAAGTATTGATTTTGAGGCATTGAATTTGAATCGTTGGCTACACTAATAGGCGGAACATAATGGGTGCGACTTAGTTGAGCGAAACCTAGCTGGAAGCTTAATAGTAATATTATGCAATAAAAATATCTTACATCAATCATAAAAATGGATTACTTATTTTTAGACCTTTATAACTTAGATTAGTTTAAATATAAAGTGAAGTAAGTTACTAAAATATACCCTAAATTAATTGACATTTTGTTCATTAAATTCCGTTTAGATATACTAAATTATTAAGAATAGTTTACTTTTGTAAAGCGATCAAAATTTAAAACTATGAAATCAAATCTCGTTATTAACCTCATTGTAGATTGGTTGAAATCCTATGCCAAAAATGCAAAAGTAAATGGTTTTGTTGTTGGAGTTTCAGGAGGGGTTGATTCTGCTGTCACCTCTACACTATGCGCCATGACGGGCTTAGAAGTGATGTGCTTAGAAATGCCCATTCATCAAGCTGAGAGTCATATATCTAGAGCTGAAGAACACATAAAAAGCCTTAAAAAAAAATATTCAAATGTACAATCAACCCGGGTCAATTTAAGTCCGGTGTTCGACAGTTTTAAAGAAGAGATTGATTTAGAAAAACCACAAGCCATTGTAGATATGGCTTTGGCTAATTCTAGAGCGCGTTTGCGAATGACAAGCCTTTATTATTATGCAGGTGTATTGGGTAGGCTGGTGGCTGGAACCGGAAATAAAGTGGAAGATTTTGGAGTTGGGTTTTATACAAAATATGGAGATGGAGGCGTAGACCTGAGCCCAATCGCTGACTTGTTAAAGTCTGAGGTATACAATTTAGGGCAGGCTCTAGAAGTTCCTGATAGTATTCTCAAGGCAGCGCCTAGTGATGGACTGTTTGGGGACGCCCGAAGCGATGAAGACCAAATTGGAGCTTCTTATCCTGAACTTGAATGGGCCATGAAGGCTGTAGAAAACGGGGAGTCTACAAGTGATTTTGAAGGCAGGGAAAAGACTGTATTTGAGATTTATAAGCGCTTTAATACGGCTAATAAACACAAAATGAACCCAATTCCTGTTTGTGAAATCCCTGAAAACTTAAAACACTAAAATTAATGATTCGAGTTCTTGTCGCAGACCATCACCCAATAGTAAACTATGGGATCCGCATGCTGTTTGAGAACTCACCAGACATTAAGATTGTAAATACCGCAAGCTCAGCAAAACAACTTTTAGACTATCTCAAAAAATCAAATACTGATATCGTTTTGATGTCTATTGATCTGGCAGACACCAATGGAATCACAGTACTTCGGACCATTAAAAAAGAATATAGGGATGTAGCGGTCATAATTTTTAGCACGCACCCAGAAGACATTTATGCCATCAGCGCTATAAAGGCTGGAGCTTCAGGTTATTTGTCTAAAACCGTGACCACTGCAACTGTAAAAAGGGCAATTTTAAAAGTTTATAAAGGGGGGATTCACGTTAGTAAAGAACTTGCTCAAACGCTTACCTTTGAAAAAAACAGTCAAGGGACGATGAGTCTCTATAAAAAGCTATCCACTAGGGAGGTAGAGGTCTTAAAACTTATTTCATCTGGAAAAAGAAACAATGAAATAGGCAGCCAATTAGGCATTAGTGAAAAAACCGTAAGTACTTATAAACTGCGCTTAATGAAAAAATTGAATGTTTCTAATTTGGTGGAGTTAATCAATCACGGCCGCCAAAAAAAATAAAATTAAAGGACTCTGCTTAGTTTTCTGGAAAGTAGCATTTTTAAATTAGAATAATTCAACACATCCTCAAGAAGTGACCGGTGGTCAATTGTATCTTGAGTCTCTTGTTTTATTTCATTCACTTTTAAATCGATTAGATAACAGCGAAGTGTTAAGATCGTTTCACTCACTAACTGGGCTATACTCCCCTCTTTTTGTTTGGGAAAAATATTATTTTTCTCCCATTTGTGTAGGCTATAGCGCTCTTCATTCATTAAAATATTAGTTACATCAGACGCTAGAGCAGGATCTAAATGATTTACAAAAGACTCAATCACAAAATCATCAGTCTGGTTTAACTTATCAATAATGGCATAATACAGCGACTGGAAATTTTCGTTCGTAAACTGCATTTCATCTTCTTGCAAATCCAAAAATATTTTTTCAAACACTTTGACTTCATGAATAACGGGTTCCAACACCAACTCTTCCTTGTCATTCTCTTTAAGAATAAGATCTTCAAACGATTCTTTTCGACTGCCATAAAGCAGTAATATCTCGATGATTTTTTGCTCAAGTTCATATTGAATATCTACTTTTTTAGCAGCGGCTACAGACTTGATTACTTCAAAAGTTTTTTGTTTTTTATTATAGGCTTTGTTGGCATCCGTTTGCGCTTTTTTCCCCATTTGAGCCAAGGTGCTAAAAAGCACTTCTTCACTTATATCCATTATTCGTGAGCATTCGCGCACGTAAATTTCTCTTTGAATATTATCGCTAACTTTTGAAATACTGCTTACCATATCGCGTATTAGATTGGCTTTTGCCACAGGATCGTTTTGGGCTTCTTCCATAAGCAAAGAGGCCTTATATGCTATAAAATCCTTGGCATTCGCTTTCAAATAAGACTTTAGTTCATCAAGGGAGTTTTTCTTTGCAAAACTATCTGGGTCTTCTCCTTCAGGGAAGGTACATACCTTGACATTCATTCCCTGTTCCAGGATGAGATCAATCCCCCGCAAAGAGGCTCTTATACCCGCAGCATCGCCATCAAATAGTACGGTAATATTTTTAGTTAATCGATTAATTAACCTGATTTGATCTGGAGTTAAGGCTGTTCCGGAGGAGGAAACGACGTTTTTAATCCCTTTCTGATGAAATTGAATGACATCGGTATAGCCTTCTACCAAATAACAATTGTCTTCTTTTGCAATGGTTTGTTTTGCATAGTAAATTCCATATAAGACTTTACTTTTATGATAGATCTCGCTTTCAGGGGAGTTTAAATATTTAGCAGCCTTTTCATTTTTAGCTAAAATACGACCACCAAAACCAAGGACGCGCCCAGACATGCTATGAATTGGAAAAAGGACCCGGCCTTTAAAGCGATCAAACTGTTTTTCACCCTTAACAATTGTAAGGCCTGTACTTTCAAGGTATTTAAGTTTATAGCCTTTTTTAAAGGCGGTATCGGTCAATCCATTCCATGCATCCGTGGAAAATCCCAGCTGAAACTCTTTGATGGTTTCATCTGTAAATCCACGCTCTTTAAAATAACTCAAGCCAATGGCTTTCCCCGAATCTGTTTTGAGAAGTGTATTTTGATAGTAAGTACGTGCAAATTCACTCACGAGATACATGCTCTCGCGTTCGCCTGCTGCTTCTTTTTCAGAGTCCGATTGTACGGTTTCTTCAACCTCAATATTGTATTTACGCGCCAAATATTTAATAGCCTCTGGATAGGTGAAGTGCTCGTGTTCCATTAAAAATGATACTGAGGTCCCGCCTTTACCCGTTGAAAAATCTTTCCAAATTTGCTTTACTGGAGAGACCATAAAACTAGGGGTGCGTTCTTCACTGAAAGGGCTCAAACCTTTGAAGTTACTTCCAGATTTTTTAAGTTGAACAAAGTCGCCTATAACCTCCTCTACACGAGCAGTGTCAAATACTTGATCTATGGTGGCTTTTGATATCACTATAAAAAATTAAATGGATGTTGTAAATGTACTATAAAAGTAAGGCTTTTTAGTTACTTATTTCGTTCAATTACATAGTTCACCATCAAAATCAATGATTTTTTATAAGTTGATTCCGGAAAAAGATCCAACAGCTTTAAGGCTTGTTGTTGAAATAATTTCATCTTAGATACCGCATAGTCTAAACCTCCGTTTTGTTTGACAAAGGCAATAACTTCTTTAACTCGTTTTGGAGATTTATTGTGATTTTTAATGGAATTGATTAGCCATCTCTTTTCTTTTTTAGAACATTGATTTAAGACGTGAATTAACGGAAGCGTCATTTTTTGTTCCTTGATATCAATTCCCGTTGGCTTTCCAATTTGCTGAGTCCCATAATCAAATAAGTCATCTTTTATCTGAAAAGCCATGCCTATAAGTTCTCCAAATTTTCGCATGGTTTCAACCTCTTCCGAAAGCGGCTTAACAGAGGCTGCACCCAAACTGCAACAAGCAGCGATCAGGGTGGCTGTTTTCTGTCTGATAATTTCAAAATAAACGGTCTCACTAATGTCTAAGCTTCTAGCTTTTTCAATTTGAAGCAACTCCCCTTCACTCATTTCACGAACGGCTACTGAGATTATTTTTAGCAGATCAAAATCATTGTTGTCAATACACAGCAAAAGGCCTTTTGACAGTAAAAAGTCACCTACTAAAACAGCAATTTTATTTTTCCAAAGGGCATTAATGGAGAAAAAACCCCGGCGGCGGTCACTTTCATCTACCACATCATCGTGAACCAAAGTCGCTGTATGGATCAACTCCAAAACAGAAGCTCCCCTGTAAGTACGCTCACTCACCTCACCATTTGAAATCATTTTAGCGGTCAGAAACACAAACATTGGGCGCATTTGCTTTCCCTTTCTATTAACGATATAATGTGTAATGCGATTTAGGAGCGCGACCCGACTGGACATAGACAATCGAAATTTTTTTTCGAAAAGGTCCATTTCATAAGAAATCGGGTTTTTTATGTTTTCTATAACTTTCAAAGGGAGTTAATTGAATGCAAAATTACACATATAAAATCTATTGTTTCTTAGGGTTTCGTTAAATAATCAACACTCTAAAAGCTGAATTATAAATATTTTAATAGTGAGCTCTAAAAAAAATGAATTATAATTTAATCCATAGGATTACTTTTAAATCTCTAAAAAGCAACAGCTTAGGATTATACAATATAGGAATTTTAAAAATATTGTTTATCTTTACAAACTAACTTATAAACAAAAAAACTATGAAAAAAATTACTTTCTTAGCCATATTAATGGCTACTTTTATCACAAATGCTCAAATTATCTTTAGTGAAGATTTTGAATCGGCTACTATTACAGGGGGGTTTGTAAATGGATGGACGATTGAGAATGCAGATGGAACTGTAGGTGAGTGGACGGTAAATAACCCTTCTACTGAAACACCAGCTTGGGGAGGAAATACAGGAATTGTTGATCCTGCTCTAGGGAATTGCACCAATAACTATGCAGTTGTAGATAGCGATGGACTTGGATCTGCAGGAAGCCAAGACTCTGATTTAATATCCCCTAGTATTGATTTATCAAGCTACAATTCAGAAGTGCTTCTAACTTTTAACCATTGGCATCGTGTGTATGAATCATCTGTAGCTTACATTGACTCTTCAATTAACAATGGACTTTCATGGGAAAACATTGAAACTTACGCTGCAGATGCAAGTGGAAACACAATAATTGACATTTCTAGCTTAGCAGGTAATTCTGATGTTAAAATCAGGTTCAGATATACTGGCGCATGGGAATACTGGTGGGCCGTTGATGATATAACTATTTTACAGCCTGAAGGTAGTGCACCAGACGTATGTACTAATATGGCCCCTGCTGACCAAGCAACAGGTGTAGAAATCATGTTATCGACTATAAATACTAAATTGATTAATTTTTCTTGGGATGCAGCGAGTACGGGAGATGAAGCAACGTCTTATAACATCTCTATTGGCGCAACCAGTGAACTAGAAATAGGAACCGTTTCTGCATTTGATGGTACAGTTGAGGGAGGTGGAAATATTGCTTATGGCGATGCGGTTGGTAACGGTTGGCAGCCAAATACAATCTATTACTGGAAAGTTACCAGTGTAAATGTTGCTGGCAGCACAGATTCACCTGTGTATTCTTTCACAACAGGCGCTGCCGATCCTTTAGGAGTAGAAGGTTTTACAATTGAAGCTTTAAGCGTTTCACCTAACCCTGTAAAGGATGTGATTACAATTAACAGTCCAGTAGGGTTTGACAGTGTTGAAGTGTTTAACCAATTAGGTCAATTA
>TARA_Y100000385_G_scaffold247162_2_pt1 | contig 42852 bp, 45 predicted proteins | sample TARA_Y100000385 | Tara Oceans TARA_Y100000385 (sample SAMEA2620980) | marine metagenome | biome: marine biome (ENVO:00000447); feature: surface water layer (ENVO:00002042); material: "saline water (ENVO:00002010), including plankton (ENVO:xxxxxxxx)" | depth 5 m
GGTTGGGATTTTTACCTCGCTGTCCCCATAGCTCATGGCACCAGTATGCGGAAGATCGTCCCGCAACAAAGTCACAGAACGCATTACAGTTGCTACCGCACCCAGCTTTCCGGCCTCCATAGCTCCTGCCCAGCGGTACTTAACCGCGCCGCCATAGGCGTTGAATGTGCTGATTAAACTGTGGTCCATGTACGTATTGTAAAAGACTATTTTTCCTTCTACACCGTCTTTGCCTAATACTTCTAGCTCTTCAAATGAACCAACCTCTACCACCTCAGCTTTTAATCCTTCCTTTGGTGTAGGTACGGAACCTCCCAATGCTGTTGTAGGTAACGAAACAGAATCGCCCCCAGCATAGGCTTTTGACCACTCCGTGCCACGATACCACTTAGGTACCTCAACCGGTTGTAACCATGCGGTATCCGCGCCCGCTTCCAGCATCATCTGTTTGGTATATCTAGCCGCTTGATTTGCGGCTTCCGAGCCACTTGGTCGAGGACCAATTGCTGTGCACATGTAGTGGAGCCATTTATACCCCTGTTGCTCGCCTAAGGCCTCTGTATAAATTGCTTTTATGACGTTGTTGGCGTCTTCTTGTGCGCTGACCTGCACGCTACACCCTAAAAAGAGAGAAAGAGCTAATATCTTCATATAATTTTCTTTTTCTATTGCGCGTCTCTTGCGAAGTGGCTGGTAAAAAAACCAATTTCATAGTGGTCTCGCGGTTACTTGCGCTACTTTATTTTTCAATACTTCTTTGGCGTTCTAAACATTGTAGTCCTTAATAGACACCTACAGCTGCTTGCATCAAAAGCCCACAGATATAGGCTCCATAGGTTCCTAGTGCATAACCCAAAACGGCCAACAAGACCCCTACGGGCGCTAACGCTGGATGGAATGCCGCAGCAACTACAGGTGCGCTTGCTGCGCCTCCAATATTTGCCTTTGACCCGACTGCCAAGAAAAAGTACGGCGCCTTAATGATTTTAGCAACCAAAAGCATTAATCCAACGTGGATGATCATCCACACCAACCCTACTGCAAACAAGCCTGGATTCTCAAATACCTCCATAACATTCATGCTCATTCCAATGGTTGCTACAAGAATATAGATAAATACCGAGCCCACTTTAGAAGCACCTGCTCCTTCAAGGTTTCTTGCTTTTGTGAAACTCAAAGCGATACCTATTGTAGTAGCAATCACTACCAGCCAAAAGAACCCAGAAGTAAGGCTGAATTTTGATAACACCGGATAGTTTTCACCAATAAATGGAGCTATAACATCGCTAAGCCCGTGTGCTAAGCCCGTAGCTCCGAAAGCTATGGCGAGGATATAGATTAAATCGTTGAAGGAAGGGATTTTTGAAATACTTGTTGTGTATGCTTCCATCTTTTCTTGAAGCGTCAATACAGAGGACGCGTCTGCTTTAAACCAAGCGTCTATATTTTTAGTCTTAGCAACACCAATTAGCAAAAAGGCCATCCATAGTTCTGCGACCAAAACATCCACGGTTACCATGGCAGAAAATATATCTTCACTTACCTCAAACACTTCCTTCATCGCTGCTTGATTAGCTCCTCCGCCTATCCATGAGCCTGCGACTGTTGTCATTCCGCGCCAAATATCTTCTGCGTTCGCACCAATAATATCAGGGGCAATAAAACTAAAAAACAAAATGGAAAGGGGTCCGCCTATGATTACACCTACGGTTCCCGTAAAAAACATAATCAACGCTTTAGGGCCAAGTTTTTTCACCTCGCCAAAATCAATGCTAAGCGTTAATAAGATAAGAGCTGCAGGGAGCAAATAACGCGACGCCATAAAATATAGACGGCTTTGCTTTGGGTCAATAACTTCAAACGTAGTAAGTAAAGAAGGCAGAAAATAGCATAATAGAAGCGCTGGTATGTATTTATAAAACTTCTTCCAAAAAGGGTTTTTACTTTTCGAAGTCAAAAAAATACCCCCTAACATCGCTGCTAGAATTCCAAAAAGAGTTGCGTCATTTGTAATCCAAGGATCTATTTCGTGTGTCATCACTTGAGTGTTGTGTTTTCTAGTCGATTAATTTCCCTTGCTAAGATATCGGAACGAAAGGTATGTGCACCATCATATGTGCTCACTTCGGGATGAAGACCAAAATCATTGTTATATAAGGCTATACGCTCCTGTCTTTTGGCTTGACTTATAAAAGGGTCTGTGGAACCAAACCATGCGCTCATATGCGTTTTAGCAATCACCCTCTTGCTTTTTTCGTCTAAGTCTGGTGGCCAGCTTCCTGCCCAAGCTAGTAGAGAGTGAAAGTGCACTTTTGATTCTCCCAGGAAGCGCATACCAGTGGCTACGCCTTGGCTAAACCCCACCATATGAAATCGAGCCTTAGGAGCCTCTATTGCTCCCCAACTAACCACTTCATTCAAAAAAAGGTGTTGATTGTCAATGTCTATTAATCGGTCCTCCTTAGTCATCCAAGATGCGCCTACTCGTCCTTCTGTGCCTTGGAGGTAAAATTTATGAGGACCTTGTGGGAAGAGAAAAGCTCGTGTGTCTTGACTTAAAGGAACAAAGTGTCTTTTGAAATACTCTACCAACTGGCCATATCCGTGCAGCGCAAGCCAAATATTGGTCGTGTTTTTGTTTAGTTTACCTAAGGAAACTATGCGTAGTTTCTGTGTTACTTCAAGAAGATGCTTAGACATTAGGCACCTGGAAATTCTGGTTTCCGCTTTTCTAAAAAAGCTTGGGTTCCTTCTTTGAAATCTTCTGTCTCAAAGCAATCTCCAAAAGCCTGAACTTCCACATCATACCCCACAGAACCTTCAAGAAGCCCTGCGTTTACGCTCTCTATGGCAAAGCCCATTGCAATTATACTGTTCTTCATAAATGATTCTGCTAGCTTCTTGGCAGAATCAAGCAGCTCTTCTTGAGGCACCACTTGGTTCACCAACCCATAGCCAAGAGCTGTTTCTGCATCAATCATTTTTGCACTGAAAATCATTTCTAATGCTCTTCCTTTACCTATTAACTGAGGAAGGCGTTGTGTGCCGCCGTAACCTGGAATAAGTCCCAATGAAGTCTCTGGCAAGCCCATACGAGCGTTTTCAGAGGCAACCCTTAAGTGAGCAGACATGGCAAGTTCTAACCCGCCACCTAAAGCAAAACCGTTAACAACTGCAATTACGGGCTTAGGAAATTCTTCAATTAAATTAAACACAGACATATGCCCCTCCTTGGACAATTCAGTGCCTTGCTCTCCGTTAAAAGAAGAGAACTCTTTTATATCCGCTCCTGCAACAAAGGCCTTGTCTCCCGCACCCGTGAGTAAGACTACTTTTGTCGAGGCATCGTCTCTTAAACCCTCAAACACTTGGTTTAATTCATTTAAAAGCTTCCTGTTTAAGGCATTAAGCTGTTTGGGTCTATTCAGGGTTACTAGGGCTATGCCTTGATTTTTTTCAACGTGTATGAATTGAAATTGACTCATATTAATCTATTATGATTGGTAATTCTATGATAAATTCTGTCCCTTTGGGAGAAGTGTTGAATCGAATGGATCCGCCTAAATTTTCAATTAAGTTTTTAACCATTGCTAGTCCAAGGCCCATTCCTGAGTTTTTAGTAGTAAAGTTGGGCTCAAACACACGCTCCTGCATATAATCAGGAATGCCCTCGCCGTTGTCTTCAACACATATTAATACGTATTGATTGTTGCTATTCACCCGGACTCTAATTTCTGCGTTCCTATCATCCGGAACGCTTTGAATTGCATTCTTAACAAGATTATGCATGATTCTTGACCACTGTTCCTTGTCTATTTTCGCGTAAACAGGCCCAGAGGAAGAAAAGCTTACACCTCTATCCGAATACAAGGCAACGGCCCTGTTTGTTTGATACGAAAGATCAAACCGCTTCAATTTAAGGCCTGGCATCTGCGCAAAACGAGAAAACGCCTCTGCTATATTAGTAAGGTTTTCCACCTCTTCCAAAAGATTTGAAGCCATGTCTCGAACCTCACTTATGTCTTTTTCGCGCTCCATCATTTGCAAGGACAAACGCATTGGTGTTAATGGGTTTTTTATCTCATGCGCAACCTGTTGCGCCATTTCTTTCCACGCACTCTCGCGCTCAGTTGTTGCCAACTCTACAGCTGTTTGTTCAAGTTTGTCCACCATAACATTATACTGCTGTATAAGCTCGCCAATTTCATCATTGAATCGCCAGTCTAGCTTTTCATTCGACTTATTCAAACGCACCTTTTTCAGCTGCTCTATAACGCGTTTCATGTTTTGACTAATGTAATTGGATAAGATGAAGGCCAATAAAATCCCTAAAAGAAGAAGGAACAGATAGACATAAACAAGCTGCTTGAGAAAGTCTATCTCGCCCTCAGGTATAGTCGAATTATCAACGCGATATAATGTTTTAATGATTAAGTCTTCCGTGCCAATAGGTGTGATGATTACACTCGTGCTTACAAGCAGGTTTCCTCCATATTCGGACACCTTTCTCCCTGAATGTTTTGGTGCCTTGGGCGAATTCACCTTGGATTGGAGAACACCTTTGTTTTGATTCTGTAAAATTGATTTTGTAATAAGTTCACCTTGTGGATGATAAATACCAATGTCTAGTTTATGAATAGATCCTATTTCCTTTATCCGGCTACCTAAAACTGCACGCAAGCCCTCAACTGTTCCAACAACACTGTCTTGACCAGAAATGACGTATTCAATATGGCTTATGATGGCTCGCTCTTTACGCTCAAAACGTTCGTTGTGATATTCCTTTGTCTCTTTTTTAAAGTGATACAAGCTGAATGTTCCTGTTAGCAAAAATGCCAATAACAGATTCAACAGCATGAATAAAAAAGTTCGGACCCTAAGTGTTAGAAAGCGCATAGTTCGAATTTAGTGCTTTCATGAAGAGGGCTCAAAAAATCTACTGGTTTTATGAGCACCTTCAAGTTCTCAGGAAATTATATACTTTATAGCAAGAAAAACCCCCTGTGCCATGGGCACAAGGGGTTTTCTGTTTTCAACGTTTAAGAAGGTGTTATCAGGCTAGAGCGTCTGCGCCACCAACTATTTCAAGTATTTCATTGGTAATCGCTGCTTGACGTGCTTTGTTGTACTCCAATTTAAGATCGTCACGTAAGTCATTTGCGTTGTCCGTAGCTTTGTGCATTGCAGTCATACGGGCTCCGTGTTCCGATGCATTAGCGTCTAAGAGAGATGCAAAAAACTGAGTCTTTAATGAAGTAGGGATTAAATCTTCAAGGATTTCTGTTTTTGACGGTTCATACAAGTACTCTGTGGAGTCATGAGGTCCTTCTGTATCTATAGATATAGGCAACATTTGCTCTACCGTTGGCTCTTGAACAGCAGCATTTCGGAACGAGTTGTATACAAGAACTACCTTGTCGTACTCATCTGCCAAATACGCTGCCATCAATTTTTCAGCATACGATGAAGCTGCCTCAAAATTGATGTTGTCCCATAATTCTGGATTGCGCTCAACAAGGTGTGAATCATCTCTGAATGCATCTGCAGCTTTCTTTCCAATCGCAACAATAGAGATTTCTTCGTCCTTGTCTAACATATATGCTTTTGCTCTTTTGACAATGCTCGAATTGAAAGCCCCACATAAACCACGATTTGAAGTAATCACAACAAGGCAGGTGCGATTACCGTCTCGTGATTCCCCGTATGCGTTTTCACCACTTTCTAAAGTTGATGACGCCTTTTGCAAAATTTCTGTTAGCTTAGAGGCATACGGACGCATCTGCACTATGGCGTCTTGCGCTTTCTTAAGTTTGGCAGCACTAACCATCTTCATTGCTGAAGTGATTTTCATTGTGTTACCAATCGAAGTTATCCTGTTTCTTAGCTCTTTTAAATTCGCCATAATTGGGAACTGTTTAAACTCAGGCTCCGCAGCCTAAGCTGGTATATTGTTATCCTTCGTATGCTGGCAGAACTTCCGAAACAGACTTCTCTATAGCCTCAATTTCCGCTTCTGTCCATTTACCTGCAGCAATGCTCTCTAGGGAAGCTTTATGGTTTGCATCCATATATTCAATTAATGCAGACTCAAATGCTTTCACCTTGTCTACAGAGACCTTGTTTAGTTTCCCTTTGGTTCCAACATAAATAATTGCTACCTGGTGCGCCACTGACATTGGTGCATTAACACCTTGTTTCAATATTTCAACGTTGCGCTGACCTTTATTGATTACCGCCATAGTAGCTGCATCTAAATCCGATCCAAACTTAGCAAATGCTTCTAGTTCGCGAAATTGTGCTTGATCTAGTTTCAGGGTTCCCGAAACTTTCTTCATTGGCTTTATTTGAGCAGAACCGCCCACTCGCGAAACTGATATACCCACATTAATTGCAGGACGCACCCCTGAATTGAATAAATCAGCCTCAAGGAATATTTGACCATCTGTAATTGAAATTACATTGGTTGGAATGTATGCAGATACATCCCCTGCTTGTGTTTCAATAATTGGTAACGCAGTCAATGAACCCCCGCCTTTTACTTTGCTTTTCAACGACTCTGGAAGGTCATTCATCTGCGATGCTATCGTATCGTCTGCAATTACTTTTGCTGCACGTTCTAGAAGTCTTGAGTGCAAATAGAAAACATCTCCAGGGTATGCCTCGCGACCCGGTGGACGACGCAACAGAAGTGAAACCTCACGATAAGCAACTGCCTGCTTAGATAAATCATCATAGATAATTAATCCAGGACGACCTGTGTCGCGGAAGTACTCGCCAATAGCCGCTCCTGCGAAAGGCGCGTAGAACTGCATTGGAGAAGGGTCCGAAGCGTTCGCAGCAACTATAGTTGTGTATTGCATTGCGCCTGCATCCTCAAGTGTTTTAGCTATCCCTGCTACCGTTGAACCTTTTTGAGCAATAGCCACATAAATACAATAAACAGGTTCTCCTTTATCAAAAAACTCTTTTTGATTGATGATGGTGTCAATTGCAACTGTGGTTTTTCCTGTTTGACGATCGCCAATTATTAGTTCGCGCTGGCCTCTACCAATAGGAATCATTGCATCAATAGATTTGATACCTGTCTGCAACGGCTCGTTTACTGGTTGACGAAAAATCACCCCTGGAGCCTTACGTTCTAGCGGCATCTCGTACGTTTCGCCTTCAATCTGTCCTTTTCCATCAATTGGATTACCAAGAGTGTCCACAACACGGCCCACCATCCCTTCGCCAACATTGATTGACGCAATAGTGTTTGTGCGTTTAACTGTAGAGCCTTCCTTGATATCAGTCGATGACGCGAGCAATACTATACCTACGTTATCTTCTTCAAGGTTTAGAACTATACCTTTTTGACCGCTTTCAAATTCTACCAACTCACCCGATTGGGCATTCGTTAGACCATAGGCGCGCGCAATACCGTCACCTACCTCTAAAACTGTACCTACCTCTTGAAGGTCAGCGCTTGACGCCATACCTGAGAGTTGTTGCTTGAGAATTGCTGAAATTTCAGCTGGATTTACTTCTGCCATGATATTTTATATTAAGGCTTTGTTTTTTATAGTTTCGCCTCGAAAGACGTGTCAATTAAACGGTTTCTCATCGCTCTTAGCTTTCCTGAAACCGTGTTGTCAATCTGATATCCGCCAACAAAAAGCTTCATACCGCCAATGGTGGACTCGTCTACTCGTTCGCTAAGAATCACTTCTTTGCCCAGTTGAGTTTTAAGTGATTTGATCAATTTTGTCTTATCTGCGTCACTCAAAGAAACAGCAGTAGTCACTTTAGCTTCAACGATACCTTTGTGTTCCAGCACGTCTTTTTCAAATTTTTCACAGATAGAGACCAATACCGATTCACGACCGTTTTTGGTTATAAGCGAAACAAACCCTTCAAAAATGGGCGAAAACGCGTTTTTAAAGACTTCATTAAAGATTGCCTGTTTCTTGTCTGTTTTAACAATGGGGCTTGCCAATAGTAGCTCTAAGTCACGAGAGCTCAAGATTGCCTTTTTTAGTGTGGCCACGTCTTCGCTTACCCTGTCTAGCTGTTTCATTTCCACAGCCAGTTCAAGCAATGCTTTACTATAACGCGACGCAACTCTTGGATAGTTCATGCCCTTTTATTAATTGATTTCTACTTCATCAATCATCTTACTGATCATTTCTGCTTGCTTATTCTTGGCACTCAATTCTTGGCCTAGAACTTTTTCAGCAATCTCAATGCTCAGTGTTGCTGCTTGATTTTTTAGTTCCGCAATAGCAGCAGCTTTTTCGTTCTCAATGGTGGCTTTTGCGGAAGTAATAGCTTTTTCTGCTTCAGAAGCAGCGCTCTCTTTAGCTTCTGCAACTATGCTGTTTTTCATGTCACGCGCCTCTTTTAAAATCCGCTCACGCTCTTCTCGAGCCTCCTTCATGATTGCTTCGTTACTTGCCTGCAAAGACGCCATCTCTTCTCGTGCCTTTTCTGCTGCCTTCAGAGCACCTTCAATGGACTCCTCTCTTTCATTCACAGCGTTGAGAATAGGCTTCCAGGCAAAACGTCTGAGAACCAGAATGAGTGTTACAAAAACTAATGTTTGCCAGAAAAAAAGTCCGACTGAAAAATCATTGATTAACTTATCCATATGCTTTGATTGAAATCAAATTATACAATTAGGAAAAAGAAAAGGAGACACGACCAATCGTCGTGCCGTCCTAATCAAATTCATTACTTCGCAAATAGCGCAGCAAAACCGATACCCTCGATTAGTGCCGCTGCAATTAGCATCGCTGTTTGAATTTTAGCAGTAGCTTCTGGCTGACGCGCAATAGCTTCCATTGCTGAGCCTCCGATTCTACCGATACCTAAACCAGCACCAATTACGATCAAACCAGCACCTACAATTTCAGGGATTTCCATAGTATATATAATTTAATTAATACTCAATTTTAATGGTGGTCATGTTCTTCCACCGCAGATCCAAAATACAATGCAGCCAACATGGTAAAAATATATGCCTGCAGCGCTGCCACCAACAACTCTAACAAGGACAAAACAAGGGTTAAACCAAAAAACGCTGGTGAAACAACCCATGTCCCAAAAACAAAGATCAAACCTATAATGCTCATTAATACCACGTGACCCGCCAACATGTTCGCGTATAAACGAATCATGAGAGAGAACGGCTTGACAAAAAGGCCAATCAATTCAATAATGGCCATCACAGGTTTTAGAATAACCGGAACGCCGGGCATCCAAAAGATGTGCATCCAATAGTCTTTTTTTCCCGAAACCTGAGTTATAATAAACGTCATTAACGCTAGAGAAAAAGTGATTGCTATATTCCCTGTAACATTGATTCCTAGTGGAGTCATGCCCGCTAAATTTAAGAACCAGATGAAGAAAAACACGGTTAGCAGGTAGCTCATGTACTTCTTATAATGTTTTTCTCCAATGTTAGGAATGGCTATTTCATCCCGTACATATATGATGATTGGCTCCAAAAACCTACCCGCTTTTTGCGGTTTTAAGCTTGTTTTGTACGATTTAGCAATTCCGCTAAATAAGAAGAACATGAAAATCGCCATTACCAAAATCATAAATACATTTTTGGTAATTGAAAAGTCAAGAGGTTTTTCGTTTGTTATGTGATGGTGTTCGTCGTAATCTATTGCTGTATGAACATCTGTGCTAAGCGCCTTATATATTTTACCGTGATGAATGACATAATTGTCTCCATCTATAGTGGCAACCTCATGTCCATGATGAAACCTTGAGGAGCTAAAGACTTTTAACCCGTTATCCAACAGAATAACAGGAAGGGGGAACCCAATGCCGTCAGTAATATGGAAATCATAAGAGTCTGCAAGGTGGTGGTCTATTGTCTCCTTTATTACTGTCTTAATGTCTGTTTCTGAAGTTTCCTCGTGGAGTGTTTCTCCATGGTGGACATCGTCTTGAACAACCTCTTCACGGTGTGCGCCTTCATTGTGCCCTTCGTGACCATGGTCTTGAGCAACCGCTGATGAAGTGACGAACATAAACCCTAATAAGGCCCAAAAGGTATTCAACTTTGTAATCATACAATTCTGCTTTTTCCGTTTACCGGAATTTTAGCGGCTTAAAAACGCTGCAAATCTAAGACAGAAAGTCGACGTCGGAAAAATAAATACCTATTATTTATAGTTATAATTAACACCTTCTAAAAGGCTGCTAAATAGATGGTTAAACGCTCGCTACAAATAGGATTGACTTGTTGCGAATCTAATCTGTTTGTTTGTTTAGAATACGTACTAAAAAGAACGTTTCTATAGTTGTAGCGAACGCATAAGGAATAAAGAAAACAGCGAATTCTCTTCTTGTTATTTCACCATCAGCCTGAAACAGCGGGTCAAAAACTAAAAAAAAGATTACAAACTTGATTAAGGTGCTTGCTAAAGAAATGAAGCCAAGTTTGTCCACGTGTTTTTTCTTAAGTTTTAAGAGAACCGCAAATGTAGCCGCGGCCATCATGTTGTTCAACAAGTAAGATATGCCTAAGACGCCTGTTTGAGGAAGTTGCATAATATAAGACTGCAACTGCCAGCCGAAAATTGCTGCAAGGAATAAGAACTGATAAAATTGACGGATCAGCTTAAACATCTAGTTAACCTTTTGGCATTTTTTTAATCAGCTGATAAAAGGATATACCAACCGCAACCAAAACACAGATTGTCGTGTACACGTTATTTTCAGTTGGATATTTTTGATCTAAATATTTCCCTAGCTCCGAACCTAAGTAAATAATGGCCCCCATTTGAATGCCCAAAGAGCCAAAACGGAGGAATTTTCTGTCAATTTTTGAGTTTTCCTCTGCCATAGTAGTGAATAGGGCTATGCTGTTTTGGAGGTTTCGTTTTCGTTTTCTCCCACTTTTTTCATCACCGTTCCCATGCTAACAGAGCCGTTGATTGACGCTCCTGGCTCAACAGATAGTTTCTCGGTTTGAACATTTCCTTGTATATCAGCAGATGCAGATAGCGACATGCTCTGAGCAACCTTAAGTGTTCCTCTCAAGGTGCCAGCTATAGAAGCGTTCTTGCACTCAACCTCACCGTCTATAACCCCTTGCTGACCAATAACTAGTTTGCCGCTCACTTTCATGTTTCCTTTAACAGAGCCATCAACGCGTATATCGCCGTCTGTTTGCACATCTCCTTGAATTGATGTTCCTGTCAAAATTCTGTTGGACGCCTGTGCTTGTTCTGGGTGTTTTTTGGTAGATGAAATCATTGCTCTTTAAAATAGTGTATATAATCCTTGAGAACCTTGTCTCTATAAACTTTTCCAAAGTTCGGATTATTTATGTAAAAAACCTCACTCAAATTAACTGGATAAAACTGCTTGACGTTTGCCCCAAGTGACTCAAAGCTGTTCAGGTATACCACGGTCTTAGCTTTTGACCGAAAACCACTCACAATAACCAGCTGGGTATTTTGATCATAAAAAATATTCTGAATTCTAAGATTCTCAAATTTAAAATTAGCCTTATTGAAATCTGCTAACGCATTTCGCATCTCATTAATCTTAGCGTTTTCCGCAGGAATAACAAAGACTATTTTATGAGGAGCTTTAGGTAGCTCTTCGAATTCAACAACCTGTACTTTTAAATCACCAAAACCTTTAGTGTTTTCTTCATTGGACCTGTCATCCATTAATAGCGCCAATATTTGAGCTGCCTTTGCGGCTTCCTCAGTGCCCTGAAAGTTTTTGTTCACCAATTCTAATTGAGCGATAACCTCTGCTTGTTTTTCTTCTAACCCCATAAGATACGCCCTCAAAAGCGCAGATTTAGCCAAGAGGACGCTTTCAGAGAATTCTTCTTCAAACGCGTCTAACAATAGATTTGATTCATTGGCTTGTCCGCTAACAAACGCCTCAAAAGCCTTGTTGTATACCAATTGTTCTTTCTGCGGTATTCCTGTGTCTTTGGCGTCTCCTCTCACCAAAGCGGCATAGGGACTGTGTTCAAAATTCTTTAATAGTTGTTCTTTTGACTTCTCTTGCTCCTTCTGCTGATTCCATTCAGTATAAAGCAAGTATTTTCCATAATAAACCTTAGCTGTTGGAGGAGCAGAACTAAAGCTCAATAAATACCTGTTCCAAGTCTCTTCTGCCGCACGCAAATCATTTAACCCGTCTTTATATACAAACCCTAGCTCTGCCAATGCTACTGATTCTTTTTGGAGACTTTTTTTAAGGTCTTCTTCCGATTTTAAAACTCTAGCCAAATAATACGCCACGCTGTTATCATCAATGGGCAAAGGAGCGGCCTCTTCTGCTGTTGTGGTGTCCGAATTTGATTGTGACAACCCTTCTTCATTGAAGCCATCAACAGGCTTGTCTATCTGCCTCCAGTGGTCTTCTAATTCGCGTTCACCCCACCCTTTTTTAAAGGCTGCTAATCCCGAAGATCGCACTGCCGCGTTATAAAAATACCATTTGCCTGAACCCGACCCTGCGGTTGGTCCTGCGTCAGAGAGCATTGCGTTTTGAGCGGCATTTAATGCAGCTATCTCGGCCAATCGAGCTGCCTCTGCCTCTCGTTTCTTTTTCTTCTCAATAAACTCTTCAAACTTCTCAATAAGCTCTTGCTCGGTCAAAGTGTAGAGACTCTGCAGGCTGTCTTGAAGCTTAATCTCATTGTAATGAAGCGCTAACTCAGAGAGTACAGACACCCTCTCCTGGAGCGTGTCAAGGCCTGGATAATCTGAAGGAAGAACAGCTAAAGCGCTGTCATAAAGCTCTTTAGACTCAACAAAATCCCGGAAATCAAACTCAACACCGGCCAATCGCAAAAAGCTTTTTCCTTTTTGTCTATCATTATCAACAGAGGAAGAAATAGATCTACGCAACAAGCTTTCGCCCTCAGGAAAGCGCTCCAGCTCTAGCTCTTTTAGTGCCCACACATAATAGATTTGATCGCGATAAGAAATGTTTTTATCGTCCCGAAGCATCTTTCGCAATTCCTTTTCAATAATTGCAATGTCTTCCATATAAACATCGAAGTTTTCGGCCCGTTTGATTTGGGCAGAAAAAGTAATATCATAGTTGTTCGGGTGTAGTTCTAACACTTTTTCATAAGCAAGCGCGCTTTCATAACCCATGCCTAATTCTGCAAGAAGTTGAGCATTGATGTACGCAAGTCTTACTTTTTCTTCTTTAGACGGTGCTGTTTCTAGTGCTGCGCTAACCCAATTTTGAGCCTCGGCAAGGCTGTTTATTTCTAAATGGTAAAGGGCATATGCTTTTTGAGCTTCGTGAAATCTTGTCTTAGAAAGTTTTTTAGTGTAGCTGTCGTCCAACAATGGTTCTGCGGCAAAGGCATTTCCCATTCTTATGTGGGTATACGCGGCCAATAGCCTTGACCAAAACACCTCGTCCTCTGCTGTTTCAATGCCTCCAAATTGATCTTGTATATATGAACACGCTTCCAAGGTTTTAATAAATTCATGCTTGTAAAACCGGCTTTTCGCGATTAGTAAGTAGGATTTGACAACATATGGGTTTTTTTGTTTTCCCTTAAACACCATGCTGTGCCCTTTAATTACTTTAGCGCTTTTCTCTAATGCCCGATCCATCTTAGAAAACAGAGTAGTTGCTTGTTTCTCGTTTGGCCAATTGTAAAGAGGAAGTATTTCCTCAAAGTTGAGTTTTTCTTTTTCCTCGAAAGTGCGTACGCCCTCATTAAACGCTTCTATTCCATTGAAATAGGCATTGTAATGTGCTGTTGTTTCGTGGTATTTTCTATTCACCCATTTATCCTTGGTTGTTGAACACGCAACCAAAAGCAGAATAAAACAGCTATAAAGAACCGGACGGAAATATTGCATAGGTCTAATAACGTGTTAAAATTATTTTATTTCATGCCAAGAGTGAAATTCAGAGTACGATATTTGTTAAAGAATGGCAAAAGAAAGTAAAAACGAAACACGAGTGCAGCGGTGGCGCAACAAATTCCGCTTTGTTATCCTTAATGATGACACGTTTGAGGAAATTATTACACTAAAGCTTAGCCCGCTAAATATTTTTGTTTTCTCCATCATCACCATAATTACAACAATCGCTCTAACAACGACTGTAATCGCGTTCACTTCACTCAAAGAGTTAATTCCCGGATATGCTTCGTCAAAACTGAGAAGAGAAGCCATAGAACTCGCCCTCACAACTGATTCTCTGCAAGTGGCGCTTGAGCGCAATGAGCGCTACATCAATGGTGTAAAACGAATTCTAGAAGGAGAAGTAATAGACACTGTACTGAAAGAAGTTTCTGGTCAAGACACCAGCGCCTTAGTTTCTTTGGCGCTTTCTAGCCCAAGCACGCAAGACAGCGCCTTTCGCGAATGGGTAGAACAAGAAAATGCTTTTACTTTAAATCAAAGCGGCATGGACCTTGGCATACCTCAACTCATGTCTCCTCTTGATGGCATTATCACTAGCAGTTTTGACAAAATCACCGGACACTACGCTATAGACATTGCGGCGGCGGCAAATACACCTATAAAAACCTGCTTTGAAGGAACGGTGATTTTCGCAGACTGGACGAGCGAAACGGGTAATATTATCATTGTTCAACACGAGAACAACTTAATCAGTGCCTACAAACACAATAGTGCGCTTCTTAAAGAAGTTGGTGAATTTGTTCGAAGCGGTGAGGCTATTGCCATTATAGGAAACAGCGGTGAAAATTCAACAGGGCCTCATTTACATTTTGAATTATGGTACGAAGGCGCACCAATCGATCCACAAGGATTTATAAAGTTTTAGGTTCCATCTTCATAGCCCTTGTCTACTGGCAAAGAATCACCTTTGCTCGCTTTAACAGCTAAAAAATCACAACGCTCGTTTTGAGGGTGGTCATTGTGGCCTTTTACCCATTTAAAAACAGGTTTATACTTTTCTAAAAGCGGCAGCATTTTCTTCCATAAATCTGGGTTTTTTTTGTCTTTAAAGCCTTTTTTCACCCAGGAATTCAACCATCCTTTATTGATTGCGTCAACAACGTATTTGCTATCGCTGACCACAGTGACCGATACATTCGTGCTCTTAAGTTCTTTTAATCCCATTATTGCAGCAAGGAGCTCCATCCGGTTGTTTGTGGTTCGCCTAAACCCTCCACTTAGTTCTTTTTTGTGTCCAGCGCTGCTTTCTAAAACAACACCATAGCCTCCTGGGCCCGGGTTTCCGCTAGCTGCTCCATCGGTATAAATTGTTACTCTCATAGCGATGAAGTTAAACCCATAATCCATTGCGCCGCCGTTGGAGCGTAATGTTCTTTTTCTAAACTCCTAACCTTTTGTTCTATTAACCCTGGGGCTTCGCCAGGTTCTATTTGTACCTTGAATTGAGCAATAATAGCGCCTTCGTCATAACGCTCATTGACCATATGAACGGTTATCCCCGACTCCACGTCACCGGACTCACTTACCGCTTTATGCACTCGTTTACCATACATGCCCTTACCTCCATGCTTGGGCAGTAGTGCTGGATGAATGTTCAATATTCTATTATGAAATATGTTCGTCCAATCCTTCGGAATAAGCCGCATGTAACCCGCAAGCAGAAGAACGTCAACCCGACTATTCAAAGCCTCTAGTGTTTGTGAAGAGTCCGTAGAAGGATTAAACACTAAAATTGTAGTCTTTATTCCTTGAAATCGATCAATTACGCCTGCTTTTGGGTTGTTAGTAACTATCATTTCTACACGAGCAAGCCGGCTGTTTTCAAAATACCTGAACAGCTTTAGCGCATTACTTCCTGATCCTGAGGCTAATACCGCTATTTTAACCATTGAAATTATTTGTTCTAAAGACAAAGTTAAGCCTACATTATACCTGTACGGAATAACCAAAGTTTTATTTTCTTTGTGTTTGATTAATAAAATTAAATAATCATGTCTGACATTTCAGCAAAAGTAACAGCGATTATCGTTGACAAACTAGGAGTTGACGAAAACGAAGTAAACACTGAAGCTAGCTTCACTAACGATTTAGGTGCCGATTCCCTAGATACCGTAGAATTAATTATGGAATTTGAAAAAGAATTCGATATTCAAATTCCTGACGATCAAGCAGAGAACATTGGCACTGTAGGTCAAGCTATTTCGTATATCGAAGAAGCAAAAGGATAAACTAAAGTCTTATTTATGAGCCTTAAACGCGTTGTTGTAACAGGTTTGGGAGCACTTACCCCCGTGGGTAAGAACGCTCACGAAACATGGACGAATCTGCTTGACGGAAAGTCTGGAGCAGGGCCTATCACTAGGTTTGATGCTTCCTTGTTCAAAACTCATTTTGCGTGCGAGGTTAAAGACTTTGAACCTAACGATGTTCTTGACCGCAAGGAAGCTCGTCGTATGGATCGATTTACACAGTTCGGAGTGGTGGTGGCTGACGAGGCCATTGCCGATTCCGGAATGGATTTAGAAAAAGAAAACCTAGACAGAATAGGTGTTGTTTGGGGTTCAGGAATTGGAGGTATAGACACTTTCTTTGATCAGGTCAAGGGGTTTGTTGACAACAACCTAAGTCCGCGATTTAATCCCTTTCTTATTCCTATGATGATTTCTGATATTACTCCTGGGAGAATATCTATGAAACACGGTCTTAGAGGACCAAATTACACAACGGTTAGCGCCTGTGCGTCATCAACCAACGCCCTCATAGATGCTTTTAATCTGATTCGCCTTAATAAGGCAGATGTTATTGTCACCGGAGGTTCTGAAGCAGCTATAAACCCCGTTGGTATGGGAGGGTTCAACGCCATGAATGCGCTCTCCACACGAAACGATGACCCAGCCACGGCTTCTCGCCCTTTTGACGCAGAACGCGACGGCTTTGTTATGGGTGAAGGAGGTGCTGGAATTATTCTAGAGGAATACGAGCACGCCGTAGCGCGAGGAGCAAAAATATATGCTGAAATGGTAGGCGGCGGACTAAGCGCCGATGCTCACCACTTAACCGCTCCGCATCCTGAGGGTTTAGGAGCAAAAAATGTAATGATCAACGCTATGGAAGACGCAGGAATGTCTCCAGATGAAGTTGATTATGTTAACGTGCATGGAACGTCCACTCCGCTCGGTGATATCGCCGAAACGAGAGCAATAAAACAAGTTTTTGGAGACCATGCTTATAGCTTGAATATTTCGTCAACCAAAAGCATGACCGGACACTTACTTGGTGCCGCGGGTGCTGTTGAAGCAATGGCGGCAATCATGTCTATTCATACAAACATGATTCCACCAACAATCAACCACTTTACAGACGACGAAAACCTTGATTCAAAACTCAACTTCACTTTCCATACGGCTCAGGAAAGAGAAGTACGAGCGGCATTAAGTAACACCTTCGGTTTTGGAGGTCATAATGCCTCTGTACTTTTCAGAAAAGCCGATTAAATGGGTGGTAACAGAAAAGTACTTTCTTTTGCGTCGCTAAAACGCACTTCATTCGACAAAAAAATCAAGGAAATCATTGGGTATTGGCCAAAAGAGACATCTCTTTATAAGTTGGCCTTAAGACATGCTAGCGCTTATCCTTTTAGAAAAAAGAAAGGTGAGCGAAACAATGAACGGATGGAGTTTCTTGGTGATGCGGTTATTGATTTGATTGTCGCGGATATTCTCTATTACAGGTTTCCAGCTGAAGATGAGGGTTACCTAACTAAACTAAGGAGTAAAATTGTCTCTAGAAACAACCTTAACCGTGTAGCCGACGAACTTGGTCTTCCCAACCTTGTGGTGGCCAACTTAAAAGGAAACATTAGTGAGAGCATTTATGGAGATGCTTTAGAGGCTTTAATTGGAGCACTCTATTTAGACCACGGAATAGCTAAAGTTGAGCGTTTTACCGTTCAAAAAATTATTGACCCTTTTCTTTCGTGTGATGATTTATTTGAGACTACCCTCAATTACAAAAGTGAGGTTATAGAGCACTTTCAAGCTGAAAAAGTTTCTTTTCGATTTGAAGAACTAGAAAGACAAGGAGAGCAGCATAATAGTACCTTTACAATGGGGTTATATATTGGTAATACATTGGTGGCAAAAGGAGAAGGTTCTTCTAAAAAGAAAGGAGAGGAAGCTGCCTCAAGGCTCTATTACGAAGACAAACTATCTAATGGCTAGAATCACTAAAATAAACGCGCTTGCTAGCGAAAAGATGGACTTTAGTACGCTGGGAATTCGCAGTGAGCTAAAAGACCATGAATTGGCGTATTGGTTAAACCTATACTTTGATCTTAAGCTAATAGCCCGGCCGGAACCCACTGACGTTCAAAGTAGCGGAAGCGTTTGGGAGTATAATGTTTTCGACGGAATAGATCACAAAGGAGAGGCACTTTGCATGGTCACCAATAATAGTAGCGGAACAAAAAAGGGCGCACCCTCAGGGTTAAGTTTGTTTGAAAGTACTCCTGAAAAAAATCTTTTACCCTCTCTTAAACATTGGGACTACCTTTTAATGGCAGAAAATGCCGAATTTGCGTTCGATTTAGAATCAGCTCTAAAGCGCAACCCTAAAATCACTACCGCCTCCTATTTTGAGGCACACACACAACTGACACAACCCGAAACACATCTACTGTATGAGATCAGAAATAATTAACAACACTAAAATAGTTGCAACGCTTGGACCTGCTTCATGGCACAAAAACGTCATGATTGAAATGATTAAAGCGGGTGTGAATGTTTTTCGTGTTAATTTTTCACACGGAGACCACGAAACACACAGAAATACTATTCGTCTCATAAAAGAAATAAATAAAGAATACAGTTGTAAAGTTGCTGTGCTTGCAGACCTTCAAGGACCTAAGCTTAGAGTTGGGGATGTAGAAACTGGTGCAGAAATACACGAAGGAGGGACCCTCACCTTTACAACAAAATTGGTCAAGGGAACGGCTGAGTTAGTTTACATGAACTACAAAGACTTCCCATCAGACGTTGAGGCCGGTGAAAAAATCTTACTTGACGACGGTAAGCTTATGTGCGAGGTAGTAGAGACCAATAAAAAAGATACGGTTGTCACACGCGTTTTACAAGGAGGCCCTTTAAAAAGTAAAAAAGGGGTAAACCTCCCCAACACGAAGGTTAGTCTTCCTTGTCTTACAGAAAAAGATTTAGCAGATGTTGTTGTCGCAATGGAAGAAGAGGTAGAGTGGGTAGGCTTAAGCTTTGTTCGTGACGCACAAGATGTTCGAGAACTACGCAACATTATTGAAAAGTTCGGTAGTTATGCTAAAATTGTTTCTAAAATTGAAAAGCCGGAAGCGGTGGTTGATATAGACCAAATAATTGATGCCACAGACGCGATCATGGTAGCTAGAGGTGACCTTGGTGTAGAAATCCCATACTCTTCTGTTCCTATGGTCCAAAAAATGATTGTAGAGAAGTGTCATGTAAAAGCTAAGCCTTGTATCATCGCAACCCAGATGATGGAAAGCATGATTGAAAGCCAAAGTCCTAGTAGAGCAGAAGTAAATGATGTTGCAAACTCTGTCTGCGATGGAGCAGATGCTGTTATGCTCTCTGGTGAAACCTCTGTTGGGAAGTTTCCAGTCAAGGTAGTTGAAACAATGGCGAGTATTGTAGCTCATGTTGAGTCCACGTTTGATGTCAAACCAATTACAGACAACCCGCCTTCAATAAGAAACGAACGTTTTATTACAAAAACTATTTGTTACAACGCTGCCAAAATAGCGGATCAAGTTGGGGCGTCAGCCATATTAACGCTCACCTTTAGTGGCTATACCGCACTCAAAATAGCTGGTCACCGACCACGGACTAAAATTGTTGTTTTTACTGCAAACCATCAGATTATGAATCAGATGTCTTTAGTTTGGGGTGTAGAAGCCTTCTATTACAACGGTATGGAGAGCACGGACAGGTCCTTTGATGATATAAAATCTATTCTCAAAGAGAATAATATTGTTGAAAACAATGACTTAATTGTAAAAATTGCTTCTATGCCAATTGAAGAAAAAGGCTTTACCAATATGTTGAAAATTTCGGCAGTATAATCATCACACAAAAACTGTGAAACAAAGAGGTCTCAGTTTTGTACACATTCTTTTATGAATAATTTAGAACACAAATGGAGCGTGGTTGATGAAAAGCTTGTCCGCTCATATAATTTTTCAACCTTTTCAGCTGCTATTGCATTCGTAACCGATGTAGGTCGAATTTCCGAAATAGAAAACCATCACCCCAGTATCCTTGTAGAATACACTACTGTAACCTTGACTTGTGTTACCCATGATAAGGGCAATGCTATTACAGATTTAGATCACCGGTTAGCGGCTAAAATTGATAACAACTATATCCTTTAGGTCTAAATCCCTTTTTTAAATTGCTGTAAGAATCGTTTATCGTTTTCAGTAAACAGCCTAATGTCTGGGATTTGATAGCGATTCATAGCAATTCTTTCTATTCCCATTCCAAACGCGTATCCAGAATATATATTTGGATCTATTCCACTAGCTTTAAGAACATTTGGGTCAACCATTCCGCACCCCATCACTTCTAACCAACCTGTTCCTTTGGTGATTTTATGGTCTGTCTCTGTTTTAAGACCCCACCATACGTCAACCTCAGCGCTAGGTTCTGTAAAAGGGAAATATGAGGGACGCATTCTAATCTTCGCGTTTCCAAAGAATTCTTCTGCGAAATACATCAATACCTGCTTAAGATCTGCAAAACTGACATTCTTGTCTATATACAAGCCTTCTATTTGATGAAAAACGCAATGACTTCTGCTTGAAATAGCTTCGTTTCTAAAAACGCGACCAGGGCTTATTGTTCTTATCGGAGGAGATGTTTTTTCCATTGTGCGCACCTGAACAGAAGATGTATGAGTTCTTAGGGCCCAATCAGGGTCTCTTTGCACAAAAAAAGTGTCCTGCATATCGCGAGCAGGGTGTTCTTCAGGAAAGTTAAGCGCGGTGAAGTTGTGCCAATCATCTTCTACTTCCGGGCCTACACTTACATTAAAGCCTATTCTCTTGAATATTTCTACAATCTCATCCTTTATAGCGTTGATAGGGTGAATTGCCCCAATCTCCATTGACATTCCCGGGCGAGTGATGTCACCGTTTGTGTTACCCGCCGATTCACTATGAAATGACTCAGACGCTTTTTTGTAGCGCTTTTCCGCTAATTGCTTCAAATCATTTAGTGCAGCTCCAAACGCCTTCTTCTGGTCTGCTGGTACCAGTCGAAAATCCTTGAACAACCCTTGTATCGCTCCCTTTTTGCTTAAGAACTGTAGTCTGAATTGTTCTGCTTCTTCTTTGCCCTTGAGGGGAAAAGATTCTATTTGATTCCGAAGGTTTTGAACATTTTCAAGCATAGCTGCCTAGTCTATTACGATTTGTTTGTTGTAGATTTGACAAAATTACTGAATTAGAAGCATGAAACGCTTATTTCTTTTTTTACTAATTGTACTTGGTATTTCTTCTTGTGAAGAAGAAGGCTCAGAATACTTTGTTAAGATTCGCGTTACTAATGAAGAGGGTGTTCCAATTCAAAACGCTCAAGTAAGAATGTTTACACCTATTCCAGGCTCTACGTCTTGGTTTAATTTCACCGATATAAGTGGAGAAATAATATTTCGTTCAGGTTTTGAAGCATACCATGATATCAAAGCCCGAAAAATGATTTATGAGGGCTGTAATTATGTGCGTTTGGTTAAAGGCGAAACCATTGATGTAAATGTTGTACTTTACCCTATTGGAGACCCTAATGGTTGTGTAGAATGATAAGAAAACTGATTTTCCTTTTTGTTTTGAGCATATCAATGCTCAGTAGTTGTAGAATTGACAACCCTACCTATTCTTTCAGAATAAAAGTAACCAATGCAGATGGCATTGCTATTCAAAACGTAATTGTTGAAGCGTCTGTAGATGTTCCTGGATACCGGGAGGAAGCCTATATGGTTGACACAACAGGGCTAGACGGAATTGTAGAGTTTCAATATGACTATGAGGCTGTTTTCAAAATTCTAGGCACACGCGGTGGTAACCCCTTTACTCACATTGGCTGCGGTTTTATAAAGCTTGAACCAAACCAAACTGTAGAATCATCAATTGTTCTGCTTCCTTACGACCCCGCTGACCCAGGTTGTTAAGCCTACGAATTCATTCATTGCGCATCAAACGTGTTAACGTTTATATATACTTTTTGTCTTTAAAGTAATGCACTACCGCTTGTTTCATAAGTATTGATTGTTCCCCAGCCTTGAGTACAGGAAGCGACTTCAGTGACTTAAAATGTGGCCAACCGTCATCATCGCGTTTTTCAAAATGATAATAACCGTAGGGCTCTAAAACCGTACAAATCGCAACATGAAGCACGTTGATCTTCACGTCTTTTTTCATTTTTATATAGCCCATTTGTAGTTCTTGTGTGCCAATTAACAACAAAACACCATCAATATCTAGGTCCCCGTCACCAGGAAATTGTTTAGAAAGTTTTTCTAGAAGATTGTACCAATCTGCTTTTAATTCTTCACTTCTCACTATTTTTCTTTTATGAAAGGATTCGACCTTATTGTTCTAATATGTACATCCCTGCTTGTGGCTAAAGGTATGTGGAAAGGTTTTGTTAAAGAAATTGCCGGAATACTTGCTGTTTTATTGGCTGTAATTATTTCTTTTTCCTTTCAAGACGAAGCTGTGGTTCTATTAAGTAATTACTTCTCTTTTCCCTACCTGTCCTTAGCTACCTACATTATACTTTTTGCCGGTGTTTATTTAATAGTAAAACTAGCCGGGGGATTAGTTGACAAGGTTCTTAAAAGTGTTTTGTTAGGCGGTGTTAATAGACTGTTTGGTGCTGTTTTTGGAGGCTTAAAATCTGTTTTATGGTTTACCATAATTACCTATGCTTACACTACAACACAGATCAGTATTGGGTTTAATCATCCTTTATGGATACAAGATTCTACGTGTTTTCCTATTCTTATTGACTTGGCTGAAATATTATCAAATTACCTAGCTTAAAGCTGCCACACCGGGAAGCTCCTTGCCCTCCAAAAACTCAAGCATTGCGCCTCCTCCTGTTGATATGTAGCTAACTTTATCTGAAAAACCAAACTTATTTATAGCAGCAACGCTATCTCCTCCTCCAATTAAAGAAAACGCACCATCTGCTGTGCTATCCGCTATTGCCTGTGCTACTCTTTTTGTCCCTTCGGCATAATTTTCAAATTCAAAAACACCCATTGGTCCGTTCCATATAATAGTTTTCGCAGAAGACAAAACGCCCATAACCTTGGAAATGCTTGCGGGTCCGTTGTCTAAACCCATATAGCCCTCTGGTATTTCTCCTATGGGACAAACGCCAGCCGGAGGGGTATCCTTAAAATCCTTAGTTATCAACGTATCCTCAGGAATCATTAGGTTGCATCCACTAGCTTTTGCCTTGGCAACAAGCTCTCTTGCTAATTCTTGTTTATCATCTTCAACCAATGATGTTCCAATAGAACCGCCCATAGCTTTTACAAAAGTAAACCCCATGCCACCGCCTATAACCACAGTTCCAACATTTTCAATCATGTTGGTAATCACTCCAATTTTTGAACTCACCTTAGCCCCACCAATAATGGCTACCGTTGTGTTTTTATCGCTTCCCAAAGCTTTAGAAATATTAGCCACCTCATTATTCATAAGAGCACCAAAGCCTTTTTTTGATTCTTCAAAATAATCGGCAATCACCGCTGTAGATGCATGGGCTCTATGAGCTGTTCCAAAAGCATCATTTAGATAAATATCTCCAAGTTTTGATAAAGAACGTGCAAACTCTGGATCACCCATGGTTTCCTCTTTATAGTAACGAAGGTTTTCTAAAAGAACAATTTCACCAAAAGATGCCTTGGAGACAGCCTCTTGAGCCACATCACCTATACAATCTTTGGCAAAATGAACTTTTATTCCTGTAAGGCTCCTTAACTCTTCCACTAAAGAGCCTAGAGTGAGTTCATCCACTCGCTGCCCTTTTGGGCGACCTAAATGACTCATTAGCAGCGCCTTTCCTCCACCATGAACTACCTTCATAATAGTGGGTAAAGCGGCCTTTATCCTTGTGTTGTCTGTAATTTTTAGTGTTTTGTCTTGAGGAACATTAAAGTCCACACGAATGAGTACATTCTTTTCTGAAAAATCGAAGCTTTTCATTTAATTTTAAGCGTTGAGTTGGTCCGCTAATTTACACCAATTTCAACCTTTAGATTCTATGGTTGCTACATATAAAAACAGGTTTCTTTTAGAGCAATTAAAGCACGCCTATGAAGCGGGTAAACTGCATCATGCTAACCTAATTTCTAGTAATAGAGGGGGGGAAGGCCTGCCTTTAGCTCTTGAGTTATCAAAATTGCTGTTATGTGATTTTGAATCCGCCTGCGGAAAATGTAGAGGCTGTTCTCGGGTTTCTCGACTTGAACATCCTGATTTAAACCTTACTTTTCCCATAGTTTCTGGCGGCCCTTCAGGTACCTCAGATGATTATATTACATCTTTTAGAACGGCTTTTTTAGAAAATCCCTTTCTTGACTCAAGCACTTGGCAACAGGTAATTGCTTCAAAAAATCAACAACTCCAAATTCCCGTTAAAGAAATCCAGCGACTTCATAAAAAGCTTTCCCTCACTCCGGCCGAAGGAAAAAATAAAGTTCTGCTTTTATGGGTGCCTGAATCAATAAAACTCGCAGCCTCAAATAAACTGCTTAAACTTATAGAAGAGCCCTTAAAGAATACTTATATCATTCTTATTACCCACAACAAAAAGAAGCTGTTACCAACTATTCTCTCACGATGCGCTCCATGGCAATGTAAACCACTAACCGCTGATGATTTTGCTTCCTATTTTCATGCGGAAACCAAGCAAACTATAGCTCTTTTAAGCTTGGTGTTTGCTCCCAATCTTGGAGCTGCAATTACAACCAAAAGAGATTTAAGTAAAACTCAAGTTGAGGTTTTTTCGAATTGGATGCGCGCGTGTTATAAAGGATCTCCCACGGAAATTACGGGTACTGTTAACGAATTAGCAGCAATGCCTAAAGAAGGTTTAAAAACACTCGTTTCTCTTTCATTACACTTATTAGAAAGGGGCTTTTATCACAACGTTCAGGCGACTGATTCTTCTATAACTGAATTGGGTGTTATTAATCTTAAGAAGCTCAGTGCCGCGGTTGTTCCTTTGGGCGCCGATTCAATTACTAAAATGCTTGGCTCTTGTTTAAGAGATATAGAAAGGAATGTTCATGTAAAAACGTCTTTATCGGCCACGAGCTATAGACTTAATACTGCCTTTAAGGGGGGTAATTAGTTACTTTTTAAAACGTATATTTTAGAACTTGTGTTTGATTTTTGCGCTCTAAGGTTACTCACAAATCCCATATAAGCTCCTTTAAACCAGTGGTTTATTCTTCTTTTTTGATCTTTACTTTTATACAGCTCTGACAACAAAGAAATATAGTAACTATCCATTTTCATGGGTATTACTTTTTCTAACGAAAACCCATGTTTACTCATTAAGGTCTTTATACTATTCTCTGTGTAGTGGTGAACATGAATTGGGACATCCCATGCGGCCCAATATTTATGATAATGGCGAGCATCATAGCTCTCTGGATTTGGCACAGCAACAATAAGAAAACCGCCCTTAAGCATTCGTTTTTTAAACTCCAGCAACAAGGCGTGTACGTCATAAACATGTTCTAACACGTGCCACATGGTAATCACCTCTATTCCATCATTCACGCCATCTATAGATGGAAATACTTTTCCAAATTGCTCAGCAGCCTTGCGAGCATTTTTGTTAATTTCTACACCTATCGACTCTTTTCCGCTAGAAACTAACGCTTCTAAGAATTGACCCGTGCCACAACCATAGTCTAATACAAGGCCTTTACTCGAAAAAACGCTGTCAACATAAGAGAGCTTTCTGCGAAGATTTATACCGCGCAGAAATTGATATGTTCTACCGAACAATGTTTTCTGTTCGTTAGTGTGGCTTATATAATTCGGGTTATCGTAGTAAGGACCAACACTGTTTTCAGTAATTCTGGGGTTTGTGAACATATGATCACATTTGAAACACTTGTGTACTTCAAAATTCTCTTGACTAGTTGAATAATCTACCGTTTGAATGGCTAATTCAGAATCTGTCTCCCCGCAAAGCGGGCAATTGTGTAAACTTTCTATCATACTTTGTTTCACGTGAAACTTAACGACCCATATACACTAATAGCACATGAATATCACTTTGTCTTATTCCGCTGATTCGTCCGGCCTGTGCAATAGTAGACGGCCTTATAGCGCTTAATTTGTCTCTTCCTTCAAAACTAAGCCCTTTTACCTTGTGGTAATCAAGTTGTTCTGGTATTTGTTTGTCCTCAAGGCGCTTCATTTTCGCAACGTTTTCCTTTTCGCGATCTATGTATCCTCCGTATTTAATTTCTATTTCAAGTTGTTCTAAAACATCATTTTGCCACCAAGATTCCTTTGAAAACTCATTATGAAAATCCATAATTGAAACATTAGGTCTTGCTATTAATTTATTTGTCTTTATTTTCTCTTTAGCGAGACGCTCGGATTTTAATTCTAAAATGGTGTTTGTTTCCTTAAGAGTAAGGTTGTTGTCTAACCCTTTTCTTCCTTGAATTATCAAAGCTTTTTTACTATCTAAAAGGTGTTTACGTTCTTCCCCGGCCAGCCCTATTTTATGACCTAACGTGGTTAAACGAAGGTCTGCGTTATCCTGTCTTAATAACAACCTATATTCAGCTCTAGAAGTAAACATTCTGTAAGGCTCTTCAGTGCCTTTCGTTATTAAATCATCTATTAACACCCCTATATAAGCGTCATTACGGCCCAAAACAAAAGGTTCTTCTCCGCGTACGGCAAGAACTGCGTTTACCCCTGCCATAAGGCCCTGACAGGCCGCTTCCTCATAACCTGTTGTTCCATTTATTTGACCCGCAAAATATAAACCAGATACCAATTTCGTTTCTAAGGTTAATTTAAGTTGGGTCGGTTGAAAATAATCATATTCTATTGCGTAACCTGGACGGAAAAACTTAGCCTGCTCAAACCCCTTTACTTTGTGAAGCGCTTCGTATTGTATTTCCACCGGTAGGCTTGTAGAAAAACCATTTACATATACCTCAACCGTGTTCCAACCCTCAGGCTCAACAAATATTTGATGTGAGTTTTTATCAGAAAACCTGTCAATTTTATCTTCAATAGATGGGCAATATCTCGGACCCGTCCCTCTAATAGCTCCGTTGAAAAGAGGAGATCTTTCAAATCCTTTTTTCAGTGTGTCATGAACCTCTTGTGAGGTATGTGTTATCCAACAACTGCGCTGATTTTTAAGCGCTGATTCACCTAAAAAACTAAACTGTCCGGGGATTTCATCTCCTTTTTGCTCCTCAAGAAGATTAAAGTCAATAGTTCTACCATCTATTCTTGGCGGGGTCCCTGTTTTCATTCTACCAGCTTCAAAACCAAGCGCCACCAGCTCTTCTGTAATGCCTTTACTTGCTCTTTCACCCGCTCTACCACCACCAAAGTTTTGATCTCCAACATGTATTAAGCCATTCATAAAGGTGCCGCTTGTAAGTACAACAGTTTGTGCTTCAAAAGAAAGTCCTAACGCGGTTTTTACTCCATATATGGTTCCATCCGAAACCAAGAGTCCTGTAACCATATCTTGAAACATATTTAAGCCTTTAGTCTCCTCTAGAAGCTCTCTCCAATACTGCGCAAAAAGCATTCTGTCGCTTTGAACCCTAGGGCTCCACATAGCAGGACCTTTGCTTTTATTTAACATTCTAAATTGAATCATACTTTTATCGGTAATAACCGCCGAACCGCCTCCAAGAGCATCTATTTCTCTAACAATTTGACCTTTAGCCACCCCACCCATTGCTGGATTACAGCTCATTTGCCCTATTGTCTGCATATTCATTGTCACTAGAAGAACGTTCGCTCCCATTTTTGCGGCACAATAACTCGCCTCACAACCGGCATGTCCTCCTCCAACTACAATAACATCATATTTTTCATCAAGAACCATGATAAAGCTCATTTAAAAATTGATCTTCTTTTAATCTCATTTCTTGTTGTTCCTTCTCTGTTTGATCTTTAAACCCAAGAAGGTGCAGTACACCATGGGCTATTACCCTATCACTCTCTAGTTCAAACGATACGTTTTCCCGACTGGCGTTTTCAGCAACTCTTTCTTTGCTTATAAATAATTCACCGCTTATTTTTCTTCCTCGAGAATAATCAAACGTAATAACATCTGTAAAATAATCATGACTTAAAAAACGCTTATTCATTTCCAGTAGTTCGTCATCTGTTACCCAGTGTATTTTAATATCACTGAACCTATAATCGTGGTAAAGTTTATTGAAAACAGATAAAAAAGAATCACTTAATTTGAGCAAATCATTTGTTTTTTAATACCGGTAAAGGTAGTGTGCTTCTTTTAGTGTCTGTAGGTTTAGTTTTAATATACACACCGTTTTCCGAGGATACGTCAATGGCGGTATTCGATTTTCTGCTTTCCCCTTTAGACTCCTTCTGCAATTCGGATTTTAACGACTCCCATAGTCTTTTTTCAATTTGTTGAATTTGCTTAATATCATCACCCTTATTAAACAAAAGCTCTTTTTTTAGCTCTTCTATCTTTTCCTTAATAGCATCTTTTCCATCACCTGTCATTTCACCTAAAAGTTCATCCATTCTTTTCAAGAGCTCTTTTGTTCCTTTCCCGTTATCCCCTGGTTTATCCCCTTGATTTCCTGTTTTTCGCTTGGATCCTTTTTTGCCTTTTTGCTTTCCAGGGGACTGGCTGGTTTTCTTAGATTTGTTTTCACCTTGTTTTCCTTTATTCGGCTTTCCTTTTGATCCAGGTTGACCGTTTTTACATTCTTTCTTTGCTTTTGCTAAAGCTTTTTTTTCGCTTTCTAATACTTGATAGAGCACAGCGTTTAATTCATTTAACGCGTTCAACATATAAGCTGATTGAATAGATACGTCCTTCGCGGCTATAACACGTAAATCTAAATCCTTAATAGCTTTTATTAAATTTATCTCTGCATTTCCTAATGCCATCCCTATCATAGGATCAGATATAATCAATTCTCCTAAAGTATCAGATATTGACTGCTCAATTTTCAACAGTTGACGTTGATTTCTATACTTACTACCGGTAGATATTGTTCGATTTATTTCTTGATAGAGACTTGAATTCCAGGACGTTTTTAGTAATCGTTTGAGCCTGTTTACATTGTCAATCTGAATATCTGCTGTTTTCAGGGACATTAATTCTTTTAGCTTCTGAGCGCTTTCTTCTGCTTGTTTCTTGCGATCATCGCCTTTAGTTTCTAACTTCTCAATAGACTTTAATTCTTTTTTTAACTCATCGTTTTCTGTTGTTTCTAATTCATTTACGCTTTGCGCTAATACAGAATCTAGACTTGCGTTTTCCTTCTCAGTGACTTGCTCTAGAGCACTTATGAGTTTTTGAATCTCCCATAATTCATCCAACGATTCATTGAGTTTGTTTCTTAAGCTGTCTTTATTGGGTTCTTTTTTGATATTCGTTTTCGTAGGTTTTTTTTCATCCTTCGTAGGGTCTAAATCCAATAATTTATTTTTTTTTGTAAACTCTTTGTTGGGCGTATCCTCTTTTTGTTTCGACTTAAAGCTAGTTAGAATGGGTTTTGTGTTTTTGGATATGCTATTATTAAGCTCGTTAAATGTGGGTTGCGGTTTTTGAATCACTTTTGAAGTGATTTGATTTATTTCATCAGCAACCTTTACAGAAATCTTGTTATCATTATTCCAGTAAATAACGAATTGGTTATTGATATCGACTAATACATCATTTATCAAAATACTCTTGATACCAAAATCATCATAAATAGAAATAACAACAGAATCTATTGTATTGCTATTAACCTCTATTAGCGGCGGCAAGTCTTCTTTAATTTTTACTGGAATTGTGAAAACCTGTTTTTTAAACGTTAAATCCAATGAACGTGTTATTCTTTCAATAATAAAGGTTCTTTTATTTTTTAGTGTTTCACGTGGAACATCAATTATTAGTTCATTGGTTAATACACCTTTTATAAATAGTTCAACCCTACTACCTAATAACACATCTAGTGTATCTTTAATTTTATAAGAATTCATCAATGTATAAGCAGGAGGTTCTACAACAGCAAACCATGAATTAATACGGACCGTGGAATCACATTTTATAAAAAGGTCTTTTATAAACCTACCCTGAAACATCCATTTCACATTGAGATTAGACACTACCGCAGTAGGAATTTTATTGATATAAAACCCTGTATTTTCGAAGTTTTGTATATCCAAAATATTATTAAATGGAACTTTTATAGTGTCTGGGAGAATATTTAATTCTGGTATAGGTCTTAAGTATCCTGTTAATATTTCCTTCGAACTGTCTAATACTCTTCCATTTAGAAGTAGTGATACCGTGAGTATTGCTAATAAACCAAGGAACCCTTTTTTTAAGGGCCAATTAGTTTTTATTAACCTTAACGATGATTTTAAAATAACTTGACTTTCTCTGAGAGATACACGAGAAGACCACTCACCTAATTCCTTTTGTTTCTTAAGTATTAAAGATTGTTGAAGACGCCCTTCATCATAACTTCGGATAACTTTAGCTAAATACTCTTTTGGTAGGTATTTTGTAAAAAAAGCAAATAGTAAAAATTTGAAAGGAAGTAAACTTAACAGTACTCCAAATAATATTAGATAGACAACTACAACTACTTGAATAAATTTTATTGGTGGGAAAAAAAAGTAATTACAACCTGTAATTAATAGTATACCTAATAGAAAGATTAAAAAAATTAAAACACTGTAATACAATGATTTACGTAAAAACAAACCACTCGCAAATTTTAATATTTGTTCTTCTTTTATCATTGTTTTGCGGTTGTACTTCTAATAATATTTTATTAAAAGACTCTCGATTTATTATTCAAACCAAAGGGAATATTAAAAAACCTGCTTTATTATTTTTTAGTGATATTAATTTATCATCTAATGACTCCATTATTAAAGAATTAAATAAAAGATATTTTGTTTTAAGTGTAAGAGATACCACAACAAATCTTCTTATAAAACAAAATTCAGATAATCAATTAACAAGAGCTTTAAATGGGATATCAATCTACAATCAAATAAATAAACAAATACCTCTAACCGGTATAGTTGCATCGGGATTAGAATGCTTACATATTATTCACTGGGGTATTAATGCAAGAACATCAGAAATCCATCTTTACCCTATATTTAATTCTAGTCTAAACGATCATTTGAGACAACAGATTTCTTTAGATCAGCCTGTGTTTACTAATTATTCTAATCCTACGAACGCTTTGGATCTATATACTTTTTTAAACTCAGAAATCCCTCGTTCAGGATTAATTAATAATTATTCTTATCAATATCTAAAAGAATTTAAAGACCTAACTCCATTAATTCATTTAAAAAGCTACACCGGATTGCTTAAGATAAACGTATTAGATTAACCACAAGAAATTTTATTTACTCGACGTTCATGTCTTCCGCCTTCAAAATTATTTTCAAAAAAAGCTTTAATAATACTTTTTGCTTCATTTGTTGTGACAAATCGAGCTGGAATAGCAATTATATTAGCATTATTATGTTGACGAGCTAGAGTAGCAATTTCTGGCTTCCAACAAAGCGCACCTCTAATATTTTGGTGTTTATTCACTGTCATATTAATACCATTTCCTGAACCACATATAACAACCCCAAACATACAAGAGCCACTTGATACTAACGAAGCTACTTTATGTCCATAATCTGGATAATCTACACTATCTGTATTAAAAGGTCCTTGATCTAATACTTGAGCGCCGAGATTTTCAAGTTGTTGAATTAGTATATTTTTTAATTCAACACCGGCATGATCTGTTCCAATAGCTACTTTCATTTAAATTTTATATGTGTATTACTTCTTAATAATTGTTAATAACGTTATTAATATAAAACAACAACTTAACCTTGGAATTAAGCTGGTTATTTTCCATCAAATTTATTTATTTATTACTGCTTTAAAGATCTTGTTAGTTATACAAAACAATCTCACGTTTTACTAACGGTATTATTACTCGTGCACATAAATTTCAATCAACAATTTAATATGTATAACGTTTCTAACATTATATATAAGTTTATTATAAACTAGTATTGACGCATGATTTATGCTTTATATATGTTTTAATAATTATTAATAACTCATAATATTTTAAGTGTTTGTTTTAAGTTACCAAGGTTATCAACACGCTATTATTATTATTATATATTTCTTAAATGAATACTATTATATATAAAGGTGATTGGATAAGTAATAATTCAGAATTGAAATATGAAAATCCATGGATTAAATTATTGCATCATCAGGTTATTACACCCGGAGGAACTCCAGGAATATATGGAGAGGTTCATTTTAAAAATTTAGCTGTAGGTATTCTTCCTATAGATGAAAATGGATATACATGGAGGGTTGGTCAATTTAGATTTCCTATAAATCAATATTCATGGGAAATTCCAGAAGGTGGAGGAATTTTAACTACAGATCCTCTTCAAAATGCTAAAAGAGAATTAATAGAGGAGGTAGGTTTAATAGCTACTACATGGACTGAATTACTACAATTACATTTAAGTAACAGTGTTACGGATGAAAAAGCTATTGTATTTATTGCGGAAGATTTAACAGAAACTGATAATAACCCCGAGGATAGTGAGAATTTAACGATTGAAAAAATTCATTTTTCAAAATTATACGATCAAGTTTTAAATGGAATAGTAACTGATTCAATTACGGTCGCTGCTGTTTTAAAAATATCTATCCTAAGGCCTAACTTATTAAAGTTGTAAAAACGCTTTAAATTGCTTCATAACCACCTCTAGAGCTAAATTATTAGGGTGGGTACCATTTGATTCGTAGAAAGTATAATTTCTTAATTCATCATTAATAATTTCGAAACTAGGAAAATATATAGCAGAAGAATTTTGAATAAGTTCCTCTGTTACCACTCTTAGAATAGATTTTCCTAGAAAATTATCTTGTAAACCTATTTTAGTATAACGCACTGGACTGATGGTAAATAACAATTTTATATTCTTTGGTAAAACATCAAAAACTAACTTCCAAGAGTCTATAATTTGATGAGATTTTAGTAATTGTCTTTCAAATAATGATCCTGGTAGTTTATGACAGTTACTAACTAATTCATTCCCTTTAAACCAAGCATGCGCGGTTCCAAAAGAGACAATTAAAACGAGTTGATTTCCCCCCGAATAAACATATTGCTGAATCTCTTTTTTTATTTTAGATAACTCAAAGTATAATACTTCATTATCTGAATTTTGCCAGTGATTGGAAGCATCTAATTGATGAAAAATACCATCATATTTAAACGATTGATTTAATTCAATATCATTGAATATCCATCTAAGTTGTTTAGCTATACTAATAGGATTGAATATTGTTCCTAATGGGTTATACTTATAATCATATCCCCATTGATTTAAATAGGGTTTAAGGTTATTTACAAAACAACTTCCTACACCTAAAAAAAAAGGGGGATTAGAAAGTTCTTCTATCCCCACTTTAACTTTAGTAATCATTAGAATTAAATATTGAATTCAATACCCTGAGCTAGTGGTAAATCTTTACCATAATTTAAGGTATTAGTTTGTCTTCTCATATATGCTTTCCAGGCATCAGATCCACTTTCTCTACCTCCACCGGTTTCTTTTTCTCCACCAAAAGCTCCACCTATTTCAGCTCCGGAGGTACCAATATTTACATTTGCAATTCCACAATCCGAACCGCTTTCACTTAAGAATAAATGTGCTTCGCGCACATCACTAGTCATTATAGCACTAGATAAACCTTGTTTAACACTATTTTGAATAGTAATAGCGTTTTCAACATCACCTGTGTATTTAAGTAAATATAATATTGGCGCAAATGTTTCTTTTTGAACACTTTCATAAGTATTAGAAGCTTCAATGATACAGGGTTTAACATAAAAACCTTTATCGTAAATACCGCCTGATAAGGAGCTTCCTCCATATAACACTACTCCACCTTCTTTACTTACATTTTCAATTGTCTCTAGAAAAGCGTTCACAGCATCTTGATCGATTAAAGGACCAACATGATTATTTTCATCTAGAGGATTCCCAATTTTAATCTGACCGTAAGCCTCAATTAAAGCATTTTTAACCTTATCATAAACGCTTTCATGTATAATCAATCTTCGAGTGGAAGTACATCGTTGTCCGCATGTTCCAACTGCGCCAAATAACGCACCAGTCACTGTTATTTTAAGATCACAAGTTGGAGTAATTATTATAGCGTTGTTACCACCTAACTCTAGAATAGACTTACCAAATCTTGAAGCAACTTGTCCACCAACTATTCTTCCCATTCTAGTAGACCCTGTTGCAGAAATTAAAGGCAAACGTTCGTCACTTGTCATCCATTCACCGCGAGTATAATCTCCGGAAATAATAGATGAAATTCCTTCTGGAAGATTATTGATTGAAGCAACTTTATTCCAGATATTTTGACAAGCTATAGCGCAAAGTGGCGCTTTTTCACTTCCCTTCCAAATCACTGTGTTTCCACAAACTATGGCAAGAGCAAAATTCCAAGCCCAGACAGCAACTGGAAAATTAAATGCAGAAATAACACCAACAACTCCAAGGGGATGCCATTGCTCCATCATGTGGTGATCACTTCTTTCACTTTTAATAGTGAGTCCATATAATTGACGAGATAAACCAACAGCAAAATCACAGATGTCAATCATCTCTTGAACTTCACCTAAACCTTCTTGGTAACTTTTACCCATTTCAAGCGAAACTAACGCTCCTAATTCTGCTTTTTCCTCTCTTAAGGCATTTCCAAATTGACGTATGAATTCTCCACGTTTTGGAGCTGGAATGCGTCGCAAATCATGAAATGCTGTTTGGGCTGATGCAACTACAGCATTATATTGGTCTTTGGTAGTTATACTGACGTGTCCTAATTCTAAGTTATCAATAGGCGAAAAAGAAGTTATAATATCTGAGTTTTCCATCCATAATTTTCCAGTGGATGTTCCGTGGTTTGTGGATTTTAATCCTAAAGATTTAAGAATTTGTGAAGGTGTAAATGTTTCCATTGTGTGGGTTGTAGATTTTCATTAAAAGTACAATAGAAAGGGCACTATATAGACTATCTAAAAAAAGTGTAGGGATTATGCTTTTAAGAAATTGCAACATGTATTTTTGTTATTTAGAATAAATAAAAATAAGATGCGTAAAGTACTGTTTTATCTACTGTTTTTTTCTCTGTCTGCATGTTTCATGGAGTCTCATGATGAAGATAATAACACTATAAAAATAGTTTGTACTACCAGTATAATTTCGGATTGGGTTGAAAATATAGCCTCTGAAGAAATGCAAATTATTCCATTACTAAAAATAGGTATAGACCCGCATGTTTATAAACCCTCAAAAAAGGATTTAGATATTTTACGTTCTGCTGATGTCATTATTTATCACGGTCTTCATTTAGAAGGAAAGATTATTGAGGTTTTGAAACGAATAGAAGGCCCTATTATAATCAATGCTGCACAAAATTATCCCAAACACTTAATAATAAGTGATCCCAACTTTCCAGCATCTACAGACCCACATGTTTGGTTTGATGTAGATTTATCTAAGATTGCCATATCAACCATCACAGAAGAAATAGCTAATAAATACCCGCAATTAAAAGAAGTTTTGGAATCTAATAAAGAAGAGTATTTAACTTACATAAATGATATTGCAATACAAGTTAAACAGATCATTGATTCAATCCCAGAAAAGCAACGTACAGTGGTAACAACACATGATGCGTTGAGTTATTTTGGTCGTTCGTTTGGGTTCAACGTTAAAACGTTACAAGGCGCAAGTACAGTTAGCGAATTTGGATTAAAAGAAATCACAAGCCTAGTTGATTTTGTTGTAGAGCAAAAAGTACCAGCTATTTTTTTGGAGAATATTATTAGCCCTCAAGCAATGCTAAGTGTTCAAAAAGGATGCAAGGCAAAAGGATTTGAAGTAAAAATAGGACCGGAATTATTAAGTGATTCATTAGGAGATAAAGAGGGTCAAAACACTTATACAGGCATGTTGTTATTCAATGCGCAAACTATAGCAGAGTATTTAAGATAATTGGAACGACTATTAAAATATATCACATTAGAAGACCCCAACGTTCGATTTGTTGTGGTCGCAATAGTCCTTTTAGGAGGGGTAAGCGGAATGGTAGGTAGTTTTAATTTTTTACGAAAGAAAACGCTTGTAGGAGAGACTGTTGCTCACAGTATGCTGCCTGGCGTATTGATTGCCTTTATCTTAAGCGGAGTAAAAAGTCCAATTATTATGATTTTGGGTGCTGCATTTACTGGCTGGATGAGCATTTGGTTGGTGGATTACATAACCCAGAAAAGTAAAATAAAGAGCGACAGCGCTTTGGCAATTGTTTTATCAAGTTTTTTTGGATTAGGCATTGTCTTGCTTACTATGATACAGTCAAACTTTTCAGGCAATCAAAGTGGTTTAGATCATTATATTTTTGGAAACGCAGCAGCAATGACACCCCAAGACAGCGTGACTTTTGCTGTGGTTTGTATAGTTGTATTAGTGTTGGTTGTTTCAAGTTACTTAAGCATAAAAGCAACAATTTTTAATTCAGATTTTGCGCAAAGCATAGGAATAAGTAGGAAGAAAATAGATGTGTTAATTAGTATTCTCACTATTCTCACTATTAGTGTGGGAATTAAAGCTGTAGGAATAGTAATGATGAGTGCACTACTGATTATCCCCCCAACTGCAGCTAGGTTTTGGACGGACCGACTAGTTCCCATGTTACTAATTAGCGGGTTTTTTGGAGCACTGGGCGGATGGCTAGGGTCTTTTATTAGCTATTATGAAACCAATATGCCTACAGGTCCTTTGACAATAGTGTGTGTAAGTATAATTGCGTTTGCATCAATGATGTTTGCTCCAAAGAAAGGAATCATATATCAGCGTTGGAACAAACTGCTTTTAAGAAGAAGAATTAATGAAGAAAATTTACTCAAAGCAGCGGTACAAAACGAGGTTAGAGGAAAAGGAAAACTTTTTGATCGAACTCAAATAAATAAACGCCAGTATTTTGAACAAAAACTATGGTATAGGACTATCAATAGATTGAAAAACAAAGGCTTTATTTATAAAGTACACACTGGATATACCTTAAGTATGGCTGGAAGAAATTACGGTGCAGATATAGATAGACGACATAAAATATGGGAAGTATACCTTCAGCGCAGAATGCAAATGAGCATAAACTTGGTTCACGATGAGGCGGAAACCATGGAACATTTTTTAACACCCGAAATAGAGGGAGAAATATTAAGAGAGTTAGGCCTTTGTTCTAGATTCAACCCGCTTTTAGAGATTCATGAAATTGTACCAGACCCTGACATAGTATAGCATGGATGGATTTTGGATAGTTTTAACAGGTTTTCTCGTGGCATCTTCAACAGGAATGTTGGGAAACTTGTTGTTATTGAGGAAAATGAGCATGATGGGAGATGCTTTATCTCATGCAGTGCTGCCCGGTATTGTTGTAGCATATTTAATTAGCGGTTCAAGAGCTTCGTTTCCGTTGTTAATAGGTGCAATTATTATGGGGCTGTTTACGACGTTTTTAATACATTTTTTTTCAAACAAAGGAAAAATGCAAGGAGACGCAGCTATGGGAACGGTATTCACTTTTTTGTTCGCATTAGGAATAATTTTGGTAACAAAGTATGCGGGTCAAGCTGATATTGATGCCGACTGCGTGTTACACGGAGAACTTGCTTTTGTGCCTCTGCAACAAACCGCCTATTTTGGAATAAAAGCGCCAGACGCCGTTTGGACCTTAATGTTATTATTTGTCTTTATCCAATTGATTTTTTGGGTTGGTTACAAAGGATGGGTTCTCACGAGCTTTAACGCAGAATACGCATCTAGTATAGGTATTAAAACGGCGCTTTGGCACTATTCACTCATGGCAGCAACAAGCGTGGCTACAGTAGTAAGCTTTGAAAGTGTAGGTGCTATTTTGGTTATTGCCTTTTTAGTGGTACCAGCGGCTACAGCGTTTTTAATTACTAAGGATTTAAGAAGGATGGTTGTTGTGATCATTATACAAGGGTTTCTAAGCTCATTAGGGGGTTATCTCTTGTCTAATGCAATAAACGCCTCCATCAGTGGTTCTATGGCCGTGATAAGCTTTATTGGTTTTGCTGCTGTTTTTCTTTTCACAAAAAAAGAGGGCTAAAGTCCCCACTTTAACCCTCACTCGCTTAACACAAAAACACGTACGATAAACTATCGACATAAAGAGGGGTACAAAGTGTGTGCCAAAAAACAAGAATGAGCTTAAAAAAAGGGAGTAAGCGCCAACCTTAACAGTTTGTTAATCTACCAAGTAGCGTCTGGATAAGAACGAGCAAGGCTTTGCATTTCACCTAGAATAAACCCCAAGTGTGAAGAGTGTATTCCGTACCTACCTCCCGTTTGCATCCATAGCTCAGGCGATGGCATGATTAAAGTTCCCATTTTAAGTACCTGAGCAACTTTTTTAACCCATTGATCTTTAACAGAAGCAAAGGACGGAAGATCTTCGCTCAATACGTCAAAAACAGGATGATTTTCAAACAACTCCCCGCTCCACATCCACATGCTATCTATACTATTCTGGACCTTGGTATGGCTTTCCTTCGTGCCGTCTCCCAAACGAACAATCCACTCTGCGCTCCACTGTGCTTGATAGGCAATTTCTTTGATGGCCTTTTCTGCGATAGCCATGAGGGGTTCGTGTGAACATGCTCTTAAAGAATCATAGAGGTAAAAATTAAACGTGTCAATAAGAAAGCTTCTGACAATAGTATCACCCCAGTGACCGTTAGGCTGTTCAACTAATAGAGTGTTTTTAAAGCTCAAATGATCTCTAAAATAAGCTAACGTATTTTCGGTGGTATTTCCTCCCTCTAATTGAGCTAGTTCTTGATATAATAAACGCGCTCTTCCAATATGGTCTAGAGCTGTATTAATTATAGCAATGTCTTGTTCTAAAACAGGTCCATTTGAACACCACTTACTGAGCTGCTGTCCTAGTATTAGGGAGTCGTCTGCTAAAAAGTATATATATTCTTTTAATGCCTCTTCTTTCGTAAAGTCACGCTTTACGCCGTTTAACCAACCTCCTGCCATGACTTACATGTGTTCAACATCATCTGGGATGTCATAAAAGGTTGGATGACGGTATACTTTATCATCTGACGGGGTGAATAAAGGGTCTTTTTCATCAGGAGCACTGGCGGTTACCTCCTCGGATGGAACAACCCAGATACTAATACCCTCAGACCTTCGTGTATAAACATCTCTTGCATTTTTGATTGCCATTTCAGCATCAGCAGCGTGAAGAGACCCTACGTGTTTGTGAGATAGACCGTTCTTGCTTCTAAGAAAGACCTCCCAAAGTTTCCAATTAGATTCACTCATAGCAGTGGTGATTAGGTATTATGCAGCATGGGTGTCTTTAGCCTTCCTTGCTGATTGTTTCTTTGCATATGCATTAGCCGCTTCCCGAACCCAGCCGCCTTCTTCATGTGCTTTTGTGTGGTGGGCAATTCGTTCTTTATTACAAGGGCCGTTCCCTTTAACCACATCATAAAATTCGTTCCAGTTTATTTCTCCAAAGTCATAGTGACCACGCTGTGCATTCCATTTTAAATCAGAATCAGGAACAGTTAGGCCAAGGTATTCAGCTTGGGGAACGGTTTTATCTATAAACTCTTGACGAAGCGTATCGTTACTCTTGCGTTTAATTTTCCATAGCATGCTTTGTTCAGAATTAGGGCTATTATCATCTGAAGGGCCAAACATCATTAATGACGGCCACCACCAACGGTTAAGACTTTCTTGTGCCATAGCTCTTTGCTCAGGAGTTCCTTGTGCAAGCTTCATGACTATTTCATAGCCTTGTCTTTGGTGAAAACTTTCTTCTTTACAGATTTTTACCATGGCACGCGCATAGGGTCCATATGATGTCCTTGTGAGCATCACCTGGTTTTGAATTGCAGCACCGTCTACTAACCAGCCTATGGTACCCATATCTGCCCATGAAGGAGTGGGGTAGTTGAATATGGAACTGTATTTAGCTTTACCGCTTTGAAGGTCGGCAATCATTTTTTCTCTTGGCTCTCCTAGAGTTTCTGCTGCCGAATACAAATACAAACCGTGTCCGGCTTCATCTTGAACTTTGGCAAGAAGAATCAGCTTTGCTCTTAATGAGGGCGCGCGCGTTATCCAATTCGCTTCAGGCTGCATACCAATAATCTCACTATGGGCGTGCTGCGAGATTTGGCGAATCAAAGTTCTTCTATACTTTTCGGGCATCCAATCCTTTGGCTCCACCTTGTTTTCAGCGTCAACGTAGGATTGAAATTTATCTTCTAAAGAAACATTGGTTCCCATTTTTTGTGAATTTGATTGATACAAAGTTAAACCACAACAAGCTATCTCTTGTTATGGTTTAAAATCGGGCTTACCTTTGCTCTTCAAATTACGACGCATGTTGAAGTTTTTCAAAAAAAAGAAAGAAGAAAAAACGTCTTTAATGGCTAAATCAGCCAAAACTACAGACACAACATTCTATCCATTGACCGTTTTTGAGGTACGAAGAGAAACAGAGGAGTCTGTGAGTATTTCTTTTAACGTGCCGGAAAAACTTAAAGACATATTCACGTTTATTCCAGGTCAGTATTTAACTCTTAAAACCAACATTGATGGAGAAGAAGTACGAAGATCATATTCCATATGTGCGTCACCAAGTGATGGTGAATTACGTGTAGCGGTAAAGGAGATAGATGGAGGTAAATTTTCAACATATGCAAACCAAAGCCTAAAAGCAGGAACAACTATTGAAAGCATGCCCCCAATGGGTAACTTCAAGTGGCAGCCTTCTGAGGCTACTTCACATGTTGTTGGTTGGGCCGCAGGCTCCGGTATTACACCAATATTGTCTATTGCTAAAACCGTTTTAGAAAGCAACAAGGAGAATACGTTTACTCTTTTTTATGGCAACAAAAATAGTAACAGCATCATTTTCAAAGATGCATTAGAAGACTTAAAAAACAGTTATGTAGACCGCTTAGAGGTTCACCACATTCTTAGCAGAGAGGATCAGGGTAGCGATGTTACTAAAGGACGTATAGATGGAGAAAAAGTAAAGGTTTTTGAGGGACGGTTTTTTAAAGCAGATAGCAGTACGGCTCATTTTATGTGCGGGCCTTTAGGAATGATAGAAAGCGTTAGCGCAACACTGGAAGAACTAGGAACTCAAAAAGAAAAAATACACTTCGAATTATTCAACACCACGGCGCCAACATTGGAAAAAAAGAAAAAAGCTACCGCCTTGTCAGGAACATCAGCCGTAACGGTCATTTTAGATGGAGAAGAAACACATTTTGAAATGACAGGAAAAGAGTTTGTCTTGGACGCGGCTCTAGACGCTGGAGCAGACGTTCCCTATGCTTGTAAGGGAGCGGTTTGCTGCACTTGTAGAGCGAAGGTTACGCAAGGTTCTGCAGAAATGGTTATGAATTATGCGTTGGTTGACGACGAGGTAAAAGACGGCTATATATTGACGTGTCAGGCTCAGGCAACAAGTGAAAAATTGATTGTTAGCTTCGATGAGTAAAAGCAGTCCAAGGAAAAACGGCTCTAACAACGAACCAGGGCCTTCATTCCATGAGAAAAAGCCAAAGAACGCCAAAGACTATAACATGGGTAAGGGCGAGAAAAAGCGCCTAAACAAGACAAAAAAACACGGAACTGGAGGGAAGAAAAAACGCTAGAAAAAAGTGCTACTTAGCCCGATTCTTTATAAATATAATTACCTCTCTTCTGTAATAATCTTGTTGTTGGTCAGATCTATATCAAGCATCCGTAAAGAAGGATCAATTTCAATAGAGCGAATACGTTCAGTAGAAGGAATATTTAATTGATATTTAGGATGAGTCCATGGCCATGGTTGATGAACAGTTAAGCCTTCTTGACGCTTAGATCCATACATGCTTAAAAGCGGTATGTTGTGCCTCTCCGTTCTTCCGCTTTCATAAGTAATCGTTAAATCAACAGGCATAGGAAAAAGCCCTTTGCGTACAAGAGTGATCTGCGCACCCATTTTATTGTTTATGACGTCTTCAATACTGTAGTCTATGCTTTTCACTTGATCTTTATAGTAGCTGAGGTACCAATCCAGTTCCATATTAGAAACCTCTTCCATTACGCGTAAAAAATCTTCAGGCTTAGGGTGCTTAAATTGCCATCTATTCCAGTAGCGTTTCATTCCTTTTGCGAAGTGGTCTTCGCCAATGATATATTCAAGTTGGTTTAAGAATAGGGCTCCAGCACTATAGCTGTTTATGCTATATGTGCGGTTAAAGTGGAAATGGTCCGCAGGGGTGCTTAGGGGTTCGCGAAGACCAGAGGTATCAAGGTATACATATGATCGGTAGGCCCCTAAGTGAGGGTTCTTTTCATTGTCATAAAACACCGTATTCATGAATTCCTCTTCTGCATATGAAGTAAACCCCTCATCCATCCAAGGGTATGCGGCTTCGTTAGTGCCTATAACCCCATAGTACCAGTTATGTGTGGCTTCATGAACAAATAAGCCCG
>TARA_Y100000385_G_scaffold10951_1_pt1 | contig 42836 bp, 28 predicted proteins | sample TARA_Y100000385 | Tara Oceans TARA_Y100000385 (sample SAMEA2620980) | marine metagenome | biome: marine biome (ENVO:00000447); feature: surface water layer (ENVO:00002042); material: "saline water (ENVO:00002010), including plankton (ENVO:xxxxxxxx)" | depth 5 m
TATTATTATTATTATTATTATTATTATTTCATCCTAGCATACTTTAAGACCTTATTGCAGTCTAGTGGACACTTTCTCAACTGTCACATATAAAAAAATAATTCTACCTCTATCCTAGCACACTGGGGAGAAACCTGCCTAAAAGGTGGACACTTTCTCAACTGGACCCTAAAACTATTTTAGGGTAGGATCAGTTTCGATGTAATTACTTCAACGGTGATACCCCACACCTCGTTTGATTTCCTAAATTCTAATCGATCTCAAGCAAATCTAGGGTCGAAAAAACCAGTTTGGCAAGTGGCACAACACCTAGTTGCAAGATCTCAAAATCTGAGGCAAGATGGATTCAAGTTCAACCCACCACACCAATGGCACTCACAATCAAGACGAATTGGACACCTAGAGAAATAACCACAGGCATGTGGTTAGAAGGATTTAGGGGACTTAATTCGGGGAGTTTATATCACCAACTCCGGAGAGAATTTGATTATCTTAGTGAGGACGAATTTGATGAGAGAGAGTTTTTCAAGTATCGGGGAGTTTGGTATGATCTGGGGGAGTTTATGCGGATTGGCGATAACTCTATTTTCGGCAAAAAGTGGGACGGTTATTCTTCGGATTCCTATTTTAGTGGGATTGTAGTCAAAAATTGTTTCGATGGTAATGTCATCGTAGGAACTTATCTTTCCTGATAAGTTACACTTAAGGGGATTAATTCTCCCCTTATGTAACACTATTAAGAATTGTCAAAGGTCGGGCATCCTTCCCCGGATGCCCGATCCGATCCTATATGATATGGGAGAACAACACCGGAACACCGACCGATGATCAGCAATTTTCACCGCACTATCGCTATATACAAGGCAGCGACGGATCGCGCAGAATTACTTTGGACCGATCCTACATCGGAGAGAATATCTAAGCAAACTGCCTTCCATTATCACTTCGTGCAGGAATCCTGGATTAAGTGTGAGAAAGGGGTAAAATATGATCCCTTAAATTCCAAAATAAGGGGCGCGATTGCGTGGGTTATTCGTAACCCAGGAAGGCAGATTACCCTGGTAGAGTGCGGGCAAGTTTGCTTCGAAGACGATTTAGAGGGGGTATATTACTGGAAAAAATAACACTTAAGGGGGAGTAATCCCCCTCCTATTCTTTCACACTACTAACTGAAATCATGGCAACTATTTTTCACTATTGTGCAAACAACGATGTTAATGGAAACCCTCAGCGATTGTATGCTTTAATTGATAACAAGGAAGATATTTTAGCAGTGTGGGATGAGGGTTATCTGGGTCATAATGCGGTGCCAGGTATTTTTAGAGACGCTGCCTATGATTCAATTAGGAAAGATATTTCAGTCAGAAAATATAAGAAACTACTTCGTGATTATCCATCGCCCGATTATGCTCACAAAATTGAGGGTTATGAACACTTAGTAGAATTGATTCACTAACACTTAAGGGGACTAATCCTCCCCTTAAGTAACATTATTTCAGAGTGTAACAAGTCGGGCAACCGTGGCAGGTTGCCCGTCCCTAGTCGCTATACTTTAAGAGTCAAACCACCCACACCACCATGTTTACTTCACTCACTCGTCGTCAGTCTTTCGGTGCCACCTACCAGTGGGCATTGCTGTCAATCCTTCCTATGGACTCGAACAAGTCTCAGCATGGTCTAGGACCGTCTGAGGTTAATCGATCCCTGGGGATGCCCAAGCAGGCACGTACAACGGTCTCAATTCTCCTGAAGGAGATGGCATCACAAGGGTTAGTCGTCCGGTACGACTACAAGATCGGCAACCGTAGGATCGTTTCATATAAGAGGGTTCTGCCACTACGAAAGAGAGAGATGCTTTCCCGTTGGATAAGATCCTGATTTTCTTAAGATTTGGAGGGGAGCAATCCCCCTCCTATTCTTTACATTTTTCACCCCCATTTTAACTGTGTACACTGATAACGGAACTACGAGTTGGATTAAGTGCCTTAATGAGGCGCTTGATTACAACTTAGTCTCTGAATTTCTGAGAGATTATTCTCACCTAAGGGGTGAGAGAATCGATGTTGGAGAATTTAACGTCTGGGTTTATACTGAGGCAGATTAACACTTAAGGGGACTAATCATCCCCTTAAGTAACACTATTTCAGAGTGTTACTGATTAGCAGTGCTGATCAGTCGATCATGCGTGATTAACAGTCCTTATACCCCCCCTTCCTTTTTTTCGTAGGTACCATGAGTCTACAAAGTGTTACGGACGACCATAAGATATAAGACTCTATATAAATTTCAAAGGATTACAAAATCACTCAATAAAATACAAAGGGAATGAGAATTTTTTTCACAAAAAAATCAGATTCCATATATAATTCAAAAATAGTAGCAAATGATATGGAAAAAAATTCCGCCAAAAATTTTTCGACTGTAGAGATCGATCCAGCGACTAGCGAATATTATGTTACAATACCTGAGTGGATGATCAATGATCTCGAATGGTATGAGGGTACAGAGATTGAATGGATCATTGATGGTGACCAATTAGTATTAAAGGAGGTATGAGATGACTGAAAAGATGTATCACATTTATGCAGGGAATGAATGTTTATACTATGGATTGGATAGTGATGAATTCAAAGAAACCTGGAATAATATCAAAGGAATGGTAGGTCTTATGAAAACGGAGTACGACATTGAGGATCTGAGTTTTGAGGAACTCAACTACTCAAAATCGACAATATGCGACTCATCACATTAAATTGACTAATCACTATATAAGTGGTATGATATTGAAGTAAAAATCATTCGATTATGGCAAAAGGATTTACTGTAAAAGCAAAAGCTCCCGTGACGAAGAAAGATACAGAAGAATGGGATTATGACTTAGCAAAACAAATGATTCGTGGTAAGTCAGTAGTATTCTGTTTACCTGGGAGGGGAGTTTCATATACTTATCTAAAGAACTTTGTTCAATTATGTTTTGACTTAGTACAAGCAGGGGCAAGTATTCAGATTTCGCAAGATTATAGTTCAATGGTAAACTTTGCGAGATGCAAATGTTTAGGTGCGAATGTATTGCGTGGACCAAAGCAGAAACCATGGGATGGTAAGTTACCGTATGATTATCAATTATGGATTGATAGTGATATTGTGTTTAACACAGAGAAGTTTTGGCAATTAGTATTAATGGATCAAGACATTGCAAGTGGTTGGTATATGACAGAAGATGGAACAACTACAAGTGTTGCACATTGGATGGAGGAGGAGGATTTCCGTAACAATGGGGGAGTCATGAATCATGAGACTGGGGAGAGTATTTCAAAGCGGCGTAAACCATTTACTGTAGATTATGCAGGATTCGGATGGCTTTTAATTAAGAAAGGAATTTTTGAGAATCTTGAATATCCATGGTTTGCACCAAAGATGCAAGTTTTTGAGAGTGGTGAAGTACAAGACATGTGTGGCGAAGATGTTTCGTTTTGTCTCGATGCAAAGGAAGCAGGATTTGAGATTTGGTGTGATCCTCGCATTCGCGTTGGGCACGAAAAGACTCGTGTGATCTGATATTATGAGAGAGAAGTACGACGTTTACATCGAAGGTAAGTTAAAGCATTCTCATCTTTCTGAGGAAGAGTACTTTGATCTCATGGAAGATTATGCAGAGGGGTTTTATTCATCAGGAACACCTGACCCAAGTTCCATTACATATAAAATTATTATAGAGGATTAAAGTCTTATGGCAATTCGTAAAGGTGGTGGTTATGTGGAAGCGAGTCCCAAAAAGTCTCGTCAAGGAACGGGAAAGCATACTAAGTATGGCCCAACTTCTCGTAACAAGACTCGAAAGCGTTATCGTGGACAAGGCAGAGGATAATGAGAATTGATATTAAAAAGATTCTTCAAGTCACAATTATTTCATCTGTTTCAATGATTATTTGGGAATTAGGGCATCCATATATTCTAGGTACTCATACAGATCATCACATACATCATTGTGACTAAATTATAAAGATCCTTACGGGGATCTTTTTTATTAAAAAAATAAATAGTAATTAGGGATAGAACCCCCTTAAAAAGTTCTATTTTCTTATAAAACCGGAGAAACATGGGCAATTCACCTGTCGATAGAAATCAGGACTACATGTATAAAACATGGGGTACTACACACCTCATCAGTGATTATTGGAATGGTTCACCAAAAGAAGATGAATGCAATGAAGAGGCAGAAAAGCACTGTATTCAAGAGGTATATCATGATACTGCAAAAAAGATGCGTGATGAGTCATAAATAATTGAAGACTATAGTCTTGTCCGAATGGCAATAAAAAGAATATCAAGATCATTTAAAGATATTAGTTTATCATTTGAACCACATCCTGTAACAAAAGATCTAGCCATTTTAAAAAATGAAAGGGCAATCACAAGATCTATTCGTAATATTGTCGAAACAATTCCAAATGAAAAATTTTTTAATTCATCATTTGGAAGTGATGTAAAATCATCATTATTTGATAATATAGATTTTGCAACAATTGGTGTAATTGAAAACCAAATTATCACTTCAATCAATAATTTCGAACCCAGAGTCGAAAATGTTAAAGTGGATATTGATTTAGATTATGATGATAATGCTTTAGAAGTACTTATAGTATTTGATATTATCGGACAAGACATTCCAACACAAGAGTTTACTTTCATTCTAGAGGCAACGAGATAAAATGCCTTTTACAAATTACACAAATTTAGATTTTGATCAAATAAAGACTTCAATTAAAGATTATTTGAGGTCTAATTCTAATTTTACCGATTATGATTTTGAAGGATCAAACTTCTCAGTCTTAATCGACACATTAGCGTATAATACTTATATTAATGCATTCAACTCAAACTTAGCAGTTAATGAAGTCTTTCTAGACTCTGCTACGATTAGAGAGAATGTCGTTTCCTTAGCAAGAAACATTGGATATGTTCCAAAATCAAAAAAAGCAGCAACAGCAATCGTATCATTTGATCTTGAAATTCAACAATCATCTCTTGATGATCCAATTACATCAATTATTCTTCAACCAGAATTAATTTGTGTTGGATCATCAAACAATTCTTCATATATTTTCTCAATTACTGAAGAGATTAGTCAAACTGTCAATTCTAATAATGTAGCATCATTTTCTAATATACAAATTTATCAGGGTAGATATTTAAATAAAACATTTACTGTTGATGGATCTCTAGATCAAAGATTTATTTTACAGAATCCCTATATTGATACAAGTACTATAAGAGTGTATGTAAGGAATACTGATTCGGTTGGAACAGGTAAAAAATATAATTTAGTCGATAATATAACTACAGTAGATAGTGAGTCTGAAATATATTTAATTCAGGAAGTTAAAGATGAAAAATATGAGTTATTGTTCGGAGATGGTGTATTCGGCAAAAAATTAGAAAATGGATCGGAAATTGTTGTTCATTATATTGTAACAGATGGTTCTGAAGGCAATGGTGTCTCAGAATTTTCATTTTCTGGATCATATCAAGGGAAAAAATCTTCTCAAAATATAATTTCGATACAAGCAACAAATGCCATCAATGTCCAAACAGTTCAACCTTCCAGAAATGGATCGGATATTGAAAGTATAGATTCAATTAGATATTATGCACCAAGAATATACTCATCACAATATCGTGCAGTAACAGCAAGAGACTATGAGTCTATTATTAAGACAAATATCTATCCAAATGCAGATGTGGTGAATGTAATTGGTGGAGAAGAATTAGATCCACCAGAATATGGTTCAGTAACTATTGCAATCAAACCCAAAAATGGATTAATCATTTCAGATTTTGATAAACAAAAAATTCTATCAGAATTGAAGCAGTATGCAATTACCGGTATCAACCAAAAAATTGTAGATATTAAAGTATTGTATATTGAACTTGATTCAAGTATCTACTATGACACAACCAAGTCATCCACACCACTTGCAATTAAATCTAAAGTACAAACTTCATTAACAACTTTTGGCAATTCCTTATACTCATCAAAACGAGGAGGAAGATTTAAGTATAGTAAGGCAATCAATTTAATTGATGAGTCAGATACTGCTATTACATCAAATATCACTAGAGTAATTATTAGAAGAAATTTAAATTGTCTTATAAATCAATTCAGTGAATATGAGTTATGTTTTGGGAATAGATTTTATGTAAATCCTGAAGGTGGGACTATAAAATCAACCGGATTTAGAGTTAATTCTAGAGTCGCTAATAATGAATTTGTTTATTTTACTGATATACCAAATAGTGATAAGTTGAAAGGTACAATTGCAGTCATAAAACCATCATCTACTCCAGGTATTTCACCGATAGTTATACTTAAATCTGCAGGTACTGTAGATTATGTGACCGGAGAAATTAAAATAAGTGCTATTAATATTATCAGTACAGAAGTTCCTAATAATATTATTGAAATTCAAGCTTTCCCAGAGTCTAATGATATTATAGGATTAAAAGATCTTTACCTGTCATTAAGCACTTCAAAAACTAAAATAAATATTATTAAAGATGTTATTTCATCTGGAGAAAATACAACCGGTGTTCTCTTCTCCACTAGTGATTATTACAAGTCAAGTTATTCTAATGGAAGTATAATAAGGAATTAATATGATACAAACCAGTTTTGAAAATAAAGTCCAAATCCAGGATATTTTAAATAATCAAATACCTGAATTTATATCTTCAGAAAATCCAAAGTTTTCAGAATTTTTAAAACAGTATTATGTTTCTCAAGAAATATCGGGTGGTAATGTAGATATTGTAGAAAATTTGCCGTATTATTTAAAATTAGACAATTTCACGTCTAAAATTTTAAATGGAACTACAAATTTAACGCAAAATGTCACGACAACATTAGAAAATGGTATTACACCTGAAATTTTTGTAGCAGATACTGAGGGATTTCCAAAAAATTACGGATTACTTCAAATTGGTAGTGAAATTATCACCTATAAATCCAAAACGCCAACTAGTTTTGTCGATTGTATTAGAAATTTTAGCGGAATTGATGAGTATGGAAAAAATTTAAACTTTAGTTCCACAAATATCTCCTCACATATCAGTGGAAGTGAGGTTATCAACTTAAGTGTCTTATTTTTAAAAGAATTTTATAGTAAAATAAAGACATCATTACTAAATGAACTAGAAACTACGGATTTATATGAAGGATTAGATGTAAATAAGTTTTTAAAAAATACAACATCATTGTATAGATCTAAAGGAAGTTCAGAATCGTTTAGAATTTTATTCAAATCTCTTTTTAATATAGAACCACAAGTTATAGATCTTGAAAATTATGTAATTAAGTCTTCAAATTCCGATTTTCGTAGAAGAAAAGAGTTATTAACCGAATTAATATCTACTGGAGATCCTTCAAATATTGTTGGACAACAATTATTTAAGAATACCAATCCTGATATTTTTGGATCTATTTCCGAAATAGAAATATTAGCAAAAAATGGACGTACATTCTATAGAATTTTATTATATGTCGGATTTGAAGAATCTGACGATGAATTAACAAGTGTATTTGCACCTACACCATCTACAAAACTAGTAGATTCAATAAATTTGTCAGATAATGCAAATGTCCTAACAGTAGATTCAACTATTGGATTTGAGCAAACTGGTAGTATTTTTTATGCTGGAACTGAAATTTTTTACACTGAAAAAACTGTAAATCAATTTCTTGGGTGTTACACAACAACAAGTAATTATATTGACTTAGATATTGTAAAAACTTCCAATCTTCACAGCAATTCTACTTATTATGCTTATGAAAATGGAGATTCTACAAAAAAAGTAGAATTTAGATTATTAGGATCATTGTCTGATTTGTTATTAGATACATCTAATAACAAAACGCATATAAATTCTATTGGAGAAACTATATCTGTTGATTCTTTTGGCAAAAATATAAAAAATACTGATGATAATACTAAAGATCAAATTATTTCTAATAGTTTAATTTATAATACTAGTGTAAGAATTCAACTTGACTCTGCAAATCTTCAGGGATCTACTGCAACAACAAGTACAGTTCTAGATAGAGCATTTTTAAAAGTTGGTGATAAGGTAGAATTCTTAAAAAGAAATACTGAAATAGTTGAAACTACACTCTCAGATGTTTCTATTATTGATATTTTTGATAATGAAATAACTTTTAGTAGTGGATTATCTTCATTAAATTCCTCTGGAAATTATGACATCCGCAGAAAATTAGATTTTGCTCAAAGTATTCAAGTTCCACTAAAATATAATAATTTAACTACTAATATTACTAACCTTTATGATGAAAATTCAGAAAATTTATACATAGCATCAAATTCATTACCATCTTATGATATTACAAAAGATGTTGTAAAGTCTACGGCAAATAGTATAGAGAATTATGACTCTATTCAAAATTCTTATACAACAATAAGATTTAATTCGATATCATCATTTATTAATGGTGATAAAGTATTTTATTCTCATAGTGGAGAAAATCCTATTGACGGTTTGGAGAAAGGAGAATATTATATAACAATATCAAATTTTCTGGATATAAAATTATACCTTTCCCCTTCTTCAATTCCTACAGATAATTTTATTTACTTAGGAAGTAATATACTTCCAGAAGGAACTCATACTTTTACATTATCAGATCAAATAACATCCACCAATAAAATTTCTTCATCAAAAAGTTTTAAAAAGATACCATATAATGTAGATTTATCTACGTCTGGAGAAAAAATTGAATCAAAACCAATTGGTATATTAGTAAATGGTGTGGAAATATTGGGATCTGTAAGCAATAGTAAAATTTATTATGGACCATTAGAAAAATTAGATACAATTAACTCAGGTTCTGGTTATGATGTAATAAATCCACCAAATTTAAAGTTAGAAAGTGGATCTGCTAAAATACAACCCGTTTTGCAAGGATCTATAGAAAAAGTATATATTGATAATATTGATTTCGAATCAGATTCTCCTATAGTAACAATAAGTGGGGGAAATGGAAAAAATGCAAAATTAAAGGCCAATACAAAAACATTTTCTAGAGAAGTTTTCTTTAATGCTCGCAACTTATCTGATGGTGGCGGACTTAGTTTTGATGATGAGACTATAACATTTCTAACAAATCATAACTTTTTTAGTGGCGAAAAAGTTTTTTATGATATTAATGATATTAACAATCAAAAAATTGGTATTTCCAACTTTGGTGGATTGAATGTGAGTACTGGTTATTTAAATAATAATACTCCATTTTTTGTCAAGGTAATAAATCCATCAACTGTTGAACTATATCCAACATTATCAGACTTTAGGAGTGGCATTAATACTATAGGGTTATCGACAGAAGGTAATTCTGGTATACATAAGTTTAAAACTGAACCTAGAAATGTAATATCTTCAATAATTGTCGAAAATCCCGGTGAAGGATTTACTAATAGAAAATTGACGGTAAAGCAATCAGGCATTTCAACCATCAATGATACTATAACCTTCAAAAACCACGGATTTTCTTCTGGAGAATTAGTTACGTATGATTTTGAAACAAGTTCTATATCTGGAATTTCTATAACGAATCAATACTACATTTTAAAAGTTGATGATGATTCGTTTAGAGTATGTAATGCTGGGATCGGTGGAACAGACAGTTCTTTTTACTCTAGAGAAAAATATGTTTCCATAGGATCTAGTGGAAGTGGTTACCAATATTTCAATTATCCGGATATTAGTGTTCAAATTAGTTATATTTCCGATGGGGAACAGGTTACATCTAATATTGTCACTACACCAGTTGTAAAAGGAGGTATTATTGATGCATATTTATATGAAAAGGGAAGTGGATATGGATCTACATTATTAAATATTGAAGAATCGCCTAAGGTAACTGTACAGCAAGGAAAAGAAGCATCTTTTACTCCTGTAGTTACTTCTGCAGGTAAAATTGATAGGGTAATTGTAAATTATGGAGGTTATGATTATTATTCTGTCCCAGAATTGCAGGTAATAAGCAATAAAGGTATTGGAGCAATTCTTAGAGCAGAAATTTCCAATAATACAGTATCTACTGTTCATGTCATAGAATCTGGTGCTAATTATTCTTTTGATGACATAAAAATCATTCCAGTTTTCAGTGGGAAAAATGCAATTATAAATGCAAGAGTTAGATCCTTAACTGTTGATAATTCATATAAGTATGGAATTCAATATTCAGACAGAAGAGATCCTTCATATGAATTTTTATATAAAAATATTAATAATGAGTTACAGTATGTGGTAAGTGGATACTCGGACTTGTTAAAAAATGAATTTAATGATAATGAAACGAGTCACTCATTAATTATTGGTTGGGCTTATGACGGAAATCCAATTTATGGACCTTTTGGATATAAAGATCCAGAAAATCCAACAATAATTAAAAGATTAGTTTCTGGATATAATAAGAGTCTGAGTAATATTACAAATAGACCAACAAATTCAGAATTTCCAGAAGGTTATTTTATAGATGACTATAAATTTAATAATAGTGGTGATTTAGATATTCATAACGGTAGATGGTGCAAAACACCAGAATTTCCAAATGGTGTTTATGCATATTTTGCAACTGCTATATTGAATTCAAACAATCAAAATGTAGGATCTTTTCCATATTTTATTGGTACTAATTACAGAAGTAAGTTGGTAGGCGATAATAATAATGATATACTAAATCAATCGTTTGACTTTCAAAATAGTTCACTATTCAGAAATACATTTCCATATAAAGTGCAAGATGTATATGCAGGATATGATTTTTTCCCGTCCAATAGTTCAACGAATAGTCAGGTTGTAGAAATAACTTCTGTTACTAAAGGATCTATAGATTCATACGAAATAATTAAACCTGGATCTAATTTTAAGGTTGGTGACACATTAAACTTTGAAAATTCTCCATTTTCATCTGGATATGGATTTGTATCCGAAGTTAGTTCAATTTACGGAAAACAAATTGATAATATAGAAAATAATTATATAAAGTATGCTAATGCGAAAGTATACCCTTATAATGCCTCTAGTAGTTTTATACGAATATTACCATCTCATGATATAGTAAATAATACTGTAATTAGTATTACAGGATTAACAACAAATTTTGAACCCCTAAATGGAGATTACGTTGCAGAAGTTGATACCTTTTCTACTAAACTTAGTGAAGCAATTCCATCCTATGACCCAAATGCAACTTCAGGAACTTATCATCCAAATGTAACTGGAATTGTTACTGATATTAAACTACAAAACTTCCCCAAAATGGTATCTATTGGAAGTTCTATTGAAATTAAGGGAGAATCAAATGATCAGTATTTTACTATTTTCAATTATTTTCCAGATAAAAAGATAGTACGATGTAGGAAAACTGGAGTTAGTGGGGCAAGTACATCATTATCCACTGTCAATTTTTTACCAAACATTATAAGAATAAATTCTAATATTGAATCAAATAATAATATTGAAAATTATAAAAGATATTTTAATCCTGTCCAATCCATTGGTGTTGGAACAATTTCTGGAACTACCTATTCACGATCATTTTATCTTGGTAGCGAGTTAATAACTAAAAATATACCAACTCAAAGCATTTACTTACCAAATCACGGTTTTCATACTGGGCAAGAGGTTCTTTTATATAAAGGTTCTTCTAATTCAGCATCAATTATAGTACAAGATGATCCAAATTCTAACACAGCATCTTTATTAAGTACAGTACTTCCAGAAAAACTTTATATAATCAATAAGTCAAAAGATTATATTGGCATAGTAACTTCTTCTAATTTGACAAGTACTACGAATGGGTTTTATTTTCCATCTGATATTGGATCAGATAATTATGATTATTATTTTGAATCTACATATAACGAAGAAATTTCTACTGCATATCAAAATCTAACTACAGTTTCAATATCAACTTTCCACAATCTAACATCTGGCGATTTAATTGATTTAAAAGTTTCTCCAAATCTAAATGTGGGTGTTGGAACTACCACATTTGTAGATGTAAAGTATATACCAGAAATAAATTCATTGTCTTTAAGAACTATAGGATTTAGTACACTTACAGATATAGATATAAACACAAATTCTATAAGTATAGAAAATCATCTGCTTTCTAGTGGTGATAAGGTCTATTATATTTCAACTTCAACTCCATCTGGATTATTAAATGAAGAAGTATATTATGTCAATAAAGTTGATATTGATACTATAAGATTGTCTGAAACTTATAAAGATTCTATATCAGAATTGCCAAGATCAGTTTCTATTAATAGCGTTGGGATAGGAACTCAAGAAATTTTATTAATTCAACCAAATATAAACTTGGTTAGGAACAATAATTTAGTCTTTGACTTATCTGATAGTTCTTTAGAAAACTATAAACTAAATCTTTTTTATGATGAAGAATTAAATCATGAATTTATTTCAACACCAAATACATTAGAATTTTCCACATCTGGTGTTGGTACTGTAGGAGTATCTTCAGAAGCATCCCTAACTTTAACATATAATGACAATTTACCTGATGTATTATACTATTCATTGGTGAATGGAGAGTCGAAAGTTATAACTACGTCACATAAATCGAAAATTTTACTTAAAAATAGTGCATATAGTGGAAAATATTTAATATCTAATGTCCAAGATACTAAATTTGATATTTTTCTAGATAACGTTCCAGAAAGACTATCATATAGTAGTGCAGATTGCTCAACATTAGAATATACGACCGATTCATTAACAGGAATTGGATCCGTATATGATTTAAAAATTATTAGCGAAGGAAATTTGTATGATAATGTTCCATCTTATGTGGGATCAAATTCTGCAAATGGAACTGGTCTATTAGTAACACTAAGATCGAAAAGTATAGGAAAACTTATTGATTATAGTGAATTAAATTATGGTTATGAATATAGTATTGACAATACCATATCACCATCTTTAAATATACCGCAGAATGCAAGTTTATTTAATTCACAGTTTTTAAAATCTGTAGAAGTTGTTGATGGAGGAAGTGGATACCCAAATGCTCCATCTTTAGTAATTGTTGATTCTGATACAGGCAAAAAAATTGATCGGGGACTTCTAACTGCAGAAATATCAGGATCTGGTATTGGTAATGCAAATATAACGGCAGTTGAAATATCAGCACCAGTTACTGGATTACCTGAAAGACCAATATCAATTAAGGCTGTTAACAATGCAAATGGAATAAGAATTCTTGAAGTTGCTAGCAGTAACACTGGCATAATAACATGCTTATTAAAAACGCCTATTTTGGGATATGTAGAAGATCCTTTTGAAGTAGGAGACAAAGTTTTTGTAGAGGATATACAAATTTTAGAAGATACTGGGATTGGATATAATTCCGAATATCATGGATTTGAATTTTTTGATGTAATTGACTACACCTCAAATTCTAATCCAGGAGAAGTTACTATCAAAATGCCTAAATTATTTGGAAATCCGGGCATCGCAGTCACATTTCAAATAGACAGCTTTGCTACAATGATTAAATCTACCGATTATCCTTCATTTGTGGCAAAACAAGATTATTCACTATTCTTCATTAAAGAGGAAATTTTTATACTTGATCAATCTGGAGTGTTAATTGAAACTGGATTAACAGTAGATAAGGTAAATACAGATTATTTGAAGTTGTCTGGAAATTATAAGTTAGACACTGGAGTCACTATAATTGGAAAAAGTTCTGGATTTAGAGCAGATATTTTTGATGCATCTTCAATTAGTGGATACTATCTCATCTCTGGATCTTCTACTAAAGATTATGGATGGGATAGTGATTCTGGAAAAACTAATACAGATACACAAGTTATTTCTGATAATGATTATTATCAGAATTTATCATATACTCTTAAAAGTGAAAAAACTTGGGATGAAATAAAAACTCCAATTAATACTATCGTTCATCCAATAGGAACCAAAAACTTTGCAGATACCCAAATTCAACAGAGTGTTTCTGGTATACTAACAACTGGTCTAACTAACAGTAGCGTTGTTGAAAGTCTCCAATCATTTGTTTCTCAAACTAGAGTAGATACAATTAAGAACTTTGATGTTGTCACTGATTTTAATCCTTTAAATGATAGAAGTAAATTTATTCGATTTAAAAATGTAAAGTTATCAGACTATTTCCTCTCAAAGTCAAATAGAGTTCTTCAAGTTGATGACATAAGTCCACTTTTTAGTAGTGAAGATGATGAAGAGTATGATACAAAGTTAATTATAAAAAGTTTATCGGATAGAAGATCTTTCTATAAGACTTTAGTCCAAGTAAAAACTACAAATAATAGTATTAGTAAAGGATATAATCACTTAGCATATTTTGAAATCGTATTATTATATGATGTAGCAGAGAATGTTTATACTTTAAATAGACTATCTCATAATAATAATTTAAATTCTGAAACTTATGTGACAATATCGCCAGTTGCAACTGATACTGGAGATTTGGATTTATATATTTATCCAAATAATCCTTATGATATCGATTATGAAATAAAGATTTTTAACGAAAAGTATATTGATTTTAATGATAATGACAATCTATTATCTCTCGATTCTGCAGATATTTTTGTAAATCAAAAAAATGTTGGAAGTAAAATTACCGAAGATATAATTAATTCCTATGATTTAACTACATATGATTCTATAATGGTAGAAGCGCATGTAGTAGATTTAGATTCTAATCAATCAAAATATTATGAAATTGCGTCATTATATGATGGTACAGAGTTTACATTTTCAGAATCAAATTTTGAATCATCGGATACTGATATATCATCTATCGGATTAGGAACATTTGGAATTAAAAAAAGTTCAAATAATTTAAACTTGAGTTTTTATTGTGATGAGATATCTAACACACTAGTAAGAACAAAATCATATCAATTTAAGAGTAGTCCAGTTGGTGTAGGAACCTATAGATTTAAATCTCAAAGGCAGGAGAATAATTCTGAAAGAACTGTAGTTTTAGATACTTCTGTTTACAATACTGGAACCGGTGTAGGTATTGTCACAACCAGATATTATGATCGAGAATTATTTTCTACAATAAAAACATTAGCTAGAGTGAGTATTGGGAATACTGTTTCTTTACATCAAATTGTAAATATACAAGATAATGAAAACTCGTATATAGTTGAAGGACCTATTACTTCTATTGGTAATACGATGGGCGTATTTAAAACTAGTCTTGATCAAAATAATCTTAAATTAGAATTCGAAAGAAATAATGAATATTCTAATTCAAATTTGACTATCACACAACTGGATTATTCATTCTATACATTTTTAGATGAAATAAACATTCCATTAGATCTAGATATTAAACCATTAAATAAATCTTTTAGTGTTGCAAAATATTTCGGCGTTAATTCTACTCAAAGAAATAGACTTAATTTTCCTTTAAAGTATAATAATATTCCAATTTTCAATAAGTCTTTTGATCCTTTTGACGAAACTAAATTCAACCCTACTACAGGACAGTTTACTTTAAATAGTCATTTCTTTAATACTGGCGAAAGATTAATTTACACACCAAAGTCAACATTTATTGGATTAGGAAATAGTGCAATTCATACTAGTAGTAATGTTGGATTGTCTACTGAAGTTTATGCAATAAAAATTGATAATAACAATTTCAAAGTTGCTTCAAGTGAATCTGATGCAAATAGTGATATTGCAATACAGTTTTCATCTTATTTGGGTGAAGGTAATGCACATGAATTTGAAATGTATAAGAAAAATGAAAAGGTTTTAATAACCATTAATGATTTGGCACAATATCCTTTATTATATACAGACATTAGTCATTCAATCTCTGATAAAAATATAGGAATTGCAGATACTTTTGTAACTTTATCGGGTATAAGTTCAATAAATCCAGATGATATCATAAAAGTTGATGATGAATATATGCAGGTACTGAATGTTGGTATAGGAACATCAACTTCCGGACCTATCTTGTATTTTACTGGAGATTTAAATGTTGTAGAGGTAAAACGTGGTAGTGTTGGCAGTGCTGTAACATCTCATAATATTGGAGATAGCGTCTCACTTTACAGGGGAGCATATAACATTGTTGGTGATTCTATACACTTTACTAATCCTCCAAGAGGAAATATTGGAGATTTATCAACAAAAGATGAATCAAATTTATTGAGATCAAGAGCAACTTTTAATGGTAGAACTTTTCTAAGGAAAAATTATACTACAAATGAAATTTTTGATGATTTTTCAAATGACTTTGACGGAAAAACAACTACTTTTGAATTAAAATCTCAAGGAATAAGTACAGTTGGTTTAGGAACAACTTCTGGAAATGGTATATTGTTTATTAATGGAATATTCCAAACTCCTCTTACTGAAAATATTACAAATCACAATTTTGAAATAGTTAGTGATATTCCTGCGGGCATTTCAAGTGTAGTATTTTCTGGACTCAGAGATAATTTGGATGTATTGAAAATTTCCAATTCGGATATAAACCAAAATCAATTGCCTAGAGGTGGTATTATTGTTTCTCTTGGATCTACTGCAGGTCTTGGATATGCTCCTCTTGTTGGTGCTAAGGTAAAATTAAATATTGATGACAATGGAACTATTTTAAATCCAGTTGTTAGTGTGGCATCTACAGGAAAGACTGTTGCTATAACTACAGCAACCTATGATAATAATCTGGGACATTTGACAATAACTTCTCCACAAGAAGAGATTTATAAGTTAGTAGAATCTAAGGCAAATCAAGTGAAATTGGTTGGACTTGCATTCACATGTAATTCTAATCCAGGAATTACATCAGAGTTTCCATTGCATGATGATGTTACTGATATTATTGGAATTGGAACAGAATCATTTAGTTTAAATGTAGGCATTTCAACATTGGAACATTATTATGTTGGATATGGAACAGTATTTGTATGGAATAGTCGGTTGACGAATGGATCTGGATATAGACCAGATACAGCCTTAGTTTCTGTAAAAGACGCTGCAGAAGATTATGTTCATAAATTTGTAGAAAGTGATGAAAATTCTGTTCAAAGTGGTGGAAATAATTTCACTCCGACATTTGCAACTTATAACCCTGTAACTGGAAATATGGTTCTCGTCATTGAAAATCATGGATTGGATACTAATGATGATATTACTGTAACAACAGGATCATTAAACTTTACCTGCTCCTCTGATGGTCATAAATTTGTTATTGGTTATCCAAGAGCAACAGATCCTTTAGCAGGTATTGCAACCGATATTACTGCATACACAGACGATACTATAACCATAGATGCCGGATCTATGGTCGGTTCTGGAGGTGTTGTTGATGTTACTGTTGGTTTAGGGGGAACATTATCATTTAATGTTTCTAATGGAGGTACAAATTATACATATCCTATATTAAATATTTCAAACCCATCATATGATAATCTCGAAGTTGTTGGAGTTTCTAGATTGGGAGTGGGTGCTACCACAGAAGTTGGAATTAATATGCTTATAAATGTTGAAGTTGGACCTTCTCCAGGTATTGATGAGTCAGGTTCTGTTGGTATTGGATCAACATTATTCGAAGTGTCTTCATTTAGTGTTGCAAGAGCAGGATATGCTTTTGAGACTGGCGATGTATTAACCGTATCTGGATTAGTCACAGATAGATATCTTTCCGAACCAATAGAAAAATTCCAATTATATGCTTTGAATACTTATAATGATAATGTTGCTGCATGGCAATTTGGAGAGATGAATTTGATTGATAGTATCAAACCTTATCAGAATGGATCAAGATTAGTTTATCCATTATATTACGAAACTGAGTTATTATCTTTTTCTAAAGATCCTGATGATTTAACTTCTTCTGCAATCGACTTTAATTCATTATTAGTAATTTTTGTTAATGGTATATTGCAAGAACCTGGAATTGCATATCAATTTGTTGGCGGATCAGCATTTAGATTCCTAACTGCACCAAAAGTTGAAGATGATGTTAAAATCTATTTTTATGTTGGAACTAGGGGAGAAGATTCTACACGAGTTGATGTAAATGAAATAATACAAATCGGTGATACACTACAAATACAAAGTAATAATTCATATTTGGATATTACTAAGCAGCAAGATAAGAGACTTATTTATGATATTGTTAATGCAGATATACTTGAGACAAATCTATATTATGGAGATGGCATAGATGAAATTAATTTAAAACCTATCGATTGGATTAGGCAAAAAGAAGATGTTGTAATAAATCAACAAACTTACTACAAGTCTAGAGATTCTTTGGCAACTCAAGTATATCCGACAGCAAAGGTTATAACAGACCTTAATACTACAGATACTGTATTATACTTAGATAATTCTGAATTTTTTGATTATGAAGATGCTGTAAATTTAAAGAAAATTGATGTTTTGGTTGTCCCAAATCAAGATAATAATAAAGTTGGAATTATTACAGCAATCGTTTCTGCTGCAGGGACAATATCATCATTTGATATTGTTGATGCTGGTATTGGATATACTGGCGCACCATCTATTAAAATTTCAAATCCAATAATTGGTATTGGAAGTGATAGGAAATGGTATAATGTTGGTATAGGAACATCAGGAGACGTTGGTATTGGAACCACGGCAACAGCTTCTGTAACTGTGTCAAATGGCAATATAGATTCTGTCACTGTAATTAATCCCGGATCTGGATATACAAGTACAAATCCACCACAAGTTATATTAGATTTTCCAACTTTTGAAAGTGAATTATTAACTAATGCAAATGTTGTTCAAGGTCTGAGTGGGTCTATTGTAGGAATTGCTACAACAACAGGAACTAATGGAGCACCATTAGCACTAGAATTCACACTAAAAGCTCTTAATGATAATTATACATCTATAACAGAAGGAATTCCTATTCATATATTCGACACTAGAATTGGTAATGGTATAACATCAATTAATGATAATAATGATACTGAAGTAATTGGGATTAGTACTCAATTCCTCGATAACATTTATAAGGTTCATGGTATTGATACTATTACAGGAATAATTACTTGTAATGTTAAGAGTGATACTAATATTAGTGGTGAGGTTGGTATTGGAACTACTGGAACATTATTAAATCCTGTTGGAAAATTCTCTTGGGGAAAAATATCTGGATTTACTAGATCTAATAATCCAGTTTCTATAGCAATCACTTCTTATACTACATCTGGATTGGGAACATATCCTACAGTTCAAAGAAGAGGTGCTGGTGCTGGATTAAGAGATACTGGTTCCCTAAAGAAAAAAACAACTTCAACCTAATACTTATAAATAATAAAAAAATGGTTTAAGATGCCTGCGTTCGTTACAGATCAATTTAGAATATTAACTACAAATAATTTTGTAGATAGTATATCTAACGAAAGCGATTATTATTATATTTTTGTTGGATTGGCAAATCCTGGAGTATCGGGATATGGTAGAAATGCTAATTGGGATAATACTGAAGGTGTAAATGCTAATGATGCAATACTACCAAACCCAGTAGATAATTTTGATTACCTGCCTCATTATGGTGATACTATTTTATATGGAAAAAGAATAATTCCCGAAAATATTCGTAGATGTGTACGAAAAATTGAATGGAAGCAGGGAACTACTTATGATATGTATCGTCATGATTACAATGTCACCAATAGAACTGCAGTGACAGATAGGAGTAGATTATATGATTCAAATTATTATGTAATGAATGACCAATTTCAAATATATATTTGTCTGAGCAATAATTCGAGTGGAATTAATACTGGCGGAACTCAGTCTCAAGATAAACCAACATTTACAGATTTAGAACCATCAAAAGCAGGTTCCAGTGGTGATGGGTATCTCTGGAAATACTTATTTACAGTACCACCTTCAGATATTATAAAATTTGATTCCGTTGAATTTATACCTTTACCTAATGATTGGGCAACATCAACAAATACTCAGATATCAAATATTAGATCTAATGCAGACTCAGATATAAATAAGAATCAAATAAAATTTGTATATATTGATGAAAGGGGGAGTAGTGGATATACTTCTGGAGAAGTTAACATTTATGGTGATGGAAGTGGTGCTAAAGTGTTTGTTGAAGTCGATACTTCTGGGAAAATAATAAAAACAACAGTTACTTCTGGAGGATCTGGGTATACTTATGGAGTTGTAGATTTAGGACCACTTCAAATTAGTGACACATATACGACTCCGGCTAAACTGATTCCAATAATTCCACCATCTAGAGGTCATGGGTATGATATTTATAGAGAGTTGGGTGCAGATAAAGTTCTAGCATATTCTAGATTTGATGGATCAACAAAGGACTTTCCTTTGGACACCAAATTTGCACAAATTGGAATTTTAAAAAATCCAAGTAAATTTATATCAACAGAATCTTATACAGATTCTACTTTTTCTGGGGTATATTCACTGAAAGTTACTTTGAGTGATGGTTCTACTTCACCAACTATTGGAGAAAAAATAACACAAGCAGTTGAAGGAGGAGTTGCTCAAGGATATGTTGCCTCATATGACGACGAAACGTCAGTTTTAAAGTATTTTAAAGATCGTTCTTTATTTTACAGTCCTACCACATTTGATCAAGCAGATTATGTTGGAGTTACAACTACAGCATCTAATGCAACCTTAGATTTTGGAGGTACAAATTCAATTAATGGATCTAGCGGAAATTTTGTTGCAAGTATAGATACGACTTTCAATCTCAGTAGTATTACTGTAAATAATAAGTTGATAACCCTAGATTCAACTTTCACTTCTGGCGTATCAGAACCTGAAATAAATAAAACATCTGGAGATATTATTTTTATCGATAACAGACCCTTGGTATCAAGGAACTCTAGACAAAAAGAAGACGTAAAAATTATTCTAGAATTTTAAAAAATGGCACAAAAAACAAATCTTAACATAAATCCATATTTTGACGATTTTGATGCTGATAAGAATTTTTATAAAGTTCTTTTTAATCCAGGTAGACCAATTCAGTCTAGAGAATTAAATACTATTCAATCTATACTCCAAAATCAGGTTGAGACCTTTGGAAGTCATATATTTAAAGAGGGATCAAAAGTAATACCTGGCGGAATACATTATGACTCTAGTTATCATGCAGTAAAATTAAACACACTTTCTTTTGGTGTAGAAATTTCACAGTATCTTGAAAAGTATATTGGAAAAAAAATACGAGGACAAACTTCTGGACTTACAGCTACAGTAAAATCTGTAGTTTTTCCAAATAATCAGGTTTCCGATACTACAATATATGTAAAGTACTTAGATTCTGATAATGGGTTATCTGGCGGTACATTTCTAAATGGAGAAAGTTTATTATCAACAGAAATAATATCATATGGTATAAACAATATTACAATATCTAGTGGATCTCCATTTGCATCATTAATTTCTTCTAATGCAACTGATATTGGATCTGTAGTATCTATTGATAATGGCATTTATTTTATACGAGGTAATTTTGTATCGGTATCTAAAGAAAGTTTAATTTTAGAATATTATTCCCAATTTCCATCATATAGAATAGGGTTAAATGTATCCGAAGAAATTATAACTGCAAAAGAAGATAGAACATTATATGATAATGCTAAAGGATTTAATAATTTTTCATCTCCTGGTGCAGATAGATTTAAAATAAACCTATCTTTAACTAAAAAGCAATTAACAGATCTTAATGATACAAACTTTATAGAGTTATTGCGTGTTGAAGATGGTATCTTAAGAAAAACTGAAACAGAGACAGATTATAATCTTATTAAGGACTATCTTGCCAAGAGGACATATGATGAGTCTGGAAATTATACGGTAGATCCATTTAGTATATCTTTATCAAATTCTTTAAATGATTTACTTGGCAATAATGGAAAATATTTAACTGGAAAACTAACACCTCAAGAAAATATACCTTCTGATGATCTTATGTGTCTTACAGTAAGTCCCGGAAAGGCTTATATTAAGGGGTATGATGTTCATAAAACATTTGGTACGGTTATAGATGTTGATAAACCTAGAGACACTCAAACTATTAGTGATGTTCTGGTTCCATTTGATTTGGGAAATATATTAAAAGTAAATAATGTTTACGGATGTCCAACATTAAAGGGAAATGTAGATTTCTATGATCAGAGAAGAGATGCCACAACATTGACTGCTCAAGGAGAAAAGATAGGAGATGCTAATGTATATCTTTTCAAAGTTACTGATGCTGCATACACTGGGAGTTCAACATCATGGGATCTTCACGTTTATGATTCCTCATTATTTACAGAATTGACATTAGGAACCACTTTATCTAGTTCTGAAATAAAAGTATCTTCGAAAGTAGTTGGACAAGCAAGTGGTGCTATTGGATATGCAGTTAATGATGGTTCTGGATCTGCAGTTATAAAAGTAAGAGTAGAATCTGGTAGGTTTGTTCAAAATGAGATAATTCATATTGATGGCATAGAAGAAAATAAAAGAAATATAAAATCTTTAAAAGTATTTTCTTCTGAAGATATTAAATCTGTTGTTGATACATCTAATACTTTAAACTTTTTTGCGGACGTAATATTAAAAACTAAAATAGCGCCAGGATATACTGTCAATGATAGCGTAAGTATTGAAAGAGTTGATAATAATTCTGCAACTTTGACATCCACTAAACCATTTAGTGGAATAAAGGTGAAAGATATAGTAAAATATACAATACCAACATTTGGTACAGAAACCTTCAACCGTGTAAGTGCTGTCAATGCCAATAGTTTAACTTTAGTACCAGAGAAAGATGTATCTGGAGTGAATTCCGGACTAGTTCCAGGTGCTTCAGATGGAAATTCTGGCACTATTGAAAATGTAAGTTTTAAAATTGGAACTTCGGAAATAGAAAATCCGGAAAAAGGATACTTATACTCAATTCTTCCAAATAGAACTATTCAAACCGTAGATCTGTCAGGATCCCAATTAACATTTACATCACAGATAACAGGACTTAATTTATCTGTTGGAGCAAGTCTATCAATATCTGTATCTACTGGAGATTTTAATCTTCCAAACAATTCTGAAACAATAAAGTTTGATGCCTTTGATGCGGAAAAATATTCTATTCATTACAATGATGGTATTATAGAACCCTTGACACGAGATAAAGTTGTATTTACAAATAATTTTACAACTATAACATTTAATAATATTCAGAATAAATCGATAGATTCAATAACAGCATCATTTGTAAAATCTAGTATACAAAGCAAAACGAAGGTATTTAAAAAAAGTGAAACTTTAGATGTATCTCTTTCAAAATATAAGAGTTCAGGATCTAATGCAAGTAATAGTAGTAATGATGGATTGACATATAATAGATATTATGGATTAAGAGTTCAAGATGAAGAAATTTGCTTAAGGTATCCAGACGTTGCTAGGATTATCGCTGTTTATGAAGAATTGGATGGTCGTACTATATCTTTAGATACAATTAACTTTTCTTCAATTTATTCTGTAGGTGATAATGTATTGATAGGCGAAGAATTTGAAGGATTATCATCACAATCTGTTGCAAGAGTTATCGAAAAAACAACTAATAGTGTAACTATTGCATATTTAAATAGTCCCAAATTTCAAATTGGAGAAAATGTTAAATTTAGATCTACAAATACTGATGCCATTATTGAGTCAATTACACCAGGATCTTACACTGATATAACATCCTCGTTTAAATTAGATAAAGGACATAAAGATGAATATTATGACTACTCTAGGTTAATTAGAATCAATGGTGAAGCAGAACCAAGTAGAAAAATAAAAATTATTTTTGATCGCTATGATGTAAATGCAGTAGATAATGGCGATTTATATTCTGTACTAAGTTATGATGCAGAAAATTATGGTTCTACAATTCCTCGTGTAGGACGTTTTGGAATTAAAGCGTCAGATATTTTAGATTTTAGACCAAGAGTCTCTTATTTTAGTAGCAGCACTAGTTCGCCATTTTCTAAAGATGGAAGATCTTTTGGAAATTCTCCAAAAGTTATAATTACACCAAACGAAGCAACATTAATTTCCTATGATGCATACTTGCCTAGAATTGATAAATTGTATTTAGATTCTACTGGAACTTTTGCTTTGGAAAAAGGAATTTCATCATTACAACCTAAAGCACCCAAAAAATCTTCTGATCTATTAGAATTAGCTACAATATTATTGCCACCATATCTTTTTGATATTAGTGACGCAAGAATTAGTATGGTTGATAATAAAAGATATACAATGAGAGATATTGGTATAATACAAGATAGAGTAGAAATTTTAGAAGAAGTAACATCATTATCTTTATTAGAATTAAATACTCAGGCATTGCAAATAAAAGATTCTGATGGATTTGATAGATTTAAAACTGGATTTTTTGCAGATTCATTTAATAATAACGATTTCATTGATGTACCGTTCTCTTTTTGTGAAGTTAATCAAGACTCCAAGGAATTAACCCCCCTGAAAATGAGGAATGTAGTTCCATATCAGGTTTTGACTGAAAGTGATATAAGTAATAGTGAATATGATTCTTCGCAAAATTATACTCTTTTAGATAATAGAGTTAAGAAAACTGGAAATGTTGTAACATTAAATTACACTAGTAAAGAGTGGATTAAGCAAGAGTTGGCAACGAGAGTATCAAATGTCAATCCATTTCATGTTATTCAATATGTTGGCGATATTCGATTGAATCCTTTTGAAGATATTTGGATAAGAACCGTACAACTAGATAATAAAACACTTACGCATAGTTTATCATTAAATTTAGAAAGTAATATACAAACAGAAACACTTAATCTCGGAAATCTACAAGATAATACAACAGGTAATGCTCCATTAGGTTTAAATCAATATAGAGATACATTTACAACCCTCAATCTAAGTGATGCTGATACGGGACATATTAACAAAATAGTAACTTCTGATTCTGATTCAGATACCTCTTCAACTAATGAAACTACATTTGTTGATAGTGAAATAGATCAATTTATGAGATCTAGAAATACTGAGTTTTCATCTTCAAACTTGAAAGCATCTACTAGGTATTATGCTTCTTTAGATGGAATTAGTAATATTGATATTACGCCAAAGTTAATTGAAATTACACAAGATCTTCAGTTAAGTAGTCCGGGATCTGATGGTGTTTTTGAATTAGGTGAAAATATATCTGTTTGGGATGATGCTATTGAAATTATGAGATTCCGACTTGCAGAATCTAATCATAAATCTGGTGCATATAACTCTCCAAATAGAGTTTATGATGTAAATCCATATAGTAAAAATGAATCTATGGCAGCAGGATATAGTCAATCTTCTACTACATTGAATATTGATACATTATCTTTATCAGATGATTCTGCAGGTGAAGAATATGGTGGATATCTTGTAAGAGGAGCAATCTTAATTGGTGAGACGAGCGGTGCTATTGCATATGTCAAAGATATTAGATTAGTTACAGATAACTATGGTGATGTAATAGGTACATTCTTTATTAGAGAACCACACGAAAATCCAGTACCAGCAGTAAGAGTTCCGACAGGAAATAAAACTTTCAGACTATCATCTTCCGAAGAAAATAGTCTAGGCATTGTTGGATCCACGGATATTTCTTCTGCAGAAACAACATATAATTCTAGAGGAACTGTTAACAAATTCCAAAATACAATAAGAGTAATTGAGTTAACTGGCAATTTAACCACAACTAATCAGGTTAGAACAAGAACTTTAACTGCAGTTAGGAGTGAAAATATATCCAATATTCAGACACCGACTCCAGTCATTAATAATATTACTAATATAAATCAAGATATAACTAATGTAACTAATGTAACTAGAGTAACTAGAGTTAATCAAAATATTACCCAAATTCTTCAGCAACAGCGACACGATGATCCTTTAGCACAAACTTTTTTGGTTGGCACTGCTAGAGGATTAAATTCATTCAATGATGATGAACTTGGAGCATTTCTAACTTCAATTGATTTATTCTTTGCTTCTGTAGATTCTGGAAATGCTCCAATCACAATTCAACTTAGAACCACCGAATTTGGAATTCCTACGTTGACTATGATTGGCGATCCAGTAACACTAAGACCAACAGATAAAGTTAATGGAGAAACTATTTTAAGAGACAATATATCTATTGATGGAACTGTTGCAACAAAGGTAACTTTCCCATATCCAATATATTTACCTCCAGGTTTAGAATATGCAATTGTCTTGATGGCACCAGAAAGTGATGAATATGAAGTATTTACTGCAAAAATGGGAGAAAATACATTAAGTACTGCCAATTTACCAGATGCTGAATCTGTAAGATATACACAGCAGTTTGCAATTGGCAGCTTATTTAAATCTCAGAATGGATCTACATGGACACCAGATCAGTATGAAGATATGAAATTTACTTTATATAAAGCAGAATTCACATCTACTGAAGGAGTCGCCTATTTTGGCAACACTCCGCTTTCAAAGGGAAATAGTTATGTTCGTAAACTGACTAATAATCCATTAACTATTCTTCCAAGAAAATTAAAAGTTGGTATTGATACCATAACTGATGCAGGTCTTCTTACAGATTTAACTGCAGGAAGAAAAATTCAAGATACTACGAAATCTTATGTTCAGGGTATTATTGAAAGTGTTGGTGGTCTTGCACATACAGTAAGCGTTGACACTGGTGGAAGAGGATATTCTAATGGTAGTTCTTCAGTATCAACATTCAACATAACTGGAAATGGATCTGGGTTAACATTGAGTGTAAATGCTACTAATGGTATTATTGATAGCGCAACTCCAGTTTCTAAAGGAAAAGGATATGCAATTGGTGATGTTGTTGGAATCGTTACTTCTAATATAACAGGAAGTTCTTCAGTACCTAGTGGAGAAAATTCCAGAATAACAATTACTAGCAATGATAGCAGTATTGATACGTTATACCTGACAAATGTTGCTGGAGATTCATTTACTAACCAGGATTTAGTTTACTATGATAATGGTGGAGGTGCAGTCTCTCTTGCTAATACGCATATAGAGTCATCAGAAACATATTTAAGCGATTATTATGATGGGACATATGCCATAGTAAATCATTTTGATCATGGAATGTATGCTGCAAATAATATTGTTTCGATTTCTGCAGTATCACCAGATACATCAAAAATCAAAATTACTTCATTGATTACAAGAAACTCTCAATCTATTAATGTTAGCAGTTTAGATATTTCTCTATTCCAACAATTTGAGGGTATAGATGTTTCAAATTCAAATCCTGGGTATTTGTTAGTTAATAGTGAGTTAATGAGTTATACTTCCGCAAGTGGTACAGAAATTGGAGGAGTATCTAGAGGTCTTGAAGACACTATTTCAGTGCCACATCCTTCAGGGACATTTATTCAAAAATATGAGTGTGGTGGTGTTTCATTACGCAGAATTAACACTAAGCATAATATTGTAGATACTGGAATTGATATCAATTCTTATTATATTAAAATACCAATAGGATCTTTAGATATTGATAGCAATTCTATAGCTGTTAATAGAAATACTGATGGTTCTACAGGTAATAATCCTGCACTATCATTCAATAAGGAAAAAAGTGTTGGAGGTACAAATGTATATGCTTCAGAAAATGTTCTTTATGATACAGTAACTCCATTCATAAGTGCTATACTGCCACCAGAGTCTGAGGCATCTATATCCGCACAATTAAAATCTGTAAGCGCAACTAGTGTGAATGGTAATGAAACATCATTTTTGGAGCAACCATATGTAGATGTGGAATTAAATCAACCCAATAAAATGAATTCTTTGAGTATGGTAACATCAAAAGTTAATACTGAAGAGTTTTTATCTAATCTAGTAAGAAGCAAGTCGAGTGTCTTATCATTGAGTCTTTCTACTACAAACTATAATTTATCTCCAATGATATTTTTGGATACTGCTTCTGCAGAATATACAAAATATCTGATTAATGATCCAATATCGAATTATATTTCGGATAAAAGGACTTCTAATTTTATAGAGGATCCACATGCTGCAGTTTACATCTCAAAAACTATCAATTTGGCAAGACCTTCAAATACTCTAAGAGTGAATATTAGTGCATATAGACACAAATCTGCCGATTTTAGAGTTATGTATTCATTGATTAGACCAGAAATGAATACTACTTTGAAAATTTTTGAAATGTTCCCTGGATATAATAACTTAACTTCAGATTTAGATTCTGATGGATTTTTGGATATTGTTGATGCATCTAATAATAGTGGTTTGCCAGATACATTTACTTCTAGTAGTGCTGATAATGAATTTATACAATATCAATATACAGCACCAAATGTTGGACCATTTGTAGGATTTGCAATTAAAATTGTTATGTCTACCACAAAAATGGATAAATATCCAAGGTTTAAAGACATTCGCGCAATTGCATTGTTGTAATGAAATTAGTAAAAGTTGAAGGTCATTCAAATCTTTATAGAGATTCAAATACTGGTGCTATCATCAATAAAGATTTGAATGGTTATGATCAGTATTTGCAGAGTTCTTCTAGTAGAATAAACGCAAAAAAAGAAATTGAACAACTAAAAAATGATATGAAAGAAATCAAATCTTTATTAAAGGAGTTAATCAATGGATCCAGATGATATAAAACTTGAAAAAATTTCTAAGCAATTTGAATATTATAAAATTTCTTCTGAGATTGATGATATCGAATCTTTAGAACTTTTAAAAGATATTGCCAAATCTTATGTGAAATTATATTTGAAGCAGCAGGAAGTGTTGTCTGTGATTTGATGATAAATAGATAAGAACTTAAAATAAAGGTAAATGTCTGCACCTTTTGCACTGAATTTATCAATAAACACTTCAACAAGTTTCTCACAGACTTTTAGTTTAACTGATGATGAAGGTGCTGCTTTAAATTTATCAGAATATACTTATGCTTCACAAATAAGAAAGCACCCAAATAGTACCACTGCTGTTAGTTTTGCTACTACAACAGTAACACCATCAAGTGGAGAACTTACAATATCTTTAGAACCATCTGACACTGTAGATTTAAAACCAGGAAGATATGTTTATGATGTTGTATTGACAAGAACTCTTGATAATAACATATCAAGAGTTCTGCAGGGTTCTGTATTAGTATCGAAGACAATAACGAGGTAATAAAATATGGCAAAACCATCAACAAAACAAGGTTTAATAGATTATTGCTTACGTAAACTCGGACATCCTGTTTTAGAAATAAATGTAGATGATGATCAATTAGATGATTTAGTAGATGATACAATTCAATATTTTAATGAGAGACACTTTGATGGTGTTGAAAGAATGTATCTTAAGTATCAGATTACTCAATCTGATATAGACAGGGGTAGAGGTGCATCTTCTGCAGGATTAACTAGTGTAGATGGAAGTTCTGGTGTTGGTATTGTAACTACTACCGCAACATCAACTGATGTAAGTGGTCTTGGTACAATAACTTCCAACTGGTACGAAAATTCCAATTTTATACAAGTTCCAGATTCAGTTATTGGTGTTGAAAGAATATTTAAATTTGATACTAGTTCTATTTCTGGTGGAATGTTTAGTATTAAATATCAACTATTTCTAAATGATTTATATTATTTTAATTCAGTAGAATTGCTTCAATATTCAATGACTAAAAGATATCTTGAAGATATCGATCATATGCTGACAACAGATAAGCAGATTAGATTTAATAAGAGGCAAGATAGACTGTATATGGATATTGATTGGGGATCGCAAACAGTAGGCAATTTTATTGTTTTAGATTGTTACAGAGCATTAGATCCCACATCATTCACACAAGTATATAATGACAGTTTTGTTAAAAAATATTTAACATCTTTAATTAAAAGACAGTGGGGACAAAATTTATTAAAGTTTAGAGGAGTGAAACTTCCTGGTGGAGTTGAATTGAATGGTAGAGAAATATATGATGATGCAGAAAGAGAGTTGACTGCATTAAAACAGAGAATGGCAGCAGAATACGAATTACCACCTTATGACTTTATAGGATAATTATGGCATTAAATCCATTTTTTCTGCATGGTTCAGAATCTGAACAAAGATTAATACAGTCATTAGTAAATGAACAATTATCCATGTATGGAATGGATATTGCTTATCTGCCTCAAAGGATGATAAGAAAAGAAACAGTTATAAGGGAAGTTACTTCCTCCAAATTTACTGATAAGTTTATAGTTGAAGCATACTTAAGTAATTATGGAGGATATTCTGGATCTGGAGACATACTGAGCAAATTCGGTATGCAATTGAAGGATGAAGTTACTTTAATTATTTCCAAAGAAAGATTTGAAGATTTTATTTCTCCGCTTTTATCTGAAATACCAACGTCAGAAAATACTACATCTTTAAGACCTAGAGAAGGAGATTTGATTTGGTTTCCTCTAGGTGAAAGATTATTTGAAATTAAATTTGTTGAGCATGAACAACCATTCTATCAATTAGGAAAAACATACGTATATGAGTTGAAATGTGAACTCTTTGAATATACACATTCATCTGTGATTTCTACAGGTATAGGAGAGATTGATGAATCTCTTGAGGATTATGGATATATTAAGTCCTTAACACTTTTAGCATCGGGTAGTCAAGCTTCTGCTTCGGCAACAATACGAGAGAATAGTGGATATATAAAAACTATCAATCTTATTGAAGATGGTTATAATTATACCACAGTCCCTACAGTAACTATAGATGATCCTCCTACGGCAGTTAGTGCTGCAGCAACTGCAACTGTAAGTGTTGGAGGATCAGTCACTAGTACTACAATTACAAATAGTGGATATTACCCCAGTCATAAGAATATACCGACAGTTACATTTAGTGATCCAACTGGTGGAGGTAATGAAACCACTATTGTTAAATTTGGATCCAGATCATATGATGGAGAAAATTCCGGATTACTTATACCTACTTCCGGATTGGCGGAAAGAGAAACTGGAGCAATTGAATTTTGGTTGTATGCAACAACAGCTGCTGCGGGAGATTCTACAATATTGGAATGGGGCACTAATGACAATAATAGCATAAAATACTCTTTATATTTTTCAACTAGTGGAGGGACAACTTCTTTAAATTGGTCTAGACCAGGTAGTGATTCTGATAATGATTTCACTATAGTTGAGTTAATATCAGATTATAGTAGTAATTTTAATCGTTGGAATTGGATAAGACTTTCCCAAACTGACGATAGTTCTGGTTCACATAGAGTTGCTGCTCACTTCTTTGGCGATACTACCAATAGTTCGTATTCAACTAATACATTTAATACTACATTCATGAATAGTGATGGAGTACACCTAAATCCAAATGGAAATTTTTCTGATAATGAAATTTATCTTGACGAATTAAGATTTACTAGTATTGGGTCAACATCACAACCAGCAGAAGCACCAACGTCAACAAGTAAAAATTCTTCAAATACGTTATTCTTCCAAGATGGTGAAAGAGTCACAACCACTGGAAATATTATTTTAAATTCTACAGGTAATGTAACAGGAATATCTTTAACCGAAAATGGAGTTAATTATACTTCAGTTCCTACAATATCCATTCAAGATGCCTACCCTTCAATAACTGCAACTGCTGTTGCAATAACTTCATGTATAGGAAATTATTGTTCTGTTGATAATATATACATAACAAATCCTGGTGCAGGATATACATCTATTCCAAATGTAATCATAAGCGGAACTACTGGTATAGGGGCAACTGCAACGGCTGAAATTGATACTACATATAGTGGAATTTCTTCAATTTCTATTACAGATGCTGGTTCTGGTTACAATTATTCGCCAATTGTAACATTTTCCAGTCCAGATGTTGTTGGTGTCGGAACAACTGCAGCATCGGGAATTGTAAATATAACATCAGCAGGAATAGTAGATTCAGTATATCTTACTAATTCTGGTGTTGGATATACTTCTGCACCATCTATTACTATTGCAGCGCCAGCAACAATAACTGGTATTGGAACTTATATATTCAATGAAGTCGTTACTGGAGAATCTTCCGGATCAACTGCTTACGTAAAATCATGGGATACATCCACAAATATCCTCAAAATTGGTAATATTTCTGGTACATTTACTGATGGTGAGGTTATTGTTGGATCTTCATCGTCAGCACGATATACCATTGGCGAATTGGGAGAAAATCCCATAAATCAAGATAAATATGAACAAAATGATACTATACAAACAGAGTCTAGTTCTATAATTGATTTCACAGAAACAAATTTATTCGGTAATTACTAATGTTAGGAACTTATTTTTATCATCAAAACATAAGAAAAACTATTATTGCTTTTGGCAACTTATTTAACAACATAATTGTCAGATCAAAAGATGCTACAGGTGATACTTTTAGTGAGATACGAGTTCCATTATCATATGGACCTACACAAAAGTTTTTAGCGAGATTAGAGCAACAAGCAGATCTCAATAAACCCATTGCTATTACATTGCCCAGAATTTCATTTGAAATGAATTCTTTGAAATATGATTCTTCAAGAAAAGTTGGTATAACACAGACCTTCAAATCGGTTGGATCTGATGATAAAACTCGTAAAGTTTATATGCCAATTCCATATAATATTGGATTTGAAATTAATATAATGACAAAGTTTAATGATGAAGTTCTCCAAATTGTCGAACAAATTTTACCATTTTTTCAACCATCATTTACTGTTACGGTTGATATGACAGATGTTATTGATGAAAAGAAAGATGTGCCAATCGTTTTAGATTCTGTTTCTTTTAGAGATGATTATGAAGGAGATTTTTCATCTCGAAGATTAATTCTTTATACACTACAGTTTACCGCAAAAACATATCTGTTTGGACCCATTAGTGATAGCACCGATTCTCTTATCCGTAAAGTTCAAGTTGATACGTATGCTGATACAGATATTAGAACTGCAAAACGTGAAATGAGGTATACTGCACAACCGAATCCTTCTACTGCAGAACCAGATGATAATTGGACATTAGACGAAGATTGGCAATATTTGGGCGACTCAAAAGCATATAGTCCCGTCCAACAATCTGATATTTGATTAATATGACTAAAAATTTTGATAGTTTGAATGATACATTTAATACTTCTATGGAGGACGATAATACTTCCATAATAAAACCTCAGGAACTAAATCCCGAGTCAATGAAACCAGGAGATATTAAAAAAGATTATGAATATACAAGAGCAAATTTATATTCATTAATTGAAAAGGGGCAAGAAGCAATTAATGGAATTATGGATCTTGCAGGAGAAAGTGATAGTCCACGCGCTTATGAAGTTGCAGGACAACTAATTAAGAACGTTGCAGATACTACAGATAAATTAGCAGATCTTCAAAAGAAAATCAAAGATCTTGAGGAAGATAATGTTAAACAGACAACTAATGTGACTAATAATGCCTTGTTTGTTGGATCAACCTCAGACTTATCTAAGTTATTAAAAAAAGGTTTTCTAAATAATACTAACGAAGAGTAAGTATAAATGAAATCTTGTAAAAAAGGATATTATTATTGCTTTACAGACAAAGAATGTAAAAAAATTCCTAAGGGGTGGCATTTAATGTCTAGTGGGCAGATTATGCGTGATAAAGATCATGAAGAGGATAGTGAAGATAAGAGTGGAAACGATTCCAATGGTAGCGGAAATGGGGGTTCTGATGCCGGAGGAGATGGCGGCGGTGGTGGTGGAGGAGTAGAAGAAAGTTGGAGTGTCACTAATGAGGGTAAAGAGTCTGGTGACCATGAGGTTGCAATGGCACAATCCCAACTTGCAAAAGCAGAAAGAAACATTGCAAAGTTGAGAAAAGCACTAGGTAAGAAAGAGAAAGATATTCCTGCTTGGATGCAAGCAAAGATTACTGATACTGCACATGACACTGATGCTGCTGCTGGTTATGCAGATAAAATCAATGAAGCAGTGCCTCTATTAGCAGCACCATTAGCAGTACCCACAATGAAAGCAGTCGGTGCTGGTTTGGCAGCAACTGGTTTGGCAGGAATGATCATGCAAGCACGAAAAAAAAGTGAAGATAAAAAATCACAATCTGTTGATTATGGGCAAGGGAAATCTGCAAAGAAAAAAGATGAGACTGAAATTGGGTTTACTGGTAAATCAATCCCAAAGAAAAACTGGAAATCCCCCTCAAAGAGGCATGAGTTTGAAAAGAAAAGAAGAGAGGCAGGATTTACCAGTACAGGTACAAAATATAGTAATGATGTAAATCCATATTTTAATCCAAGAGTAAGAGAAGAAGTCGAACAATTAGAAGAGGCAAGAGATGGTAAATCTGCCAAGGACAAAGGTTATTCTCTCCGCGACTGGTTCAAAGGTGGTGGTTGGAAACAGACTGGTGGCAAGTATGATGGAAAACCTTGTGCAAAGCAACCAGGACAGAAGACTAAACCATTTTGCCGTGATGCAGATGATCGTGCTGCCATGAGTAAAGATGAAAGGGAAAAAAGAGCAAAGAAAAAGCGTAAAGAAGATCCAAATCCCAATAGAAAAGGTAAAGCGAAAATGGTAACTGAAGAAGGAAAGAAAGATGCTTGCTACCATAAGGTCAAATCTCGTTACTCTGTGTGGCCTTCTGCATATGCTTCTGGAGCACTAGTCAAGTGTCGTAAAGTTGGTGCCAAAAACTGGGGCAATAAAATTAATAAAGAAAGTTACGATTACTCCAACTGGAGAGATGATTTCAAAACAATGGAATTTGAATTCGTTGATATTATTAAGACAGAACCCATGAAAGGTTTGAGTGAAGCAAAGTCAACTTTGGACAAACTTAAAGAAGTTTCAAAACAATTGAAAGGTGCATCTAAAATGCACGCAAAGCAATCTAAAGTTGTTGCTAAGTGTGCGGATGAACTTGATGAAGCAAAAAAATGTTGGCCTGGATATGAAAAAAAGGGAACCAAAAAGATGTTTGGTAAAACTTATAATAACTGTGTAAAAAAAGAAGGATTTTGTGATTGGAGAGCAGAATTAGATCTCCAAGAAAAGAAAATGAAAAATTGTGGATGTGGTCAGAATCCTTGTAAGACTTATGGTAAGCAAGAAGTAAAAGAAGACTGGCAGAAATCAAATCGTAAAGACGGTGTTGATGGCATGAGTCAGAAAGCAGTTAATGCTTACAGACGTGAAAATCCAGGTTCTAAACTAAAGACTGCAGTAACTGGTAATCCAAAAAAAGGTAGTAAAGATGCCAAGCGTAGAAAGTCTTTCTGCGCCCGTTCTAAGGGGCAGCAAGACATGCATAACATCAATTGCGCTAAAACCCCCGATAAATCAATTTGTAAGGCCCGTCGTCGCTGGAAATGCTGATCTATGAAATGTGCAGCAACTTTTTGCATTTTGTTGATACAAAACTAATCTGAATAATTATTATGTCTGAAGTCTATTTGGGTAATCCCAATCTAAAAAAAGCAAATACTGCAATTGAATTCACAGAAGATAATATCATTGAATTTATGAAGTGTAAAGAAGATCCAGTATATTTTGCTAAAAATTATATTAAAATTGTTTCTTTGGATCACGGATTAGTTCCGTTCAATCTTTATCCATTTCAAGAAAAATTAATTCAAAACTTTCACGATAAAAGATTTAATATATGCAAAATGCCACGCCAGACTGGCAAATCTACAACATGTGTATCATATCTTTTACATTATGCAGTTTTTAACGATAACGTAAATATTGCCATATTAGCAAACAAAGCATCTACTGCAAGAGATTTATTAGGAAGATTGCAACTTGCATATGAAAATCTACCTAAGTGGATGCAACAAGGTATTATATCCTGGAATAAAGGATCTCTTGAACTTGAAAACGGATCTAAAATTTCATCCAACTCTACTTCTTCCTCTGCTGTTCGTGGCGGATCATATAATGTAATATTTCTCGACGAATTTGCATTCATTCCAAATCACATTGCCGACGATTTCTTTGCTTCTGTTTATCCCACAATTTCTTCTGGACAAAGTACGAAAGTAATTATTGTTTCTACTCCAAGGGGTATGAATCATTTTTATCGCATGTGGCATGATGCCGAGAATGGTAAGAATGAATATACTCCTACAGATGTTCATTGGTCTGAAGTTCCTGGTAGAGATGTTGTATGGAAAGAGCAAACAATTGCCAACACGTCAGAAGCACAATTCAAAGTTGAGTTTGAATGCGAATTCTTGGGTTCTATCAATACTCTTATCAACCCATCAAAATTAAGGAATTTAGTTTATCAAGAACCGATTAGAAAAAATGCCGGACTTGATATCCATACAAATCCAGAAAAAGATCATAATTATCTAATGACTGTTGATGTTGCTCGTGGTATGGGCAATGATTATTCTGCATTCATTGTTTTTGATATAACAGAGTTTCCATATAAAGTTGTAGCAAAATATAGGAATAATGAAATAAAACCCATGTTATTTCCCAATATTATTGAAGAAGTCGCAAAAGGATATAATAGTGCATGGATGCTTATAGAAATTAATGATATTGGAGATCAAGTAGCAAATATTCTCCATTTCGATCTTGAGTATCCTAATATTTTAATGGCCTCAATGAGAGGAAGAAATGGTCAAATTGTTGGTCAGGGATTTAGTGGCAAAAGATCGCAACTTGGTGTTAGAACAACTTCTGGTGTAAAAAAACTAGGATGTTCAAATTTAAAGACACTTTTAGAAGATGATAAAATATTAGTTTCTGATTATGAAGTCATATCAGAACTTACAACTTTTTCCCAAAGAGGAAATACTTTTGAGGCAGAGGAAGGTTGTAATGATGATTTAGCAATGTGTCTAGTTTTATTTTCTTGGTTAGTTGCACAAGAATATTTTAAAGAAATGACAAATAATGATGTTCGTAAAAGATTATATGAAGAGAAAAGAAATGAAATTGAACAGGACATGGCACCATTTGGATTTGTAGAAGATGGATTAAATGATACTATTTTTACGGATACTGATGGCGATACCTGGCATGTAGATGAATATGGCGACAGAAGTTATATGTGGGATTATATGTAATGAATTTAGATGATCAAATTCAACTAGAACATATATTATTTTTGGAAAGAGAATGTAGATCTTGTAAAGAAATAAAAAACTTGATCGACGAATTTTATTTGATTAGAAAAGATAGAGGTGTATTTCCTTCTTCATACTCTTATGAGTGTAAGGAATGTAATAAAAAAAGAGTTTCTGATAATAGAAAGAAAAAACCAGCAAATGCTAACTGGCAATATCCAGATTGGTAATGTTCATGCATGGTTTTTCCGTTCAAAGTAAGCCTTTTCCTAAATATTTTTAGTTAAATATTGCACTTGTAGAGGAACACAAAGATGCCATTAAACTTAGCATCTCCTGGGGTTTTAATTAGAGAAGTTGACTTAACTGTAGGAAGAATCGATCCTGTTTCTCCTTCAGTTGGTGCTATTGCAGCACCTTTTGCGAAAGGACCTGTTGGAGAACCCACTCTTATTCAGAGTGAAAACGATCTTTTAAACACATTTGGAAAACCATATGACGTAGATAATCATTATGAACATTGGATGGTTTCTTCATCTTATCTAGCATATGGCGGATCACTCCAAGTGATCAGAACTGATGATGCCAATATGAAGAATGGATCGATTGGTACCGCCACATCAGTTAAAATTAGAAGTCTTCAGCATTACAATGAACTAGGATATTCTGAAAATACTATAACTGATGTAGTATTTGCAGCAAAAAGTCCCGGATCATGGGGAAATTCTATTAGAGTTTCAATTATTGATGGTAGGGCAGATCAGATTCTGACTGGTATTAGCACAACTGGAGTATCAGTATTTACTGCTGCAATTTCCAATAGATCAGCAACGATTGCTACCGGTGCTGCAACCACGATTGGTATTACAACTACTTCAATCTCTCTCGGACAAGAAATTCGTGGTAATTTTGTTTCGACAGGAACCACTGTTATTAGTATTGATGCTGGAGTAATTACTCTTGCTAGTGCAACATCAAACACTGAAGGTGGAATTACTGTTCCTCTTGATTTTGGAGCAGCTGCAGTCACTGCCACACCACTTGTAGTTGGTGCAGGTGTAACTCAACCCATAACTTCAATTCTTCCTGGTACCGGAACAACAACAACTTTAGATGGATATTTAAAAGGAATTGTTACTGAATTGGGAGTTAGCCAAGTTTCAGTTAAAGTTTTAAGTCATGTTTCTGCTGGCGGAACTATAACTGATGTTGATTATCAGAGCAGAGGTGTTTATAGATTTTCGAATAGTGGCACTGTTGGTCTAACTACAGCAAATGGTGATATTGGTGATATTGGTTCTACTACATACACCGGACAAACTGACTGGTTTGATAGTCAACAAGTTACTTTAGGATCCGGTTCAAAAGTAAATTGGAACTCACTTGCTGAAAGACCTCAAACCACAAAATATGGAGAAGATAGAGGTTCGAGATTTGATGAACTCCATGTCATTGTTTATGATGATGATGGTTCGATTACAGGAAACACCGGAACAGTTTTAGAGAAGCACTTAGGTCTTTCTAAGGCGAAGGATGCAACATTCTCTTCAGGATCTCCTTCATATTGGAGAAAGTTCTTAGCAGAAAATTCCGAGTATGTATTTGGAGGATCTGCACCTGCAGGAATTGTAACTACTGCATATGATTCGGGAACATTTGATCAAGCATCAGATACCAGTTGGGATCAAAATGCTCAAGGCATTTCTTTTGCCAGTATTGGTAATTATAATAATGCGATGACTAATGGTCTTAACTATGGTGGTATTGGAACTATTACTAGCACAGGTGCTCTCAATTCAGATCTTTCAGGAGTAATTTCTGGAATTGATGTATTTGTTAATGAAGAGGATGTTGATGTTGATTTCTTACTTATGGGATCTGCTGCATATGATAAAGAAGATGCACAAGCATTAGCAAATAAACTAATTGCTGTTGCCGAAGCAAGGCAGGATTCAGTCGCATTTATTTCTCCTTATAGAGGATCTGCAATTACTGATACATCTACACAAACTGAAGCAACGATTAGAAATATTGATACTATTACAGATAATGTTCTAAGTTTCTACTCACCAATCACATCATCCACATATGGTGTATTTGATAGTGGTTATAAGTACATGTATGACAGATTTAATAATACCTTCAGATATGTCCCATTAAATGGGGATATTGCTGGACTTTGCGCCAGAACTGATGCAAATTCCTTCCCATGGTTCTCTCCAGCAGGAAGTGATAGAGGTGCTATCTTAAATGCAGTTAAACTTGCATATAATCCTGGCAAAATTCAAAGAGACAAACTTTATACGGAAAGAATCAATCCGGTAATTACTGCTCGTGGACAAGGTACAATTTTATTTGGTGACAAGACTTCCTTTGGTAAGTCTTCTGCATTCGATAGAATTAATGTTCGTCGTCTATTCATCTATCTCGAAAATGCAATCTCTGCAGCTGCAAGAGATCAATTGTTCGAATTTAATGATGAAATCACGAGGACTAACTTTGTGAACATTGTTGAACCTTTCCTGAGAGATGTTCAATCTAAGAGAGGAATCTTTGACTTCGTTGTTATTTGCGACCAAACAAATAACACTGCCGCAGTTATTGATAATAATGAATTTGTTGCAGATATTTACATCAAACCTTCAAAGTCTATAAACTTCATTGGTCTGACATTTATCTCTACAAGAACTGGAGTATCATTTGAAGAGGTAATTGGAAACGTTTAATTAAGTAAAATAGAGGTTATTAAATTTAAAAGAGGTTAAAATCCATGGCAACAAAAAACCAGTTCAATCCACCACCACTTAGAAAAATAACTGACTTTAAAAGTCAGTTAACTGGTGGCGGTTCTAGAAGTAATCTTTTCGAATGTGTTCTTTCTTTCCCGGATATTGCACAAGTTGAAAATGATGTTCTGAATAAGTCTAGATTTCTAGTAAAGGCAGCAAATCTACCCGCATCAAATGTTGCTTTTATTGATGTTCCTTTTAGAGGAAGAACTTTAAAAGTTGCAGGTGATAGATCATTTGATAGTTGGACTATTACAGTTATTAACGACACTGATTTTGCAATTCGTTCTGCATTCGAAAATTGGATTAATAAAATTAATCGTGTTTCAGATGGAACCGGAGAACTTGATCCCAATAATTACACTTCCGATGCTTATGTGCATCAGTTAGATCGTAATGGTGAAACACTGAGATCATATCATTTCTATGATGTGTTCCCAACTTCAACTTCAGCAATTCCATTATCTTATGATCAAGGAAATTCAATCCAAGAGTTTTCTGTAGAACTGCAAGTCCTTTATTGGGAAGCTGTTAAGGGTGATTCTCCCGAATCAGGTGGCGCAAATATTAACTGATAAATAGTTAATATACGCAGTTCTTAATCATATACTATGGCCAAACTTTTTGGATTTTCTATTGATGATAACGTAAAAAAATCCCCATCTATTGTTTCCCCCGTACCTCCATCAAACGAGGACGGGGTTGACAATTATATTAGTAGCGGTTTTTATGGACAATTTGTTGATATTGAGGGGGTTTATCGTACAGAATATGATTTACTAAAAAGATATAGAGAGATGGCACTACACCCAGAGTGTGATGGTGCTATCGAAGATGTTGTTAATGAAGCAATAGTGAGTGATCTTTACGATTCTCCAGTTGAAATTGAATTAACAAATTTAAATGCAACTGATAGATTAAAAACTATAATTAGAAACGAATTTAAAAATATTAAAGAGATCATGGACTTTGATAGAAAGTCTCATGAAATTTTTAGGAATTGGTACATTGATGGGAAATTATACTATCTAAAAGTTATTGATGAGAAAAGACCGCAAGATGGTATTCAGGAGATTAGATATATTGATCCTATGAGGATGAAGCATATAAAGCAGGAGAAGAAGGATAAAAAAGGACCTACTCCAGCATTTGTTCCAAACTCACAAAATGATATAAAGTTTCCAGAAACTGAAGAGTATTTTATCTATACTCCACCACAGAAATCAAACATTTATGGTGGTCACACTAAGAAAGGTGTGAAGATTATGAAAGATTCTGTTACATATTGCACTTCCGGATTAGTTGATAGGAATAAAGGAACTATTCTATCCTATCTGCATAAATCAATTAAAGCACTCAATCAACTTAGAATGATTGAGGATTCACTTGTAATTTATAGACTTTCTAGAGCACCAGAACGTAGAATTTTCTATATTGATGTTGGAAATCTTCCGAAGGTAAAGGCAGAACAATATCTTAAAGAGGTAATGAATCGTTATCGCAATAAACTTGCATATGATGCAACTACTGGCGAAGTTCGTGATGATCGTAAGTTTATGAGTATGATGGAAGATTTCTGGTTACCTCGGAGAGAAGGTGGACGAGGAACTGAAATTACGACTCTTCCTGGTGGACAAAATCTTGGCGAAATTACTGACATCAATTATTTCCAAAGAAAACTTTATAGATCATTGAATGTCCCAGAATCAAGAATTGCAGGATCTGGAGATGGATTTAATTTAGGAAGATCATCTGAAATTTTGAGAGACGAATTAAAATTTTCTAAGTTTGTAGGAAGACTTAGAAAGCGTTTTGCTGGTATGTTTAGTGACATGCTTCGCACACAATTACTTCTTAAAAATATCATTACTCCAGAAGACTGGAAGACGATGGAAGATCATATTCAATATGATTTTCTATATGATAATCAGTTTGCAGAACTTAAAGAGTCTGAAATGATTACAAACCGTCTCACTCTTGCTACTACAATTGAACCTTATTTGGGTAAATATTATTCTACCGAATATCTTCGTAAAAGAATTCTCAGACAAACTGATTCTGAGATTATTGAGATTGATATGCAAATTGATGATGAGATTGCAAAAGGCATTTTGCCCAATCCGAATGCACCAATTGATCCAAATACTGGACAACCAATTATGCAATCAATACAAGATCCTGCAGAAATGGGCAATCAATTAGGAGAACTTCCAAAAGATCCTACTGATCCAGAATCTTTTGGAGTGTAAGAAAAACTAAAAGTGTAAAAACTATAAATATCAATATACTTATATTAAAATAATATGGAATCAAATATTATTGACCTACTTGCTACCGATGCTTCAGCATCAGAAATTTCTGATAGTATCAAAGCATCTCTTTATGCAAAAACGGTAGATAAAATTGATCAAATCCGCCCATTCGTTGCAAATGACTTATTGAATGTATCTGATCAAGAACAATACGAGGATCAAGAATAATGTCAAGAACCTTATTAAAGGGGGCAGAAGCAGCTCTGCCTACAACAACTGGAACTGCAGTCAGTTTTATTGGTGCTGGTTCAGGACCTAATGGAGCAACTGTTCTTCGTTTGGTAAATACTGAGTCTAGTGCCCAGTTAGTAACTCTTGTAGAAAGTCCAAGTGGGAATGTGATTGGTTCCTTTACTATGCCAACAGGTACAGTTGAATTTCTTGAAAAAAATCCAGGTCAGTATGTGTTTGCAGCAGCTGCTGGTGTATTGGGATCACAAGTAGGATTTACAGGTTAATACAAATGAAACTCATCACAGAAGAAA
>TARA_Y100000385_G_scaffold53124_1_pt1 | contig 42438 bp, 43 predicted proteins | sample TARA_Y100000385 | Tara Oceans TARA_Y100000385 (sample SAMEA2620980) | marine metagenome | biome: marine biome (ENVO:00000447); feature: surface water layer (ENVO:00002042); material: "saline water (ENVO:00002010), including plankton (ENVO:xxxxxxxx)" | depth 5 m
TATAAAGAAGTTTGGTCTTTCCCGCGGAAAGATCTCCTCTAACTTCAACCATCTCTCTTTTCGATAATGAAGAATTCCAGACATGGGCTATTGAATCGCTTGAAGATAAACTTCGAACCACGTCTACTTGATTTTTCATTAAAGCTATGAGAGGTGATATAATAATTGCCAGTCCTTCTTGTTGAATAGCGGGCAGCTGATAGCAAAGAGATTTGCCACCACCTGTTGGCATTCGAATGAAAGTGTCATTCCCTTGAAGAATGGAATTAATGGAGTTTCTTTGTTCTCCTTTGAATTCATCGAACCCAAAAAAAGACTTTAAAAGCTTCTTACTATCGTTTATTATATTTTGACTCATCTTTTTTGATGAAATGGATTATATGAAGTTACACTATAAACTACTTTTGTAAATCATGACTCAAGAAAAATCGATGCCTTTCCTATATCACTTATCTGCTTTAAGAAAGCATCTGATGAGAGCCAGCTTAGGTGTCATAATAGCTGGAATTGTTGCTTTCGTTTTTAGGGGAGTTCTGTTTGATGGATTATTGCTTGCACCGAAATCACCAGATTTTATTTCATACAGGATTTTGTGTTTGCTCTCCGAAATCACGGATATCAGAAGCTTATGTATTGAAAATATAAATATTGAGTTATTAAATAGTAAGATGGCAGGTCAATTTTCTCTTCATATTTCTCTTTCTTTGATCGCGGGTATTGTTTTCTCTTTTCCATTTATTTTAAAAGAACTTTGGACTTTTGTTTCTCCAGGTTTAACATCCAAAGAGAGAAAAAAATCTGTTGCCTTTATTAGTATTTCATCACTATTATTTTTCCTTGGAGCAGCATTCGGATATTTTTTAATTGTTCCATTGAGTGTCCAGTTTTTGTCAAATTATATTGTTTCCGATCAAATAATTAATTTTATTGAAACATCTTCTTATTTGTCAACAATAGCGAGTATTATATTAGCATGTGGGTTTTTATTTGAACTTCCAATTGTTATTTATTTTTTATCTCGAGCTGGACTTGTTACACCTGCATTTATGAAAACTTATAGAAGGCATGCGTGGATTATCATTTTGATAATTTCGTCTATCATTACTCCTCCAGATATATTTAGCCAAGTAATTGTATCGATTCCGGTAGCTCTCCTATATGAATTGAGCGTTTTTATAAGTAGAGTAGCACAGCCACAAAAAATCAGTACTCATGAAGCTTGAAGTTTTAAAAATATCAAAAAGTTACGGCGGTAAAAGGGTTGTTGACAATGTAAGTTTTTATGTAAATCGAGGAGAAATAGTTGGTTTACTTGGTCCCAATGGGGCTGGAAAAACTACCTCATTTTATGCAGTTGTTGGAATGGTTAAACCGGATAAGGGAAAAGTTCTTTTAGATAATGAAGATTTGACTCGATTACCCATGTATAAGAGAGCGCAAAGAGGCATTGGATATCTTGCTCAGGACCCATCAGTGTTCAGGAAAATGTCTGTTGAGGATAATATTGCTGCTGTATTTGAATGGAGAGGATTAAACAAAAATGAAATAAAGGAGCGAACTGAAAAGCTTATGAAAGAATTTTCTTTATTAAAAATACGACATACCCGAGGAGATCTTCTTTCAGGCGGGGAACGGAGAAGAACTGAAATTGCGAGGTCACTTGCCTCAGATCCTAAGTTTATTTTGTTAGATGAGCCTTTTGCGGGAGTTGACCCAATTGCCGTGGAAGATATACAGTTGATTGTTTCAAAACTGGTGGAGAGAAATATTGGTGTTTTGATAACTGACCATAATGTACAAGAAACATTGGCAATTACAGACAGAACTTACTTAATGTTTGAAGGAAAAATACTAAAAAGCGGATCTGCAAGGGAATTATCCGATGATCCAATAGTTCGTCGTGTTTACCTTGGGCAAAATTTTAAACTTAGGAAGGGTGTGAGGCCCGCATCAGGCGATCGTTGATCGCAGCTCCGAGACCTTCGTTTGGTGCCTTTTCGATGTAAATTTCCTCGTATTCTGTGGTATCTAACTTTCTCAAAATTGAGAATAATCTCGAAGCTCCAGATCTGGTAGATCCATCTAAACTTAAAGAATAGAAAGATTTTGAATCTGGTTTCCAGCTAACAAATACACTTTTTGATTTACCTTTTGTAAAGGATTCGCCATGTGAAATACAAAATATTTTTTTTTGAGGTGCGTAGTGTTTTTTACCTTGACCTGGGAATGTTAATTTTTTATCCATGAACTTTGGCTTAGTTTTCGTTTTAAGGACTCTCTCAATGGGTTTAACTGGGATTCCGCCAAGTCGATAGACTTCGACTTTATTATTATTAAAACCGATGATAGTAGATTCGATTCCAATGGAGCATTGACCCCCATCCAAGACAAAAGAAATGGATTCTCCAAGTTGATCAATCACATGTTGTGCGCATGTTGGAGAAACGTATTGAAAGGGATTGGCACTTGGAGCAGCCAAGGGATATTTTAAAGATTGCAGAAGTTCAATGGCCATTGGATGAGAAGGTAGTCGAACTGCAATTTTATTGCTCCCTGAGGTCAATAAATCAGGAACAATTTCTGATTTTTCTAAAATCAGGGTTAAGGGGCCAGGCCAAAATTCATCGATCAAAATATGCGCTGCATCAGGAATATTGATGCATAGCTTATTTATTTGATCCTTCTTCCCAATATGAGCAATTAACGGATTGAAAAAAGGTCGTTTTTTAACTTCATAAATATTTAAAATCACTTCAGGGTCAAGGGCATTTCCTGCCAGCCCGTAGACAGTTTCTGTTGGCAATCCAATTAGGTTTCCAGAGTCTAAGTTTTTCTTTGCTAATTTAATATTTTTACTAATCACGATTGTACAAAAAAATCAATTTAAGCTTAGTCCAAGATTGCCGTTGGTATAAAATTTTTTGCTCGCTATCGCTCTGTCATAGCGCTTCCCCCATTCTTTCATGTAAATGATGGCATCATAATAATTAGGGCATTGCCAGTGGTTACCTTCGGTCCAGGATAAATCCCATTTTATACTTTCGATAAATTCGTAGTTGGGTTCAGCTATTACATATTCTAAGTATCCTTGTTTTACTTTAATCATCCCTCTGTATGCTTTTTCATTTGAGTCATAAAAAAGTCTGTAATTTTCTTGCATTCTATATTGGTTAAAATCACCGATGACATAAAGTTTTCGATGCCCTGAATTTTCTATATCTTTTAAGAAAATATCTAATAAAATATAATCTGCCTCGGTTTCAGGTTGTTTTGAATTTTGTTTTCTAATCACATAACCACCTCTGGTATCATCTTGAAAAAGAAAAGGATCTATGCCTCTCGGCTTTTCCTCCATTACATTCGCAACCCAAAGTTCTTTCAACTCAAACTTTCTAATCCTAAGTGAGGGTATCGGGATATTTTTCGAGTCAGCAAATCGAAAAATATTACCACCGGTAAATGAGTTTTCTCCATTATTGTAATTGAAATCAATAACCCCATTTCTCAAAAACCTAGGGGATAATGATCTTAAAGTTGTCCAATTTCGATTCTGAATTATTGATAGCTGAATATCATTGAAAGGGTTTTGAACAGAAATATTTGTTAGGTCTGCTGTTATATCAATTTCTTGATGAGTGCCTCTTTGATCCATATTCATAGTTCGGTGAATGGATCCCTGTATTTCAGCCAATTGCTCAACTATTATTACCGGATATCTTAGCAGAAAATCTTCAGGGTCCTGTTCGTAAATAACTAAATAGTAGTTTCCTGAGATTCTGGGCATGCAATTTAATTCGGGTAGGCTAGCCATCACATGACTATAGGGCTGATAAGTGTTGAAGCATAATTCAGCGATAGGTAATTGACCCTCCAAGAAGCCATTCAGGTACTCAGATGACATTAGAGGTGATTGCTTCCAATTTCTATCGCAATGTATCCAAGTATAATTTAGTGATTGAGTGTTACTACTAAAGTCATCAAAAGAAACATGGAGAGATTTTATGGAGTTCAACGAAATTATTGGAGCGGATCGTGGATCTCCTAAAGGGTATATTTCTAAACTTTTAAAATCGTCAATGGATATAATTTCAGGTCTTAAAGATTGACATTCTCCGTAAACAAAGAATGAAAAAAAAGTAAAAAAGAAATAACAATGCTTTATCACAAAGTAAAGTTCAGAAAAACTTCTTAATTCCGACCCTAATTTATACCTTTGCACAAAAAATTTTCTGAGGCATCCTTACAACTGCACATGTCAAAAAAATATACTATCCGAAAAGGCCTTAATTTACCCTTGATTGGGGATCCAATAAAGGAGATTAAGCCATTCAAGTTTGTTAGCAATTATGCTGTTCGACCATCTGAATTTATTGGGATAAAACCCAAATTAGCGGTAAAAGTTGGAGATGAGGTAAAAGCTGGACAAACAATTTTGTTTGACAAGAAAAATGAAAGAATTAAAATACCTTCCCCAATAAGTGGAGAAATTTCAGCAATTCAAAGGGGTCCGAAGAGAAGGTTAGATCAAATCGTAATCCGTGCGAATGAAAAATGTGAATATCTGAATTTTGGTAGTAAAAACATAATAGAAAAAGATGAAATCAAAACTAGGCTTCTAGAGTCAGGTGCTTGGTCCCTTCTAAAAATGAGACCATACGGTTGCCTCGCAAATCCAGATGACTCCCCCAAAGCCATTTTTATTAATGGAATGGGATCGGATCCATTTGCCTCAAAGCCTGGATTTAGCTTAAAAGGAAAAGAAGGACTTTTTCGTCAAGGGTTAGAAGTCTTAAGGAAGCTTTCAGATAGGACAATTTTATCTATAGCTCAGGATGAAAAATCGGACTCACTGACCAATATTGATGAGATTGAAATTCATAGATTTTCTGGGCCTCACCCCGCTGGAAATACCTCAGTTCATATTTCGCGGGTATTACCACTAAATAAAGGTGAGGTCATCTGGACTATTGCTGCTCAAGATGTTGCAATAATTGGTAAGTTATTTGAATCAGGTGAACTTCATTTAGATCGAACTATTGCAGCTGGAGGATCTGGTATGAAAAACCCACAGTATTATGAAGTTAGAGGGGGACAATCAATGAAAACATTTTTCTCTGAGGAGACCAATAAAGGCAATTATCGTTATATCTCAGGATCCGTGCTCTCAGGTGAGGATATTGGAAAAGAAGGATATTTGGGCTTCCTTGCAAAACAAGTCTCAGTCATTCCAGAAGGTGAGAAGACAGATTTTCTCGGATGGGTATTACCAGGATTCAATAAATATTCTTTCAGCAAAGCATATTTTTCTTGGCTTTTCCCAAATCGTAAATATGACTTAACTACAAAACTGAATGGCGAAGAGCGTGCTTTCGTAGTGACAGGTCAATATGATAAGGTATTCCCTTTTGATATCCTTCCAAATCAATTGTTGAAATCAATCTGGGCTGAGGATATTGAAAAAATGGAAGAGCTAGGGATTTACGAGATTATTCCTGAAGACTTTGCCTTGTGCGAAGTTATATGCACATCTAAACAACCTTTGCAGGAAATGGTTAGAAAAGGGTTAGATATACTTTATAACGAAATGAATTAATGTTTTTAAGTAAATGAAATTTATACAAAATATTTTTGATGCCTCGCGTCCTGCGGTAACTTCTGGAAAACTTAAACCATTGTATCCATTGCATAATGCTTTGGAGACAATGATGTTTGTTCCAGACCATAATGCGAAAAGCGGTTCTCACGTTAGAGATGCTATAGACCTAAAGCGAACTATGATCACAGTCATTTTTGCCTTAATTCCTGCATTAATATTTGGAATATATAATTCTGGATATCAGCACTACAAGGCTCTTGGATTGTTAAATAATGCTATTGGTTGGCTACAGTTTTTTACATGGGAAAACTTTCTTTTTGGAGCTTTAAAAATCATACCAATGATTATTGTTACATATGTAGCAGGATTGGGTGTGGAGATTTATTTTGCTTATCGAAATAAACATGCTGTTAATGAAGGGTTTCTTGTTTCGGGATTATTGATTCCTATGACAATGCCCATAGACATGCCCCTTTGGATGATTGCTATTTCCACAATTTTTGCAGTTTTGATTGGAAAAGAAGTTTTTGGTGGAACTGGAATGAATATATTAAACCCTGCTTTGACAGCAAGAGCCTTTGCGTTTTTTGCATACCCTTCCTTTATGAGTGGAGACAAAGTATGGATAAATACCACTTTAGGGCCTGGTGAAGCTCTTGTTGATGGTTATTCAGGAGCAACTGCTTTAGGACAGTATGCAACAACTGGGAGTACAACATTTTCGGCATGGGATGCTTTCTTGGGAATCATTCCAGGTTCAATAGGAGAAACTAGCACTATTCTCATTCTATTAGGCGGAATTTATTTAATTGCCACAGGAATTGGGTCATGGAAAATTATGTTCTCATCGCTACTCGGGGCGATCACTATTAGTCTAATTTTCAATGCAGTAGCACCAAGTATGATATCACCTGAGCAACAGGGATTTTTAAGTATACCTTTTTATTTTCATCTGGTTTTTGGTAGTTGGGCTTTTTCTACTGTTTTTATGGCTACAGATCCCGTCTCGGCTGCTCATACCGAGAGAGGAAAATGGATTTATGGCTTTTTCATTGGTTTTCTGGGGATTATGATTCGCGTTTTCAATCCTGCTTACCCAGAGGGCATGATGTTGGCCATCTTGTTTATGAATGTAATGGCACCACTGATAGATCACTATGTTGTTGAGGGGAATATCAAAAGGCGTCTTAAGCGGTTAAAGTTAAGTTTTAAGTGATTACTCTATGAATATAAACTCAAATTCTTACACCTATGTTTTTGCAATAGCAATGGTTATTGTAGTTGCCTCTCTATTGTCAATTGCCGCAACGTCTTTAAAACCCTACCAGGAAAAAAATATAGAGCTTGAAAAGAAATCCGATATACTTTCATCTATCGGAATTCGTGGAGAAGATCCTGAATTACTTTTTGACGACTACATAACGGAGCAATTGGTGATTCAGAATGGAATTGTTGTATCCTCAGAGGTTACTGCATTTGATATTGAACTTGAAGATGCGGTTAAGGAACCGAATACTACTCGTAAAGTTCCTCTTTTCAAAGCTCAGAAAAACGGAGATACTTTTTATGTCATTCCAATGCGTGGAACAGGCCTTTGGGGACCTATTTGGGGCTATATTTCCTTAAATGCAGATGGTAACACAATTTTAGGTGCATCTTTTGACCACGAGAAAGAAACTCCAGGATTAGGAGCAGAAATTTCAACACCTATTTTTGAGGACCAATTCCCCAATAAGATTCTTTTTTCAAGTTTGAGAGATGGAATTGAAGTTAGAAAAGGCGATGCGTCAGGACACCAGCAGGTTGATGGCATTTCTGGAGGGACAATTACATCGGTTGGTGTTCAAGCTATGTTCGAAGACTGCTTGGTCCCGTATAAAAATTTTTTATTAAACCTTTCAATTGAAAATGATAATCCATCAGATTCAATTCTTAGTGCTATATATCACTGACCATGGAGACGAATAAATCAAAAGAAGCATTATTTTCTAGGAAGAATAGAAAATTACTAAGTGACCCCATGAATATTAATAACCCAATAACGGTTCAAGTATTGGGAATCTGCAGTGCTTTGGCAATAACCGTTAAACTTAAGCCAGCGGTTGTAATGAGTTTGTCGGTTATAGTTGTAATGGCATTAGCGAATGTAATCACATCACTCATGAGGAATATGATTCCGAATAGAATTCGAATTATAGTTCAACTCGTTGTTGTTGCAACGCTTGTAATTCTTGTGGACCAAGTGCTTAAAGCTTTTGTTTATGATGTGAGTAAGCAATTATCAGTATTCGTTGGTTTGATCATCACGAATTGTATAATAATGGGTAGGATAGAAGCATTTTCATTGGGTAATACTCCATGGAAATCTTTTCTTGATGGAATAGGGAATGGTGCCTCTTATGGATTGATTTTGATTATCGTTTCTTTTTTTAGAGAACTTTTTGGTAATGGTACTCTTTACGATTATCCGGTAGTAGAAAAATTAGGATTGTATGAACTAGGCTACCATAACAATGGTATGATGCTATTGCCTCCTATGGCTTTGATTGTGGTTGCTGTTATAATCTGGTGGCAGAGATCAAAGACACCTTCGCTAATAGAAAAAGATTAAAATAAAGAGATAAAATTATGCAAGAGTTAATTAATATTTTTGTTAAGAGCATCTTTATAGATAATATGATCTTTGCCTATTTTTTAGGTATGTGCTCTTATTTAGCTGTCTCAAAAACAGTAAAAACTGGAATGGGTTTGGGTTTAGCGGTAACATTCGTACTTACTATCACTGTTCCTGTTAATTATCTTCTACAGACTAGGATTCTCGATAAAGGGGCTCTCGCTTGGTTAGATCCTTATTTTTCTGATGTGGATTTGAGTTTTTTGAGTTTCATTATGTTCATTGCTGTTATTGCAGCAATGGTTCAGCTTGTTGAAATGATTGTAGAAAAATTTGCTCCCGCATTATACTCAGCACTCGGTATATTTTTACCCTTGATCGCTGTGAATTGTTCGATTTTAGGGGGCTCGTTGTTTATGCAAGAGAGAGCTTATTCAACAATTGGTCAGGCTACGGCTTTTGGCTTTGGTTCTGGTGTAGGTTGGCTATTGGCTGTTCTTGCAATTGCTGCAATTCGTGAGAGATTAAAATATTCTCACGTTCCACCTGCTTTAAGGGGTTTAGGTATAACGTTCATGATCACCGGATTAATGGGGATAGCTTTCATGAGTTTTATGGGTATTAAATTATAATTTTATAATAGTTATGTTTTTAGCTTTATCGAGTTCTGTAGTAGTTATATCTAGCGTAGTTGTTTTTACGCTCGTAATTCTAGCTTTAGTTACAATTTTGTTGCAGGCGAAAGCTCGTCTCTCTCCTTCTGGCCCCGTAAAATTGGATATAAATGGTGATACAGTTGAAATCGAATCAGGGTCCACTTTATTATCGACTTTGAGTGAGCAGAAAATTTTTCTACCCTCGGCTTGTGGTGGTGGAGGAACTTGTGGTATGTGTGAGTGTCAAATTCCTGAAGGTGGTGGAGAGATTCTTCAAACAGAAAAGGGTTTTTTCAATCGAAAACAGATTGCTGATAATTGGCGTTTAGGTTGCCAGGTAAAGGTAAAGAACGACATGAAGGTCATTGTTCCCGATGAAATATTTGGAATTAAAAAATGGGAATGTGAGGTCGTATCTAACTATAACGTAGCATCTTTTATTAAAGAGTTCGTAGTAAAGCTCCCTGAAGGCGAGAATTTAGACTTTTTAGCGGGTGGATATATTCAAGTGGATGTGCCTGAGGTGAATGTTGATTTTAAGAGTATGGATATTACTGCCCATCCTCGTTTGGGAAAGAAAGATGATGAATTTAAAGGTGAGTGGGATAAGTTTGGACTTTGGGATTTAAAAATGAATAATCCAGAGCCTTTATTCAGGGCATACTCAATGGCAAACCATCCGGCGGAAGGCAATATTGTTATGTTAAACATAAGAATTGCTACCCCGCCCTGGGATAGAGCTAAAGGTGGATGGATGAATGTGAACCCCGGAGTTTGCTCCTCCTATGTTTTTGATTTGAAAGCAGGCGATAAGGTTACAATCTCAGGACCATATGGAGATTTTCACATAAAGGATTCGGATACAGAAATGATTTACATAGGAGGAGGAGCTGGAATGGCCCCTATGCGTTCGCATCTTTTCCATTTGTTTCACACGTTAAAAACGGGTCGAAAAGTCAGCTACTGGTATGGTGGGAGGTCAAGGAGAGAGTTATTTTATATTGACGATTTTGAAAATATCGAAAAGCAGTTTCCTAATTTTACCTTTCATATGGTCTTATCTGAGCCTCTGCCTGAGGATAATTGGAATGCCAAAAGTAGCCTAGATGACAAAGGAGATGGATTTACTGGTTTTGTTCACCAAGCATTAATTGATAACTACCTTGGAGATCATGAAAGTCCTGAAGACATAGAATATTATTTCTGTGGTCCTCCAATGATGAATGCTGCGGTTTTAAAGATGGTAGATGATTTTGGTGTACCCCCTGAGAATGTAGCTTTTGACGATTTCGGGGGATAATTGAAAAATATTTGTCCCTATTTTATCTTAAAGTGAAATATATTTAAGTTTGGCAGATAATGCGCTATTTAATTTTGTCTTTTCTGATTCTTTTCTTTTTTGGTTGCCACAGAAAATATGGTATCGTAGAGAATTATGAGGGATCGGCTCAGGGCACATCGTTTCAGGTGAAAATATTTTACCCAGACGGGTTTAGTGGAACCCAAATCGATGAAAATGTTATTCAACGTTGGTTATCTCATTATGATAAAATTGCATCTCCGTGGGATCCAGATTCTGAAATTTCAAAATTAAACTCGGGAGACACATTAGCCCTTTCTAATGAAATGTTTCAATTATGCCAATTAGCTTTTAGCGCCAAAGTTTTAACTAATGGCGTTATTGATCCAACCTTACAACCTTTGATAGAAGCCTGGGGGTTTGGCATAGGCAAGGGGTATTTACATTATAGTGATACCATGAAAGTGCAGGAGCTTATGAAATTTGTGGGTAATGATAAGTGGTTGCCCAAAAAAAGAGACTTTTGGGCTTGGCCAAAAAATGTTCAATTAAATTTTATGAGTTTAGCCCAAGGGCACTCTGTCGATATTATCATTGATTCTATCAAATCAAGAGGAGTTAGTGCTGCTTTTGTCGAAGTAGGAGGAGAAATAAAAACATTTGGTAAAAAACCCTCGGGAGATAGTTTTTTGATCGGAATTGAACAACCCATCCAAGAAAAAAGAGATGAATTTCAGGCAGTTGTTCCACTGCAAAATAGAGCTTTAGCAACTTCAGGTAATTATAGAAATTTTAGGATTGATTCTTTGAATGGAATTAAGTATAGTCACACTTTAAACGCGTTTTCTGGTTGGCCGATTGAGACTGAAATTAAAAGCTCTACAGTTATAGGAACCTCATGTGCCTTAGCAGACGCGTTAGCAACAGCTTTTCTTGCGATGCCTTTGAGTCAAGTTCAGTCTTGGTTGCAGAATAATCAAGAATGGGACGCATATCTTATTTATCAAAACAAAAAGGGAGATCTGGAGGTTTGGTCTAGTCTTGAAGATGATAATTATTGAGAGTTAGTTGTAGTTGTATTTTGGCATTGCTCATTCGGTTCAGCACCACAAAAAGCACAATTTTCGCCTTCAGGATTTAAGAAAGGGCTATTGCTCGCGCAAGTACCTGAAAACTCGCCATTTTTTTTTGACCAAACTTTAATTGCCATACCGAGTAGACCCAATCCTAACAATAAGGCTGCAACTAGAATGATTTTAAATACTGCAAACATTAAACAAATTTACGATTATCGAATGAAATTTTTGTAAAATGGTAAAACTTTAAAATCACCACTTAGGCTTCAATTTCCATTAGGTTCACTTCTGGCTCAAGTTTAATTTTAAACTTCTTCTGAACATCTCGCTTAACCCGCTTTGCAAATTCCCACAATTCTTCCCCTGTCGAATTTCCATGATTAACTAGAACTAATGCCTGCTTGTCATGCATTCCAGCATCTTTATGAGATTTACCTTTCCAACCGGATTTTTCAATTAGCCAAGCTCCTGATAGTTTGATTTGATTATCAGACTGTTTATAAAATGGAATTTTCGGATATTTTTTTTGCAAAATTATGAGCTGATCGATTTCTACCATAGGATTTTTAAAAAAGCTTCCAGCATTTCCTAGCAATTTGGGGTTAGGAAGCTTGCTGTTTCGAATTGCGATAACAACTTTGGATATATTAGATAAGGATTTCCTAAGACTATATTTTTTCAATTCTTCACGGATCGCTCCATATTCTGTGTTATAATTATGATTGTTTTTTGTTAGCTTAAAATTCACCGACAATATCACTCCGTTGTCTCGTTTTATTGTCTTAAAAACACTGGTTCGATATCCAAATTTGCAATCTTTATTGGATATCTTTTCTATATTCCCCGTATTCCAGTCAAAGTATCTGACAGACTCAATAGAGTCTTTTACTTCTACCCCATATGCACCAATATTTTGAATGGGTGCGGTTCCGACATGCCCAGGTATTAGTGACAAGTTCTCAATTCCACCAAATTCATTATCTATTGCCCAGATTACAAAGTCATGCCAAGTATGCCCCGCTGAAACTTGAATCAATACATGATTTTCATATTCTTCCAAAACGGATATGCCATCCCATTCAATTTTTGCAACGGAGCCTTCAATTTGAGAACCAAGTAGAATATTGCTCCCTCCAGAAATAAGAAGTTTGTGCTTAGGGTAGCCTTCAGGATGCTTTTGATATTCGTGAACATCAGTTTCTTTTTTTAGGTGGAACAATCTCTGAGCTATGCAACTTGTACCAAAGCTATTATACTCCTTTAGGTTTGCATTTTCAGTGATTCGCATGGGTAGATTCTAGATATTTTTTAAGTCCATGTTCTAAGCAATCCATTGCTCTTTGAAGTTCTTTAATTTTTATTACGTAGGCTAATCTGACTTGCTTCCTTCCCAATTCTTGATTGGAATAAAATCCTGTACACGGAGCCAACATTACAGTTTCTCCTCGAAACTCAAAATCTTTGAGCATCCATTGACAAAAATGATCAGAATTATTAATTGGTAATTCTGCCACACAATAAAAGGCTCCAGAGGGATTTGAGCATTTCACCCGGGGAATTTTATTAAGACGAGTTACCATATAATTTCTTCGACTTATGTACTCATCAATAACTTCGGTAAAATAGTTTTTATTCGTTTCTAATGCTGCTTCAGATACTATTTGTGCCAAAGTAGGAGGCGATAATCGCGCCTGGGCGAATTTCATTGCTGAGTTCATGAATATTTTATTTTTACTCGCTATCAATCCAATTCTGGCACCGCATAGGCTATATCTTTTGGATACAGAGTCTATTAAAATACCATTTTCTTCCATACCCTCGAGACTTAGAATGGATTTATGTTTTTTTCCATCATAGGCAAATTCACGATAAACTTCATCACTTATTACAAATAAATCATGTTCGATTGCAATTGATCGAATTCGTTCAAGTTCAATATTATCGTAAAGCCGACCTGTCGGGTTTCCTGGGTTACACAGGACAATCGCTTTTGTTTTTTCTGATATTAAGGATTTAATTGTTTCACCTGCAGGCAACGCAAAATCTTCTTGAAGTAAGCAAGTCAACGGGAGTACACTTACACCTGCAGAAGTTGAAAAACCCTGATAATTAGCATAGTAAGGTTCTGGAATTATGACTTCATCCCCAGGGTCACAAACGCAGCTTATCGCAAAGGATAAAGCCTCTGATCCCCCTGTCGTAATAATAATTTCCTCTGAAGAAATTCCGATTTGTTTTTCTTGGTAATACTTAGCTAATTTCTTTCGATAGGATTCAAACCCATTGGAGGGAGCATAACTAAGGGTCTCGATATTATGTTTTTTGATCGAGTCTAAAGCATTTTTTGGACTAGCTATGTCTGGTTGTCCAATATTTAAATGGTGAATATGAACTCCTTTTTTTTTGGCCTTCGAGGCGAAAGGAGCCAACTTTCGAATTGGAGATTCAGGCATTAAATGCGCTCGTTTAGATACTTTAGGCATAGTCTGTAAGGTTCAAAAAAAAACCGCTGACAAATGGCAGCGGGTTTTTGATAAAAAATATTTCAATTTTTTGATGTCTATTATTTTGAAATTTTCGAAGACTCTTTTGTTTTTTTAATCGGAGAGGTGTTCACAGCTGCAACATCCTTGACATTTCCTTTAATCGTTAACACTTTTGTAGGAGTTTTAGAATTACTTTGAACTGTGACTGTTTTCTGAAAGCGACCTACTCTTCTGGTATCGTACTTCACTTTAATTGCAGCACTTTCTCCAGGTGCGATTGGTGTTCTTGGCCATTGAGGGACGGTACAGCCACATGAGCCTACACAATTAGAAATGATTAGAGGTTCTTTTCCAGTGTTCGTAAATGTAAACTCTCTTGCTCCGTCAGCGTTTTTTTCAATTTGACCGTAGTTAATAGTTTCTACATCAAAAGCGAGTTCTGCAGAGTTTGGATTTGACTCCTGAGCATATATAGTAAGGGTTGAAGCTAAAAGAAAAGCAGTTGTTGTAATGAAGTTTCTCATTTGCGTTTTAGTATTTTAATTAAATCTTTAATAAAGTAAAGGTAATCTCAACTAAACGTATGGCAAAAAAAGTTCAAGAGTCTACCTTTGTAGAATATGAAAATTGCTTCAAAATATATACCAGAGAATGTTGAAAAAAGTTGGTATCAACTTTGGTTGGAAGAAAAGGCATTTGCTTCCAGTCCCGATGATCGCCATTCATTTACGATTGTGATACCCCCTCCAAATGTGACTGGAGTTTTACACATGGGGCATATGCTGAACAATAGCATTCAGGATATTCTAGTCAGACGAGCTCGAATGAAAGGTTTGAATGCTTGCTGGGTTCCAGGGACAGATCACGCTTCTATTGCGACGGAGGCTAAAGTTGTTCAAAAACTTCGTGAGGAAGGGATAAAAAAGTCAGATTTATCACGTGATGACTTCCTTAAGCAAGCATGGGATTGGACAGATAAGCATGGGGGAATAATTCTGGAGCAATTAAAGAATATAGGCGCTTCATGTGATTGGGACAGGACAGCTTTTACAATGGATAAAACTAGGACGGAATCTGTACTTAAAGTTTTTGTTGACCTCTATGATAAAGGCTATATATACAGGGGGTTAAGGATGGTACACTGGGATCCCGAGGCAAAGACCTCTGTGAGTGATGAAGAAGTTATTCACAAGAAAGTTGAAGCAAAATTATTTCATATCAGATATGAAATTGTTGAACGACCTGGTGAATACATCACTATTGCAACATCTCGCCCAGAGACCATAATGGCGGACAGAGCCATAGCAATTAACCCAAAGGATGAGCGTTACAGTGGTATTCATGGCCTGAACGTACGAATCCCAATAAGTAAAGAAGAAATCCCAATTATTTTAGATGATTATGTTACCGCAGACTTTGGGACCGGCTGCTTGAAAGTCACCCCTGCTCATGACTGGAATGATTATGCTATCGGCCAAAAACACAACTTAGAAGTAATTGACATCCTAAATACTGATGGAACACTAAATGAAAATGGCCTTCAATGGGAAGGAATGGATAGATTTCAGGCTAGAAGAAATATTGCTGATTATTTAGATAAAAGTGGAGATCTTAATAAAATTGAGATCTACTCAACCTCAATAGGAACCTCTGAGAGAACTGGGGCGATTATTGAACCGCGACTTTCCCTACAATGGTGGATAAAAATGCCAGAGCTAGCTAAGCCTGCGATAAAAGCCGTTGAAGATGGTGAAATAAGATTAATTCCTAATAAATTCAGGAATACCTACTCTCACTGGATGAACAATATCAAAGATTGGTGTATTTCGAGACAGCTATGGTGGGGACATCAGATTCCAGCTTACTTTTATGGGGGTGGTGACGATGAGTTTGTAGTAGCGAAAAACCCCAATGAAGCTCTTAAAAAAGCAAAAGAGGTTTCTGGAAACAGTAGTCTTGAATTGTCTGATTTAAAACAAGATGAGGATTGTTTGGATACATGGTTTTCAAGTTGGATATGGCCCATCTCTGTTTTTGATGGAATTAATAATCCAGATAACAAAGAATTAAATTATTATTATCCTACTCAAGATTTGGTTACAGCTCCAGAAATTTTATTTTTCTGGGTGGCTAGAATGATAATGGCAGGCTATGAATTTGCCCAAAAAGAACCTTTTAAAAATGTTTATCTAACAGGAATTGTTCGTGATAAAAAAGGTCGAAAAATGTCCAAATCTTTAGGTAATAGTCCTGACCCACTGGGTTTGATTAAAAAATATGGAGCAGATGGCGTAAGAATGGGTATGCTTTTATCTTCACCTGCTGGAAATGACTTACCCTTTGACGAAGATTTATGTGTTCAAGGAAGGAATTTTTCGAACAAAATTTGGAATGCCTTAAGGCTTATGAAAGGCTGGGAGGTCAATAGCTCATTAGAGTCTGGTAAAGTTGAAGAGTGGTCAATGAAATGGTTTGATGAGGTTCTTTCAAATACACTTACTCTGTTGGAAAATGATTTTGAACAATACCGACTATCTGAAGCATTAATGAAAATCTATAAATTGATCTGGAATGACTTTTGTTCTTGGTATTTAGAGCTCATAAAGCCACCTTATGGCAAACCGATCTCAAAAGAAACTTATGATAAGACGATACAATTTTTTGATTCCTTGATGAAAATTCTTCATCCGTTTATGCCCTTTATCACAGAAGAGGTTTGGCATATTCTCGGTAATTATGAAAAGCATAAATTTATCAATGATCAACGATGGCCTGAGTCGACAAACGGTTCATTTAAGTACATCGAAGATTTTAGTCATTTAGAAGAGCTCACAATAGCTCTGAGGAATTTTAGAAAGGAAAAGAACTTACCATTCAAGGAAGGAATTGATCTTCGTGCGAAGGAAAAATTCCCTTCAGGAATTTCCGTTGTCAAAAAACTCGTGAATATTACGAAATTAGGTAGTGATTGGATAGATTCAGGTTTTTCAGTCTTAGCGGGGACAAAGGAATACCAGGTCATATTATCGGATGCGGATATGAGATTGTCTTCAGAAGAAATTTTCAACATTAATAGGGAATTAGAGTACCTCAGGGGCTTTGAATTTTCGGTAAAGAAAAAATTACAGAACTCACGTTTTGTCGATAGTGCACCAAAAAAAGTCGTGGATATAGAGCGTAAAAAATTATCAGATACTCAATCTAAAATTGCCGCTCTTGAATCAAGACTTTAATGCAGGTTATTGATTTTTTGTCTAGTTGACTCATACAAAATAATGCCCGCGGCTACCGAGACATTTAAAGAAGCCAAGCCTCCAACCATAGGAATTTTAGCATGAATATTACACCCTTTCCAAACAGAGGGTGATATACCATCTTCTTCTGAGCCCAGGACAATCGCCGAAGGGATAGAAAAGTTTATGTTTGAGATGAAGGAATCTGCTTTTTCACTGCATCCTATAATTTGAAGTCCTGATTCTTCTAAATAGGAAAGGGTATGAGATAAGTTTTTCTCTTTACAGATAGGAATTCTTAAAAGGGCACCCGCAGAAGATTTTACTGCATCACCATTGATAGGAGCGGAGTTATTTTTAGGAATTACTATGGCTTGAACGCCAGATCCCTCTGCTGAGCGGGCAATTGCTCCGATGTTTCTCACGTCCGTAATACGATCAAGAACTAAAATCAGAGGATTTTCTCCTGCAAAATATGTTGAGTCTATGATATTTTCAAGAGATGAAAATACAATTGGACTAAGAAAAGCGATAACACCCTGATGGTTTTTTCGAGTCAAACGATTCATTTTTTCAATGGGAACGATTTTAAATGTTACGCCATTGGATTTTGCTAGGTCAATAATGGGGTCTACATTTTCGTTCCTTCCCTTTACGATAAAAATTCTATCTAGTTCCTTCCCGGAGTCTAAGGCTTCCAGTACCGGATGAACACCATAAATCATTGTTTCATTCATTCTTCCGGGGAATTGTTTTTATGATTTCCCTGCATTCCTCTGTCAACCAAGTTTATATTGACTTTTTTGCTATTCTTCAGTCCAAGAACTCTCAAATTTTCCGTTCTTCTTACTAGATTCCCTTTGCCTTCTGTGAGCATTTTCATACTATTTTCATATGTCCTTTTAGCTGTATCCATTTGGTTACCCACTTTTACTAATTCCTCAGAGAAACCTACAAATTTGTCATAGAGATCGGAGGCCTGTCTTATGATTTCTTGAACATTGGAATTCTGCCTTTCTTGTCGCCACAAAGTACCTACCGTTCTCAACGTCGACCAGAGACTTGTAGCACTTACCATTGCTATATTTTTATCGAATGCCTCTTGATAGAGTCCAGGTTCGGCTTGAAGAGCAACGCTGTAGGCTCCCTCAATGGGGACAAAAAGTATTACAAAGTCGAGGGACACTCCATAAAGGTTTTGGTAATTCTTTTCAGATAGGCCCTTTATATGATTCCTGATCGAAATCAAATGATCTTTAAGAGCTTTAGATTGGTCATCTACACTTTCTGCATTGACAAAACGCTCATAGGCTACCAGAGAAACTTTACTATCAATGATTATATTTTTTTCATCGGGCAAGTGGAGCACTACATCAGGTTGGTATCGCTTTCCCTCTTCATTTGTTACACTTTCTTGAACAGTATATTCTATCCCTTTTGTTAAACCCGTTCTCTCGAGTAGTTTTTCTAAAACCATTTCACCCCAATTGCCTTGCATTTTCACATCACCTCTCAGGGCTTTTGTCAATTGATTAGCTTCGTTTTTTAGATTTTCATTCTGTTCCACAAGCTTATTCACCTCACTTTTCAATTCGATTCTTTCTTTTTGTCCTTTCTCATGAGTTTCTTGAACACTTTTTCCGAATTGTTCCAACTTTTCTTTAAAAGGGGTGAGGACCAGGGACAATTGAGATGAATTACTCTCTTTTAATTGACTCTTTAATTCCTCAGACTGTTGTTTGAGGGCTTCATTCGCCATTAGCTTGAACTCTTTGGACATTTCTGATTTTCCCGCTTCAATAGATCTAAGTCTCTCTTGAAGAGTAGCAACTTCCATTTCAGATTCTCTTAGAGCATCTTCGAGTCTATCAATTTTTGACGCAGATTTCTCATCAATATTTTCATTTTTTTTTGTGCTTAACGTCCATGCAGAGTAGAGTGTAGCAATAGCGATTAGGCTTAGTAAGGAATATAAAAAAGCTGTCATTTGAACCTTAAAGGTAATACCTATCAATCTAGCTGCCAGTTTACTCCCTTTGAGTTTTTGCTTTGAAAATATTCATTGGTTTTGATAAATAGTTGAGAATTAAAAAATCCACGATATGCAGATAAGGGTGAGGGGTGACTGGTCTTTAGGCAAAAGTGTTTTTTTGAGTTAATCATTTTTTCATATGATTGTGCTTGTTTGCCTAATAACCAAAATACTATGTTGTCTTGGGAATCATTCAGACTGGAAATTGTAGCCTCTAAAAGTTTTTGGTAAGGTAAATTGGAATGGCTCCCAGGTTCTCCAGATCTAACAGTCAAGCAACTATTGAGAAGGAAAACACCTTCCAAAGCCCATTTGGTGAGGTCTCCATTTTTGGGTTCGGAGAACCCAGTATCTGAAACATATAACTTAAAAATATTTTTTAGACTTGGAGGAGTCTTTACACCTGGGTTCACTGAAAAACTTAGTCCATTGGCCTGGTTTATATTTGGATAAGGGTCTTGGCCAAGTATAACAACATGAACATTATCGGGCGGAGTTAATGAATAAGCTCGCCATATTTTATCAATTGCTGGACAAATTATATTATCGTTATACTCTCTTTGAATTTGACCAAGTAAATTCACTTTTTCAAAGTTGGACCAGTATTTATCCAGTTTCTCCTCCCATATGGTTGGGAGTTTTGGAATAGATTTAGTTTTTATTGATTTGGACATGAAGACGCTAAATTCGTACTTTTGATTAAATTTCAAATTATGAAACGAATTGGATTTTTATTATTGGTATTGTTTTTTTCTTTGGGTATCGCCTCATGTGGTACAGTTGAAAAGTGTCCAGCTTTCATAGGATCGCTTGATATGGCTGATTATCAGAGTGAGTTTGATGCGTAAAAAATATCTCGATTTTCTTTTCAATGAACTAAACTTATTCAAGTCGTTTTTGTTTTAAAGTTATGTCGAATACATCGTCAATAGAAATTCCAAAGAAACGAAAGCCGAAATGGCTGAGGGTAAAACTCCCTACTGGTGAAAACTATAAGCAAGTACGTTCCTTAGTTGACGATTATAAGCTTCATACGATTTGTGAGTCTGGTCATTGTCCAAATATGGGCGAATGCTGGGGGGCAGGGACTGCAACTTTCATGATCTTGGGAAATACCTGTACAAGGTCATGTGGTTTTTGTAATGTTGCTACGGGAAGACCTCTGCCTGTAGATTGGGATGAACCGGATAGAGTAGGCCGATCGATTAAACTTATGAAGGTAAAGCATGCAGTAATTACAAGTGTGGATAGAGATGACCTCTCAGATGGTGGTTCAATTATTTGGGCAGAAACTATTAATGCTATCAGAAGAATTAGCCCCGGAACGACAATGGAAACTCTAATTCCTGACTTCCGAGGGATAGAAAATCAGATGGACCGAGTTTTAGAAGCTAGTCCTGAGGTTATTTCCCACAATATGGAGACAGTAAGGCGCCTCACACGCAAGGTTAGAATTCAAGCACAATACGACAGGAGTATGAGTGTACTCAAATATTTAAAAGACAACGGAGCACATCGAACGAAGTCAGGAATAATGTTGGGTCTTGGAGAAGAAGTTGATGAGGTCAGGCAATCTCTAAACGATCTTCGCGAAGCGAATGTTGACGTAGTTACTCTCGGTCAATATTTGCAACCCACCTCTAATCATTTACCCGTGAACAATTTTGTTGAACCAGATGTTTTTAAACAACTTGAAGAAGAGGCTCTTAAGCTCGGATTCATACATGTAGAAAGTGGTCCATTAGTGCGAAGCTCTTATCACGCAGAAAAACACATTTTATAATAAATTACTTAGTATTTTTAACTCAAAGAAAATAACAAATAATGCAATTTAAATTTTATCATTACATCTTAGGGATATCATTTTTGACCTTTCTAGGATTCTTTTTGACTGAATCCCAAGTTAAAGAGGCTCGTTATCAGCCGAGAGAATCACAAAGTTCTATACCCACTGGCATCGCTGGTTACGCTGAATATATCAATTCCATGCGTGCGAATGAAATCACAGGCGAGGTTACACTTGCGGATATTCAAAAAGCAGAAAATGAGCTAGAGGCATTAAGTACGAACAAAACAAGTTCAATAACGTGGGAATCAAGAGGACCGGATAACAAGGGTGGGAGGACCCGTGCCTTGGTTATCGACAAAGATAATTCGAGTATTTTATATTCTGGTTCGATCGGTGGTGGATTATTCAAATCTATAAACGGCGGTGCAACATGGAATTACATTGGAGACCCTCAACATAACCAGAGTATAGTTTCGATCACTCAAACTTCCACAGGTGATCTTTATGTTGGTACTGGAGAATTATTTCAAGGTTATGGCGGTGGAGGTTCAACATCTTCTCCCCAATTTGCAGGAAAAGGTGTGCTTAAATCAACAGATGACGGCGCTTCTTGGACAGAATTGACATCTACCTTGAGTTGGGCTTCCGTCCCGAGAATCGAAGCTGATCATTCGGACCCTACAGGTAACACAATATATGCAGCAACGACCAATGGATTTAAAAAAACCACTGACGGTGGAACAACTTGGACAAGTCCATTAGGAGGAAATATATGGGATTTTGCAATTTCTCCAACAGGTAAACTTTTTGTGAACCGTAATGGAAATACTATGTACTCTACGGACGGTACGAATTTTACTGAAATTTCTGCTCCAATTATTACGTCCACCAGTTTACCAAGGAGAGCTTCGGGAAGAATTAGATATGCTATAAGCCCTCAGGATGAGAACTATGTTTACTGCGTTCAAACAAACGGAAATGCTCTCTCTGCTGTTTACCGCTCAGTTGATGGCGGTTCAACATGGAGTAAGATCGGTCAAAAGTCGAATAATTTTGATCCGCTGTGTTACACCAATTCAGGAAATCCGCTCGCTGGTAATTTTGTTTGCCAAGGTAAATATGATCTTCTTTTTTCAGTTTCTCCCCATGACAAGGATTTAATATCCTTAGGAGGAATAACCATTTGGAGTTGGTCTTTAACCCAAGGATGGGTTCAAAGGACCACTACTTTTGGGGAGGGTTTTAATCCCGTCTACATGCATTCAGATGTTCACGATATGGTTTTTGACCCCAGTAACCCGAATGTTGTTTACGTTGTTAGTGACGGAGGTATAGCCAAATCATCTGATGGCGGGTTTTCGTGGGCCGAACGTAACAAAAATTATAACTCCTTCACTCAGTTTGGAGTTTCGGTCGGAAGAGATAGAAAAATTCTCGGTGGTGGACAAGATAACGGTACCATATACATTGACGGAGTCAGTTTCCTCTCACCAAATTCTGCTGTAGATGTGGGCGGTGGTGATGGTGGATATGCAGAAATATCTTGGTTGAATCCAAAAGTTATGTTTTTTGAATCTCAATACGGTTTTTATCGGAACAACGATGAGGGAGGTCAAGCTACAGAGTCTTTCGCCTCAGCTGCCATGAACTTGCCTGCGAGTCAGCAAAAGCGAATTTCGAATTTTATGGTCCCTATGGTTTTATGGGAAACAAGTGAAGATTTGAACTCAGAAGATTCTGTGACATTTGAACTCTTTCCTGGATTGAGATCCATGGGTTACGGTGATGGTATCAAAAAAACTTTTTCAGGGAAAATCAACCATAGCCAATCTGCGGTGGAATATTTGCCAGGAACTTTTCAGTTGACTGCCGGTGGAGTTTCTGCTTCAGCAGATGCTCAAGGCAATATAAACACTTCTGAGGTGACTGGATTTTTCCATCCTGATAGTGCCTATTTCGAGGTGACATTTATATCGGCTCCAATCGCTGAAGTGATTCTCACTTGCGATGTTTTCTTACCAATAGGATCTGATTTGAAGCTTTCTGCCGCAATTGGTGCTTTGCCAATCGATGTTACGACAACATCAATTATGAATGTAGGTGATATTCTTAAAGTGCAAGACCCCGTTCAATCGATGTATTTTATTGGAAATGCTTCCCATAGTAATGCAACTTTCCCGACAATGGGTGGTGTATGGATGACAAGAGAAGCTCATGCTTTTGGTACTACTCCAGAATGGTGGCAAATAGCTCATTTGGGCAATAGTGTTTACCCTCAGTATATGAAAATTTCTGCAGACGGTAATCACCTTTTTGTCGGAACTTCTAATGGAAGGCTCTATCGTATTTCGAATCTTCAATCGGCAAGATCGCTCGGAGATGCTCATATTGACAGTGTGAATAAATTAATTACTGTAGATTTAATCGAAACATTTGGGAGTCGAAACATATGCGGTATAGACGTAGACCCAAATAATACGAGTAGAGTCGCAGTTTCTCTAGGAAATTACAGTAACTCAAATTTTGTCTATTATTCTAACAATGCTTTAGCAGCTAATCCCACTTTCTCTCCAAAGCAAGGAAATTTGCCCTCGGTGCCTGCATACTCAGTATCCTTTGATAAGCATAATAGTAACCGCTTGATTGTTGGAACGGAATGGGGAATTTTTATGACAGATAATCTAACTGCCGGTTTACCCACGTATACTGAGGAGAATAATGGAATGGTTCGGGTCCCCGTGTTTGAAATAGAGCAGTACAGAACTGAATATAACTACGACTCCACTGCGGCGGGGTCAAGCCCAACAGAAGGTGAAGTATATATTGCGACCCACGGTCGGGGATATTATTCTACCGCATCCACTCAGGTTCAACGACCCGTCGGATTTGACGAAAATGAAATAAAAGACAATAAATTAGTTTTAGGTATTTACCCTAATCCTTCATTCAACGAAATCAATGTGCCTGTTGTCTCTGGTGATCTGCAAATAAATATTAGAAACCTAAACGGCTCTATCGTACGTCGAATTGATATGCGAAGAGTTCCAAATGGATTGGAGAAAATATCTTTAGATGTCTCCGAAATCCCTGCAGGGAACTACGTATTGACAAGGCTCCAGAATGGTAATACCATTAGTGAGATTATCGTTATTCAATAAAAAGATAAATTTTAGAAAATGGAAAGCCCCTTTTTAGGGGCTTTTTTTATCTCAAAAGATTATTCTTTTGCAAGTATTCGATTTTTTTCAAAAATAAATATCCTTGCTAGAGGATGATTTGGGTGACTTCTACTGATAGCGTCACAAAATAAATTGAAATTCATTCTATCATCTTCTTTATTACTAAAAAGGGGAACATCTGCTACTTTTTGAAAAAAACCGAACACATTCGATAAGCTGCTAGAATCTTTAGCCATTATCTCTATAACTTCGTTTTTATGCTGGAAATATCGGCTTTCTAAAGTGGAATAGTGTCTTTTCTCCATGGATAATAAATCGACTCCATTATTATTTTTTGAAAATATTCGATATTGATCTAAGGAATCTATGATATGAGATGATTTTAAAACTGGCTCATAAAGAGCGTGTAACTGTTCACTTAAACTCGATCCATTGATTTTATAATTGGTGAGGGATTCTTTGGCATTAATGGATCCTGTTATGTTATCTCCAGGTTCAAGCCCAATTCTTAAACTTGACCCAGAGTTAAAAATGAAATAGTAAAATGTTTTAAGTGTGGAATCCAGTGGGAGGTCAATTTCCAATTTATTATTTATTACCTCAATGGTGTCCCAAGGAACAGTATGTTCTCCATCAATTCTTACAATAACGGCATTTTGGGCACCTTCTACTTGAAAGTTTACAGGGATAAAATCCTCTGAACAAGAACACGTTAAAATTACAAGACAAAGTATCCAATTTTTTTTCATGCTTCCAAAATCTCTTTGAGCAGTTTGCTAGTCATACCGGGGTCAGCTGAACCTTTTGAAATTCGCATTACTTCACCCATGAATAGGCCAAGTAATCCCTTTTTCCCGGAGCGATATTCTTCCACTTTTTCGGGGTACTTCTCTAGTGCTTCCTTTATATGCACCAATAGAGCCTTCGAGTCGCTTTCTTGAATTAGATTTAATTTTTCCGCTATTGCTTGAGGATGTTTTTCAGGATGCTTTATCAATTCCGGGAGAATCTGCTGAGACGCGGCACTGAAACTCACAATATTTTTGTCCACAATTGAGATCAGCTCTCCGATTTTTTTTGAAGTAAGTGTCCATTCATTCCAACTTTTACTGAATTCATTAAGATATCCTTGAATCGGTCCCATAAGCCAGTTAGCTGCAGACTTTGGGGTGCAGCCTGTTAGCAGAAGACTTTCGAAATAAGTAGCTGTTTCCTTATTTTCAATAATAAGGTTTGCATCATATTTGCTCAGCTTTAATTTGGATGTATATTTTTCAAAAAGGGTCTGCGGTAAGGGGGGCATTGAATTTTTAATCGCCTTTTTATTCGATTCAGTAATTCTCACTGGAGCGAGATCGGGTTCAATAAAATATCTGTAATCATTGGCATTTTCTTTTGTTCTTAATGAAATTGTTATTCCCTTCGACGCGTCAAAAGTTCTTGTCTCTTGGTCAATAGTCTCGCCAGAATTTAATATTTCTGATTGCCTCTTAAATTCATAGTCTACTGCTTTTTGTACATGTCGGAATGAGTTCAGGTTTTTTACTTCGACTTTAGTTCCAAATTTTTCTTGTCCTTTTTTTCGAATTGAGATATTTACATCGCAGCGAAGGGAACCTTCTTCCATATTTCCATCTGATATATCTAAGTATCGAACCAATTTCCGTATCTCTTGTAGATATAAATAAGCTTCTTCTCCAGATCGAAAATCAGGCTCCGAAACAATTTCTAATAGGGGCACACCTGCACGATTTAAATCAATAAGAGTATTAAAAGGGTCTAGATCATGGATGGATTTACCAGTATCTTCCTCCATGTGAATCCTTGTTAATCCAATTTTTTTCTTTTCATCGTTTTTAAATGTGATCCAGACCCAACCTCCATTACATATTGGAGTTTCATCCTGAGTAATTTGATATCCTTTCGGAAGATCTGGATAGAAATAATTTTTTCTAGCATACGTATTAAATTCTCGGATAGAGCAATTGCATGAGAGTCCTAATTTAATGGCATTTTCAACGACTTGAATATTTGGCTTCGGTAATGTCCCGGGATGACCTAAACTGATAGGGGCAACTTGTGTGTTGGGTGCAGCACCATAAGAATAACCGTCCGATGAATAAGCTTTTGATAATGTATTCATCTGAACATGGACTTCCAATCCTATTACTGATTCAAATTGGGTTTCATTTGTCATACACATTTCACAAAGATAAGCTGTAACCATGGGCCTTCCATTGATCTTTTAGCCATGATAAAAACATTCTTTCGTCATCTCCAAAATTTAATTCATGAGGTATCGAATAGATCGAAAAAGAAGACCATTTTTTGGGTAAATTATCTAATCTTGCAATATCTTTTTCCGTAAGAATTAAAGTGTTGCAATGAAGCCTTTTTGCTGTCTCTAAAACTTTATTGATATTATAAATATTCCACTTTGCATGATCTTCAAGGTTTAAAAAGCCTACTGCATTCCCATCTCTGTTAAAAAAATTAGAATTTTTTACATGAGTAAAGTAGTTTTGAGCATTTCCGATGCCCGCGACTACCAGAGCAGCCTCTTCTCCCGACCAATCGGGAGAGTTAAACTCAGGTACAGGGGTTCCCATCGTCTCTTGCGAACAAAATAATCTCTGATCTTTTTTAATTCTTAGTATTTTTCGAATTTCTAATCTTTCATATTCGTCAATCTCTCTGGGGCATTTAGTGACTACAATCGCTGTTGCTCTTTGCGCTTCTGATGACGGCTCTCGTAATGGCCCTGCCGGTATCACTAATTCGTTTGTATACCATTTATTGTAAGGGCAAACCAAAATACTTAATGGGCCTTTGAGATCCCAGTGTTGAAATGCATCATCTAAAATAACTGGGGAATCTGAATTGATTAATGGGAACGCTCTTCGTCTTTTTCTTGCGACGACAATGGAAATATTAGAACCAAATTTTGATCTTATCATACGTGCCTCATCTCCAACTTCAGATACACATGAATTTGATTCAACTTTTTGAGTTTTCCATGATCTCCTCCCATATCCTCTTGAGACATAGGATGAATTCGGAGATTTATCTTTGATTTTATTCAAAATCCAAATTGCTAGAGGTGTCTTACCTGTTCCTCCTGAATGTAAATTTCCAAGAATTAAAGTAGGTTGATTCGGCTTGAATGGAACAATGATTTTCCAATCATAAATGGTTCGATGAACTCTTACTGCCAACAAATAAATGGGTGTAAAAAATTGAAATAATCTATTCGGCTTTAACCAGTTCATTTAGATTTAGATAAATTAAAATTACTTAATTCTAATTTAGCAATATTCTTAGGGGACATTTTTATTATATTTTTATCTTTTTTCAGCCATGTGATTTGTTTTTTTGCATACTGACGTGTCCTAAGTGCAATGAGTAAAATCAATTCTTTTCGTGAGGCTTTAGGGTTAGTATAGAATTCCTTATATCCTACCGTTTGTAGCGCTCTGAGTTCTCGATATTTTTCTAATTCCATCGCTTCTCTCTGCAATCCAGAGTCAAACATATTTTTTGTTCTCAATAGTATCCTTGTTTCCAATTCTTGAAAATCAGGACAAATAGCATACTCATAAATATTGGCATCAAAATTTGAAATGAGAAACTTTTGTGTACGAAGGTCTGAGAATTTTTTTCCACTTGTTTTTATAACCTCGATTGCTCTAATTACTCTTCTTGAATTTTTTATATCGCATTCGTTGGCATATTCAGGATCCATTTCTTTAAGGTATTCAACGAGTTGATTTGGTTCTTCATCCCATTGCTTTTGAAGTTTTTCTCTTAGTTCCATATTTTCATTAGGAAGAACGTCTAATTCATAAAGTATGGCTTTTGCATATAAGCCACTACCTCCGACTATGACAATATTACCATTTTTTATTAAAGAAGTCCGAATCAGGGGTATTGCCCATTTAGAGTATGAAACTGCACTTACTGGATCATGAATTGAGTGACTTGCAATTCCGATATGATTAATTTTTTGCAATTCTTGATTACTCGGACGCGCAACTCCTATTTTTAGCTCCTTATAAATTTGGCGGGCGTCACAATTTAAAATTTCACATCTTAGTGATTTTGCCCACTCTATGGCCAGTTTTGTTTTCCCAGAGGCTGTTGGGCCATGAATCATCCATATGTTTGCTCTCCTCATTTTGCGAAGTTAAACCCGAGTGCCGAGAAATCTTTGTAACTTCTAACTGAATGAAAACAAATATTGATGCAAAGTGCAAGAATATCGATAGAAACTCTATACCCCAATTAGAGTTTCTTTCAAAAGATGTTTTAGCAACTCTAAATTCTAGAAAATTTCGACAAAAGCAACTGCAAGACGCCACTTTTATTGGGAATATTGAGGAAAAAAAAGTAACCTTAGAATTTTTGAGTAAGACTGGTTGTTATTTGATTAACACCACTATCTGGGCTTGTACAAATGAATGGGTTGTTCTTAAAGAAAAACAGCAGATTCCCATTAAATCAATTCGTACTATCGAATTCTCCTGATTTCATTACGTCAGATCGTTATCGAATTCGTCATTGTGAAAATCATAACTTTCGTCCTTTTCGCTTTCTCTGGAAATATCTCCACCTTCTCCCACAAACTCGGGATCTGGTGCAATCAGGGGACGCTCGCCATATTTGAGAACTACTTTTGATTTTGAAGTGTTCTCTTTTGTATGCTTAATAAACTCAATCATAAAGGTCCACATTTCAAGAAAGTCGTAAATAAAAATCAGTCGATCTCCCTGTTTACTGATCATTTCAGAACAAGAGTAGTCACTCATTGATTTAGATTTGGTCTGGTCCATAGACATTAATGGGATTTCATCGAGCTGAATCCATTCCTTATTTGTTTGATAAAAGGATGCCATTTGGCCGATCTTCAGATTATATGCATAACAAATTTGAGCATGCAATTCCTCTAAATTTTCAGACTCCGAGATTGAGATATCTCTGAAAACATTGTTTTTACAATTTAAAATTGCTCTAAGAATGATTTTATTGGTCATTTTTTTCTTGAATAATTCCTTGATCTGCTGCGTATTTGAAAGCTAATTCCTTCGCTGCTTCAAATGTATTTGATATTCTACCATCAAGAACGGATTCTCGAATAAATGTTTTGATTAAACCAATTTCTTTTCCTGGACTTAAATTAAACCAATTCATTAGTTGCCGACCGTTAACAGGTGGTTGCCAATTTCTTAAGTTATCACGTTTTTCAACTTCAACAAGTCGGTTACGAACAATTTGAAAATTCTCAAGGTATTTTTTCTTTCTCTTGGGATTTTTCGTAGTTATATCGGCTTCGCATAGTGCCATGAGATCATCAATATCATTACCGGCATCGAATAATAACCTTCTCACAGCACTTTCTGTAGCTACTTCACTTGAAACTGCTATTGGCCTTGAGCTCATTCGAATTAATTTTACAACAAAGTGTAATCTTTCATCTTGAGGTAAAGAGAGTCTTTTAAAGATGACTTTTGCCATTTTTCCGCCTAAATACTCATGTCCATGAAATGTCCAACCTATATTTTCAATGAATTTTTTTACTGGCGGTTTACCTATATCATGAAGAAGTGCGGACCACCGATGCCATAAGTTATCGGACACCTTCGCAAGGTTATCAACTACCTCTAACGTATGCCAAAAATTATCTTTGTGAATATGTCCTTCTACCTCGTCAACTCCCACTAGGTCGGAAACTTCAGGTAAAATATTATTCATGAGTTTTGATTCTTGTAACAGTGATAGTCCAGTGGAAGGAGTGTTACACTCTAAAATTTTGTTAAGCTCTGCATGAATTCGTTCAGCTGAAAGAATTTGAATTCGATCGACACTCTCATAGATGCCTGCAAAAGTCGTTTCTTCAATTCTAAAATTTAACTGGGTGGCGAAACGAATGGCTCTCAACATTCTTAAGGGGTCATCAGCAAATGTTTTTTTTGGCTCTAAAGGTGTCCGAATAACTTTATTTTTTATGTCTTCTAGGCCATGAAAAGGGTCAATGAGATCACCCCAGGTTTTACTATTTAAGCTCAACGCAAGACTGTTGATGGTGAAATCTCTTCTTAATTGGTCTTCTTCGAGACTTCCCTCTTTTACATTTGGTTTTCGTGATTCTGAACTGTAACTCTCAGATCTAGAACGAACAAATTCAATATCAATATTTCCATATTTAAAATGCGCAGTGCCAAATTTTTTAAAAATGGAAACTTTTCCTCCTCCTAATTTTTTTGAGGATTTTTGAGCTAGGCTTAAAGCATCTCCGACTGCAACAATATCAATGTCTGTTAATTTTCCTCTATTCAGAAATTGATCTCTGACCCATCCACCAATGACAAAGCATGGAATCCCCATTTCGTCGGAAATCCCTCCAATTGTTTGAAAAATATTTTGATTCAATGCTTCCATTATTTTTAGACGGCTACGTTAAAATCGCGTAGTGCGTCGTTTAATGAAGTTTTTAGGTTAGTGCTTTTCTTTCGCTTCCCAATGATCAGGGCACATGGAACTTGAAAATCTCCGGCTGGAAAGCTTTTTAGTGTACTCCCAGGTATGACAACGCTTCTAGACGGGATTTCCCCTTTGAATTCAATTTTTTCTTTACTACTGACGTCAAATATTTTGGTGCTGGCAGTTAAAACAACATTAGCACCAAGAACGGCTTCTTTTCCTATTTGAACTCCTTCCACAATTATTGATCGAGATCCAATAAAGCAACCATTTTCAATTATTACCGGAGACGCTTGAATGGGCTCTAGGACCCCCCCAATCCCAACTCCACCGCTGATATGAACATCACTACCTATCTGAGCACATGAGCCAACTGTTGCCCAAGTATCAATCATAGTTCTTGTCCCAATGTATGCACCGATATTTACGTAAGATGGCATTAATATTACATCTCTGTCAATAAATGCTCCATATCGAGCTACGGCATGAGGAACCACACGAATTCCTTTTTTTGCATATTCTGTTTTTAATTTCAACTTATCGTGAAATTCCATTGGGCCTGCTTTTAGAGTTTTAGACTCTTTTGATGGGAAATGCATTATCACTGCTTTTTTTATCCACTCATTCACGAACCATTGACCACCTATTTTTTCAGATACTCTAACATCTCCAGAATCGAGCTTAGATATCACATCATCAATAGATTTTAATATTTCAGGGGTCTTAATTAATTTTTGATTATCCCAAGCTATTTCAATGTTCTGTTTAAGATTTTTCATTTTAATTTTTTTTGAGTGAGAAAACTATCAAGAATAATACATGCTGAGGCGGAGTCAAGCATTGACTTATTTTTTTTAATTCTTGATTTAGCCCCGGATAGGTGAGCTGCTTGTGCTGCAATTTTTGATGTAAAACGCTCATCGACCCAATAGATTTTAACTAAAGGCCAAAGATTAGAAATTTTTTCAAAAACTGCCTTTGCATATTGAGTACCATCAGTTTCTCCGCCGTCTAATCTTTTTGGGTTACCTATAATTATTCCATTTAGGAAACTTGTTTTATAATTTGACTTTAAGTATTCCGAAATTTCGGATGTCAATATTGTCTCTTTTGGAAATGCCAATAATCCACTTTCGTCCGATTCCGCGATACCGGTTCGTTTACCCCCCACATCTAAACCTAGCCAAATTCCCATTAACGCAAAGGTAGTCATGGGCTGTATCTTTGTCATAAATAAAAGTTATGGTATACCCGATCATTGCATTTGGCAGTTCTGTCCTTAAAAAAAAAGCCTCTGAGGTAGATCCTTCTTTAAGCTCGACAAAACGTTTAGTTGAAGACATGTTTGAAACTATGTATGCTGCAAAAGGAGTGGGTCTTGCAGCCCCCCAAATAGGTTTGTCAAAACGTGTTTTTGTAGTAGACGCCTCTCCTTTCGCTGAAAAAGATGATGATGAATCTCATGAATTAAAGAATTTTAAAAGGGCTTTTATTAATCCGATTCTTATCCAAGAAGAGGGAGAGCTCTGGTCTTATGAGGAGGGGTGTTTGAGTATTCCTGGGATCCATGAGAAAATTGCGAGAAAGGAAATTGTAAAATTTCGCAGTCAAAATACAGAGGGTGATTGGGTAGAGGAAGAATTGCAGGGAATCCCGGCTAGAATATTTCAACATGAGTTTGATCATATCGAAGGAATCCTTTTTCCGGACCGGTTATCCCCATTAAAAAGAAGAATGTTAAAGAATCGACTAAATAACGTTTCATTTGGAAAAGTTGAAACCTCGTACAAAATGAAATTTAACTTAAAATGATAAAGAGGTTTTTATTTCTTTTTACTATAATCTCTGGCATTAGTTGTCAGAGCGATATCTCACATGCCGAAAAAATCATACTTTCCGCTGAAAGATTTTTAGATTATCAAAATAAATTAGAAATTTTTGAACGAGCGGCGAAAAAATCAAATTCGGATTCACTTTGGGTAAGATACAAGATGGCTTCGGCGGATTTACAAGCTCAAATTCCAGGTCGTGCGCTCTTTTCAATTCGAAATTATATGCAGGTATATGACTCAGTGCCTAATAGACAAGAAGCTCCAATATCACTGCTATCTGCTGCTATCGTTTTTGAGGAGGAATTGAATGATCAAATAAGGTCGTTAAAAACAATTAAAGTGCTCTTAGATAATTACCCAAATACAAAAATCGCTTTTAGGGCAGAGAAATATAGAGATTTAGTTGCCATGGGAAATGATTCTTTGGTTCTTGAAAAAATTCATACATGGCAATTAAAAAATAATTAAATAAATCATGAAGTCTTTAAAAAGTATTTTATCTATTAGCGGTCGTCCAGGCCTTTTTAAATTGATCGCACAGACAAGAACAGGAATTTTAGTTGAATCGCTTTCGGATAAAAAAAGATTTACTATTTCGGCGCAACAGCAGGTAAATGCTTTGGATGAAATTGCAATGTATTGTGAGGAAGGTGAAAAACCATTGAAGGAAATTTACGAAGAAATGGAAAAGACCCTCGGTGGTCAAAAATCTATTTCGCACAAATCAGAAAATAAAGAAATTATCCGAGCCTTTAATGACTATGTCCCTAGTTATGACGAAGATCGAGTATACATAAATGACATGAAGAAATTTTTTAATTGGTATAATTTGCTTTGTGATTATGCTTTTTTTGAAATGGATAAAAATCAAATTAAGTCCAAACTAAAAACGAAAAAAAATATCAATGGGGACTGAAGAAATAAAGTCATTTCAAAGGTTATTAACTATCATGGATGATTTAAGAGAGAAATGTCCATGGGATCGCGAACAGACTATTCATACTCTTAGGAAGCTTACAATTGAAGAGACCTATGAGCTTGTAGATGCAATTGATGCCTCAGATTGGGATCAAATAAAAGGAGAGCTCGGAGATTTATTTCTGCATTTAGTTTTTTACAGTAAAATAGCCTCAGAAAAAAGTCATTTTAATGTTTCCGATGTTTTGAATGAAATTTCTGATAAGTTGATTCGTCGACATCCACATATTTACTCAGATTTAGATTTAAAATCCTCAAAAAAAGTAAAGGAGAATTGGGAGGCAATTAAATTAAAAGAAAAAGGCTCTAAACGAAAGTCTGTTCTCGAAGGTGTGCCAGATTCACTTCCATCAATGGTAAAAGCTTTTCGCATTCAAGAAAAAGTTCAAGGCGTAGGATTTGACTGGCCAGATTCGGAGTCTGTTTGGAAAAAATTTGAAGAAGAGGTCAAAGAATTGCGAACTGCTAATGATTCAGAAAATGAACTTATGGAATTAGGCGATGTTTTTTTTAGCTTAATTAATTATGCAAAGCATAGGGGATTGGATCCTGAGCAAGCTCTAGCTTTAAGTAATCAAAAGTTTAAAAATAGATTTCAGAGTATGGAAGAATTTCTCGGAAATCAGAATAAAACTCCGATTGGGATCAGCTTGACTGATTGGAATATATTGTGGGAAAAAGCAAAAAAAATCTATCCTTGAATTTGTAAAATCTAGCGAATAAATAAATTTTTATTTGAAATGAAGATTAAGAGATTGGCTGCCATTGACATTGGATCAAATTCATTGAGATTATTAATTACCAATGTTATTCGGACAAAGGATCAAACTTATTTTAAGAAAGTATCAATTACTCGACTTCCGGTTAGGTTAGGCGAAGAAGTATTTATGTCTGGTATAATTAAAAAGAGTACCGGAGAAAGGTTAGTTGAATCAATGCGTGCATTCTCTGCCATAATGAGAGTTCATGAAATAGAGGACTACAGAGCATGCGCTACCTCGGCAATGCGAGAATGCCAAAACAGAGATTTTTGGATTAATGAAATAAGAAAAAAAACGAAGATTAATGTTGAAGTTATAGACGGTCAAGATGAGGCGAACTTAGTTTTTAATGCTAAACTCTTAGATAAAATAAGACCAAAAGAAACTAATCTTCTTTTTGCAGATGTTGGAGGGGGCTCTACGGAGTTGACTATTATTCAAAGTGGGAATTTAAGAAAATCAAAATCTTTTAAAATTGGTACCGTTAGAGGGCTTTTAGGAGGTAATTCCATCGCGATTTGGTCAGAATTAAAATCATGGATTCTGACTGAAACTAAGGATTATGGAGATGGAAGTGTTGCGGTAATTGGCTTTGGGGGAAATATAAATAAAATCCATAAAATGAGTGAAAATAAACTTAATGAACCCCTTACGTTAGATTATTTAATTTCAATTTACGAGAACATAGGTTTTATGGCGTTTGAAGACAGAATAACATCTTTAGAGCTAAACAATGATCGAGCAGATGTTATTCTTCCTGCGCTGGAAATTTTTTTAAAGGTTATGGATTACTCAAAGTCGAGTAAAATTTACGTTCCAAAAATTGGATTAAGTGATGGTATTATTCGTGAAATTTTCAGATCAAAATATTCATTAAAAGAAAAATAAATCCCAATGAAAACAAGTTTATTTATCCTAGTCTGCTCTTATTTATTAATTTCTTGCACTCACGATAACTCTGATAATCCAGAAGTTGATGATATAAATATCGATATTCAAACTTTTTTACCATTGGGGGAAGAAGACACCATTTATATTACGGGAAGTAATGATCAACTAGGTCAATGGAGTAGTCGCGGCATTCCCTTTACCAGATTAGATTCTATAAATTGGTCAGTTACATTCAAAAGTATTGACAGTGCGTTCTCATATAAAATTACTTTAGGCTCTTGGGGTCGAGAGGGGTTAGTTGAGGAAGTTGGATCAAATCATAATTTAGCTGGATGGAGGGGTATGGACACCGTGCTTCATTGTAATTATTTTGGTCCTGCGAAGAAAATCATAGATGGTCAAATTTCTGGATATTATGAAACTCTAGAATCCCCTTTAGACCCCAATGGTGTCATCCAAAGCAGACGAATGTGGATTTGGGCGCCATATAATTTCAGAAAAATGAGCAATCCTGAAGGCTTTGATTTACTAATTATGTCAGATGGTCAAAATGTAATTGATCCCCGAACAAGCACATATGGAGTTGATTGGGCCGTTGATGAGGCTCTAATATCCCTAAAAGATTCGAATTTAATTGATAGAAATATTTTTTTAGTGGCCTTAGATTGTTCCAAGAATAGTGAGAAAAGAAGACTCGAGTATGGTCCTGGTGATATCGGAGATGCAATGATGAAATACATTGTAGAAACATGCATTCCTTTTATAAAAGACAATTATCCTATCCAAGGGAAACAGGCTAATAGGCCTAAAGTATTTTTTGCTGGATCAAGTATGGGCGGGGTTTTAGGTTTTCGATTAGCTACTCAATATCAAAAGTTATTTGATGGTGTATTGATTTTTTCTCCGGCTGTTAAGGTCACTGCGGGTAATGAGTTAAACATAGATGCATTAAAACCCTGGTCACTCTCTGGATATTCGATTCCATTAAGCCCGTTATACATAGATAACGGTGGTCCTGGGTTAGAATCTCAATTGCAACCTGGTATTGACATAATGATTTCTAAATTGGATTCAATAGGACTTATTAAAAATAAGGATTATTATTGGGTCAAGGACAAAAAATCTTATCACGGAGAACGTGGGTGGAGAAAAAGATTTCCAAATGCCTTTCAATGGGTTTTTAATTCAGCGCATAATTAAAAATTTAGGGTTAGGGTAAATAAAAACATAATCTTATATTGTGACTCATTAATACTTAATATTCCCCCAATATGAAATACAAATTCTTTTTTTTCATCTCGTTATTTGCTTCTTGCACTTTTGTTTTTGGACAAAACCCAAAGCAAATGCGCATAAGTTTTGACTTTATTCAGCCCCCGCAGATTTTATTATCAAGTGATTTCAAATACTCCTCTTTTGGTAGTGTTACTTACGAAGAGGAAGTTTTAATGGAAAAAGCAGAAAATGATGCCGCTATGGAAGAATGGAATAGCTTGAGTATGACAAAGAAATTAAAAAGAAAGTCTGTTGACGGTAGTAATCTTCCGTATAACAAATATTTCCCGACCATTCACTCTAGTGATAGACTAACCAGTTTCGTTTCAATAGAGGGCCTTAATAAGTCTCAAGATGCAAAGGCTAGTGTCAACCTCATAATTAACAGACCAATAGTTTCGTCATCTTCAAGAAAAATAAAAATAGCTCAAGAAAACGGTACCAACTTGACAAGATTTAAGGCAGTTGTTAGCACGAGTACATCTATTGAAGCCATAATAACGGATGAAAGGGGTAATATTGAAAATAAAAATTATACAGGTGTCTTCACAGTTACAGATCCGGAGGAGTTTGCTGGGAAAATGCTAGGAGGTGGGATTAGCTCGGCTTCCTTAGGAAAAGTTGAAAAAAGAAATTTTCAAGTGTCTGAGAAAATGGCATTGGAGAATGCTCTTAAAGATCTTTCTACTTATTTATCTATGAAATATGGTTTTGTAACAAGAAATAATTACTCGACAGGGATATGGACGTTTAGAACGACAAAAAAAAATAATTATGATATGATTAATTCGGCATCTCAATCTCTGGTAGGAGCCTACAGATTGGGTATCGATTCGGATATGAGAGAACAATTTGAATCCAAGTTACATTCTGCCATTGATGTGTGGAAAGAGGAGATAGGGAATTACGTACCAAATGATAAAAAAGCCAGAATAAGTGCTGTTCAGGCGGGGTTGTTGTTTCTAAACATTGCTGAAGCTTACCTCTGGATGCAAGATTGGGGTAAATGTTCTCAGGCTCTGGGTGATTTTGAATCAATATTATCGATGAATAAAAAACTGGGTCGTGTCAATGGTGGTTTAGCACATTATCGGCAAATTGAAAATTTGCAAAAGGATTTACAAATTAGATACTCATCCTTAAGCGAGTAATCCAACTTAAAGGGGTGATACTAAAATCCCTATAATAGTCAGAATAACAAAAATTATCGTTTGAATAATAAAGGCGATGTTATTGGGAATTAATAAAGCCCAATGAATTTCTCCGTATTTTTTCCATTGAAATGGTGGTTTGCTTACTGGAGATTCCATCTCTTTAATTCTTTCTAATTCCTTGTGATTTTTTTTCGAATAATATTCTCCACAGAATGTGCATTCATATTTATAATGGCTAATTTGAGGATCTACATAGTACCATTTTAAACATGAGGGGCACTTGACAGTCTTCATCCTAATTGTCTTGGATAATTTTTAGGGCTGCATTATAATTTGGTTCATCTCCAATTTCTTTTACCTGTTCGTGATAAATAACCTTTCCTGAAGAGTTTAATATTATCACTACACGACTAAAAAGACTTTTGAATTTCGTATTCATCATCCTAACGTTATAGTCTTTTGAAAAATTATCATCCCTAAGCTCGGAGAGAACAATCGCATCATTTATTCCCTCATTACCGCACCATTGGTTGAGAGAGAAAGGAAGATCTCTGCTTATATTCAAAAGCACAACATTTTTCATTGATGAAGCCATTTTGTTGAAATTGCGAACAGAGTTTTGACAGACTCCCGTTCCTATGCTTGGAAAAATATTTAAGATGACTGTCTTTCCGAGGAAATCGGATAATTTTTTTTCAATTAAATCTCCAGATGTGAGCCTAAATTCAGGGGCTTTTGACCCGATGCTTGGAAGATCACCAGCAGTTTGTGCTGGTTCGCCTCCGAAAGTTATTTCTGCCATGTTTTAAAATTAGTGAAAATGAGTCTTAATGATTATTTGTGTTGGAAAAAAATAAATTCAATCTCACTTGAGATTATGAGTTATGAATCTAGAGAATTGCCTTATAAATAGCTTGTAACGCTCCTGCAGAGACGACGAAAATCAGTAGCCATCTCACATAGCGCTGTGCCTCAGGAATTCTGATTACGTATCTTGCTCCAAACCAAGCTCCTAAAACACTTCCAAATGCCAGAATCAGTGAAGGTCGCCAAATAATCAGGTCATTGTAGATATAAATCATTCCTGCTGGGATAGCTAAAATCGCTGCCATCAATAATTTAATGACATTTGCATCCCTTAAGCTCCATTTGTCAGCTAGCACAAGAACCGAAAGCATAAGAACTCCGATACCCATCTGGACATATCCTCCATAAAACCCAATTAAAAAAAAATAAAGAGCCGACTTGAAAGGGGATAGGCCTCGAACCGATTCTGATGAGCCCGTCCATCTTTTTTCTCCCCAGAATAGCGTAAATAGCATAGCGGTCATGACGATTGCAAGCGACCATTCCATTATATCGGGCGAAATTTGACTTCCTAGTATTCCTCCTGATAATGATCCTAAAAAAGTTGGGAGAATTAAATTTTTACCTTTTAGGAACAGATAATTTCTTCTTGATGTTTTTTTGATACTAAAAATACCAGTTACAGTTTGAGCTATTACTCCAATTCTGTTACTTGCATTTGCCGTTGCTCCATCCAGTCCTCCGAATAAAAGCAAACTTACTGTTAAAGCTGAACCATTGCCAGCAAGGGTATTAATAACTCCCGCTAAAATACCACCAAAAAACAATATTATTTCTGTTTCCAAAGGCATGAATCAAAGATAGGTGAAGGTTGTACCTTTGTATTACTGTAGAGAAATAATGTAGATGCATACAATTTTATGATGAGATGGGTAATATGTTTTCTTACGGCAATACTTTTTGGTTGTCAGAATTCGGCTGATAATTCTTTTTTACCCGTGAAAAGAGAATTTGGGGTTTTAAAACTAAAGTTGGATACCGTAGAAATTTTTGATGAGCGGTTTTTCTCTGTTGAATATGAATTGATATCATTAAGGACAGGGAACTTCAAAATAGGTATAGATTTATCTCAGAATTTAATAGAAAAACACCAAGGAGTCAAGAGACATAAAGATTCGATGATAGAGTATTTGTATGCAGGAGATACTCTTTTCGGCTCTAAATATTACTCCGAATTCCCCATATCCAAGGGCGTATTGGAAATATCGCATAGTCTCCAATATTATTCTGATGATAATGAGGAAAAGGTTCTACTTGAAGATAATTTTAATAAGAAAGACTAAATGTCTAATATCATAAATTCAGATGAAATTTTTATTGCAAAAACCTTAAAGGGGCTTGAAGATGTTTTAAGAGAGGAGTTGCTAAAATTAGGAGCAAGAGATATTCAAATGATGACTCGCGCTGTCAGATTTAAAGGAGATCTAGGGTTCCTTTACAAAGCAAATATCTGCATTGGGTCTGCGGTAAGAATACTCCGCCCAATTAAATTTGTTGAAGTTCACAGATCTGAAGACCTTCTTCTCGCTGCTCAAAAAATTCCTTGGGAAAAATGGTTTCACCCTGATAAGACTTTTGCTGTCTATGCATCGGGAACTCATCCAAAATTTGATCATACCGGTTATGCCGCTTTGGTTTTAAAAGATGGTATTGTCGATCGATTCCGATCTAAGACAGGGAAGCGGCCATCTGTGGATCGCGAGTTTCCACAAATTAGAATCGAACTTCATTTGAATAAAAGGCATTGTACAATTAGTTTTGACTCATCGGGGGATTCTTTGCATCGCAGAGGTTATCGAAAAGAAATGACTATTGCTCCAATGAGTGAAGTTCTGGCTAATGGGTTACTTCGCCTTACTGGATACCGTGGAGATCGACCTTTATATGATCCCATGTGCGGTTCTGGTACTTTCCCGATAGAAGCCTCCATCATCGCAGATCATGTACCAGCTGGAATTTATAGGGATTCATTTGGATTTATGAATTGGTTGGATTATGATAAAGAATTACATGCATTGATTCATGCTTCTGCCTTAAAAAAAATCAGTGAATCTTCCAATGAAATATTTGCCTCTGATATTGATCCTGGTTCTGTGCGAATTTCAAAATCAAATTCAGAATTGGCTCTGGTGGAAGATAGAATTTCATGGTCCGAAAAAGATTTTATGTTATCTGATCCGCCAAAAAAGAGAGGGCTTCTTGTTATTAACCCACCTTATGGCCGAAGAATTGATTCAGATGTCGAATTAACTTATCATAGAATCGGGGAACATTTAAGGAAGGCCTACAAGGGCTGGACTGCTTGGATTGTGGTTCCCAGCGCAAAAGCTTCCAAGGCATTACAAATGAAATCCAAGCAACAAATAGCTTTCCAAAATGGAGATTTGGATTGTATGTGGCAAGAGTTCGATATTTATACTCAATGAAAAAAATAGGAATATTAACATCGGGAGGCGATGCTCCTGGCATGAATGCCTGTATTCGTGCCGCGGTTAGGACCGCAGTTTTAAATGATGTCGAGGTTTTGGGTTTTTACAGAGGCTATGAAGGTTTAATTGAGAATGACTGTATGGAACTCACTCGGTATGATGTAAGGAATATTATTCATCGTGGAGGTACATTCTTAAAAACTGCAAGAAGTTCAGATTTCAAAACCCGTGATGGTAGACTTCGCGCATCGAAAGTTATTCGCTCTAATGGATTAGATGGAATGATTGTGATTGGTGGAGATGGGTCATTTACCGGAGCTAATTTATTATCAATTGAACATGATATACCGGTTATAGTTTGTCCCGGGACAATTGATAATGATCTTTTTGGGACTGATTACACCATTGGTTATCAGACAGCTGTGGATACTGCATTAGATGCTGTGGATAATATTCGAGATACGGCGGCATCACATAATCGATTGTTTTTTGTTGAGGTAATGGGACGCGATGCAGGTTTAATTGCTTTGAGAACAGGAATAGCAGCTGGTGCTGAAGGAATATTAATTCCAGAGACTCCCACAGACTTGAAACAACTTGTTAATTATTTAAAAACGGACTTTAAGAAAAAAAGACGATCAGGAATAATTATTGTTGCTGAAGGAGATTCTGAAGGTGGAGCCTATGAAGTTGCTAAGAAAGTACAAGAACAATTTCCTAATTGGGAGACAAAGGTTACGGTTCTCGGTCATATACAACGCGGTGGAAAACCAAACGGTTTTGATCGAATTTTAGCAAGTAGAATGGGCCATGGAGCTTTATTGGCATTAAAGCAAGGTAGAAATCGGGAAATGATTGGTATTAAAGCTGGAGAACTTATACATGTTCCTATTGAAAAAGCGATTAAACATAATGCAACTATCAGTCCTTATTTGTTAGATTTAGTGAAGGCATTATCATAGGAATATGTGGGTTGAAGTCATTCTCCCTGTTCCCGTTCATTCTACATTTACATACTTTTGGAATGCACCATTAAAACCTATTCCTGGGCTACGAGTACATGTCTCGTTTGGTAGACAGAACTGTTTGATGGGTGTGATACAAAAAGTTCGAGAAAATAGACCGGATTTTGATTGTAAGCCAATTCTGAGAGTCTTAGACGATTACCCTAGAATTCAAATTCAACAAATTAATTTATGGAATTGGATTTCTGAATACTATTTATGTTCTATCGGTGAGGTAATGCAGTCTGCACTGCCTGTATTTTTTAAACTAAAAGAATCTGATAATGGTCCTTACACATTGGGTGATGGATCGGTAGCACACTGGCGGTGGTTCGCTAAAAAAAGTGATTCAGGAAAAATATCAGAAGTTTTTTCCCAGCTGAATAGAGCAAAAAATCAATCTGAGGCGTTATTGTCCTACTTTCAAATTTGTTCGAATCAATTAGATATGGATTCAGACTATTATCCATGGATTTCTCAAGATCTTTTACTAGAATATTCCTCGATAAAAGCTGTTCAATTGAATGCTTTGAAAGAAAAAGGTTTCTTGAAAAAAAGTATGCGTCATTCCTTTGTTGAGGCAATTTCTAAAGGTGAAAAAATCGACTTATCGGACTCCCAGTGGGATGCTTTTCGTAGTATTAAAAAAGGTTTTTCAATGGGTAAGCCAGTGCTATTTAAGGGAGAAACAGGTAGTGGTAAGACAGAGATTTATTTAAAATTAGCGGATGATATTCTTAAAAGCGGCAAACATGCCCTTTTACTAGTGCCAGAAATCGCTCTTACTGCTCAATTATTTAAAAGAATCG
>TARA_Y100000385_G_scaffold170759_1_pt1 | contig 42296 bp, 58 predicted proteins | sample TARA_Y100000385 | Tara Oceans TARA_Y100000385 (sample SAMEA2620980) | marine metagenome | biome: marine biome (ENVO:00000447); feature: surface water layer (ENVO:00002042); material: "saline water (ENVO:00002010), including plankton (ENVO:xxxxxxxx)" | depth 5 m
ATCAAAAGGAATATTTTTTCTAGCAAAGTATTCATCGTTAAATCCACTTACTCTATTAAAGTAATGCATAAAGTCATGATAGAATTCACTATTAGTATCATGCCAAAGCTTGTAGTTGGTGTCTATAATAGCTTTATGGTAATGGAACACTTCCATTTCTTCTGTATCAATAGCATCTGCAATACAGTCAAAAGCTCCACAAGTCCATTCTTCAACTGACATAGTTGGATTAGGATCAAGGGTTACCCATACCATTCCGCCGTGTTTAACTTCGCAATGTAATTGTGGTTCAACGGTTACAATTGGAGCAGCTGCTGTACCAGAAGGTGAATTGAATCCATAATTACGATATGCTTTAATACCATCTTTAGTATTTACTGCAATTACGTTTTGGCCAGCAATCTGTGATGTTCTATAGTTTCCTTCATTATACATTTCAGAAATATGACACATAGGAACCCATACTTTAGAAAAGATTTCACGCTGTTCAGCTTCAAATATCTTTTGATTATTATAGCATTCACTACTAATATATTCTACGTTAGGCGTTTTATTCCAAGTCTTATTATTTCTAGGGGGCATTTACGTATCTCCTCCCGCTGGTTGTTACCTATTTGCTAATGGATTATCTAATGCTTTTGTTAGTTTACTATTCAGACGATCTTCTAGATTTTGAACTTCTCTCTTAACGTAACCTTCCATACCAGTTACTTTATCATTGAAACGATTATTTGCATCGTCAATCATATTACGAGTATCAGTTTTAGATCTATCCATAAGCTCTTGCGCTTCATCTTCGACTTTGTCAATATCGTTCTCGACCTTGTCTAAGATCTTTTCCATACGAACTAGATCTTCTCTTAGATCATGTTTTGTATCTCTCATAAAGTCTACTTGCTCGCCAATAGCATCACGGATAATAATAACCTCTTCTCTAGTTACTTTCATCTCTTCACTGATTACTGCAAGATTTTTATCAAACTCTGATAGATCAGGTGCTACATAGTTTTGGATCTGTTCTTTCATATCCATATAATCTTTGTAAAACTCAAAGCCTCCCCAGAGACCACCACCCAATGTACCAATCAAGGGTAACACTAGAAGTAGTTTAGATCCACCAAGTTTTATTCCACCATATTCGATTTCAGCCATTTATATCGTCCTTTTAATTCATTAATTTTTAGATCTAATTCGTACGTAGCATTATCAGCTTCTAAACTAGATCTTTCTTCTATTTTATCTTCAATCAGTATTAACCAAACTAGCAGCCATGCAATGAATGCAAGAGATAATGTAAGCATTATTATAAACATTATTTATATATCCCATCGTTGTCTTTTATATAAACTGGCTTACAGTAAGCGGTAATCCTATCCTTAGGATCTACTCTACTTGTAAAACTATAGTTACCATATTGTCTAGGTACAGCTTTTGCAAAGTATTGACATCTATCAATAGAATAAAAATACATAGGACTGGGTTGAACTTTTCTAAACTCACCAGTGCCTAGTACTACAACAAGCATAAAAGCATGTACCATCATTTACCACTTACCTTGTGCTGATCCAACTAAGTAACCTATTGCACCAAGAGCAATAAGAAGAAGCATAGCTGCTCCGCCTATAGTAATAGCCTCAAAAAAGTCTTTTCTTAATTGTGCTTGTTTATAAACAGATTGTTCTCGTTGCTTAGCTATTTTACGTCTCATTTCAGTAAGTTCATCCCAAGTACCATGTCCATATCTCCAATTAAGTATAGTCCTTAATTCTTTTTCTTGTTCTGCAATTTTCTTTTCATGCATAAGTAAAGCAAGAGCTTCTTCCTCTACTGAACCTGCATTAAATAATTTTTTAAAGAGTGGAGGTTTCTTTTGCATTTGCTGACCTTTACGAAAGTCAGAAACTGCTGTGTACCATTTCCCCATTTGACCGACAGTATTTTCGAAATCTTGTCCTGCAGCAACAAATCGCTGTACTGTCTTGAAAGCAGTAGTAGCCGCTGTGATAGCGGTAATTGGATCGATCATTTTTTTTTACCTTAGGTTAGGATATTGTAAATTCTCCATCGCTCCAAAGTTTGGGTCATTCAAAAACCATCTAGCATAAGCATGATCTACAGTAGGCTTTGGTGGATAAAAATTTACTTGATTAACATTTTCTTTTTCTCCATAATCACTAAAATCTGGTACAAAACTTATAAGTGCCAAAAGTCTTCGTTGTATATTCATCTGTTGCTCTAAAGTAACAGCGTTCTCTAATTCTTTAGTAGCCTCAATAGCCTTTTGAGCTATAAGCCATTTTATCTTTTGTCTTTTACTAACATCCGGATTTGGTACGTCTTTCCGTTTACTATTTTTGACGCTGTTGTCCATATTGTCGGGCCTAGCATCACTACCGGCGACTTGTACTCCATCCTCGAGTGTCGACTCTGAGTCCCCTTCGTTGGTATCCGATTCTTGTTCCAATTCCGCGATTTCTTTTTCAATGTCATCCTCCATAACTTCTTTACCACCTGTATTTGTGGGATCGTCAAAGTCATTTTCCGAGGATGTAGAATCTTCCAATTGAGCTATTTCGTTTTCAATATCATCTTCCATATTCATAGCATCGCCTTCATTTTCTAGTTCAGCTATTTCACGTTCGATATCATCTTCTAGCGTTTGTTGGAAGTTATCCATCTCTATTACTTCGGGCTCAACTTCAACTATTTCTTCTGTATATGTTGGTTGGTATACAGGAATTTCTGGTTCATAAAAATCTAATTCTGGTTCTATTGCAATTACATCTTCAACAATAGGATCTAAGATAGCAACATCACCGTCGTTACCTGAAAGATCTACATAGCCAGGACAGGTCTGATCGTACTGAGAGTCTAAGCTACATTGTTGATCAAAATAAGCTATGTCATATCCAATGCAACCCATATCAAATAAGGCATCTGCTTTACACATTGCAACATAGTAATCAGGACAAGTAGGATCTGATGTTGGATCATTAGTACATTTCTGATTCTGATATGCTGTTGAGTAGCCTGGACAACTAGAATCGTATAATGGATCTATAGAACATTGCTGTGTTAAATAAGCTGCTGTATATCCAGGACAACCCTGATCGTATAATTGATTTATATTACACTGTTGAGTAAAATAAGCTGCTGCATATCCAGAACAACTAGCATCAAATAAAGGATTTGCAGTGCACTGTTGTTGAAATAAAGCATTAGCATACCCTGGACAAGCTGGATCGTGTAATGCATTCGTATGGCAAGGATTGACAGAATAGTTTACATAAAGGTGTGATTGATCTGCTCTGAATTCAGGTCCCCAGTATCCAGCCTGATTAGCAATATCTTGTGCGGTAACTTGTACTTCTACATTTCCAAAATACGATGGTGGAAGATAAGAAGTTCCGAATGTTTCTGTTCCTGTTGCAGTTGTCCAATTAGAAAAATTCTGTCCATAGTCATACTTGTAAGTTTTGAATAAGTTACCAGCTGAGTCATAAACATTAACAACAATTTCAAGAGGATCTACTCCTCCTCCGCCAGGTTGACCAGAAAACCAGTTTGCATTACCGTTTTTATATACCCATTCATAGTTAAATCCATCAACTTGTATACCGGCTGCAGCTAGCGCTGTGTTTATAGCAATTGTATTTGTAAGAGTTTGTTGTGTACCACTCCAATAATAAGTGTTACCCATACCTTGTGAGACATCATTACCGTGGTGTATATCACCAGAATCAGTGCTTCCTGCCCAACAGTTAACATTATGAGTACACTGACTAACTGTGCCGGTCCACCCATTACCTAATATTAGAATATCACCTGATTGACCAGTTGTGGGCCCAGTAGATACCTGTGCGTTACAATAAGAGGAGTAGGAGAAGAACACTACCAACAGTAGCGCCAGCAATTGCCCCGTTTCTTTTTTGAACATCCTTTTTTGTCTCCATTACTTCTACAGGCGGAATACGATCTGGATTTGCTTTCCATTTATCGGTAGCTAAATCACCAATTTCACCTAAGAAAGGACAAGGAGTTCCTGCCATTTCCATTGCATTATATACTCTACGGTCTTGGCATAATACTGATACCGCTGCTACTTTCATTCCCATATCATACAATGTTTTACTTATTTTCAATCTTTCACAATTAGCATCTCTTACCATTTCACCAGTAGAAATACCAAGGATTTGTGTTTGAACAGCACCTGAAACTCCGACGGTACATAGATCTGATGATGACGAACCAACACTCGGTGAGATAGCCGAAGGTGGAGGCGAAACAACAATAGTCCTAGAATTCGCATCTGTGTTTACAGTTGAATTTGACTTTGAGTCTGTTTCAACCTTGCTTGTAGTCTGAGCTAGAGCAGTGTTTGACAGAAGCGCTAATCCAAATGCTAACGCTATAATATTTTTATAGTTCATAGATGATTCCGTTAATAGATCTTTACATATCTATTTATAAAAAAAAAGTATTAAAAACTGCAGAAAGTCCTTTACATTTGTCTTAAACTGAGATATAATGGTACATAATAATTGAAGGAGAACAAATGTTAAATTATAATCTAAACAACCCAACACCATTTATCAAAAAATATATTTCTAAAAATAATCATATTATTAACAAATTCGCGGATTTACTATTTTCGGATCCAAATACTACCTCATCATCACCATATAACTCACTACCACCATTAACTCAAAAACTCATCTTCGAACTATCATTATACAAACTCGAAAACGGCCGCAATTTTTATCTATAAAATCGCATTTTTTTCCTTTACAATGTCTAAAAACTATGTTATAATATAAGTACAAAATGGAAAAAGGAATGGATACTATGAAATACGCAAATATGTTAGGTTACTCAGATGTTGAACCATATGAAGTTGTAAAGGTTATCTCTGACAAAACTATTGAAATTCGTGCTATGGATTCAAAAGCACTTCCTTGGAAAAGAGATTTTCATCCTGGTGGTTTCTTTGGCCATACCTCTAATCAAAGCGAACAGAAGTGGGATATTACTTCTAATGAAGACAATCCGGTTTTCAGAATTCGTCTAGGTAAAAAAGGTTGGAAAAACGCTGGTGGATCTAGGTTTCAACTAGCAGATGAGCCAAGAAAATTTTATGATTTTAACTTTTAGGCCTTTACATTTGCTTAAAAGTGTGTTATAATAGATCTACAAAATAAAATAAGGAAGGAAATAAAATGTCAAAAATTAAAAACTATATCATGGATATTGAAGAACAAGTAATGTCTACTGATTTGGAAAACATTATCTCTGAATCAGAAGATATATCTGAAGCTCAATCAATAGTTGTTGATTTACTAGAGCTTAAGTCTAATTTCGATATTGATATAGCTAAAACGTACGTGGCGGAATGCTTTAATGAATTTCATTACGTATAAATAAAGTAGTAGTGATGAAGCAATTCAAACGCTGGACAGGACTCGGGGGCAGTACCCGACGCCTCCACCATAATTACTTGAGGACAATATGTTTGATAGATTAACAGAGTTTTTTATAAAGTTTTTTAAGATACAAGAAAAGACACCAGTTAGATATTTATCTGGTGTTGGTAAATCAAGTAATTATGATGGGGGCGAAAAAGGATCGACTGGTAGTCATTAGAAAAGTGGAGCTATCCCGATGTAAGCTGGGTTAACGCGAACAAAAAGACTAAACGCAAACGATAATTTTGCACCTCAAGATTTTGCTCTAGCAGCATAATTGGATAGGGTTTCGGTAGGTTTCCTAGTAACAGAATAACCTACCACGTTCATCCTTGGTTAAGGACGGAAGTATGCTATACTGCAGAAGGAACGCACTCAACTGTAAAAAGGAGAGTGACATGGAACTTTGGCAATTGTGGGTGTATCGAAAATTGATACGAGAACACAAACGTAAAGAACTTCTCAGACTACTAAGACTGAAACGATAGTGAGCCCGAGGGAGCTTGGAAACAGAATCCCTCATTTTAACCCGCCATGGAGGATACATTGGCTGAAGAAAAAAAGAATGGTATTGTAGTAAGAGAAGATCATAATGAATTTGAATTGCTACTAAGATTTTTTGGCAATGAAATTATTGCAATTAAATTAGCCGCGTCAAACTTTAATGGCAAACTAATTATGTGGAGTATTGTTTTAATGATGTTTACCTTTATGCTTATGGAAGTATTTGGATTTAGTGCGTGGCTTGGAATACCACAGGTAGAATAAATGTATAGAGTAACTGGATATTTTAGAGATAACAAAGTCACTAGATCATTTACTGATCTTTATGATGCTATTGATTTTAGAGATATAGTTGATGCTCATTATCCTTTAAGTGTAACTTTTGAGAAAGTGATTGATATGAGAGAATTTGTTTACAATAGTTGGAATGTAGTAATGGACCACGAAAAAAATCCATTAAGTGTTATTCCAGATTTTAGTACACGCCATATGATTATGCAAATCCTAGCTTGGATGTGGTGTATTGTATTTGGTATTATTGTTGGTAGTATGTACGCAGGAGTATTCAGTATGGTAATGCATACGCTGATACTGGGTGCGTTAGCTATTACAGTAGGCACATTCGAAACCGCTAAACGCCGACCACAGTATTTTGGTGGATTTGGTCGTGGAGCTGGTGGAGAACACGAATAGGCAAACAGAGGGAAAGCCTGGCAATTACGCCGAACGTACCTCACAAAGGAGAGTCGAGCGGTATAACGCGGTTAAGCCTGTAAACGACGTAAAATTTAAGACGCAGGTGGGAATGATCTGATTGCCCTCATAAGAAAGGATCACAACAAAGGAGAATGCACCTCTCATTTATACGAGAGCTCTGCTTAATTAGACTAAGGTTGGTACCTCAATATACCCGCGTGGAGCCCACGGTTAGCTCCACACCTTAAGCTTAGAAAGGCAGGACATGGTTAAACTTACAGATAATGCTAAAGAGTATTTACTTAAAGTTGGTCAACCTAATGTTGAGTTATCTGTTAAAGGTGGCGGTTGTTCTGGTTTTCAATATGAATGGACTATGTCAGATAAGAAACCTACAATAGGTAATTTGATTATAGATCCAGTAGCTGAGATGTTTATCCTAGGATGTACAATAGACTATGTTACAGAACTAGGTGGATCATATCTTAAAGTCATTAACCCTAACGCTACTGCATCATGTGGGTGTGGTGAGTCGTTCGCAGTATAGGAGTACTTGTGGCCACTAAAGAAGAAAAAGAAATGGAATATGACGAATGGAAAGAAAAATTTGGTCATGAGTGGGAAAAAGAAACTTCTGAAAAAAATGATAAAGATAAAGAATGGCAAGAATATTTACATGAGTTTTTTAGAGGGAGAATGTCTTAATGGATGCAAAAACATTTGGTCAAGTCGAATTGTTTAAACGTGAAATTGCTGAGCTAACTGAAGAAAAGTATGCTTTGATAAAGCGGATAAAAGAGCTTTCTGAGGAAAGAGATGACCTTTTACAGCAGCAAAAACAAAAATAAAATAAACTTTTTTGAAAAAAAATGATAAGCCATTGTTTTTAAAGGAAATTTTTGTGCACTTTTTCCTTTACATTTGGTTTAAACTGTGATATAATATCTATATTATAATGAAAAGGAAGGACTAAATATGAAAATCTTAAAATCCAAAGTCGCAGGTATGACTGATCTTCAATACACTAAACGTTATAACCTTATCAAACAGATTTGTAAAAGGCGTGAACTTGAAGCTGCTCGTGATAAAGAAATGATCAGGGAAGAAAAAGCCCTTAAGCGTCAGCTTAAAAAGGAAGGCTTTTCAAGTGATCAAGAGAATATCAACCAATGGACTGATGGACCACAATATCTTAAAGAACATTATGGTGAGCGTCTTGCCGATCAAACTTCGTATGAGTCTGATGAGGGGTGGAACTAATGTATACTAAAGAACAACAAGCTTGGTTAGATCAGGGCAATAAAATTACTATTTGCTCACCTTATAATAGGAACCCAGATCCAAAGAAAGGTCCGGTTTATTCTAAAAGTCGTGCTCGTTCTGGGTGTTATCTACCACCCGCTCGTAACTTAGATTTCAATTATTCTAAATAGGAACTAGTATGAAACTCTTAGCTAGTCTTACAATTGCAGGTGCTGTAGCTTTTGGCGCAGCATCGCATGCAAATCAATTTGATCAAAAGCAAATTTCATGTATTGCAAATAATATCTATTGGGAAGCACGTAATCAAAATCCTAAAGGTATGATTGCCGTAGGTCTTGTTACTATGAATAGAGTTGCTGATACACGATATCCTAATACTGCTTGTGAAGTAGTTCACCAAGGACCAACAAGACCTTCTTGGAAAAATCGTAGTATTTCTTACCCAGTAAAAAACCGTTGTCAGTTCTCTTGGTACTGTGACGGTAAAGCTGAAAAGGTACCAGAAGCTGATAAAGATGTTTTTGCAATTGCTCGTATGATTGCATTTAAAGTATATCATGCTAGCTCACGTTGGGACTTTACTGATGGTGCAACTCATTACCATGCAGATTACGTTACACCTTCTTGGGCTGCTACTAAAACTAAAACTATTACAATTGGTAATCATATTTTTTATCGTTGGGAGAAAAGTCAATGACACTAGAAAATCAATATGATAGTGTACCTTTACCAAAGACTAAAAAAGAATTAGATGGTGTTGAGTGGGCTAAGTATCATTTGTTTTCTAGAATAGTAGAAGACTTCAATATGATTGAATTAACAGAAGAAGAAAAGATCGTCCAAGGGTGGATGAAAAAGATGGTTGAAAAATATAAAAAGAGGCAATAATATGACTATGCATTTAGTGAGAGGTATGTCTTCCTTAAATACAAAAAGACGCAAAACAAAACGTAAACCTGGCTGGGAAAAAGCACAAGCTGAACATGACAAATGGCTCATGGATAAAGGTTGTCACCCATCTCAACTTAAATCTAAAAAGAAAGAGTTTGTTGAATATGTACCGACCAAACCAGTTTACCGCGATGTCCAGAGCTATCCAAGCCTCAAGACGTCGGACACAATTTGTGCAAACCCAACAGCGAAAAAAGAACCCATGCAATACACTGGAGACCTTATCGTTGGAATCGGACAAATGCACAAATCAAATGCAGTTCCAATCATGCGAGGAACTAAACAAGCCGAAGACATAGCCAAAATGAGGAGGTAATATGGACGAACAATATGCGCTATTTGACGATGTAATCGTTGAACAAAAAATTCTTTTGAAGGAGGTTATTATCAAGTCCTTCGAAGAATATGACAGTACAGGAGAACGTAGAATTCGTACTGAAACTACAACTCTTGTACATTTTCCAGATTGTGGCACACGCCATAATCCAACTAAATCAACATCTGTGGAGTATCTATAATATGAGTGAAGCATATACACGAAGTGAAATGGTTGACATGCTACGTAATGGTGTATGTCAAGTTAAATTTATCAAAGTCAATGGTGAAGAGCGATTGATGCAAGCAACTTTGAAAGAGGATCTAATTCCTGCTGATCAGAAGCCCAAAGATGACACCAATGGTGTTGATGCTACTCTTCAAGTTATTCGCTGTCTTGATACAGAGAAATCTGAATGGCGGTCTTTTAAGGTAGAAAACGTATTGAAGTTCAGCCATTAGGCTGAACTTTTTTCAACTTTTTTCACATGCCATTGTTTTCATTAGTTATTTTTGTGCACTTTTTCCTTTACATTCAGTGTAAACTGAGATATAATATACTTATAAAATGATAAAAGGAAGGAAAATTTTATGATTACTACAAACCAACTTAAGAAGAACTTAATTGCTAACCCATCTAATATCGATAGGATGCTTAGAGTTCTTCCACATTTCATCCAACAGGAAATTGACAGCCCACAAGTTGCAACTCCTAAGATTCTCAAAAGATTAGAAGCTCAGCTTAAAATGGTCAGAGAACTTAAACAAATCAGGAGTGCTTAATGGTATATTGTGATTTCATAGCTGATCAAATAAGAAAAGTCTTATGTTCTGAGGATGCAAATTCTCATGTTGAAAAAGTAGGTATGGTACAATATGACTTGCACCCTACTGAAGGTTACTTCCAATCAACTAAAAAGGTTATTGATGTGGAAGATTTTAATGGTACGAAATATAAAGTAACTGTTGAGGAGGTTATATAATGGCTAGAGTTAATAAAATTACTGGTAGAGCTACTAAAAAGAAAACTGTTCGTGCAAGAGCTCGTACAGGTCTTGCTGGTGTCCCAATGGAAACATGGACTGCATGTCAGTCTTACTTTCATATGGAAGTTGATCGTAAAGACTTTGCAAAAGTAACTAAAGATTGGGTTAAAAAGAACTACTCTAAAGGCGATGCAAAAGCTATCCTTGCTAACCCTGAGTGGAACTTTACAGCTTTCTCTTATATCCCAGCAGCAATTACTTGGATTGATGCAGGTAATAGTTTCTTGGATATGGATCAAAAGTTGCATGGTTATCAAACTTGTGCTAAAAAGAAAATGGATACACTTATTGAGACTGGAAAACAGGTCCTCAAAGAAAAAGCTGAAGCGGTGCAGGAAAAATCAAATGTGATTGTTCTTACACCACAGCAAAAACTATTTCGTAAGACACAAGCTACTATTATGACAGACTTGGATGAACTAGAAGATCAATGGATTGAAGGCGAAAATACTACGCTTGATGTCTATAATCGTTTTAGATTTCATGCTCTTACTGGGTCATCAATTGAATTGCCTAAGAAGCAAATTGAAGGATGGCTACTAGATTATTCAGATGCTTACCACAAGCGGTGTGAACAGGCTGTTGAAGGTTATTCACACCTTGAAAGAAAAGAGCTTAAGCGACGAATAAAAGCTTGTGAAGACATGCTACTCGATCTTGAAAAAGTCAAAGCATCTTCAAAAGCAACTCGTAAAACTCGAACTCCAAAAGTTAAGACAGCAGAAAAGCAAGTGGTTAAACTGCAGTATCTTAAGGAGTCGAGTGAGTATAAACTAACGTCAATTTTACCAACGAGTATTCCAGGATCTATGAGACTCTTTACCTTTAATGTAAAGAACAAAGAGTTTACTGAATTGGTTTGTCAGTCACCTAATGGATTTGAGGTGAGTGGATCTACAATCAAAAATGTAGATATTGAAAGCTCTCGTAAAGTAAAACTACGTAAACCAGATGAGTTCCTTCCAACAGCTCTTAGTGGTTCGCCCAAGCAACTAGATACAGCTTGGAAAAAGCTTACCACTAAGACTGGAACTCCTAATGCTCGTATCAATAAAGATACCGTACTCATTAAGGTAAGTATTAAATGAGTTCGGATGAGTGGACAAAACCAGACCTTGAGGCATTTATTATTACAATGTTTGCCTCAATGTGTCTAGGATTTCTTTCTGCTTCATTTGGAGTTACAATGATAATTGGCTTATGTGTTTATGTAGGCCTTAGACTATTACAGGGAATGCGATGATTGAAGAAATTATATTAACAAAGAAAAGGTTTTCTAAGTTGGTTGAAGATAAGGTAACTGAAACTAGGATGCCATACATGGATGCAGTACTATCAATTTGTACTGATAGAGAATTAGATCCTGCTGATATTGGTAACCTTATTGGGCCAGTATTAAAAGAAAAGATACAAGCAGAAGCTATTGAATTGAATCTGATTGCCCATGATGGTGGTAATACCCTACCACTCTGACGAGATGAACCAGACTTAGGATTAGATAATGAATATGGAACCATTTGAAGCATATAGTTACTACTTAGCAATTAAACTACACTTTGAGAGTGATAGTTATGATGCGCCTAAGTATAACTTTAAGACTTCAGCAAAACCATCTTCCTTTTGGAAACGAAAAGACAAATATCATTTTGCAAAGCTTGGTCGTAAATACGACAAAGGTCCTGATATTATTAACTATTACATATCTCAATTTATTGAAGATCGTAAATGGGTTGGTGATATGATGACCGATGAGGATAACTATACCAAGTGGCAGAAAAGAACTCAAGCTCTGAGTTACACTTTTGAAAATGATATAAATACACTAGCTGAACAGGTTGACTCATTTGAAGATCTGTTTGCTATTGAGACTCATCCCTTTATTGTTAAGGAATATATGAGTGGCAATATTTGTTTGGAAACTGTGGTCATCTTAAATAAGCTTACAGGGTTTATGAAAGCAGCAGACCGGACAATTACTGAGACTATCTTATGGCCAGATGTATCTCGAAAAATAAGAAAATACGAAAGTTTTGTAAACTTTGATAGAAAAAAGTTTGCAAATATTGTAACAAAGTCCTTTACAAAGTAATGAAACTGTGTTATAATATAATCTTATATAATGAAAAATGTGGATAATTCAGACATACAAAATACAGGAGAAATAATATATGTCATTTGCTAATCTAAAAACTAATCGTGCAAACGATATCGCTTCACTAGTCTCAGCCGCTGAATCAGTCGGTGGAGGTGAAAAGAAGTCTTACGCAGATGAGCGGTTCTGGAAACCAACGGTTGATAAAGCCGGTAATGGTTATGCAGTACTCCGCTTCTTACCAGCACCGACGGGCGAGGATCTCCCGTGGGTTCGTTATTGGGATCATGGGTTCAAAGGTCCAACCGGAATGTGGTATATCGAAAATAGCTTAACCTCTATTGGACAGCCAGATCCAGTTGGCGAAATGAATTCGGTTCTTTGGAATACAGGTCGTGACGAAGATAAAGCCACGGCTCGTGATCGTAAACGTAGGTTGCATTATGTAACTAATATTATGGTCGTATCTGATCCATCCAATCCAAGCAATGAAGGTAAAGTATTCCTTTATAAGTTTGGTAAAAAGATCTTTGATAAGATTATGGATGTTATGCAGCCGCAATTCCAAGACGAGAAACCAGTCAATCCATTTGATTTCTGGGAAGGTGCGGATTTCAAACTCAAGATTCGTCAAGTTGAAGGCTATCGTAACTATGATAAGTCGGAGTTTGCATCAGCTAGTGGTCTACACGAAGGTGATGATGAAAAGTTGGAGTCGGTATATAACCGCCTTCACAGTCTATCGGATTTCCTCGATCCGAAAAACTATAAGTCCTATGCTGAACTTAGTGCAAAACTAAGTAAGGTACTAGGCGAAGCCGGAGTCGCACTGACTACGGCTGAAGCTGTAACGCTCGATGAGACTGCTCCAAGTCCTTCCTTTCCAACGGAGTCGGCTCCGGCGTCGCAGCAAAGTAATGTAGCTCCGTCATCTGATAGCGATGATGATACTATGAGTTACTTTGCTAAACTAGCACAAGAAGGTTAAACACTTCAGCTAGTTGCACTAAGGCCCCAGAGTTTTTCCTTTCTCTCTGGGGCCTTTTTGTATTAACCTACAGAATATGTTTTGTCTGAGTTATTTCTTCCAGCAGTAGCTTTAGTACCAACCACAGTTGTATTAGTACCATTCCTCTGTGCCATAGGATCAGTCTTTTTATTGTCATTGATTTGAACTATTTGCTGCATACGTTTCATTTCAGCGTTGTTCATTTCTTCAGCATTAAGTTCTTGTCCTGATGTTGGAATCTCTTGTGGAATAAGCTCACCAGTTTTCTTATTCAAACCTGCATAATCATATACAGCATCTGGAATAACAGAACTTACGGCCTTTTTAACCCAACCAAACCAGCCATCTGATTTAGATCCACCTGTTGGAAGTATAGATCTTAGTATTGGTTTAAAGAAAGCATCAATACTTGGCATAAGACTACCAATTACATCTTTTAATAATTTCTTACCTTTTGAAACCCATTCTTTAAATGTATCAACCGGTGCGCTAATAAACTTGTACAACTGATCTAATATCTTATTCCACCATTCAGAAAAACTAAATGAATCTAGTTTTGCTTCAAATGCTTCAAAGCCAAGAGCACCTGCAATCCAAGATAATGCAGATTTACCAAGGTCTAAGATTTGGAATATAAGTCCATCAATAAGACCACCAAGAGCTCCTACTAAAGAGCCTAAGATCTTTTGAAAGATATTACCATTAACCTTTCCCCATGCGTCAAATGCTTCGAAGCCAGCATCAAATATACCAATAAGAATATTAATTGGAATAAGTAAACGACCAAGGATAGCACCAATTGGTTTGAAAGCATCAAAGAACGGTGTAAACGTATTGAATGTATTTCTAATTCCCTTAAATGGTTTAGTGATAGCATCTGTAATAGTAGCAATAATACTTTTTGCTTTACCGCCAGCTTCATCTGTCAATAAAAAGAATTCTTTAAAGTATTTGCTGATTCTACCGAAGACACTTGTTTCAGCTGCAAAAAGTGGACGAATTAGATCCATACCTGCATCGAATTGTCTAGCAATAAAATTGATTGGTCCTTTTAGTGCATCAATTACTCGTTGAATAAGTGTACCTTCAACAAAAGTAGCTCTAATTAAACGGAGTCCATCAACAATTCCATCAGTAATTTTTGCAATTCTTCCAGTTACTCTTGCTTTTGCTGCATCAAATAAATCATCTAGTCGGAGAAATTTTATAAGTCGTTCTCCTAAAAGTTTAGCTGTATCTTTTACTTTACCAAAGCCATTACCAATAACTCTAAAGAAAGCTCTTATTGGTCTTAAGGCTAGGTCATCTAATAATTTTGCAACACCAGTAACGTATCCTTTGACAAGACCAGTAAGTAGACCTGCAATTGCACCGAGACCAGCCATAATACCTAGACCACCAAGTAAACCTACTCCTCCTCCACCACCATCAGCGCCAGCATCTTTAATACCACGATCAACTGGGCCAGCATCTGGTTTAAGAGCATCTAATTTCTTTAGCATTTCTCTGCGCATTTCTTCGTCTAATAGAGAATTGCCTTTAAGTATCTCAACTAACTCCATAATTGAAGTAGTCATTTGAGTAATTTGAGGTTTGATCTCTAGAAGATGTCGCCTTGAATTCCGTGTATGGACTACAATCTCACCGTTTGATTCGGCTAGTTCTTCGAGTATGGGAGCTAATTCTGACATAACTTACTTCCTTGGTGCTGGTGTTTTACTTTTTTGAGTCATAGCTTCTTTGCCATAGAATGCAGCAACAATAGCGGCAACTGATACAAAGTATACTGCAGCCATATCACCTAAAATGGTTGCAGCTTTATCTAAGCCAATGAGGATTGATATAACAACAAAGGCAGGATATAGTAACATACCAAACAAAGCAAACCATGCCATATTTCTCTGTGCATCCTGTTTCTTATCTTCATTCTCCATGTCACTTCTCATATCTTCTAATTCAATCATTTTTTGCTCCATCATCATTTCATTATCACTCACAATACCATCGCCATCTTTATCTAGATGAGCATATTTAGATCCAACTTCTAGTTTCTTTGCGGCCATATCTATTTCCTTTGTTGCTGTTGCAACTTTATATTTTCTTCTTTAATATGTTCCAATAGGAGATGGACGTATATTTCCCTTTCCCACGGCACCATAGTTTCTAATTCAGTTAAAGAATACTTATGATGTTGTACCATTGCAAAGTTAGTTTGGAAATGATTTTCCAGACTATCGTGAGAAAGGGCTAGCCGAAAAAACTTTGGATACCTTCGATATCAAAACTATTTTCGTGACCACAATCACTTTTCGTACACGTAAACTCCACTGTCTTCTTTAACTTCGGCATAGCTTCAAACCATTCCTGCAGTTTATTAAACTGTTTCTGATTTAGATTTTCTATAAACTGATTAAGTTCCGCCTTTGTATTTTCCGACGCAGGATAAACATTTTCTGCATCGTAAATAGATTCAATTGAGGATACCAAAATATCGAAAATAAGATCAATTTCGGCTTCTGAAGTAGAATCATTCATATCCTTTACTGTAGGATACTTCATTGTAACTCCAATAGTATCTGTAAGAGGAATAGTATTCTCTACAGTTTTTCCAATTGGCTCTAATTCATCCAAATTAATATTATAATCATTTGGCGTCTGACACTTTTCACAAGCAAATTTTAGTTTACTTGTTTCACCTACAGACTTAGTTCTCAGTTTTAGAAATACGTATTCTAAATCAAACATTGGATAGTTCATAATATTAATCTTATCAAACGTACAGCTTTGGATCACATCCCTCGTTGCACGAATAATTTGTTTTTGATCTTGTGATTCCATTGCAATCATTAAGATCTTTTCTTCTTTAACTAAGTAAGGCCGATACTCAATTGTTTCACCAGTACTCGGCATTTTTAGTTCATACTTTGTTGCAGTATTTAGCTGTGGCAGGGCCATCATTCACTCCTTGTTATAATTAACCAAATAATTTATTAGCTGCAATTCCAACTAGCGTACCAGCTAGACTTGCAGAGTCAGACCAATCGTCATATGACATAGTAACATTTACTTTTGCTATTGCATTTTCTGATGAGTTCGATAATTCAATTGAAGAAATTGTCGTAGGGAACGCATTTTGTAATGTGCATGTATAAATTGGAATATTGTTTTTATCTAATTGCTGTATAATTACATCTGAAACATAGTCATCTCTATAATTGATTACACCTTTTTCAAAGTCAATAATAGAGTTAGCCCATGAATCAAATACTTCTTTAATATAATAGTCACCAGTAAGAAGAAAAGAAAAGTTTACATCTTCATTAAGATAACCATAAGTCTTTTTAACCATCTTCAATCTAGTTTGATGATCAGCAGTTGTAATTTGTCGGCCAGGTAAAGCACATGACTCGCATAGCAATGAAATATCTCGTGGGTCATTAATAAGAGACATAGGATTAAATCCACCACCTGAAGCTATATTACTAATAATAGATCCAGGGTTAATAGAAATAAGAGGTAAATTCATGTAAATAGCAAACCTATTAGCTGGTGCTATTCCACCTCGTTTACCAAGGGTAGATTTAATTGTATCAATACTTGCTGGTAATGCCATTAGTACGCCTTCCTAGAATCAGCATAGACCTGAGTTGCTGTTGCTTTCTTAAACCTTTGTGTTGGCATAAATAAAGCGATTTCCCATTCAGGTGCTTCTACTTTTGAAATCCTTCCTTCAACATGCTTTGTAAGATAATGTTTAAAGCAAGGCTTAAAATATTTCAGCTTTCTTACAGATTGTAGTAACCTATATCGAGCTCTAAATCTTGTGTTTTCATCGTATCTTTCATCAGACTTTGCAAGTCCATCAAACAACTTAGCTCTAAGTACTGGTGGTAAGTAATGCATATTCAATCCATAGAATCCACCAGGAGCTTTTTCAACCATAATAATCAAAGGGAAAGTATCATAATATGGTAATGTTTCTTTATGTTTTGGATCATAAAAGAACATATACATATCGCCCATACGCGGACGTGACACCCTTTGTAATGCTGAATCCCTTAATAGTTTTTGTCTATTAACTTGTCCAATATTTTTAAGTTTGTTTCTAAACCACTTTTGCGATTCATCTGAACGAGGTTGTACACCTGCTCTGAATGCTTGTAGTTGTAACTTTTCAAAAAACGAATCTGCCATACCTTTATTTATACACTATCCCTTGAGGATTTTAATTCCTAATTGTTTCAAAGTATCTTCATGCCAAATAGCAAATCTATACCCACGAGCATCTGCCCATTTACTAGCTGCGTCCCATTTAGATTGATTTTTTACATAGGTCATTACCTCATTAAGATAACGCTTTGTTTTTCTAGACGGTTTTACTGGCGGCTGACACTGTTTCTTTGGCTTAATTTCTATAAGCCATTTTTGGCCTACCGCATCTTTGAAATAAATATCAATGAAGTAACGGTGCATACGCTTATCTGTTCCACAACGATATGGGATAACATATTCTTCTGAACTCCATTCAGAAACATCTGATTTATTATCTAAGAATTTGAATACAGCTCTTTCCCAAGAAGATCTATATACAACTTTCTTGTGATCTCCCTTATATTTTGAGATATTTTTTACCTTGTAACGGCCTTTATAAGTCATATAAATAATCGTATAGTAATTCAATAGGGTTTATTAGAATCATGGCAAAATTTGTTTATCCTCGCAATTTAAGTGAAAAACATCCTGTGATGTGCAGGATAGGTATCTTTCAGCGATCTAATTCTTTGGTTGATGCAAACATTAAAGATGCAGCGAAATCTGTTGCTAATGTTTCTCAACAAACCGCATCAACTACACCATTACATCAAATCTATTTATATACACCATCGGCAGTAACATTTGCTGATGGACTAGCTTATGAAAACATTGACTTTACAAATGCTGTAGGTTCTGCATTAAGTGCGGCTCAACAAGCATCTGAAGGTAAAGACATAGGTCTTATCGATACACTTAAAGGTTACTTTGGTGCGTTGGCTGCTGATAAAGCTGGTTCAGGTACTACAGAATCAAACCTTGCTGCAGTACTTGCAATTGGTAATGGACAAACTAAAAATCCTCGAACACAAATGCTTTTTAAAGCTCCTGCTCTTAGACAGCTTTCTCTTACATGGAAATTTATGGCAAGTAACGCTGCTGAATCTGCAATTGTTGAATCAATGATTAAGACATTACGAGCACATGCATATCCTGAGCTTATTGCGGGTGGATCTACATTTGTATTTCCCGATATATTCAAAATAGATTTTGTTCAAAAAGGTGGAGGTAAAGCTAAACTGATTAACTTTGCAAATGCATATTGTACATCTGTATCTACAAACTATGGAGCATCTGGTCCAGCTTTCTTCCCAGATGGTTCTCCAGTAGAAATCGATTTTACTATGAGTTTCCAAGAAACAGCTACTCAAGATAGAAAGACTATTATGGACGGAGGATTCTAATGAAATACTTTAGGTACTTTCCAGAGATTGAATATGATTTAGATGCTTCGGGTCAAAAAAGAACAATTGTTGATAGTTTCCGGTTTGCAAAGATTGTAACAAAATTTAAGGATGATATTACTTTTTATAGATTTTATGATATACCTGAAGGTGAAAGACCTGACCATACATCTATGAAACTATATGATACTCCAAATTACTATTGGACTTTCTTTGTAGCAAATCCAGAATTAAAAAGTATTGATGATTGGCCATTAAGTAATGCTGATCTAAATGATAAAATTAAACATGACTATAAAGGTAATATGATTAATATTTCTACCTTTGACTTTTTTAATAAATTTCAAAATGGTGAAACATTAATTGGTCTTATTTCAGGAGCATCAGCTGTTGTTGTGGGAAAAAATACTTCTCTTGGTTGGATTGAAGTTGGTACTATTACTGGTTCTTTTTCTGCAGGAGAAATTATTCAAGGACAAACATCTGGAGATACAGCAACTATTACAGGGTCAGTTGAAAAATTAAAAGCTACACATCACTATGAAAATGGTGATGGAGTTACTGTTCCTCGTAATACAGCTGGAGCAGCTATTATAACTAATTTACAATATGAGCAAGCACTTAATGAGACAAGAAAAACAATTAAAGTTATTAGGCCAGAAGCTATTGACCGTGTAGTTAAACAATTTAGAAAAGTGATTAAAGAATAATGGCTTCTAAGCAATTAGTAACTCCAAATGATGTTGAAGTATCTAATGTTGTATTAAGTAATACTGCTGGTCTTTCTACTGATATTACAGATCTTGTAGTAGAATTTAATATTTACGAAGAACTTGGTCAGCCAGTTTTATTAGCTGATATGATGCTTATTGATGGTAGTGGTTTGTTATCTAACTTTCCAATTACAGGTCAAGAATTAATTACAGCTGATATCCAACGTGGTGATGTTATCCACGAAATTAAAATGCGTACGTCAAAGGTAGTAAATTTAGATCGTGCAACTGATCTTACAATGTTTTATACCATAGAACTTGTAGAGGAAGCTTATTTCTATAATATATTACAACTCGTATCACAGGCATACGAGGGAACAATTGATGAAATTATTAACTCAATTATGGAAGACTATTTACATACAGAATTAAGATATGTAGAAAAATCTTCAGGTACTTATAAGTGTGTTATCCCTAATTGGAATCCATACAAAGCTATTAATTGGCTTATGAATCGTGCTATAGATCAAAACAATGTTCCAATTGTATGCTATAACACATGGCGTAATGGAACATTTTTTACTTCTTTTGATACACTCTTTAAAGGAGAATCAAGAGAAACATTTAAGTATCATTCACAAAATAAAGAAAGTATTGATGGACAGAACGATAACTTCGATCAAATTGCTCAAACTCCAGTTAATTTTGATATCGTAAACAATGGAATTATTATTAATCAGATTCAAGGTGGAGCATTTGGATCTACCTATATGAATGTTGATACTTCTAGAAAATACGCTACTGAATTCGAATATAATGTTGAAGATTATTTTGACAGTCAGCCTAGGCTACAAGAAAAACTTATATTAAATGAAAAAAATACTTTTGATGGTAAAAAAATTAACGAATATAAAGATACAATTAAAAGCGTAAGTTTTACGAGTGGAGGTAATTTCGATGAAACCCACTCAAACTATAATAGTCTTACTAATAATATTCTGCCCTTTGCAAATAACTATAATAGAATGCTTTCAAGCTTTAAATATGAAATACAAGTTCCTGGACGTTTTGATATTGAGGTAGGATCTATTGTAGAGTTAGAGTTTACAAAGACTGAGTTACATGATAAGAAACAACCAGAACAGATTATAGATAAAAAAAGAAGTGGAAGACATTTAGTTACTAAGTGTCGCCATATGATTCAAGCAAAAGGTGACTACAATTTGGTGCTTGAAGTAGTAAGTGATGGACTTGGAGAAGAATATAATGCAAAATAGTATGATATGGTTTGTTGGTGTAGTTGAAGATCGTATGGATCCAGACAGCATGGGTCGTCTTCGTGTTCGTATATACGGCGATCATGATCCTGATAAAACTAAAATTCCTACAGAATCTTTACCTTGGTCTCAAGTTATGATGCCAGTTACAACAGCTGCTTGTGCAGGTATCGGTGAAAGTGCTACTGGTATTGTTGAAGGATCTTGGGTTGTAGGATTCTATATGGATGGAGAATCTAAACAGCAACCTATGGTTATGGGTACTGTTGTAGGAGAAGCTGGCCCTAGTGGTTTACCTCAAGCTGGATTTGCTGATCCTCTTGGTATTCATCCTCGTAGATTAGAAGGACCCGATACTCCATATAACGCTATTGGAGAAGAATACGAAGATACTTATTCTGCACGAAATAGAGTTAATTTAAGAAAAGAAAAAATTGAAACTGCTGTACCAGATAAATTGACAAGTGTGGTACAAGACGAACCTGATGCTTATTATGAGCGTGGTACTTGGGATATGCCTAAGCCATTTAACGATGCTGTTCCAAGGTATCCATTCAATAAAGTTCATGAAACTGAAGGTGGACATGTTTTAGAAATTGATGATACACCTGGTAATGAACGTATTAGTACATACCATACTTCTGGTACAAATGAAGAATATCAAGCAAATGGTAATAAAACAATTACTATTGTAGGTTCTAATTACAAAGCTGTTTATGGATCTGACAACATCTATATTATGGGTGATGCAAATATTACAATTGATGGAAACCTAAGACAATTCGTAAAAGGTAACTATCATCTTGAAGTAAGTGGAAATAAAACAGAATTAATTCGTGGATCAAGACAAAGTAAAATCGGTAATTCAGAGCATTTAGAAATTGCACAAGACTTTGCAAGTAATGTTCAAGGAAATTATGTACAAAGAATTGGTGGCGATGAAACAAGAATTATTGATGGCTTAAGAAATACTACAATCGGTAAAACAGAAGACCTTACAGTATCAGGTGAAACAAGCATTACAACTATGGATAAATTAAATGTGTTTGCACAAAAAGATTATTCAACAACTACTGTTGGTAAGTTAACCATTACATCAAAAGGAAATATTAAGGTGGAAACACCTGCTAATTATGATAGGACTGTAACAGGTAACGTAACAAATAATATTACCGGTACTTTAAACGATACAGTTACTGGTGCTGTGACTGAAAGTTATAGTTCAACTCAAAACACGACTGCTGGTGGTGATATTACTATTACCGGTGGTCCTAACATTAACCTGAACCCATAGGATAAAATATGCCAGGAGTAGTAAGAATAGGAGATAGTTTAAGCACAGGTCATATTTGTGCTGCAACTACCACACTTGGTGGAGCGGCTCAGAGTACAGTATCGGCCAATGGAATTTTAGCGGCTGTTGTGGGTGCACCTACAGTGGCTCATCCATTTCCGCCACTTCCTCCATGCGCGCCACATGTTGCTAACCTAAATGCTGGTTCTCCAAATGTGTTTGTTAATGGAATTGCAATTGGCCGGATTGGTGATTCGGCAGATGCTGGAGCTATGACAAGTGGATCTGGTACCGTAATTATTAACTGAGGATAAAAGATGTTAAACTGTGGAAGTAATGCTGCCCTTGATGGGATCATGGGTAAAGTTGATGAGATTAAAGGTAAACTTGCCGAAGGCATGTCAGCTCTTAGCGAATTAGAATCTAAAGCTAATGAAGCCTTAGCCGAGTTACAAGCAGCTCTTCCTGAAATTCCAACAGGGGATTCTTTACAAGCTGATTTGGCTGCTCTTATAACACAAATGCAAACTGATGCAGCAGGTGCTATTGCCGCGTTCAAAGAAAAATATGGTGAGGCTTTACCTGAAGGAGAAATACAAGGATATATTGATCAATTAACTGCTTTAATATCAGACCCATTATCTCTTGCTTCATTTGATCCATGTAAAGCATTTCCTAATAAAGAAATAGATACCGCAACAAAAGAAATTATTGTCAAAGCTAAGGAAGTTGAAGTACCAAATGTTCAGCCACCAAAAATAATAGAATATAAACCAGCCGAAGCACCTACAACAAAAAAATATGAATCAAAAATTACTGATAATATGAAAGCAAATACGGCTGCTAGAAAAAAAGCACTTGAGGATCAAGAAGCTTATTTCAAACCTATTAGGAATGCTCATAAAGAAAAAGCGACAGAAATTAAAACAAGATCAGGTTATGGACCGCTTAATGCTAAAGCAAAAGCTGCTGGTAAGAAAAGAAAACAAATGAAAGAAGAAGGTCTACTTACAGAAGCAGAAGTTCAAATTGTAGATGATATTCATAATTGGCATGAAACAAGAAAAATAATTAAAGCACGCGATGGTCTAATGGCCCGACAGTTATTTGCATACTACTTAGTACTAACTGGTGAAATGCCACAAGAAGTATATGACTCAGAAGCTAAGCATCCGCAGGGATATCTAAATGGTGGTAAAAATAATGTTATTCCAGCTGGTGATCTTGCTAAGTTTGATGAAATTTCTAATGCTGTTGCAGCGACAAAAGCTGGTGCAATAGAATGGAAAGCATACCAAGATGAACTGGCCAGTTCGGCTAGCTAACTTGTATAAATATAATTGTTAATAATGCTTAGAAAGGCTTGAAATGACTAGTGAACAAATTAGAGAAATGATGATGGTATCATTAAAGACACATGCAAAAGGTCACATTGATAAACATATTGCTAATGTCGAAATTTATTTAGCCAATCCAGTTGGTATTGGTGAACATTCAGATATTATGGAAAGCGTAGAAAAAGAACTTTTAGAAGTTGCAAAATATGACGACATTCTAGAAATGGTAGAAAAGTACATTGAGTAATTAAATGGCAAGAACGCAAACTAAAACAGACTCATCTGGTAAGGCTATTATTACAAGTCGATCAGTATTATATACTGATTTCGATTTTGCGTTCTTGCGCCATCCTAATACTCACGACATTACTATTGTAAAAGATATTGACGCTGTAAAACAATCAGTAAAAAATTTAATTCAAACAGCACGTGGTGAAAGACCATTTAATCCTACTTTAGGATCTAATGTTAGAGCTCTGTTATTTGAACCAGCAGATGATTTTACAGAGTTTGATTTGCAAGAAGAAATAGAATCAACAATCAAAAACCATGAACCAAGAGTAGTTTTAACTAATGTAGATGTAACTTTGGAACCAGATAATAATAGATTTAAGGTTTCAATAGAATTTCAAATGGTAACATCTTTAGCTTCAGCTACTAGTGAATTTTATTTAGAGAGAATTAGGTAGGAAAAATATGGCTATTACAGTTTCAAAGGAGAGACTTAATGTTACAGAAATGGACTTTGATCAAATCAAATCCAATCTTAAAACGTTTTTACAATCTCAAACTCAATTGGCAGACTACGATTATGAAGGATCTGCGATCAGCACTATTATTGATGTGCTTGCTTATAATACTTTCTATAACGCATTTAATGCTAATCTAAATATTAATGAGATTTTTTTAGATACTGCACAAGTACGAAATAACGTTGTATCACATGCTAAGTCACTTGGATATGTTCCTAGATCTACTACTTCTGCATTTGCTACTATAAATGTAACTGTGAATGGTCCATCAGGATCTCCTAGTTCATTGGCTATGCCACGTGGTACTACCTTTCAAACTAAAATCGATAATAAAGCATATACCTACGTTAACCTTGAAGCTCAAACAATTGTCCCAGTTAATGGTGTGTATACGTTTAGTGATGTACAAGTTAATCAAGGAACAATTAGAAACCAAGAATACGTTGTTGATAATACAGACACTTCTCAAAAGTATGAAATTCCAGACACAAATGTAGATACAGCAACTCTTATTGTTAAAGTAAAAACTAACTCATCATCTTCTGATTTTGAAGTGTTTTCTCTTGTAACAAATCTTGTAGATGTTGAGCCATCAACTAATGCGTATTTCTTACAAGAAGGTATGGATGGAAAATACGAAATTTATTTTGGTGATAATGTATTTGGTAGAAAATTAGATGCAGGTAATATTGTACAGTTAGAATATCTAGTAACTGATGGTGAAGCTTCAAATAACGCAAATAACTTTACTATTACTGGAAATATTGCGGGCAATACGAATATTACTGTAAGCTTAGCTTCAGCAGCTGGTGGTGGTGCGACTCGTGAAGCCACTGACTCAATTAAATTTAATGCTCCTCTTTCTTTCCTAGCTCAAAACCGAGTTGTTACAGCTGATGATTATAAAGCTATTGTGAAAAATAACTATACAAATGCTGAAACAGTTTCAGTCTGGGGTGGAGAAGAACAAGCAGTTCCTGAGTACGGTAAAGTATTCTTATCAATTAAACCTGGTAATGCCGAAACACTTACTGAAGTTCAGAAAACATTTATTAAAGATTCTATTCTTAAAACTAAGAACCTGGTGTCTATTACACCAGAGATCGTTGATCCAGATTATACATTTATTAAACTAGAAGTGTTCTTTAAGTATGATCCAAACCTAACATCTCTTACAGCAGGTGAGTTAAAAGATCAAGTGATTGCAACAATTACGAATTACAATAATACTAACTTGAAAAAGTTTGATGGTGTATTCAGAGCGTCACAGGTAACTACTTTGATTGATGCTACTAATCCTTCTATTCTAAATACAATTCAACGAGTCTTTGTACAGAAACGATTAACGCCAGCTATTGGTTATCCACAAAAATATACTCTTGAATTTTCATCTCCATTCTCATCTAATATTGCTGCTGGAGCATCGGTAATTGATTCAAGCGAATTTATTATGAATGGCTTTAATCATAAAATGCAAGACGTTCCAACAGATGATCCTAACATTAGAAAACTTCAGTTATACAGAATTTCAAATAATCAAAAAATTATTACTACAGTAGATGCTGGTACAGTTAATATTCAAACCGGTACTGTAGTACTTACCAACTTTAATCCTGACGGTGGAGTAGTTGGATCATATGCATATATAACAGTAACAGGTACACCAAGTTCAAATGACCTAGCACCAAGACGAAATCAATTACTTCAAATTGATCTTCTACAAACAGTGGTTACTCCACAAGTTGATGAAATTGCTACAGGTTCGGTTATTGCAGGTATTGGTTACACAACAACAGCGAATAATAGTTAATGTCACATAAATTAGCAACCATAGTACCGGAGCATATTCAGCTTGAAAAACCTGAACTTATGAAGTTCATGGAAGCATACTATGATTTTCTACAATTACCAGACCAACCGGGTGCATTCTTAAAGTCTTTACCCGCACATCGTAACTTAGATACAGTTGGCTCTGAATTTTTAGAAATGCTACAAAGAGAACTTGCTGTTCCAATTCCAGAAAATGTTGCTGCTGATAAATCTAAACTATATAAAAACATAACAGATATATACCTTTCAAAAGGTGCTGAACCTTCGTTTAAAGCTTTGTTCAGGCTTATCTTTAATGATGACATTGAACTCTTTTTTCCAAGAGTAGATATTCTTAAGCCTTCGGATGCTAAATGGGATCCAGCAAACGGGCGTTGGAAAAATGATGATGGTAAATTATCTGTTAAAAAGTTTATTCAAGACTCAAGATATTATCAGTCATTTTCTTATGTTATTAAAACTGGACAAACAATTGATAACTGGAAAGATGTAGTTAAGAAGCTATTGCATCCAGCTGGATTTGCTTTCTTTGGTGAGGTAACTATCTTCTCTGAAGCTGTTGGAGCAGCAGGAAGTATAGTAAAAGCAAAAGGTGTGGCAGACTTTAGTACACAAGATACTGGTATTCCAGTGTTTGCTGATCCAGTAGTCGTAGATGTTTCAATACCATTGGTTGGTGGTGTTGCTCTAGATATCGAACTTACGTTCATTCTTCAACCAATTAATCAATACGCAATAGGTCCAACCTTTTTGCATGTTGAAAAATATAAATTTCTGCCAGACATTGGTCCTATAAGTAATTATTCAAATTTTACAATTGCTGATGCTGTAGCAGGTACTAAATTAAATATATCGTTTGAATCAGTGATTAACATCACATAACGTGTATAAATAGTTTTAACTAAATTAAATGAGGTAAGGTTATAAAATGACGGCCATCGTATCAAAACAAATTAGGGTCAACAATGCGGGTGCATTTCGCGATGACGTAGGTACTGATAGTACTTATCTATATATCGGTCGCTCACAAAATTGGCCTAGCTCAGATACTGCAATCGCTACTCCGGCTGATACAGTATTTGATAAAAACAACGTACATCAGAATATGATTGCACTTAAAAAAGTAGCTCAGTCTGATGTTTCCCATTCTATTACTCGTTATAACTGGCTTTCAGGTACTACTTATGTAGCCTATGATGATCAGTTATCTACGTTAAGTACATCACAATATTACGTAATCACAGACGAACTAAATGTTTATAAGTGTTTGCAAGCTGGTACTGGTGCTTCGGTTGTTAAACCAACTGGACAAACCACAAATGCTGCTAACGCTGTAGAATCTGATGGTTATGTTTGGAAATTTATGGCTACTCTTTCGGGTACACAAGCCACAAAGTTTTTAACTAACTCATTTATTCCAGTGAATGTTCTTACATCGAATGATGGATCACTCCAGTTTGATGTACAAACTAATGCTCAAAATGGATCAATTCATAGAGTTGTAATTATAAATGGTGGTTCAGGTTATACTTCAACACCAACAGTAACGATTAGTGGTAATGGATCAAGTGCCACAGCTGCAGCCACAGTCGTAGGTGGAGTAGTTACTGATATCTCAATGAGTAATATCGGTACAGCTTATGACGAAGCTTTAGTTACTATTACAGGTGGTGGTGGTTCAGGATGTACTGCAAGAGCTATTATTTCACCTCCTGGCGGTCATGGTGCAAATATGGCTGATGAACTTGGCGCTTTCTTTATTATGTGTAATATTAACTTAGATTCAGCCGAAGGATCTGGAGACTTTCCGATTGACAACGATTTCCGTCAATTAGGTCTTATTCGTAATCCATTTAATTTTGGAACAACTGTTACCGCTACAGCTTCTACGTTACAAGCCACTCGAAATCTAGTATACGGATCTCTTGCAGGTGGAGCTTTTGCACCAGATGATGTTATCACTGGTGGGACCTCTGGAACTCAGGCCTATATAACTTCTATAGACGTAGGAACAAGTACTATTCGATATCACCAAGATGCTACTACCGGTTATGGAACTTTCCAGGGTTCAGAAGCTATTTCAAATGCTGGAGCGGTAACAGCTAACATATCTTCACTTGGTAACCCTGAAGTTGAAAAGTTTTCTGGGGAAGTTCTTTATATTGAAAACAGAAGTGCAGTTGCTCGAGCTAATTCACAAATTGAAGATATTAAACTTGTACTAGAGTTTTAAGGTAAAAAAATAATGACAATTGATTTTAATGTATCCCCCTACTATGATGACTTCGAAACGAATGCGAAAGAGCAATACTATCGCGTTCTGTTTCGGCCTTCAGTGGCTCTTCAAGCAAGAGAGTTAACTCAACTCCAATCTACTCTTCAAAATCAAATTAGCCAATTTGCTAATCACACATTTGAAGATGGCGCAATGGTTATTCCAGGTCAATCTGCACTAGATAAAGAGTATGGATTCATTAAAGTTGCTTCAACATTTAGCTCGGCTGATGTAGAACTATATAGAACAGAATTTCAAGGGACTCTTATTACAGGCCAAACTACTGGAGTTGTTGCTAAAGTAGTTGGAACTGTTGCAATATCTGGTTCTGATCCTCTTACATTGTTTGTAAAATACACTTCATCTGGTACAGATAAAGTTACAAAAGAATTTGCTCAAAACGAAGTTGTATTATCAAATGGGTCAACACCTCGTTCAGCACAAATCAATAATGTATCAGGCAGTGTAGGATTCGGTTCAGCCGTATCTATTCAGCCTGGTGTTTATTATATCAATGGAACCTTTGCTTATGTTCTAAGCCAAACATTAGTACTTGACAAATATACAAATACACCTTCTTATAGAATTGGTCTTAACGTAGTCGAAAGTCTAGTATCATCTACTGAAGATGCTAACCTTACTGATAATGCTACTGGTTCTCCAAACTTTGCGGCGCCTGGTGCTAATCGTTATAAGATTCTACTTACATTATCTAAAAAAGGTTTAACTGCAACAGATGATGATAACTTTGTAGAACTTATCCGTGTAGAGAATGGTGTTATTTCTAAACAAATTAGATCAACCGAATATTCTATCCTTGAGGATACATTTGCTCGTAGGACCTATGATGAGTCTGGTGATTATACAGTTCGTCCTTTTGGTATTGATGTAAGAGAGCATTTACAAGCTGGGAACAATAGAGGTATATATTCATCTGCAGGTGGTGGTGATGATTCTAAGTTAGCCATTGGTTTAGAGCCTGGAAAAGCTTATGTTCGTGGTTATGAAATTGATACTATTGCTACAACATATCTTACAGTTGATAAAGCACGCGATACCGCCCAATTAGAAAACAATGTTATTTCTTTTGAAATGGGTAACTACACTCTTGTTAATACTACAACAAACCTTCCTAACATTACTGATTACGAAAAATTAGATCTTCGTAGTTCTGGTAGTACTGTAATTGGTACTGCACGAGCAAGAGCATATGAATTACATTCAGGAACACCAGGTACTACTGGTGCAGTCTACAAGTTATACCTTTTTGATATTCAAATGACTGGTTCAAATTTATTTTCTGCAGTAAATCAAATTAATAATGCTGGATCTACTGGAGGCGAGTTTCTTTCTACCACAGTAAAAACAAGTGGACTTGCAGTACTTTACGATATTAATAACAATGATCTACTTTTCCCACTTCCATATAGTCAAGTTGAAACTATTAGATCTGCACTAAATGCGGTAGATACTATTGTGACAGTACGTCGTAGGTATACAACTTCTCTATCAGGTGGATTGGCTACTATTACAATTGCATCGGATGAAACATTCCAAAGCCCATATAGTGGAGCTGATTATCAAGTAGCAAATACAACTACTGGTGTAGTATATGATATGAGTCTTACTGATGGCACTGGTGGAGCTTCTCGTTTAGTGGCAAATGGTGTTAACCTTAATATTGATCTTACAGGCGCAGGTCTTTCAACTGAAGGTATTACAGTAATTACAACACTTACTAAATCATTAGCCTCGGAAAAACAAAAGACACTTGTACAAAATGCTACAGTAAATATTACAGGGCCAAATACAACAGTTAACAGCTTTGATGAATTAAATAAAGCAGATATTTACCAATTAGTTTCTGTTCATGATTCACTTGCTCCAAGTACGAATGCTACTACAGCCGACTTGGATATTACAAGTAGATATGAATTAGATAATGGTCAAAGAGATAACTTCTATGCTATTGGCCGAATTAAACTAAAGCCTGGCCAAGCCGGACCTGTTGGTCGAATCCATGTAGTATTTGATTACTTTACTCATGGCGCTGGAGATTATTTCTCAGTAGATTCTTATACTGGCCAAGTTGGATATGCCGATATCCCATCATATTCTTCAAGCACCACAACATACGAATTAAGAGATGTTTTAGACTTCCGTCCACGTGTACGTGACGATGGAACATCTTTTACTAATGCGGGTGGTACTAATCAATCAGGTGCTGCACTTACTGAAATTGGTAAGATTGCATCTAATATGTTCTTAGACTTCCGTTATTTCTTACCAAGAAAAGATAAAATTTATGTAGATAACAAAGGCGTGTTTAAACATCTAAAAGGTGTTTCTGCTGCCACACCAGCTCGTCCTGCTAATCCAGACGATGGTATGGTTATCTATGACTTAGATATTGGTCCATACACATTTAGTACAAATGATGTTACACCAGTTATGAAAGACAATAAACGATTCACTATGCGCGATATTGGTCGCTTAGAAAGTAGAATCAACAACCTAGAATACTATACATCTCTGTCTCTTCTTGAAAAAGAAACTGCAGATGCACAAGTACTCAATTCTTCTAACGTAGATAGATTTAAGTCTGGCTTTATTGTAGATCCATTTTATGGCCACAATATTGGTAACCCACAAGATCCTGACTATCACATCTCAATTGATGCTGATAAAGGCGAAGCTAGACCACAATTCTATGAAGGTAATGTCAAGTTAATTAATCAAGACACTGCCTCATCAAGTTCATTTCAGCAAACTGGGGATGTAATTTCTCTTCCTTATACTGAAGCAACGATCATTGATCAACCATTTGCTTCAGGCGCTGAAAATGTAAACCCATATGACATCTTCCAATTTATTGGTCAAATTGATCTTACTCCTGCAGAGGATGATTGGAAAGAAACAGATGTTAGACCAGATCTTATTATCGATAATGAAGGTCTGTTCGATGTGGTTAATACACTTGCGAACGAAGACGGAGTGCTTGGCACGGTCTGGAATGAGTGGGAAACTCAGTGGACCGGACGAGAGATATTCGCAGGAGATACATCAGGTAACCGAAGATCAGGTCGCCGAATCTTCCGAAATACGCTCCAAGCTCAAATTGCACAGCAAACACGTACGGGTGTCCGTACTTCGGTCGCGCCGGATACTATTCAAACATCACTTGGTGAAAGAGTAGTAGATGTACGTATGGTACCATTTATCCGTGCGCGAAGAGTTAAGTTTAAAGCAACACGCTTTAAGCCAAACACCCGTTTGTATCCTTACTTTGAAGATATCAATGTTAATGACTTTACCACTGATATTACCTCAGCTCAATTTATACGTAACTCAGTTACAGTAGTAGATCCTGAGCCAAACGCTGCTGCTATACGTCACCCTGATATTAGTGCAGGAGATATTTCAGCAGGCAATAATGCTATCATTACAGATGCAACTGGTACAGCTCACGGCGAATTCTATATTCCAAATACAGCCAACATCAGGTTTAGAACTGGTGAAAGACTGTTTAAACTCATGGACGATCCAAATGGTAATCTAAATTTAATTACTACATCTGGTCGTGCAACTTATTCTGCTAGGGGTTTAGTTGAAGGTACACAAGAAGTATCTTTGAGATCTCCAACTCTTGTACAAGAAGCGGTTAATGATGTTCAGGTTGCTTTAATTGGCCGAGCTTCTACTCGTACAGTTGGCTGGGTTGATCCATTAGCTCAAACATTCTTAATTGATAATCCATCAGGTGCATTTGTTACTAGTATGGATATATTCTTTAAAGAAAAAGATCTAGCAATTCCAGTAACTCTACAGATTCGTGGAGTTGTTAATGGTTATCCTTCAAACGAAATTCTAGCATTTGGTGAAGTTGTTAAAGATGCTATAGATGTAGTAACTTCTACAGATGCAACAGCTGCTACTAATTTTGCTTTCCCATCTCCAGTATACTTAAGACAAAACCAAGAATACGCAATATGTCTTCTTGCTAACTCAAATCAGTATGAAGCTTATATAGCTGAAATTGGAGAAAATTCAATTGGAACTACAAGACGTATTTCCTCACAGCCATACGCTGGTGTATTCTTTAAATCACAAAACGGATCAACTTGGTCAGCCGATCAAACAAAAGATCTTAAGTTTAGAGTTAAAAGAGCAGACTTTGATACAACTGCAAGTGGTATAGTTAACTTTGCTAATGGTGGTATTCCAGTTAAAACCCTAGAAGCTAATCCAATCTATACAACAAACCTAAGTAATACCTGTACTGTAAAACACAGGAATCATGGTATGCCTACGGGTTCTAGTGTAACAATTGCAGGAGTTGGCTCAACAATTGGTGGTATTGCAATATCACAGTTTAATGCTACTCACGTAATTTCAAATGTTGAACAAGATCAATACTCAATTACTGTAGCTTCTAATGCTACTTCAACTACAAACGGTGGTGGCACAGTAGTAACAGCTACTGAGAATAAGCATATTGATATTATGTACCCACAAATTAATGAAATGAATTTGCCTGGTACCTTTACAGCATATTCCGTAAAAACTACTTCATCCAAATCTTTAGCTGGATCAGAACCAACATATCAAAAAGATGCATCATTTACTGAGATTGTAGCTAATGAAAATTTCTATCCAACAACACCAAGGCAAGTTGCTTCACAAATTAATGAAACAAACTATGTTGCTGGTGGAGCTAAGTCTTTAGATCTTAGAGCTATAATGTCTTCAGTAGATCCATTCTTAAGTCCAATGTTAGATTTAGATCGTATGTCACTGTTTACTATTTCAAACCGTATTGATAACCCGCAAGTATTTGGTGGATCTAATACTGGCCAAAACCCTGTACTTAATTACTTAGCCGAAACTGCGCCAACTGGTGGATCGGCTCTTGCTAAGTATATTACTCGTAAGGTAACTCTTGCACAGTCTTCTATTGGATTAAGAATTATCTTTGCTGGTAATAGACCTAATGGATCATTTATTGATGTATACTTTAAGACACAAGAAGCTGGATCTGATATTGCATTTGAAACTTTAAACTGGACACAAGCTAATATCGATACAGTTGTTCCAAACGTTGATGATCCTACACTCTTTAATGATTATGAATATACTGTAGATCTTTCGGCTGCACCTTTCCAAACTGTAGCAATCAAAGTTGTATTTAGAGCTCAGGCATCTACTGCAGTTCCACGCATTAAAGACTTTAGAGTTATAGCGTTAGGTACATAATGAAAGTTAGTATAGAAAACAGACCAGGCCTTCAAAGAGATATGAACTCAGGGGCTGTTATAAATATAGATAATACTGCTTATCAAAAAGCATTAAATGCTAAGTTAGCAGCAGAGAAAAAAGAAGAAGAACTTCAAAGCATTAAAGAAGATGTTCAGGAGTTAAAAGATTTAATGAACCAAATTATTAAGAGGCTTAACTAATGGCTGTCATAAATGTAGCAACTTCAGATACCTTTGAACAATGGAGAGTCAAAAGCAATGGTCTTGCAACCTTAGTTGGAGATGATTCTGGACTAACAAGTAGATACACCGCAACTGATGTTATCGGTGCTCTTAATGAAATTAAAAGTAATTCTACATTTGATAACGAAATCAATATTGCAGATCAAATTGGAGATGGTGTGGTTATTCTAGCTGGTGAAGCAGCTATTCTTAAACTTACTGCCGGTGCACAAGATGTAATAACCCTTAATCAAACTGGTAATGCAACAGTAGCAGCTGACTTAGATACAATTGGAGCTATGTCAGTTGGAACTACACTTGGTGTAACAGGTAATACTACTGTTGGTGGTACTCTTACATCTCAAGGTCTTTTAACTGCAAATGCCGATATTGATTGTAATGGATTAATTAACGTATCTGGTACTTTAACTGTAGATGGAAGTAGTACACTAGGCGATCAAACTTCTGATACAACTACTATTACTGGAATAGCTACAGTTGGAAATGGTCTTACAGTAAATGGTGCAGTAACTACTCTTAATCAAGGGTTAACAGTATCTGGTGCAGCACAATTTAATAATGCTTTCAATATGGGTGATACTCTTACAGTAGCAAATACATTTACTGCAAACGGTAACACTGTATTAGGTAACTCAACTGGAGCTGATCTAGTTACATTTGGATCTAGAGTTAATACTGCAATTGTACCTAATGTAAATAATAGTTATACATTAGGAGAAAGTTCTCTTAAATGGAGTACAGTTCATGCAACTACCTTTAGTGGTACTGCAACAACCGCAAACTACGCTGACTTGGCCGAGCTTTATCTTTCTGATTTTGCATATGAGGCTGGTACAGTAGTTCAAATCGGTGGTGAAGAAGAAGTTACAGCTTCAACCGGAGAATCTAATCATTCTATTCTTGGTGTAGTATCTGCTTATCCAGCATACCTTATGAACAATCAACTAGAAAATGGTATTCCAGTAGCTTTAAAAGGACGTGTTCCTGTGAAGGTTGGTGGTACTATTAAGAAAGGTGATCGTTTGGTAGGAGCTCCTGAAGGACATGGAGTAGCTGATAATGAAGCTTGCCGTAGCTTTGCAATTGCACTTGGTGACTTTAAAGCCACTAAGAAAAATCCTACTGGCATAGTCGAAGCAGTTATCCTTTAATCATCCGCATACAAATATAGATCTAAAGCACAAGATACTCTTGTATGAGTTGCAGGTCTAACAGAGTGATATAGGTAACTAGGAAAAATTAACATGTCTCCTGTCTTTGGTGCATGGTAAGTTGGATTAGTAGTTTTTCTAAATTTCATATCGTATCCACGAGCTACATGTGGTCTAGGATCATAAAAAACTATTTCACCGCCTGACTCAGGATTAGATTCTAAATATACTACCATTGAAGCATGAGCACCAGAATGGGTATGTGTTTCCATACCAGTATTTTCATAACGATTAATCCAAGATTTTATTTCATAATCTTTCCAGTCATGTATATTATGACCAGTCCAATCTTGAATAAAGTCATCAAAATAAAAATAAGCATCGTCAATTAAAGATTGCGTTACTTTCTTTTGTAGTCCATCCATAACCCATTCATCATCAATAGGTATTAGTTCAAACCTCATTAATGTCGGATACAGAAAATGTGTTCCCAATTTCAGCGTCATAGTATTTTCGGACATCTTGCACCATTCCTTCTGTTGTGAGTTTGCCTTTATTGTTTGCACAAACTACTGCAATTATATTATTGTATGTTACACTATCTTTTCTATATGGAACAAAGTAAGGATCCATTGGAAGGAGTTCTGGATCGTTTAGAACATCATAAAAATTTTCATTATAGTCTTCCATTATCCAAAAAGCATAGCATATTGCTACCATATAAGATTTTGATGGATAGATCCAGCCAATATCTTTTTCTCTAAAATATCTGATAGCATGGAAAGTGATGTCTTTAGTGATTTCAATATCAACATCATTTAAGTCATCTTCATAATCTTTATTTAGTTTATGATATAACTTTTGTTTTATCTTCCACTCTTTCATCATACCACTCTAGTAAATTTATATAGCCATTACAGCTATTATCTAGATCTTTAACATATCTATAATGTTCTGTAAGGCAATGACCTACATACTTACAGTTATTACAGATATCTGATAAAGTTCTTTTTTCTTGCCAAGCCCATTGTTGATAATTAGCCCAGCTGTTTAGTTCTAAAAAATATTCTTTGTCATCCTTATCAAAATCAAGTACACCATATTTACCATTAGGAGTGATATATACATGGTCATCACTAAAGGCATTATAACGTTTGTTATAACTATCTTCTATGTTATAAAGATTAATAAATTCAAAGTTCTTTTGTATCGGAGACTCTAACCATTTTATAACAAAGTTTTCATAATCACTGTGCGGAAGATCTAATGTATTAGCTTGATTGATAGAATAGGGTTTAATTTCAACAGAAGTAATAGATTTGATCAAATTCAATCTCTGGATCATCTCGTCAACATTAAGTGATATAACCCTTGGTGAAGCCAAGATAAGCACTGCTATTGGCTTAGGACTCATCATCATATTCTGATATACTAAATCATGTTTTTCTCTGGCTTCAAAGTCATAGGATACAGATAAAGTTATATCGTCTTCAAAAAATCTATCATCTAACATAGAAAAATTTGTATTGATATTAATTTTACCGTTGTAGTGTTTACGTATAATAGCTTTTATTTCATTATAGTATTCTCGTCTAAGCGCACCGATTTCTCCACCATATAAGTCAATATGATCTATTGGCTCTGGTATATTACTTAGTAGTTTGTCTAATTGCTTTGGTTCTATTTTTTTCTGATCTCTTAATTGATCAGGAGTTAAATAGCAGAAGTCACATTTAAAGTTACAGAAGTATGTTGGGTTGATTGATATATTCAAAAGTTTGCCTCATTGACATAAGGTGTTACTTCCCTATCAACTCCGTTAGCAGCCAAGATTGCAGGTGCTATAAGCTTCATATTATAACAGTGTTCTTCTACCATGTTGTGCTGTTTAAGATCTTTAATAGTTTTCTTACAACCATTACATATATCAAACATAGGACATGTCCAGCAAGCATGCTTTAGATTATTTAATTCTGGTGAGTTAGCAAGAGGTGTAAAGAATTCACCTGACATTTCTTTATCAAAGTCTATAGCTTTTTCTTTATCATCACCAAAAGCGCCACAAGAATAGTAGTCACCTTCAGGTTGTATAGTTCGTATATGAGAATCACAAGTACGAGTCAATGGACATATTGCAGCTTCTCCACGAATCTTACCCATCATTTGCTGAGTATTATGTTCCCATTCAGCTAGACCAGCTTGCCATATCTTTACGTACTGCGCATATATCTTAGATAGCATGTATGGTTTATCTTGTTCACCACTTGCCATTGCATAGTTAACTTTACAAACAACACCCATCTTCTTAGCTAACTCAACTGTCTGGATTACAGAGTCTTCATTCTCTTCGGTAATAACAGCAATGAATGAAGGTCTATACCCACAATGTAATTGTACAGCGTCAGAACATTTCCAAAAATCTTCTTCTGTAAATACAGAATAGTCACCTTTTAATCTGCCATTCCCATATTGAAATGAAGTAGCAATACCAACTCTTGGATTTTGAAAAATATCTAGCCATCTAAAAGGATTTTTATAGAAGGGCCAAAGATTTGTGGTAAGAGATAATGATGCAGGCAAATTATTATCGTCACAATACTTAATAATTTCTCTATAGTATTGTGGATCCATCATTAAAGGATCACCACCATTTACAATAATAGTTTTAGTCTCAGGAAACCTATCGAGAAACTGATAGATTTTCATAAGGTCAAGCTTAGCAGCTTTATTATCTACAAGTTTAGTTGATGAACAAAAGGTACATTTGAAATTACATAACTCAGTTGGCTTAATTATTAAATCCATGATATTCCATTTAGTATACGAGCAGCATGTCTAGGAGAATAATTGTTAATACAAATATACTTAATAAGACTACGTCTATACTGCCAAAGTAGTACTTCATCCATTAGTATAATGCCGGGACTAAGTACTCAAATGATAAAACTCTACGTGTTCCAGAAAGGTGTTGCGCTCGATGTTGAAAACATTTTTTTTGATTTAACCATACAAAATCTCTACGCTTAGGATATAATGTAAAATGATAATCACCAGTTCTTACTTGTATATTATTACCATTTTGTTTTGTATTATCATCCATATAAATTAGGATGTTTGAATTAAATTTATTAGCATCTTCAAAATCGTTATGCCATTCACGAGATCCATAATCAACACCACTCCACATAGCACAATTTTTTATTTCAAAGTTATCAAATAGTTTTGAGACATAATTATCGGCTAGCCATTTATGAATAATTGCTAGATCAAATTCAGCTTCTTTAGTTGTCCATAAATCTTCTGGTTGAGTACAATCAATAAAATTAAATTTGTCAAAGCGATCAATATCTAAGTTATCTGGAAGAGTACCATGCCAGTAACCGTCAATAAAGAACGTTTGTTCATCAGTCATATTGTATTCCAAAATTACACCGTGTGGAGAGTTCTCTTATTCCTTAACTCGTCACCTTTATTTACCACCTGTGCATTCACCACAAGTGTAAGTCTTTCTTCATTACCATGATAGTGCGTAACTTCATGCCACAAGTATTGAGGTGCAATAACCATCATACCTCTTTTTGATTTTACTTTTTCTAGTTTAGATCCACCAAAGTAATAATTGCGCTGCCACCTTGGATCATAGAGTACTAGTTCTCCACCTTCATCTTCTTCTACATCGTTAAAATATATGCAAGCAAAAGCATCATCAGAATAATGTGTATGGGCTCCAAGTCTAAATCCATTCTTCATTAAGTTAATTTTACATGAGTCAAGTTCAACATCAAGTACCATAGAATCTGTATTTGATTCTGTAAGCGTATCAATATTACTATATGCTAATGCAATGAATCCTTTTTTTACTTCATTAATAAGCTCTGTCATTTCAGGACATTGACCTTCAATAATAGCATCAATGACAATGTTTTCATTCCCATCCTGATATTCCGCGTGGTCCATATCCACATTAGACAAAAAGCTTAAATGCTGTGCACGTAAAAAACTTTCAACTGCTTGAAGTTTTTCTTCACTAATATCCAGCTGTTTTTGATAGATATTGGTGGGATATATTTGTTTAATTGCCATTTTTAATTCTCATCATTAGGTTTATCATACCCATATTTATACACACAGGCTTGTTCATGTTCAGTTTCACTAATAGAATCTACACCTTCTATTTCACAAATTTCTCTATTACACACTCTAATTTCTTCTTTTACCATATTAGCATATGGTTCTAGATTATTAATCATATTCATGTACATATTATATTTATGCTCATTGTCTTGAAAGTCATGCATTTTAGTAATCCAAAGATTATATAGCTCTGCAGTTAAATCTCTTTCTTGACACAATATTGTTTTTTTATTCAGTACGTCCTGTAGAATAGTCAAAAGAACAAACCCTCCTTTTTATTTTAGTATCATCGGCTTTATGCCAAAAACCTCTGATATTAGAGATCATAAATAAATCACCAGCTATTGGCTGATAACTTGCAGTACAATCTCCGTCCCACTTAAAATTAATTGCACCACCAGATTCTTTATATGTATGGTCTAAATAGTATAGAAAAAAGACATCATAGTCTTCAAACATATCTGTATGCCAACCTTGATTATCTTTATCTACGCCATTCCATACTAAATACTTATTGTAAATAGCATCAGGCCATTCTGGTAATATATAACTATTATGAAGGTACTGACCAAACAGATTAAGTTTATTTGCTAGGAGGTGGTCAATATCTTCTTTACCGTTATCTCTTGCACGTTCTTCAGTATTCAATAGTTTGTGGTCGTTAATACGTATTAGATCTAAGCCATTAGGCTCATAGAACTTGACATATCCCTTTGTATATATGTCGGCGACATTAGACATTTTTTACTTACCTCCGATAATATGAGTAGTCTGTTTCTTTGTAAGAATTCACTTATAGTATCTACTCTAAATTTACCCCCTAGTTGTCTAATACTACGGGGTTCAGTATCAGGATTGAATATATCCCTCACCTCATCCTCTATTTCTTTATAATCAGATAGATCTATTATAACACAATATACATGCTTTGTAAAGGCGGCTGGTGAAATAAATTTCTCAAAACTAGGATAAAAGTTTTGTAAGATATAGTTTGCGGCATTGTTCATAAACCACATCTCAATCATTTCCTCTTTTGTAAAAGAGTAACAAGATTTTATTGTTTTGAAATATGTCTTTTTATTCTTATACAAGCTATTCCAATTATCACTACCATCTTCGTCTACAATATCGCTATAGACTTCTACTGTTTCGATCTGATGCTTATCTTTGTATTCTTGTGAGTTTAATCTTGAATCAGGTAAGAACATATAGTCATGCCTAAATGATCCCCATGCTTTGAAGTTCCATATAACTTCCATTTCGTTATAAAAATCTTCAATGGTAGAACCAGGCATAGCAAGAATAAGTTCTAAAGCTGGAATAGGAAACCCATATTCACTACATCTTTTATTAATATATCTACTTAATTCTAATTTATTTTCTGTTGATAAGTCTATCCTATCGGCTAGTTTCATTGCTTCTTCTGAAATACTTTGAATTGATACAGTTGGTACTACAGATACAAATTCAGTCTCACCCCACATGTCTAATCCATGTTTTTGTTCTAAGGATTTTGGTGCTGATGTTCCTGGCCCTACAATATTAAACCATCTATCAATAAGTCTTTTACGCCTATCTAATGATTTAGATTTCATGGTAGAAATATCTGTAAGATTAAAATTGTTTTTCCAACCAAATTCGAATATAGCTAAGTCTCTATCTTCAAAGGCACCAAAGTTTGCGTCAGTTAAATAAGCATCTCTATAACCAGCTTTTTTCATAGCAAGAATATCACGCTTTACAATTTCAATATCTTTTTTATAGATTTTAGTATTAATACCTCCACCCCATTCGCAGAATACACATTTATATGGACAGCCTCTTGTAGTCTCTACAACAATAAAAGGTTCCATTTTGTTATTCCAAGCATATTGTACTGTTTCAGTAAGATAGTCAATATGGTCTTCATATACTGAATAATCTTCTTTACCTAAATCATGTACTCTACCGCCGATAGATCTAAGTTCCCATGCAATTTTATCTGGTATTAATGTACCTTCAATATAGTTATCAATAAGATCTTGCATAAAAGGTTCACCAGGTTTAGTTGGCTGGCAAATAAAATCATATTGAGGTCTAGCTTCTAAAAGTTCTGGTTCATTGGTACCAATATGTGGACCACCAAGTACAAGTACTTTTTCAGGATATTCTTCTTTGATTTGCTTTGATAGTCCATCAATAATAGTATAGTTCCAAGCGTAAGAACTAAACATAATAATATCAGCATCTATGATTTCTTTAATAACTTCATCAAAGGATTCATACTCATTCCATTTATAAGGCGCAGGAATCCAGTTAACCTGATCAGCGTATTTGCCAAATCGATTATAGTAACTTTGTACTATGAGGTATGTCATATTGTTGGCCAAAGACCAATCAGCATGAGGTGGATTAACGAATGCTATCTGCATATCTGAATGTCGCCTTAAATACACATTCGTCCATATTCTGTTCGATGTGTTTATAGTCTTGTTTAATAAAACAACTAAACGGACAACGCTGGAAATATTCACATTCAAAACAATTATATTTGTCTAGAAAGTTTTCAACAATCGCTGGTCCGCCTAAGTCTTCGGTTTGAGCTTCTTTTAGAAAAACAGCTCCGGAACAACCCTGTGGCTTAGCACCATCAGGCATTATAGTCAAAGAGTTACCTCGAGTACATGTCATTTTATTCGAGGGTTTATCATTTACAAAATGGTCTACGTTTAGACACTTAGGATAATTTTTTACAAGTATCTTATAGAACTCATACATTTCCTTTTCACTTGGCATAAGTACTCTTGATGGAGCAACCGAAGGAAGGAACTGATCAAAGTCACAGGTATAATTTTTATATAGTAATTCAAATAATCTATCACCCTGTCTAATTTTATTTATGTTTTGCCTAGTAAGTACAAGAGATACCATTTCAATATGATCTTGAAATCTTACAACATTTCTTTCAAACAACTCTAAGTCATTAGGAGAAAATCTACCTGAGGGATCATAGCTAATAGAAACTGTTAGATTATTTTTATCTAAGAATTGTAGTACTTTAGAAGATCTTGTAAAAACTAAATTTGTAATAAAGTTAATATGTACTTGAGCATCTACAGATTTTTGAATAGTATTAATAAAGTCATCGTAAATATAAAGAAAATCTTTATCAATCCACTGGTCTTGAAAAAGCTCACCACCCATAAGATGAATTTTATAAGCT
>TARA_Y100000385_G_scaffold103792_1_pt1 | contig 41306 bp, 52 predicted proteins | sample TARA_Y100000385 | Tara Oceans TARA_Y100000385 (sample SAMEA2620980) | marine metagenome | biome: marine biome (ENVO:00000447); feature: surface water layer (ENVO:00002042); material: "saline water (ENVO:00002010), including plankton (ENVO:xxxxxxxx)" | depth 5 m
TTGATCTTTGTCCTCAATAACTTTGTCTAGTAGCCCAGTAACAGGGCCTACCAAATTACTTACTAAACTCATCATCAGTTATTCGCCTTTCCTTTTGTGTAGGCCTCCTTGCCATAAAACGCGGCAACGATGGCAGCTACAGAAACAAAATACACACCAGCTATAGACGCTAGTGATTTCATGGCTTCATCAAGATTAGCCAAGTTACAAATAATTATTGCGAAAGGATACAACAGCATACCGAATAATGCAAACCACGCCATTTGCCGTTGAGCGTCTCGTTGAGCGTCTTCATCAGCCATTTTCAGACGTTTGTCTTCTAACGCTAACTTATCCCATTCGGCTTGATCTATTGTACCGCTACCATCTAAATCGGCTTTGTCAAATTCTGTCATGTTAATCTCCTACTCTGCCAACGGGTTGTCTAATGCCCGTTGTAGTTTACCCATTAATTTATCTTCAAGTTCTTTCATGTCGCCACTTTGCGATACTCTAACACGTTCTCGTTGATTTTCGAAGCGAACTTCTGCGTTATCGATCATAGTACGAACCTTGTCCTCAGATTTACGCACCATATCCTCTATTCGGTCTGTCTGCTGCTCGATGCGTAAGATGTCATCTTTCAATCCGTTTTTAATGTCACGGCTGTACTCCACGGACTCTTCAACCTTTTCAGATATACCAGTGACTTTTGCATCCATGACATCCATCGCTTGTTGGTACGCACCTAGGTCTAACCCCGCAACCTCCTCGATCTTTTGGTACATAACAAACCCACCGTACAAACCACCTACCACTGTAGATAAGAACGCAAGTATAGCCATGATAGACCCAAACGACATTTTCATGCCCCCTGTCTTAAACTCACGATCTGCAAGCCCATCAATGTTATCGGCTATTTTGGTAGTATCCATCAGTTTTCAAACTCCATCTCGCCGTTAGCGTTTTGTAAGTTCCTTAGTTGTTCTATTTCATCTCGTAGTTTTTGTATCTCCAACCTGCGTTGCGTCAACTCGATTTGATAAAGATCGTCACAGTTTATACGAGATTTAGGTTTATCTAGCGGTATAACTACACGCGCATACACACCTATATTCTTGCCACGGCTGTTAGTGTCTAAGCCAGAAAGAACCCCCGTTACGCCATACTCTAAGTTTACACCGCCACCTACAGCGTTACTGCACCGCGTACTACCTGTTGAAAACGAATCTGATTGGTAATTCATAGGTGGATTCGGCAACGCAAGCGAAAGAGAGCTACTTTCTGCTACAGCAGAACTAGATAACAAACAAAGAGCGACTACTAATCTCATGCTGGAGGTCCATCTAATCTGGAACATATCCTAGAAGCTATTACAGTTCTGGACGTGTTTGTCCTTTTTACTTTTGACGTAGTACACAGATATACCGCTTCGGGCGTATCTTTCTTTCGGATGTATATATCAAAAGCTTTGTGCTCTTTGTAGTCAACCTTTATAATTTTATACGTTGTAGAAAAAGGTATGCTCATCCAGTTCAAATCAAACAAATCAATCTGATAGTATTTTATTTCTTCTCTGGAATTAAATAGAGTCATCTGTACCTTAACCACGTTTTTAACATGGCTTGGCTTTACTTCTGGGTATGCGGGGGTCATCTCATGTGCTGTTACACAGGACCCACAAACCAAAAAGAATATGAGTAACTTACTTAGCAATACAGCTTGCCTGCACTACCGCAGTGTAGTTTCCCCCTGGGAACGGTTTGGCTGAACCATAGACTGCGGATGAAGCCGTAGAAAACCATGTGGAACCAGCAAGCGTAAGATTAAAGTTTGTAGTGTTGCCTACAACTGTCTTAGCTGCTTCGTAGGCTGACATACCAGCAACAGACGTTTGTGTAACACTTGTGCTACCTGTCCATGCAATCGTATCGGAAAGCGAAGGAGACGAGCTAAAAGCTGTAGGGTGTGTTATACTAGCTGTATAAGAATCTGCGATAGAAACGTCATACCTCATTATAGGCAATACACCTCCATCCGCAGGAGTAGTGCTTAATTTACTAGCAATCGGGTTGCCATAGGAACCTGCTTTAGTTGTTTGTATGACACATTTAGCTTCTACACTACCTGTGATCTCGACGTTAGCTAACGCTGGAAATGCAACTAACGAAAGTATTGCTATTGAATATTTCATATTAAACCTCATCTATTGTACTGCATATCGACCATCTGTTCATGCAGTATTTGTTGTGCTAAGTTATTACGCAAGGCTTTCTTGTTGTCAGGTATTTCTGAGTCAGCAAGACCGGGGGCGTCAGCATACACACCTCCATTGATAGACGCATTGTAGTACATGGTTAAATTAGTCTGTTGATTTATAGCCATGATAATATCATCTTGTCCTTGTGTCTTAAATAGGGTCAATGCGTTGGCAGACGCTGTTAGACCCATTTCAATTCTAGTTTCGTCTTCCTCTTCCTCTTCAGAAAGAATTAAATTACCGTCTTCATCATACTGAAACTCCTCAGTTTCTAACGTTTCAACAACAGCATCATCTTCAAGTGCATTATACACCTCTATCACAGGAAGAACAGGCATGGGCTTTACATACCCCGGACAGTTAGGATTGGACTGCGGATCAAAACACTCATCTACTCGATAACTATATATAACCACAGTGTCTTTGACCGTGCCCTGCCCTTCAACGTCAATCGAACCTGCACCCCATTGAGTGGCTGGAATATTAGAAAGTGGGAACGATTTAACAATGGTGTTGCCCGGAACTCCTGACCAATCGTCAGTTTCTCGAAAGATATAGCCACCTGCGCCAGCCTTCTTATTGCCAACGTGAACTTTCATATCATCCTCTGGGTTTTTTACAGTAGTGTATCTGTATATAAGACCGTTTATATCAATCCCTGGAACATCAGGCAGAACAGAACCCATCCCCCAGCTTAATGCTGTGGACGCCGCGTTCCCTGTTGACCCATAACTATAGGGATCACAGAAGGAATAAGAAGGCCAGAGTGCTAATAATAACGCCCAAGCCCAATTTAGTTTCAACATCTTCATTGAAAATCTTTCTCATTGGGTTTCTCTGTTCGTATTTAATTTGATCATCAACAGCTTGCATTTCCCATGCCAGCCTAGCTTTATCCCCCACCAACCCATCCTTGGGACAGGGCGTCCCCGCGTTGAGCATGGCTTCAAACACGCGAGAATCCTGACACATTACGGATACCGCTGCCACTTTCATACCCATATCATACATGGTTTTGGCGTTCTTTAATTTTTCGCAATTCATATCCCTGACAGTGCGACCAGCAGAGATACCAAGTATCTGTGTTTGCACAGCACCAGCTACACCTACAGTACATAAATCTGAATTACTGTTACTAATCTGAGGAGAAATTGCAGAAGGAGGCGGACTATTGATGGTAGTGTCCATCGAACCATTAGAGGTAATAGTGCTGTTCGTGTCAGTTTTTATTACATCATCTTCAGCAAAGACAGCGTTTCCCACAGCAATAAAAAAGAACAGTGCTGTAAATAAGCGAATCCTACTAAGCTTGCTCATCTTACCCCCTGTTCATCTTATCTCGCTGTACATCGATTCTTTCGCGGTTAACTTCGTTTCGTTTGTCCGCGATCTCCTCTTGGCTTTCTATTCTTGCAGAATCTGTAGTAGCGCGTTGTTCCATTTTCTGTAGCTCTACAAGCATCTGTCCTTGATCTTCTTCAGTCTTGCGCTGAAGGTCTTTTTGCTTCAGATCAAGTTCTTGCATACGAATTTGTACAAGAGGGTCGTCCATTGGACTGTTGCCCTGCGGCATCATCTGAGGCATAACCTCAGTTATCAACTGCTCTGTCTGCATGGAGATTAGTTTTTCCATTTCAGCAGGGTTCTGCATATCCTGTTGGACTTTTGCGATCTGAGCTTGAGCAGCTTGAGGATCAATCTTACCCGTATTTGCCGAAGCTTGCGCCTGTTGGATTATACCAGCAATCTCGAACTGAACCATCTGACGAGCTTTTTGAGAGATATGTTCCATCACATGAGCATAAAACGTACCCATGACCTGTGGCGAAGTCGAAACCAAAGGAGTCTGCATAAACATTAAGTGGATGCGGATGTGTGCATCATGATCCTGATCTGGGAAAGTTGTAAGTATTTCACCCATCAATGCCCTAGCGTTCTCAATCGCAGGGTCTAACGGCTCTGGTTGAGGAGGAGGAGGAAGAACTTCATCTATGTTTTGTACTTCTAGTGCCTGATACATACGTCTATATGCTGCATGTAGGTTGTGCATCTCTGGGTTTGATTGCGCCAACTGTAGCTGCGTTTGAGCTAAAGTCACACGTTGTGCCATAGAGAAAATATTCGGATCACTTACAGGAACCACGTCAATTCGATCATCAAAGTCCGCAGCCATGATCATACGATCACCGCCTTGAACATCGTATGGATATTCTTGAGGAAGATTGTCTCTAAATATTCTAGCTAAAACTCTAAACTCTTGCTTCTGAGCGTAATGCAACCGCTTGTGAATCGCAGACATAACTTTCATACCGCGCTCTAGTCGCGCCACAGTGGTCCCTACAGGGGCGTTAGCGTTTGTATCACCTGTTTGCTGGTCAGCAAGCTGAACGAAGCGTCTACCGCCTTCTATGAGCGTCCCAAGTAGGTTTTGTAGGGTTGCGGAAGGTTCCTTGTACGGCAGCGGGATGATAGCGTCCCTGATGTTGCCACCAGGAGCGTCAATATCTCTCCATTCTCCGGGCTGTAAGGGCTCATCATCATTGCGAACCCTTACACCCCGAGCCTTGAACCCAGCAGGGAGGTTAGCCAAGGTTCCGGCGTCGATCAACTGGCGAAGAATGCTTGTAGCTGCGCGGCCCAAACCACCAATCATGTGGATTAAACCAAAGCCGTAGAATCCTAATCCAGGCATAAACTTATAATGAACAAAATACTGTTGCTTCTTCGCTAGAGGAGTATCCTCTTGGAAGTTCCGGCGAACAGAAAGAATATGACCAGAGCCTTCGTCAACAGAAACAATGTAAGGAAGAGCAATACCTGTCGGTTCTCCCATAGGAGACATGTCCTCAAAACCCTCTAGGTCCAAATCAACATGCATCTCTAAAATAGTGTAGACATCGTCCATGTATGTCTTAGACGTGCCTTGGATCTCATCAACTTTTTGACGGACCTCATCATCATCGCCTTCATAGGTGCTTAACTCTACGTCACGGTATATACCTGCGATCTGCATTTTACGGATAGCATTAGCGTCCATCTTCAAGACATGAGTAACTCTTGATGCGGTAGCTAGATCAGATGCAGCATAAGGAACAACAAGATCTTGTGCGGGAATAAACTGCGCCACCGCTCGTTGTTTAGAATTATCGAACCAGACTTTCTTGAAACATGAACCCGACAACGGCAAATAGAACAACAGTTGGTCCATATCTGGATCAAACTCTTCCATAACTTCCATGATCTGATAGTTCATAAAGTGTTTAACTCGAGTAGCTTGATCTTCTCGAGCTTGATCTTGTAGACCTAAGACTTGAGTTTTAACTGGGCCACCTGAAGGGAGAAGCTCTTTGTATGCCTGTGCTTGGAATTGAGTTACGCTTTCTGAAATCAACGGATGAGTAACACCTGAAGCACCTTGGAAAGGCTGTGTGCGCTCGACCTGTTTAATACCTAACTGGTCTAAACCTTTAGTATATCCCTCTTCCCACTCGGAACGAGACTCCAAGTCATCCTCATATGAGGCGCGAAGGTCAGACGATAATTCACCTAAATAAGCTTCGTCGAGTTCTTCTGCTAAATTAGCATCATGTTCTAGAGGGATATCAACTTCGACACCTTCCATAGATTCCATCAAGGATTGGATAATAGCTCCGCCCTGACCATCATCGAGAACTTCGGCCCCGCCTTCAAATTCTTCCGGCTGCATTACATCTACATCAACAGATGCTTCTGTAGGCAGCATATCTTCCATTCTAATTCCAGAATCAACTGGGCCCATTGGGCGAGGTGGCAAGGCCATCAATAATACTCCCGTTTACGAGGGACGAAGTCATCCCCATCGTCTTCTCCGTCTAACGAAATAAACCCGCCTTGTCGAAAACGCATTAGTGCTAGTGTCATACTATCACAAAAGTCATCATTGTCACCATTAGGAAATGAAACTACTTCTTCAATGACTTCTTCTGCAAATTTCTTATCGTCCGGAGCCCATACCATCCCTGATTCAAACATAGGAGCTACCATATGCATCCGGCTAATTTTATCATTTCCTTTACCTGGGGAGAACCCCAGTGCAGGGATACCTTTAAGTCTTAGCTCTTGAATCAAAGGCGTACCTGTAGCTTTTGCCTCGATCAGAACCATATCTGGCTCCCAATATTCGTATTCTTCGAAAGCCTGATCTTTTAACTCTGGAAAATTCCAGCGTCCTCTTTGTGCGTCCAACAGAATAATATGATCTGGGCCACCTTCTTCTGGTTTAAACACACCCCAAGTAGTAATCGCAGAATAATCAGCGGATTCTTTCTTGGAGAACGCTGTATCGTAAGACTGCAGTACATAATCCAATCGAGGGATCTTTTCTTCTTCCCAACGATTCCACCATTCTCTCTTAATAATCGCAGATTCAGACCCTGTGGGGTTCTGTTGCCACTGAGCGTTCCATTTGCCCACAGGCAAAGACGCTTTAATAGATAAAAGTGCATCTTTTTCCCAGAACTCAGGCCACAATGGCTTATCACTAGGCATAATTGCAGGAAACTCTACAACTTCCCACTTGTCAGACATGACATCACTGCCCTGTTGGGCCAGTAATCTACCTGTCAAATCCTTTTTACCCCAACGGGTCATAACAATTATGATCGCACCGCCCGGTTGTAGACGTTGTCTAGGTCCGGAGGTGTACCATTCGTATGCATGGTCGAATGCAGTGGAGCTTAACGCATCTTGTTCCGAATGCGGGTCATCAATGACGAGTAAATCCGCACCACGACCCGTGATGGCAGCGCCAACACCCGCCGCAAAGTACTCCGCACCCAAGTCAGTGCCCCAAGTACCCGCGCCTTTATTGTCTTCTTTAAGGTTTGTATTCGGAAAAATAGTTTTGTACTCTGGGTCATCGATTAAATCCCTCACTTTACGTCCAAATCTCACCGCCAACTCAGTGTTGTGTGTGGCTTGGATGATTTTTAATTTAGGATTTCTACCTAGAAACCAAGCAGGCATCAAGTAGGATGCAAACTCAGACTTCGAATGACGTGGAGGCATGTTGATAATCAATCTCTTGAGTTCTCCTCGCGCAACACGTTCAAGTTTTTCGGCAATAATCCGGTGATGACGGCCCTCGATGAAATTATCGTACACATGATGGACAAAGGGCATGAAGCTTTCGTGAGCTTCTTCCCTCAAGTCCATGCGTTTCTTGGCCTCTGTTAAGGCCAAGATTTCTTTTAACGCATCTTCTGGTAGTGCTTGTAAGTTCATCTAGGTGTAGCCGCCGTATAGGTCCTTTTATCGTATTGTTGTCTTCGTTGTCCTGGGCCCGTGTCCCCAGGACGTATAGTCTGCCCTGTGTATGGTCTAGTACCTGCACCCGCTCGTAGTCGATACGACTCCTCAATCTTAACACAGGTAGGACCGTTTGGTGCATCCACAAGCTCATATCCCTCTGGACATTCCATAACAGGATTACCCGCAACATTTACGCCAAGAGCAGGGGCTACAGTGCCACCACCCGTGTCTACAGGTAGACCAACGGTTACCCCGTCATCTGTTTCAGTAAACGTTGGAGTTACAGGATTATCGTTGTCATCCTCTGGAGGAACATATGCAGTATTATACGGAACAAATGGGTTGTTGGTGGTGTTTGTAACATTCTCCACAGGAACTTCTGCTGCAACATTGTTGACAGTTTCGTCTGTTAGGAGTTTTGGAACTTCTTCTACCGTCTTCATTCCTGGAACTTCATCTTCGATACTGATCGTAATGCCCTCGGGTGGGTTAGCTATATCGGTGTTTTCCGGAATCACCACCTCAGTCCCCGCTAGGTTTACCTCGGTTGAAGCATCAGGTAGCACATCAATCATGTCAGGGCGACGAGTATCTAGAGCCGTAGATGTTACACTATCTACGTTTATAAGTACTTCGTTTTCCCCGATTGGGCCGCGTGATGTTATATCTGGTGATCCTAATATGTCAGACTTTTTAACCGTGTATGCTTGTAAATTACCTTCACCTTCTACCCAAGGTAAATTTAGTGTAGCTTTGAAATTAGGATTTGTTGTAAAGGACTTTACCTCACCACTTGGTGTTTCACCTATCCGATATACAACCATTTCATTTGGCTGATCGCTTAAAAACTCCTGTGTTTTATCGTATATATCCTCACGAACATCAGCTAACTCTTCTGCTGTAGCGGATTCATAATTAGATTCTGTACCATCAGCAATTGCTATTGCGTCTTTAACTACAGTAGCAGCGTACTCTGCGTCAGGATTAAGCACCTGCCTAAATATATCAATATTATCCGAGCCTGTTTGTAAAAATTTATCAAAAATCTCGGCAGAAGTTTCTGATGGAACCTCAACTTCCGTAAAGTTTGTTTGTAGATCGTTTTCTACTACCGTGCCTTCCCCAAGTTGAGACTTTGCGTCGATTGAAAGGTTTGCTTGATCACCGATAATACTGCGTAAATACTCAGCAGAGTCTGATAAAACTGTATCATTGATAGGAACAACGTTATCTACTGTCACCGAGCCGTCAATCTCAGGAGTGTTAAGCTTTGGAGCGACAGCGTTTTCATATGCTGCGTTCCCCGCTGCTTCCGCTGCTATTGCATCCCCAGTTTCCGTTAACGTTTGGGTATATGCCTGTTCTTGAGCCTGTATAGCGGCGTAGTTTTCTTGAGCCTGCTGATCAGAAACCTCTGATAAGACCGAAGGAGGCGCATTATTTACCTCGGGGGCCATAGGAGCAAGTTCAATGCCACTCATGGACGAAAGAAGCTGGGCGTTTGCTGTTTCACGCGCTGCTGCTTCCGCTTGCTGCCGTTTAGCTGTGGCAGTGTTGATGTCATTCTCTAGGAAAAGATCGAGAGCCGTTTGACCATTAAGACTTTCGCCAGCGTTGGCTTGTTCAATAACGTCCGCTGCCATTTCTTCCGACAACATCGAGTTTATCTCGGCAAGAGTGTCCTCGTTTATGCTTCCTGACTTAGAAACTTCGTCACTAGCGATTAAACCAAGCATATCCGCTTTTTCACGCGCTGCTCTTTCAGATACCTCTGTAGCAACATCAACTGCATCTTGCATTGGAAGATCTAGTTTTGAGGCTAACTCAACAACATTGCCTGTTGTTGCAGACTGCTCAAGAGAAGCATCGTCCAAGATCATCTCAGATAGCAACGCTGCGCCATCGCTCTTAGCTTGCGTATCTAACAAATTGGTTTGATCTGCAATTTGCGTGTTGTTATCCGCTCGAGGCGTTACGATAGGTCCTTGAGCAAATCCGGAAAGATCATATGACTGACCCTCGATGGGTGTGAGTACGTTGTCATATGAAGTAGTAACAGATGAATCTGCTATCTCACCCGCAGTAGGACTTAACTCTGGATTTAAGATTGAACCGTACAAAACATTTCCAGACGGGTCCGTAATCGGTCCACCATCTGGTCCGGTGACCGTGCCGTCTGATGCAACCCCAGAGTTATTAGGGCCATCTTCCCTAACGGAGCTAACCGCGTTGGAATTAAATCCTGGGGGCGAAGCCATAACACCACCAAGTCCGCCCAGAGACGCGCCTACGGCTGCACCTTCCTCATCAAACGTGGGTGTAAACACCATATTTTGTCCGTCACCTGCAAGAACAGATTCTGCAAGAGTGGGCTCAACGCCCCCTTCACTTATTGCACCTTCCGCCATAGCAAGACCAAGTTTATTTTTTAATCCTGGTATGCGGTTCAATGCGCCAAAGGTTGCACCTTCAACCACACCTAAACCAGCCGCGTAAGGCGTGATCTGCCGGACATAATCATTTTTCAACTTAGCAGCTTGATCTTTGCTAATAGGACCAAATTCCCCGTTAGCAATCCTCGAATCCATCCTGTTTTCAATTTCAGTAGTAAGTTCCCCAGTAGTCATCGTTGCACCAAGACCCATACCAGCTACAGGATTAAGTACGGAAGTCCCGACAATCGCCGCTGTAGTAGGAGCGCCGTAGATGATTTCAGAGAAGAGAGCCATTGGATCGGGACCATAGGCTCCAGTTCCAAAGATGTTTCGGTTCTTCGCCTCACCAAATTTTGTGCCTTCAATAAAATCAAGCTGCTGTTCTTTGCTTGCTTGAATATCGTCCGCGACACCTCCGATATAGTTAGCTACCCGATTGTCTGTTCCCGCAACCTCGCCAATTCGATTTGGATCTGCGCCCAAAGCTCTAGCAAAACCAGGATCAATCTCAGCAATAACATTCCCGCTAGAATCTAATTGAGGAATACCAATACCAGCATCGCCAAACATATACTGATCCGGCGGATCAAAGAAATCTATACTTTTTTCACCGCCACGGAGAACCAGTTCTCCCGCGTTTTTAAAACCTGCGCCAAGAAGATTAGTGAAACCAGTGCCCGGATCGTTTGCGTATTCCGCTTCTGCTTCGGCCCGTAAACGATCATTCTCCATAATTTTTGTCTGTAACGCACTAGGGAAACCCATGCTCGGAGGACCGGTGTTCGGTAAGTTAGCATCTCTTAAAAAGTCTTCTGCAGTGTAATCCGCGTAACTTGTAGCGTTCTGAGCAACTTGAACCCCGCCATCGTCAAGCGCAGCTAACTGAGCCTCAAGTTCACCAGGAGTAGACACGCGGTTCTGAAAGTTCATCACCGTATTCTCGTACCCAGGTAAGGAACCAATCCCGCCTATATTGTCTGTAACACGCTCGTTATCGTTGAATGTATTGCCGCGATCCGCGAAATCTAACTGTGCCGCTGCTGCAAAAGGACTGCCGCTTGCAGTCTTCGTGTAATCTACCGGAGATACAAAGCCCGGTGACCCCGCGCCAGTAGTGAAATAATCTTGAACCGCGCCAGCATCAGGTTGAATCATGTCACTAGGAGCAGGAGCCGCCAATAAATCTAACGGGCTAACGTCTGCCATACCCGCAGCTTCAAGCTTTGCGTTGAAATCCACCGCTGGTTCTGGTCGAAGTTGTGGACGCACACTGGTTTCGGGAGCCAAGTCCGTAGTATAACTCTTACCTCGGTAATCAAACGTTTTATCGCCTCCGCCAGCAGCCCGAGCCGCTGCAAACGCATCACTGAAAGAACCAGAATCGTCAGATCCACCCGTAAAACCATAGTTGGGTTTAGGAGTGTAGTTGGTGTTGCCTACCTGTGCTGCATACGAATCGCTTGCACCAAAACTTTTAAAACCAGATTTGATAAACTCAAGAAAATCCCCGTCAGTAGCCGAAGATGGGGAAGCAGCATAGGGACTGCCCTCTTTCATAGAGATTTCTGCAATCTTAGCTTTGTTATTATTATTACCATCGTTGCCTGCAACAATAGCATTCTGTCCTAATCCTGCATCTTTGTTCGCGCCAGTGTATGTCCGAGTAAGCATCTCACTGCCGTTCTCGTTTGTACCGTGAGAAACCCATGAGAATCCATCGCCTGCATACTGACCGTGTTTTGAAACAGAACCAAGTTGTTTTGTAGGAGCGCCTTTGGCTAAATTGCCTGTGGCTTTTGGTTTATTCGAAGACTTGTTATCCTTGCTGCCGCCGCCGCCGCCGCCGCCGCCTTCACTGTCAAAAACTACTGGGTTTAGATGCCGTAATGGCCCAAATAAATTTCTCATGCTGCTTTCCTATGCCATTTCTCGTCACGCTTACTACCGTCCGGATACAATCGTAAACCCTCCGCAGTTTTGATTTCTGGGTAATTATCACACAAAAACGTCTGAATGTCTCGTATAAATCTAATAACCTGCTTTCGACCCGCCCTACATTGAAACTTCGGAAAGAACAATATGCCGTCCTCGCGAGTGAAAACCTCGTCCCCGTCCCATGTATCCGTGTCAATCTCCTCGCGGGTGAAGAACCCCCAAGTACAATAACCAACAACCTCACCATTTAACCAATGAACAAAACAACGATCATGGTCTAACGCTGATAGTATCGCGTTTCGAGCCCCACCAATCGTTCGATCCTCATAATAAGTGTCTTCTAAAACCAAAGTCATAACCCTACCAATAAGATCGTAACTCATTTCAAGCTCCCAATGCCGCCTGGTGTAGAATATTTCTGTATCATGTCTGCATTCGGTAACGCTGTAGGAATACCTTTACTCAAAGGACTCATCTTCCCGCCACGCCTAAACGTGCCCGGAGGTGTAAGGCCCTTGGGCCGAGGAGCGCGGCCCCCGCTTAAAAGTTTTCGAGCCGCTGCCATTAATCCAGAATCTTTCTCCGCAGCCTGTGGAGTCAAATTCATACTGTCTCGAGCCATGCGCTGTAAACTACCGTCTTTGTCTGCAGGAATCCTAGTCGCATAGTCCGATAACCGTGTGCCATTGGAATCAGACGGGTTATATTCCCCATCCGTCTCAATAAACTTCTTCATTCCAGACTTGCCACCTAAATGTGCCATCGCCAACATAGACTCCGGAGACATAACAACCCCGCCAACCTGTTGACCAATGAACTTATCCAACCCCTGATCAGCAACAAACGTTAAAATATCGTCCTCATGCCAAGCTTGAACTTCCTCTTGTAGCGCAGGATTGTTCTGAAACTGGGACATCGAGAACTTCTTGCCTGTTGAAGACATGAAATCTGATAAACGATCCGGTCCAAACTGGTATTTACCAGAAAATCCTTCAGAATTACGAGCACCATAATCGCCGCCACTCTCCGACTGACCTAAACGTTCCCTAAATGTAGACATGAATAAAGCTCCAAGGTTCAAGAACCTCTATACAACATTCTGGAATGAAATTACACCCATGATTTTTCTCGGCCCAAGGTGCTTGTGTGCTGGGTACAAGTGCTAATGAAAATATGCCCGAATAAATTTACCATACCAACTAAATAGCTGCCGTGGAGCGCGATGCCCCCCCAAAATATAGGGGGGCCCCCTTCGCCTGGAGCGCAATATTGAGGTCGATCCGGCCCAGTTACCCCCGCCCAGTGTCAGATATTGGTTAAATTAATTTAAATTAATTGCAATTAATTGTATTTTAGTTGTTGACTTATTAAATCATAGGGCCCATAAAGAATTTATGGAAGCAATCAAGCGTCCATTTCAACTAAGGAACTTTCAACATGGAATACCAAGACAAGATAGCAAAGATCGAAGCAAAGATTGCCAAGCTAACTAAACAGCGCAATGAGCTACGCATAGAAGCAATTGAGCAAGGTTATGCTCACTATGTCACTACATACCGAACACTGGCTCCTAATCTCACATGGTGGAAAGAAAACCGGCCTACAGTTTGGCAACAGTATGCCAAAGAGTCCAAGGTCAATAAGTTTACTTGGCTATAGAGTTTATCTGCATGGCCCCCCCAAACGGGGGCCATCGAGATGGACTTTCCCATCATTCAACTAAGGAGAATAGAATATGCAACACGAACCTCAAACAATCGAGCAAAAGCAGGAGGAAAAAACTCTGGGCAATCGCTTAAAGTTTAAGCTCGAGTTTATGATGATGATGCTGTTAGCAGGTCGTAAAGACGAAGCGTCAAAAATGTATGATCAGCTGATCGAAGAGTTTGACAAGCTTGCATAATTAAAAACTTGTGCACCGGTTACAATCTGATATAATCGGTGCACTATCAACGTTCAATTAAATAGGAGGCTATCATGCCAAGAACAACATTCGGAAAAGCAAGAACAAAAGAAACACCATACGCAGTTTACAAGAACTCCCAGGGCTGGGAGTGGCGGGTGCTCAAAACCTACAAACATTCTAGCGCAGAACAAAACGATCCATATGCTAGATGGTTTGTTGCGGCAACATCCCCGCATATGCATGGTGGCGGGTTCGAGCTTGGCGATACATATGCCAGAGAGATCACGCAATACGGTCAGCTTGTAGATGCTGATCCAGCATGGCGAGACGAATACCCAGGATAATAAGAACATCAGCAAAGGCCCCCGCGTGGGGCCTTTCGTGATGCGCTTGGCATCTTTTCAATTAGGAGGTCCAGATGGGACAATATCACAGACTAATAAATATAACGATGAAAGAGTACGTTGATCCATGGACGATTGGCGGCATGGGCAAACACTACGAACAACTATGGAACCATAAGAGTTTACAAGATGCGCTCTATTGTTTGGTTATTGCCCAGGGAAACGATAAGCGAGGGGGCGGCGATCTGCACGGCTCCGATATGTTAGGTCGTTGGGCAGGGCATCGATGCGCTATCGTGGGAGATTATTACACCGATCCGGAGGATGATAGAAGGTTTAAAAACTTGTTCTATGGGGTCGAGAGACGGATAGGATGGGTCGATATATCTAAGCAAGTGTTGCAAATGTTCGAGGATATCGACCTATGATCACGAAAGAAAGAGTACGCGATCAGCTCACAAACATCGAGATCACTGCCTGGGAACTAGCCAACGGGAACTATGAGAACCCCGATGAGTTAAAGAAAGACCTGGAAAGCATTGCACGTTGGGCCCAGGCACTGGCCCAACAAGTAATGGCAGAATAGAACTACGCCCATGCGCTCCGATATATCGGGTCTCCGCGCATGGGCTTGTGCAAACCCGCAGCGAAACAACAGGGCCGCAGGCCGCAGAGACAAGGCCGCAGGGATAGGTCCGCAGGGATAGGTCCGCAGGGATTAAATTGTTTATAACTTGTTGACCTGGTCCAAGTCTTTTGATATTCTAAACCTGCCAATAATGGCATTCAATTAGAGGAGGCGCACCATGCGTAAATCATACTGTAACGAAAACACCATGACCGTGAATATGGTAATCGAACTCAACGAGGTCCAAGGTATCATCGAGGTTCTGTCTAATATCGAGGACCCAGATCTCGATGTCACGGATCTGCTTAGATCCATGAAAAAGATTAAGCGCGAGGCCGCTGTCGAGGCCCTTCGAACTTTCCAAAGCATGGCGGATGCCGATTAATCACAGGGGCCCTTCGGGGCCCCTTCATTTCAACTAGGAGGATTTTAAATGTTTACTGCTATATGCTACGATGAGTGCGGAACCGAGGTTTCAATCGAGGTCGAGGATCTGTCCCAGATCCCAGAGGAGTGGAAGTACCGATATTCCCAGAAACATACTGAACGAGAGCTTGCCGAGTGGCGGCTCTCGATGGAAGACGACAGATTTAACTAGGATCTGGGGCCCTGCGGGGCCCCTTTTCATTGGCAGCGCAAAGACAGACAATGAAAGAGAGAGACGGGGCCGCAGAGCCGCAGAGCAATAAGGCCGCAGAGCCGCAGAGCAACAAAACCGCAGAGCAAATTTGAAAACTTTTAACTTGTGCTTAACTTGTATTCTGCTAACATATAAACTCAACTCAACAAAAGGACTTCAATTATGAAAAGTGCTATCATCTACAACGGGCCAAGCCTATTGGATGGTCAACCGATTGTAGTAATCGCGACATATTCAAACAGAAATAAAAAGACAGGGCATGTTGTGCAAACATACATTTTGTGCCGTGATATAAACCCACTCGAGGCAAGCAAAACAGGCGCAGACTCTACTATATGCGGCGATTGCGTTATGCGAGGGACACCAACAACAGATCCCGTCCGCAAAATTGCCAAGAATCGCAAGTGTTACGTTAACCTTGGGCAAGGTGTTTTGATTGTCTGGAAAGCTTTCCAACGTGGCGTGTACAAAACCGGCAGCGCTCGCGACATGGGACGCGGACGTTTTGTTCGCGTTGGGACCTACGGGGATCCGGCAGCGTGTCCGGCGTCAGTTTGGGAGGATCTACTCGCAGAGGCGGACACATTCACAGCATACTCACATCAAAGCGGATGGCGTCCAGATATCGCGATGCAAAGCGCGGACACCTACGAACAAGCGGCAGCGCATTGGTCCGAGGGACGGCGCACATTCCGAGTTATTACAGGTTTAGAGGATCTCGACAAAACAAAAGAGACACTTTGTCCGGCATCAAAAGAGGCAGGTCGTCGCGTCCAATGCACAGCGTGCAAATTATGCAAGGGATCTAGCCTAGCAAAATCAATCGCGATAGTAGAACACTAGGGAAAGGGGCTTCGGCCCCTTTTTTATTGCGCTGCATAATAGATGCAAATAACATGGGGCCGCAGACCCGCAGGGCAGCGGAGCCGCAGACCAAAAAACTAGGGCGCAGGGCGCAGAGCCGCAGAGTATCGGTCCAGAAGTCGGGGCCGCAGACCTTCGAATAAAGGCGCAGGGCCCTCGAACCTCGAACCAACGGTTCCAGACAGCCCTTTTTCCACAAGTTGGGCGCTTTGACCCCCCTCAAATAAAAGTAGATCACGCTCAGAGGACCTCTTTACTAAGATGAAATTTGCACCACCTCGAGCCCAATACACTGTATTCCATGCGACTTGATGAGCCGAGAGTTTGACAGCATTTCCTTTAGATACCTTTAGTTCGATCCAACAAGGCAAGCCATCCCAGATTAAATGTACATCAGGAACACCGCCCCCATGTTTGTTTTCAATCCTTGTCGCTTGGCATTTCGGAGGCAGATTCGACCTCAATGTATTCCAAAAGTTCGCCTCTGGTCCCTTGCTCATGTGGTGTAATATCCTTTGCTGTCCCCTCGATTACAAAAGCTTGGGGATATTTCTTTTGGAGGTCAGCTAAACGTCCAACAATTTCGTCTCGAGATAGCTGATCAATGGTGTTCACTTGTTCTCTTCGATCAACAGTTAAACCACCCAATGCGGCCCGAATTTTTTCAGCATTAATAGCCGCAGAAAATTGACCATTCTCTTCAGCACCAACCGATAATTTGTACAGCCTCTCGAGTTGACCGAGAGTAGTAACGCCATACCTACGCTCCCGTTCCTCTCTCATTTCTTGGATATACTCGAGCACATGCGGATAATCCCTGCCATTTAACAAAAGGGATGCATGTTTACTGGCTGTTGATTCCGCGAATCCGGCTTTCCTCGCGGCCTCGGCATTCGAATAAATGCCTTCAACAATAAACCGAGCGAAGGTTTTTTGCCTGTTTGTGAGGACACGTTCTTCCCCGTCTTCTATTTTTTCCTGCATCGACATGATGTTCCTCGTTGTGTATTACCAACAAGATAAACCATAGACCGGATGATGTCCATCTTTCCTATATAGGAGTTTTCTCCAGAGAAACGTACTAACGTACTGCCAAACGTACTACCCCATGGGCTACTTAGAATGTTGTAAACATTACTGTTTATTTTTAATAGTACGTTTAGTACGTTTATTACGTCATATTTGAATGGATAAAAACTTTTTTACTTTTTTTCTGGAGAATGTGCCTATAGTGTAACTCGACGTACTACCTCCCTAAAAATAAAACTTGACTGCATGTGTCCTCTTGATTAACTTGTGTAATATCAACAATTCAATTATGAGGTTCAACTATGGCAAACTTTTATGGAGTAAATGTTCCAAAAAACTTTTACTGGCACGACGATGTAAAAAAAACTTACAAGGTTGGAAGCAACCGTGGACACAAGCGCGTGTGGATCGAGGGTCCAATGCTTTTGAATATTGGTTTCAAGAAAGGAATCGTATTCTCACGGGTTATGCACCAAGAATCAAAACATGCAATTATGGAATTAACCGCTGATCCTTTCGGCAAACACAAAATTGCAGGGACCGAGGCGCGTCCTATCATCGACTTAAATGGCAAGTATCTTGATGAGTTATTCTATGGGTACACTCACTACGAGGCTACATTCAATGTGCTTTCTGGAACTTTCAAGCCTTACATTAAGATCGAGGGAGTAAACTTATGAGCATGATTCACAGATTACATGACAAGTATGCTCGGTGGTGCAAGGCACAGGGTTTTGAATGCGTAGATGCTATGGAGTTAATTTGTGAGCACAAGCTTACTCCGGAGCAAAGCAAGTGGATCACAGATTTCATGGCGCGTTGGGAAGTAGCAGAAGAGGCACACTTGAAAGAGTGTTGGCATAGGGAGGGGAGAGACTAATGGGTATTCAATTAACTTTACCTTTAGATCATGAGCCGAGCCTACATCATTGGGCAAAGTGTATAGCTAATGATGATATACATACAGGCTATGAAAAATACTGGGATTATGCATACGAACAGGCATGGGTTTACATAGATAATGAACTTGGAAGGGAGGTGAACTAATGGGTATTGTATTAAGTTTATATGATTACACAGGCGAGGCATTGAAGCCTTGGGCTGATGCCGGACACAAATGTTATGCCTTTGATATTCAGCATGATCCACATGAGATCACAAAAGAATATTATGGAAATGGGTCGATTGAGTATCACCATGCAGATTTGCATAATCCGCAGAGCTTCGTTGATATAAAAAGAAACCTACCTTTCATGATGCAACCTGTTATCTTTGGTATGGCCTTCCCTGTTTGTACAGACCTCGCGGTTTCGGGCGCGGCATGGTTCAAGAAAAAAGCAGAGGCCAACCCATGGTTTCAAGACGAGGCTGTTAATCATGCCATGACTTGTGCCAGATTTTATGATACAATTGGCGTCCCATATTTTATAGAAAATCCTGTCAGTGTTTTGGCTACCAAGTGGCGTAAACCTGACTATTCATTCCACCCGTATGAGTACGGGGGATACATCGAGGACGATGCCGCAGAGCATCCTCGATGGCCTGAGTACATTGCGCCTCGGGATGCATACAAAAAGAAAACTTGTTTATGGACTGGTAATAACTTTCGTATGCCCACCAAGGTATCTGTTGACCCAGAGCGTTATCATGGTAATGGTTATAGCACCGCCATGATGAAGCTTGGGGGCAAGTCCAAAAGGACAAAAGATATACGCAGTGCAACGCCGCGAGGATTCGCCAAAGCGGTTCAACTATTTAATCAACAAGGAGGCTCACATGCCTAATCACACAGCACAACAGGTTCATCTTACTGGACCACAATATCTCATGGCTCATATATATGAAGCTGTGAAAAACGGTACTTTATGCCAGACTATTTGCCCAATGCCTTTCGAGGTTTGGTCACAGGACGGTGAAGGTCATACTCCGGCATGGTATCAATGGCGTCTCGATAATTGGGACACCAAGTGGGACATCTACGGTGTAGAAATAAGCCAAGAAATTTCTAGCCCTGATGTTTTAGAACGTGACGCGGAGGTTAGTTTTCAATTTAACTGCGATACTGCGTGGAGCCCACCGATCAAAGTTTGGGAGAAGCTTCATGACATGGGCATCATTGTAGATGCATCATACCAAGACGAAGGCATGATGTATGAAGGAACGTTCATCGATGGGGTGGACACAACTTGGACACCAGAAGAGGAGGCCGTATAATGGCACATCAATTACTATTAAAAGCGATTAAGTATTCAGAATGGGCAAGCCAAGAGACTGCCTGTTATCAAGCCAAGCTTTATGTGGACGGTAAGTCGTTTGCATATGTCAGCAACGAAGGACACGGTGGCCCAGATCGAGTGGATCGAGACCCTAAGTACAAGGGCAACTGGTCCGAGGTCATGCGTGAAGTGACCGAGGCTTTCGATGATGAGAACTTATTTCCTCGAGAAGCACCATGCGAACTCTTTCCAGAGGGATGGGGTGAGAATCTGGAGACATGGTGCGGTAAACGTTTGGACGAACACCTTGCTCGTAAGGATATGAAACGCGCAATGAAGAAGAAATGTTTGTTCTTGTTTGAGAACGAGGAGGGCGTGTACCAATCTGATTGGCATCCACCTGTCACCAATGGTGATTGGACTAAGCTTCCGAATCAGAAGGTTCGCCGCAAGATCCTCAACGATCTGCCCGAAGATATCGCATTGATGTATTACATGGGCAAGATTCCCGTCCATGGATGAGGCGGAACTGCGTAGGCTCGGGGTTATTCCTCTTGAAGAAGAGAAGCCCCGACCAAAGCCGGAGCCCCGTGAGTATAAATTCAGAATGCCAGTGCTCGATGAGCACGGCGAACCAGATTTCTAGGAGATATTATGACAAAAAATGGAGCGATACGGGGGCATCAGGCTCCCTCTGAGGAAAGACTTTCCGAAAGCATAATCTACACAGTTCATCATTGGACTGTGGATAAATTGTCTGCTGCATCTAAGCAGACGGGGACCTACAACCAAAGATACACCAATCAATTCGAAATAGAGTTGGACAGAATCAAAGAAGCCATCGATAATGAGGGACATAATTGGTTGGAGTTTAACAGAGAAGGATAAATCAATGAGCAGTATTAAAGAACGAAGGATGCCATGCCCAGAATGTGACGGGCATGGGCAAGTCGAGGTAGAGTACGCTGTACCTCACAACATAAACCGTGATGTTGGATATCTGGACACGCGCCTCGAGGACTGCGAGTATTGCAACGGGTATGGAGATATCGAGGACGAAGGGTTTGAGGATCTAGATGTCTGATAAAAAACTCGCAGCCATTCATTCCAAGATGGCAAAGCAAACCAACGAAATAGCAAGACTGCTGAAGGCGTTGGAGAAAGTAACTGCTGAAAAGCTAGAATTACTCGAGGAAATTAATTGGATAAGGAAAGGAAAATAACGTGTATCAAGTAACAACGAAGACAGCCCACTCGGGTTTCGAGGCAGCGTTCATGGACACATGGATCGAGGTTCAAGATTGGATCGACCACATACTTCCAGAACTAAACTTAGATCCAAAGAAGTTTGAATATTGGACAGTGGCATTAGTGTTCGACGGTATGATGGAAACTCACACTGAGTTTTTCCCAGAAAGCATGATGGAAAAAGGACATCTTATTCACAATCTCATGCGAGTATTGCCCGAGGATATGGAACCAGACGATGTGGTTGCTACCCTAATGACTATGGCATCTCAGTTCTGGAGTCCTCAAGACATGGAGTTCGGATTCAAAATGCTGTCACAAATTTCATCTAAATCAGCAAAGGATCAACATGTCCCTAAAGAGAGAATGCACTAAAACACTAACACCCGCAGAGCAACATGAGCTTAAATATTTAAGGCAGAAAGTTGATAATCTACAGGAAGAAAGGTTTCGCAAAGACGCGAGACCTTCAATCAACAATGAAGTATCTAATGCGGTGCACGCACTACGTTCATTTACCAGTAACCTCAGACAGAAAGGGAGGAACATATGACACCGGAACAAGAGGAACGGTTTCGAAGGGCATGGATCAACCAGAATAGACTAGACGTTATTAAGAAGCCTAGAATTGCTCACATGCATAACCAGGAATTACTAAAAAAGGGGATTAAGAAACGTTCTCCTGCTAGTAAGAAGCAAAAGATTGGCGAAAGATCTCGCCGGATAAATATTCTTTTGCACAAGAGACTAGATGTAACCACTATTGCAGACCTGTTGGGTGTATCAGAGACACTGGTCTGCAACATCATTAAACGAGATCAACTTCCGACAGAGGAAAATTTAAATGCATAAACTACCAGAAAACTTCACTCACACTTCAGAGCATAACTTCAACACAGAATCTATGTATGTGATGATTGAAAATTTAACTGAATCTAAGAGCGCGTTTGGTGTGACCGATGAAGGCGAAGCAGTTTTCTTCAATGCTCGTATCGCAAAACTTTTAAACTTTGACCAAGGGGATTTGGTTGATGCAAGCTGCGTACCAAACTACGCAGATAAAAGGGATCATATACCTTGGCGTTGTGTTCGAGCGACCATGGTTGAGCAAGCCGATACATTTAATCACCACTCAGTAGACCCAAAGGTTGGAGACTTTGCAGTGATCAGAGCGACCATGGTTGAAAGCCCTGAGTGGTGGACTGCCGACGAATTAGCAGAGCACTTAGAACAGGAAAAAATTTCTGCAGCTCGAATAGACGAGTTTCTTTCCGACAAAAACCAACCGTTGGAGAGCACAGAGTCTTACCGCATAGTCTTACCGGACTAAATCTAACTACTTGCGTTCAGCCCCCAACTTGTGTATGTACAATCAACATTTACTAAACAACTGGGGGCTGACATGGCTAGAAAAAAGATGAAAGAGTCTGAAAAACAAAAGTTTCAGAACGTTGGATTAATAAAAGAGGATCATGACTTGCTGCGTTTGATTGCAGAGAAGGAACAGAGGTCCATGGCTCGACAACTATCAGTGTTGATACGTCAGGCACATGACTTTTATTCTCGACAGCATGACACTTAGCGTGTATTGTTAAGGTATTCCATGCACTGCGGCAGCATCCTGCCTCTAACTAACAGGCTCCTTTTTTAAGGAGTCTTTTTTTATTCTTGCCTTCGATCTGATAGGGTTTTTCTTTTGAATAGCCTCTGATCTGCGTGACTGTTGAGTATGATTTGTTCATGCCTCTGAGTAATGCACGGGCAACATCATCCTCGAGCCCTGTCTGTTCGGCAAGGACCTTGGTCCCTGTATCGAGAGTCCGAAGTCCTTTCTTAAAGTCCACCATGGTTTCTATTATTTCTTCGTGGGCTTCAAACTTAGCCATTCTCTTGCCTCTTCTCCGAGCACTTTGGCTCCGATGTTTATCTTTCCTCTCAAAGACTCCACAATTTTCTCATCGATTGTGCCTTCTGTGATCAGGTCAACGTATGTAACGTTATGCTTTTGCCCGATCCGATGGGCCCGATCCTCAGATTGGATGCGTGTCTCCAAGTTGTAGTCATTGGCATAGTACACCACAAGGTTAGCTTCGGTCAACGTTAGACCATAACCCGCTGTTGATGGATTCCCGACAAAGAATCTTAGCGGGTGGTTCGGATTCTGAAAGTTCTTTACTATCTGATTGCGTTCATCATCCTTTGTGTCTCCAAAGTATGCTGCTGCAGACCCAGGGCCAAACTTTTTATTGAGCATGTCGGTGATTTGTTTGATGTCATACCGGAATCTAGACCAGATAATAGCTTTGCCCTGGTGTTCTTCCATGATTTCATCGAGGGCATCCATGCGGCGTGATGGAAAGTACTTCATTTCTCCATCATCAGTCTTGAGATGTCCGGACATTACCTGTTGCAGCCGAAGCATCTGCGTAATAATTGCAGGGGCCGACACCATCTCTCCATCCTCGAACATGACGAGTGCCTGTTGCTGCAGGTTTTCGTACATCTTTAGCTGCTCACTTGTCAGCGTGACATATCTAGCGGTGTAGATTTTATCAGGAAGATCGAGACAGTCTTTCTTGAGAACTCGATAGGCGAACATGTCAATCTTATTTGTAAGTTCATCGATGTTCTTGTACCCTACGATCTGTTGGAAGGCTTGAGCACCCATGCTTCGACGCTGCGTGACAGCATATCTACCTTGAAAAGAGTAGTAGGATTCATGACCAAGCAAACCTTTACGCATAAACTCGAACTGCGAATAGATATCCATAGGACTTTTTGTAACTGGAGACCCTGTCAAGAGTCTTCTGTACTTGAAACCTTCTGCAATTTTCATTAGTTGTTTCGAGCGTTTGGCTTTATGGTTCTTGATGGTTGTACTCTCATCGATAGCTATGAGACCATAAGGACCAAGCGCACGACTCAACCATTTACCTGCCGTACTTCCTTTAAGACTAGAGAATGCTTCGACGTTCATGACAAATATTGTCAGGCCAGAGAACGGTTCTTTAACAGACTGCACTTCCGCCTGTTGTTTCTTGTTGCCACCTGACACCCAACGAATCACTCGATGTGGAACCTCGTTAGACATATGCTCTGGGATTTCTTTCGCCACCCAGTTCCGGTAAACTCCCTTCGGCGCGATCACCAATGCAAAATTTATCTGACCTGCGAGGAACAACATGCCTATGTTGTCGATCAAAACCTTTGACTTTCCGGTCCCCATCTCCATGAAGTATCCAAACTCCGGACGATCCCACCCTTGCTCGAGCGCCGTTACCTGGTGATCAAAAGGTTTAAGTTTAAATTTGTAGTTGACATCCATCACATACCTCCACTATTGTCTATATTGTGGATAGCATGAGGTTACCACACAAATCAACCCTGAAGAGGAAAAACTTATGAACGATATATTTGAAGACATATTCGATGAGGCTGACGCAGTCAGTCGAGTTGATACAGGGACAGGCAAACAGCTTAGTCATTTGGTACGCACGTTGCGAAACGTTGAGTCCCAGATCGAGGATGCCGAGTCCCACATTAAAGCACTCAAAGCAGAGAAGCACAAACTATCTGTTGAAGGCATCCCTGCCTTGATGGATGAGATGGGCGTCGAGCGTTTGGATGTAGACGGTATGACCGTAGAACGTAAAATGATTGTGGCAGCATCAATCCCTGTCGCGAACAAAGATCAAGCGTTCGATTGGCTCAGATCAAACGGGCTCGATGATATCATTAAGAACGATATCACTGTGTCTTTTGGTAAAGGCGAAGACAACTTGGCAGGAGATGCAGTCGGCGTCCTGCGTGAACGAGGCTTCGAACCTAAAACCAAGACACATGTCCACCCATCAACATTGAAAGCATTCGTCAAAGAACGAATCACTGATGGTAAACCAATCGATCTCGACTTGTTCGGGGCATTCATTTCTAACACCGCTGTAATCAAGAGGAAATCATAATGGCTAACGCAGTTGCAAAAAAGAAAGAGACCGCAGTCTCAACCGATATCATGGACGATATCTTAGAGTTTGCAGGTGAAGGTGCAACCTTTGCTGCAGACGAAATGCAGATCCCGTTTGTTCGTATACTTCAAGCTATGTCTCCCCAGTTAAAGAAACGGGAAGCAGAGTACATTGAAGGTGCAGAGCAAGGGGATATGTTTAACACTGTTACTGGAGATAAGTTCTCTGGTGAAGAGGGCATCACAGTATTGCCCTGCTATCAAAGCACAAAGTATCTTGAGTTTATCCCGCGTGACATGGGCGGCGGTTTCCAAGGTGAGATTGATGCAACCGATCCGGTTCTTCAACAGACTACTCGCTCCGGTTCAAAAGAAATATTGCCTAGCGGCAATGAACTGGTTAAGTCAGACCAACACTTTTGTTTGGTGATCGATGCCGATGGTATCTCTCAACCTGTTGTGATCGACATGAAGTCCACACAGTTGAAGGTCAGTCGTCGTTGGAAGACACAGATCGCAATGCAAAAGGTTAAGCATCCGAAGACAGGGGCCATGGTTCTACCACCGTTGTTCGCAACCCAGTGGAAGTTCAGCACTGTCGAGGAAAGCAATGACCAAGGTACTTGGTTTAACTATTCAATCGAGAAGATTGGTTTGGTCAATGACCGTGACCTTCTTCAAGAGGCTCTCACCTTCCGCAGCAGTGTTGCTGCCGGAGAACTAAAAGCTGCTAAAGACCCAGAACATCAGGCAACTGTGCGTTCTGTACCGGATGATGATTCCATCCCGTTTTAAGTAGTTCGGCTCACGCTGACACGGGCCGTTAGCGTGAGCCTTTTTTAGGAGACACCCATGACACAAGCAGGAAGATTGCTTGCCTCTTTTCTTGGGGCCAAATCTGCACACGGTACTACAACCGTAGGACGGGTGGGCCGCAATGGAAAAGCAGATTCAAAAAGCATGATTGTCCGAGAGCCATTGACCGAGGCGTTAGTGCAATTGCACATCGACGGGAAGAGCGGTGTAGGAGCAATCCCTATAAACGAAGAGAACAAGTGCCAGTTCGGTGCACTTGATATAGATGTATACGATCTAAACCATAACGAAATGCAGGACAAAATCCAGAAGCTAAAGCTTCCTTTGGTTCATTGTCGATCCAAGTCGGGCGGTGCTCACTTGTATCTGTTCTTAAAAGATTGGGAACAAGCTGCAGACATACGAGATTATTTGACTGAGATGTCCATTGCATTAGGACACAGCGGTTGCGAGGTGTTTCCCAAACAGGACACCATCATCGCGGAGCGTGGTGACGTTGGTAACTTTATCAACATGCCATACTTCAACGCGGATTTACCACAACGATACGCCTTTAATTCTAAGACAGAAGCTCTGGAGTTAGACGAGTTCCTAGACACAGTGGACAAATCCAGGGTATCTTTAAGCGACCTCGAGGGGATGCGCTTATCTAAGCCCCGTCAACACTTTACTGACGGGCCTCCTTGCCTCGAGCATTTGTTTTCAGATGGACCTGTAACAGAGTTCAGAAACAACACGCTGTTTAACGTGGCTCGGTATTGTAAGATGAAGAGCCCAGACCAGTGGCAACAAGAGTTTGAAGGGTACAACCGGACACTAGCTAGTCCGCCTCTGCCCTCGAGTGAGATCGTGAATCTCACAAAGCAGCATGAGAAAAAAGAATATCTCTACACCTGTAAAGATGAACCGATGCGGAGTTACTGTGATCCTGCAGTATGCGCTACGAGAAAGTTTGGGATAGGCAATGATGCACCAGACGCTGTTACTGTTGGTGGTCTTACGATCATGCTGTCTGAGCCCCGCCTGTTTTTTATGGACGTGGATGGAGACAGAATACAGTTGAGCACTGAGCAACTACAGAATCAGACGTTGTTTCAACGTGCTTGCATGGATCAAAAGAACATGATGCCTCCGACTATGAAACCTCAAAAGTGGCAGCAACTGGTCAATAGTTTGATGCAGGGTGCAACCTTCTTAGAAGTGCCACCGGAACTGACAATAGCAGGACAGTTTAAAGATCACTTGCGTAACTACTGCACAAGCCATGTACGAGCCATGTCCCCAGAGGAAATGGATATGGGCAAGCCATGGACGGATGGAGGTACAACGAAGTTTAAACTAGATGGTTTGTTGGAGTACCTGCACCATCGTAGATTCTCTGGCCCTACCAGAGGTCAGCTTATGCAGATGATTCGAGACATGGGTGGAGACACTGGCAAGCAGAACATTATTAAGCGCAGCCCGAAAGGCGAAATAAAATCTACTCTTAGGTGTTGGGTAATTCCTGCCTTTGACGAAGGCGAAGTTGAACTACCAATTAAGGAGATATCAAATGACATCCCGTTCTAATAAGCTGATGAGGGTATCCGAAGTAGCCGATCTGCTTGGGGTATCTAAGTCATACGTTTACAAACTGGCACAAACAGACTCAAGTTTTCCCCAACCTATAGTGCTTGGCAGTGAGCACAATAGAAGATCCGCCAGCCGTTGGGTTCTCGAAGAGATAGAGGATTGGGTTAACCAACGACCAAGAGGAAAAGACTATGATACAGAACAGTAAGCTTCTGCTAGGTCCACCTGGGTGTGGTAAAACTTATCGCTTGATACAAGAGATAGAGGCGGCACTAGACTCCGGCGCTCATCCCTCTCGTATTGGAGTTATTTCTTTTACAAGAAAGGCCATCGAGGAAATGATTGCTCGAGCCTGTGGTAAGTTTAAGCTAGAGCCCAAAGACTTTCCTTACATGAAGACTACACATGCCTTTGGATTCCATGGTCTGGGTCTCAAGACTACTGATATTATGGGCCCAGAGGACTATGCCAACATAGGAAGAGAGATTGGCCTGACGTTTGAAGGCAAAGACTACACGTCTTTAGATGGCGGTGTTACATTGCCCACGGTTGGAGGATCAGGTGCTCGGTATCTTCAGCTAGATAATCGTGCACGTTTGAGAAAGATCAGCATCGATCAGGAGTACAATGAGGAAGCCGATTGGAATTTGTTTCATGCCAAGTTGGATCAGCTATCTAAACAGTTAGTTGAGTATAAAATGTCTACAGACAAATACGATTTTGTGGACATGATCGAGAAGTTTATTGAGCACGGCGAGACTCCGAATCTGGACTACTTGTTTATTGATGAGGCTCAAGACTTCACCCCTTTGCAGTGGGACATGGCAAGAAAGATAGCGGAAAAGTCTGAGTTTGTTTGGATTGCAGGGGATGATGATCAGGCTATCCACCGATGGACAGGGGTCGAGGTATCAGAGTTCAACAAAAGTTCTGACAACATCGAAGTTCTTAGTCAGTCGTACCGCATTCCCAAGTCGGTCCACCGACTCGCGCAATCAATATCAAAGAGAATTACTGGTCGGCATGAGAAGGTGTTCACTGCCCGTGAGGAAGAGGGCAAGGTAGAGTACGTTAACTACCTGTCTGAAGCTCCAATACATGATGGGTCTTGGACGTTGATGGCAAGGACCAATGGGTATGTGTCAGAGATGGCGAACTGGTTACGAGGGCAGGGGTATAAATACTCACGCAACGGTAAGTCTAGTCTTTCAGAAACGTTAGTGCACAACCTATTGGCTTGGGAAAGCCTGTGTAAGGACGAGTCTATAACTTTGCCAGAGGTCAAAAGGATTTACGAGTCTGTAAAGAAACAAGGTGTAGATGCAGTTGTACGCCGAGGTTCTACGCAGTTGCTCGATGCCTTACCTGCAGAGACCATGTTGTCTATGAACGATCTGATAAAAGATTACGGTCTGCTAAAGGATGCAGCTTACGGGGCCTATGATATTTTCAACGTATCTGGTGCGGAGCAAGAGTACATCGACGCTATCTTTCGCAGAGGAGAGAATCTGCTATCTGAACCTCGTATTAAGGTATCGACTTTCCACGCCATGAAGGGTGGTGAAGATGACAACTGTATGGTTTGGACTGCTTCTACCAAGGCTTGCTATGACACTAGGTTTCCTGACGATGAACACCGAGCATTTTATGTTGCCATCACAAGAGCGCGACACAATCTGTATATCCTACAATCCAGTAACAAGTATAGGTACACGCTATGAAAAGAGATAAAGTATTGGATCAGGCGAAAGAACTGATCAATGGGCAGAGAGCCAAGGACTATGGGGAGGCCCACGATAACTTCTCGCGTATTGCTGACGGATGGAATATAATAGTACGAGAGGCACTACGCACTCATGGATACATTACAGCGCAACATGTTGCGCTCATGATGGATTGGGTTAAGTCCGCCCGTCTTTTGAACGGTCTAGATCATGAGGATTCTTGGATTGATAAGTGCGGCTATAGCGCCTTGGGGTCAGATTTCTCTGATACAGAGAAAGAGATCTCTAACAGATTAGACAAGGTGCTAAATAAATGAGTCAGAAGTTTTTGTTTACAGAAGATAGCGGTGATTCCAGTGATCTCAATTACCAACTCAAAGGTGAGTTGAACGTGATTGAAACTGATTGGAACATCCCAACTGAGTTCCCTGATCTTACAGGGTACAAGGAGGTGGCTGTTGATCTGGAAACAAAAGACCCTAACCTCACTACGCTCGGCCCTGGATGGGCCACGAACAACGGTCATATCATTGGGATTGCTGTCGCTGCCGGAGAATACAAAGGGTACTTTCCTATGCGGCATGAGAACGGGCACAACATGGACCCGAGGATTACGCTCAAATGGATCAAGAAACAGCTATCAGTTCCTGAGATGGATGTGATTATGCACAATGCAACCTATGACGCAGGTTGGTTAAGGGCAGAAGGTGTGGAGATCAAGGGCAGGATCATCGATACTATGGTGACCGGAGCCTTGGTAGATGAGAACCGTTGGTCGTTTGGCCTCGATGCTATGGCCCGTGATTATGCAGGGGTTCGAAAGAATGAACAGTTACTCAAGGCGGCGGCTGCAGATTTCGGAGTCAACCCTAAGTCTGAAATGTACAAGCTTCCTCCTAAGTTTGTGGGGGGTTATGCGGAACAGGATGCGGTAGCCACACTCAAACTATGGACTGCGTTGAAAGTTCATCTGGACAAAGAAGAGTTGTGGGATGTCTGGAACATGGAGACAGGATTGATTCGGTGTATCTTGGACATGAGAACCAAGGGTGTGCGTGTTGATCTTGATCGAGCCGACCAAAACAAAAAGGCTCTGCAAAAGCAAAGCAAACTTCTTAGAGGGATGTTGGAGAAAGAAGCAGGGATGGAAGTAGACATCTGGGCATCTGCGTCTATTCAAAAGATGTTTGATAAGTTGAAGATGGAATATCCTCGCACAGAGAAAGGGGCTCCATCATTTACAAAAAGTTTTCTTAACGAGCATCCGGAGAAAGTTGCACAGATCTTAGTTAAACTAAGAGAGTTTGACAAAGCCGACAGTACTTTCATTGATAGTATCTTGCGTCATGAGCACAACGGAAGAATCCACACTGAGTTACATTCGACCCGCAGGGATTCTGGGGGAACGGTTACCGGAAGATTTTCTTCCTCAAACCCAAACCTACAGCAGCTTCCTGCTCGGGACCCAGATATCAAACGTTATATACGGGGGATATTCATACCAGAAGAGGGCCAGAAGTGGGGATCGTTTGACTACTCAAGCCAAGAGCCAAGGTTACTGGTTCACTTTGCTTCGTTAGTTCCGTCTGCGATTCGCAATCCTATTGTTGACCAGATCGTTTCAGAGTTTAACACAGGGGATGTTGACCTGCACCAGATGGTAGCGGACCTTGCAAACATTACTCGTAAGCAAGCGAAGACTGTGAACCTTGGAATCATGTACGGCATGGGCGTGGCAAAACTAGCCGATCAGCTTGGCATTTCCAAGGAAGCTGCCAAGGATTTGATTGGTAGACACCACACGAAGGTTCCTTTCGTAAAAGGTTTGGCAGACCTTGCTACTAAGCAGGGAGATAAGAACGGTCAGATACGCACTCTAATGGGCCGTAGATGCCGCTTCCACCTTTGGGAGCCTGTGACATTCGGAATAGGCAAACCACTGCCTTACGACGAAGCTGTGAAGGAGTACGGGGGTCCTGGGGGCAGAGGCATACGGAGAGCGTTCACATACAAGGCACTGAACAAGCTGATCCAAGGATCAGCAGCCGATCAAACTAAGAAGGCGATGCTTGATTGCTACAACGAAGGACTTACTCCAATGCTTACTGTGCACGACGAGTTATGTTTTAGTATTGAGAGTGACGAACAGGCATCTAAAATAAAAGAAATCATGGAGACCGGAATGCCTTTAGCAATCCCATCCAAGATCGACGTTGATATCAAAGACCATTGGGGAGAAATAGAATGATGGAACTAGAGGACATTAAGACTGTAGGATTTAAACAGATGCATCAATTACAAATCGATGCCATCATAGACTACATAGCAATCGCTATAAACTGTGCTGCAGCCCTTAAAGATAAAGAGGTACTAGCAGAAGTCGAAGCGGACTCAGACGAGCTTATCAAACTCTTCGGGGGCAAAGGACTACATGTAGTAGTTACAGGAGAAGGCTTTACCTATAAAGAAATAGACGAGTAAACCTAGCCGCGATTATTTAAGAAAGCGTTAGCCGCACGTTCCTCTGGATTACCGCCTAACAACTCAGGGCTTACGGGCCCTCTGTTACTGGCTTGCCGTATTGGAGCTTGTGGCAAACTGCTTTGATCCAGATTTAAGTACGGATTCGCAGGAGCAGGATTGCTTGGAGCCTGCAAGTATGGGTTTGATTGTGGAGCCGAAGGAGTAATCTCAACAGGTTTTATCTCACGTCTGTCTTTAACTTGCGGATCAAGCGGAAGATTTCGCATGTTGTCCTGCACATTCTGGATTGCGTCTCGAGGCAAACTATCCAGGGCATCTACTCTTAGAAGCTTCTTATATGTGTCTGGCGTAATTTTAAATGGCTCGAACTCACCTCGCATAATCCCCTTGATACCACCGATGTTGTTCTCTTTAAGAGTCCTGCGGATTTCAGAATCCGAGATACCCATGGTCCGAAGGTCTTGAATCATACGGTAGTAGCCACGGTCATTGCGATACTTCGCCTCGTTAGCGTCTTGATAACCCTTCAACAGTTGTGCCGGAGTCACTCCAAAGTCATCTGTAAGGCTGTTGAACATCCGCTTCGCATCAGTCTGTCCCCGTTGGAATCCGTAGGCTGCAAACCTAAGACCTTGCTTTGGATCAAACTCTTGCTCGGACACACCAGTAGACAACCTCGCAAGCTCCTGCTTCCAAGTTCTTTGACGCCCCATTTTATCCTGAGAAGATATGGCATCGATGCCAAGTCCATCTCCGACAAGACCGCGAACTGCGCGGCTGGCCTCAATCTTACCACCAGATATATCCGCGACAGCCAAAACGTTTGGAATCATTGTGTTTGCCACATGACCTGACATCTTAAATAGTTTGGTGGCCCCATCGTCCTCGGGGTTGTACACTTGCGCCCCTGTAGATGTGCGCCCACCACGGTACGAGATATCTAAAAGAGCATCTGTCAGCATGGCTTCGTCTAAGAACGGAGCAAACGCCTCGCCCAACGTTCCAATACCTACATCCACGATCCACTGGTCAAGGTCTTTTCCTTCTGCCATCGCAGCGTCCGCTTCAGTAAGAGCGCGGTTGGCAAACCTAGACAGCACGTCATACGGATTCGAGGTACTGTAATTGATGTACTTGATCTTCCCGTCTTCTGTTCGACCTGTCGGAATCAAGGTCGCACCTTTCATCCAAGGTGCACCAAAGGATCTCTTGAACGCCTCCATCTCTTCTCGAGTCACGTCTGTCACGGCGTATGCCATTTCTAACGCAGCAGCAGGAACAACTGCAGTAGTAGTTGCAAACCCGATCATCCGTTGCCGACCTCTAGCCTGTATAGCAGGGATGTCTGAAGCCATATCATCCAAACTTTGGCGAACAATATTAAAACTTGTACGATACATTTCAGCAGGGAACGTGATGAAGTTTCCAAACGGCAGCTTTCGTCCAAGCTTGATAAACTCAGATGCACCTTTGTTATAGTTTGGTACAGTGTCCCGCACGATCTGTGCAGCGCGAGTCTTGATTAACTCATCCATATTAGCAGTTCCGTTTCGAATTGCTTGCTGCGATTCGATAGTAACATCATCCATGTTCTTAGTCAGATACTTAATCTTGTCTGCTTCGGACGCTCCGTCCAAGGCGTGTCGTAACTTAGCCTGCTCAGAATGATACGAGAAGTATTTCCAAAGATCGTCTGATCCCTGATATGCTTTTTCAAAACCAGCAGCTACTTTACCCACACCTTGTGCGTATTTGTTGTCAGTTGTCTTACCTCTGACAGCCTCAATAAAGTTTCTAGGACGAACTTCTGCAGAGTTTGAGTACCCAATACCTTTACTTAACTGGTCTTGGATCTCCCTTAACTCTGCATTTGTTCCTAAGATTCCTCTGCGTTGAGCGTCAGCTAGGTCATCGAATACAGCCTCGCTGCCCTTGTTAAAGATGTCCGAGAACACTGCCGTTGCAGAATCCTTGAAGTTACTTCCTCGACCAAGCACAGGCATGTTCCCGTTTGCCGTTGCAAACATCACAGCGGTTGTAAAGTTTCGAACTTGAGTAACTGGAGACAGAACTGTTTTAGAATACTGAGATAAACCCTTGGCTTTAAGGGCAACTCCTAAACCACCCTTCAGCATTTCCACGCCCCAGTTAGATTCGCCAGCCACTTGATTAGTAAGATCTTTGTAGATTTGCTTGGGAACGTAGTGTCCGTCCAAACTACCCCAACCTGTTCGACCAATTAGTTTTTCTGCGTCAGCGTTCTTACCTGCAGATCCAAGGACACTTGCTGCGCCATCGTCACCACCTAGCTTGACATATCCACGGCGAGTTAACTCTTTCTTTTGAGCCTCACTTAAATCTTTCCCGTTGCGAAAGAACTTACCTATGCCTGTGTTTGTCTCTGCCATCTTAGCAATAGAGCCAAAGTAATCGTCGATAGCATTGAACTGAGCTAAGTCTGCCACAGTACCAAGGACAGCGGCTCGAGGATCATCGACCTCTCCTAATAGAGAACGTAAAGCCGGAGCAATCTTCTCCCTGGAGATAAACATTCCTGTATCCAAACGGTCTTTTGCAACAAAACCACCCTTCAACTTCTCGTTCTTCTTCAACGAATACCTGTTCAAGTATCCTTCACGGGCTTTCTTTACAACTGTGTCGGTAGGCTGACCCAGAACAGTAATGATCTGTTTATCCCCCGTGCCTGTACGATCAAGCCCGTTAGATCTTAAAAACTGGTCATTGAATACATCGTCAACGTCTGCTCTTGCCAACCTAGTTAGCTCTTTACCAATTAACCTCTTGTTTTTACGGAAGTAATTGTCCGCTACCTTTATTGTTTTTTCATCCGGAGTGTAGTTCGCATCCTCAAATATTTTGTATCTGCGTCGAACATAACTGCCAAGTCCATCTTGGATAACGTCCTTAATCATACGACCATCTTTAGTCATAAAGTTGTTATCGTTCAGAAACTTACTGTCTAATACGCCTTGGCTCAGTGTGTCCACATGATCACGCATCTTAGCTGCGTCTTGACGTATCTCTTTAGGCAAAGAGTTAAACGCAGTTTTCTTTGCAGCAGGATCTGAGATCCGCATATAATCTAGGACTTTGTTTAGCGTGTCGGTCTTATCCAACGTAGAACCGCTCGGCGTAGCCTTTATAATTTTATCTAAGTCAGCCTCAATATTGTTAAAGATACGTCCGGCTTTGTCTAACTCAGGTTTAATCTGACCATCTAACAACAAACGTTTCTCTGCGATCTGTGCAGGAGTTGCCCCACGATATCGAGTAAAGATAACTGCTTCAGCAATACCTTTTTCTAAACCAGACAAATCATCGCCCGGCGCGTTCAAGGTTCGTTTGTCCACCAGTTCGTCAAGATAAGTACCTGCGGCATCGATCTTACGTTTTGTTGCACCCGCCACATCTTTTGTGACCTTTGCATCCCCAATAGTTTTACCCGCTTTAGATAAACCTGCTTGGAGTGCGCCACCTATAGCGCCTGCTTCTGCCATAACCTTGAGCCTGTTACCTACTCGAGCCAGATTTTTTTCTGTGCCTTCAAGCCCAATCAAGTCTGTGGTTTGAGTTGGACCCATCTCGACCCAATCACCAATGGTAGTGCTATTGTCCCCAGACACTGCCATCTCAACACCAGCAACCGCGCCAAGTTCTCTCAAGGCTAGGTTGGTTCGTTCAGTCTTAGAAAGCTTTCCTGTCTTACCAGCAAGTTGTCTAGCTTTCATAAACCCTTTGCCTACTTTGCCAGCAACACCCACCCCAGGTACGACAAATTGTGTAATTACTTCTGCGCCTTTACCCACGATGCCTTCGGGATCAAAACCCGCTACATCTCTAAGATACTCAGCCGTCTCTGTGACGTTATCCGCATAATCTGTGCCTGCAACGAGGTCCACGCCTAATGCTCCAAGGCCCACGATACCTTCTCCGATGCCGATCAAACCAGATCCAACGCCCTCGACAAACTCACGGGCAACAGTTCCTTCTCCGAACTGCTCTCGATTGCGCCCAGTGTCTTCTGTTTGCAGGTATGGGTTGGAATCTTCGACAGTCTCTTTAGGCTTGTCCAAGTCTAGGTACGGATTATCAGCCATTATAGCCCCTCGATGTTAACACCATCTTTTGCAGCTTGGTCAAGAATCAAATCTCGTTTATCAGGCTGTTGTTTTAAAGCTTGCTCAACCAATGTTCTTCGCTCATCTAAGCTAGGACCTGACGGGGATGTAACCGGAACACCGCCACCAGCACCGTAGTACGGAGCTAATGCTGCAGCGGCTTGCTGCATTGCAGTATCAATGTCAACGCCTCGAGCAGCCACAAGTTTACCTGCGAGATCACGAACCGCATCTGCGAAAGGCTCAAGAGGTGACATACCTGATTTTCCACCTGACTTAGCAGCGGCACGGGCCGTAGCAGTTTTCTTGTATTCACCTAGACCAAGTATCACTGCTTCTGCAAAAGCGTCTGGGCCTTTACCGATTGATGATCCGATAGCCACGTCTGCAATACGTTTGTTTATCTCATCGATGTCGTTCACATCTTCCATCCCAAACACTGACCTAGCAAACTCTTTCTTAGAGTCATCGTTCAAAGGCATCCCTGCCTGATCTAAGACCGTGTTAACAATGTTGTCTGTATTTTCTGTGGCGATTGCAGCGTCAATAGCATCTTTAGTTTTTGCAGCTTCCGCAGCCGCTTCTTCTCTAGAATCAAAAGCCTTGTCTAGTTTGTTTGCCAGCAAAGGAGTTGTACCTAAGTATTGTTCAAACGAAGAAAGAAACTCTGGATTATTCAAAGATGTTGTCGGAGTTTTTGTAATGTCTACAGCCTCTACCTTTCCGCCCTCGACATACGCCATAGGTTTCATAGGAGGAGTTGGCATTTGAACTGAGCTAGGCATAGGCATGGGGGGAGCCATAGGCATAGGCGGAGGTCCAAGATTCGCCATTTTACTAGCCCCTGCTCCACCCATATTCTGATTAGGTGGGCTATCAACTCTCTGTGCCGCTTCCATAAGCTCGGGAGATGAGGCCATAATCCCGCCCATCTTCTGTAACTTTTGTCGAGCAGGTCTGTTGTTCTTGGAGAATAGACTGCGGTTGTATACGTTATCCATGCTTATGCCCTGCCTTAGACGAGTTTACCTAACCCGCCAAAAATGTTTCCTTGTCCTTGTGCGCCACCGTATATGTTTGCCCCTGCCATTACGTTGCTCATGGGGCTGGCTTGTGGTGTAGCCGCCGCTGCCAAAGAAGTACCGCTTGATGGGACACCCGACAGAATGTCTCTCATGTAGGAGAATCTAGAGAAAGGCTCGTATGCTTCCTCGAGTTGACCTGCACGTTGTACATCATATTCTTTTTGAAGTTGGTTCTGCTCAAGCTGACCGACATTAAACAAGGAGTTTATGTCTGTCATACCCAGACCTTGGGCTGCTTCCCCGAGTGCTCCGATACCAGTTCCCAGACCTTGGAACAGTTGACCCGCAGTTTGACCGCGCTTCATTTGGTTTTCGAAAGCAGACTGAGCTTGGTTCTGAGCACCAGTGTAGGCTGCGGAACGAAGTTGAGCACCAGTTCTTGCCTTCTGATCCATAATATTTCGTTGCAGTTCGGATTCTTGGATGGCTTGACGAGATCCGCCAAACGCTCCCGCACCCACAGACTGAGCACGTTGATCCATGTTTTCTATCTGACCCGCTCGATCTATGTCTTGCATAGTTACATCGATCACGTCTTCTACGAATGGATCGTAAAATTCTTTATATGAATTAGGGTCATACGCACCAGTACTGCCAGCAATAGAAGCAATACCTTTGTCGTAGGTCTCTTCTGCTTTATCTAGGTAAGGTTGGTATGCACCAAGTCCGCTTTCATAAACAACCTCTCCCGTTTCGGGATCAGTGTATCCGGTCATTCGACGGATAGCATCCGTCTGCGCGTCTGTAAAACGCATTACGTCAGGGGCAGCAACGCCACCTTGAGTCCCCTCGATAGGGTTACCGTATTGATCTGTCTTTGCTAATGATGCATCCGAAGTGAAGCCGCTGCCGTCTGCAGCCTCGAACATTGGGTTGCCTTCTGCATCTAAAACTGCTTCGCCATACAACGGACTTACAGCCGCGATACCTGATATCTCGCCTGTGTCTTCATCTGTTTGGTAGATGTTTGCTAATAAATCTTTAAGAAACATCTCCTGATACTCAGGAAGGAGGTTCATACTTTTGGTAATGTACTCGTTTTCAGTCGCCATAAGTTAAGCCCTCCGTTCAAATTGGTTCATAAGTTCGTACATCTTAGCTGCGCCTGCGCCCCTATTTCCACCGCCTGCGCCTTTAACAGCATCTGCGGTCATTACGAACTCACCATCAGATAGACGAGCCTCTTGGACAGGGCCACCGTTCTGATAAATAGTTGCGGGAATGGAATCACTGGTCCCTGATCCGGGGCCCTCGATCATTCCACCCATGGCTCGAGTCTGAACTCGAGGAGTACCTGGGACCGCTGTCCCTCTGTAGTCGGGGCGTCTCTCCCCTGTATTGTACTGAGCCATTTCTGTGTCGGACATCAGGTTTTCAAACCGTGGTCTGCGTTGTTGATACAACATCTCACGCATAATACCGCCCATAAGAGGATTAGTCTGCCCGTTAGCGTCTGTTATTCCAATACCCTGCATTAAGTTTTGAGCTATGCCGCCTTGCATAGGACCGTATCCGCCTGCTGCTCCGCCTGCGTTACCCATAGCACCGCTTGCTATTGCACTCATTGGTGCTGCTCCACCCATCATGCCGCCCATAGAACCGCCGAACAAAGAAGCTATGCCTGCACCTCGAGTTGCTGCACTCGCGCCGCCACCAAGAGCGTTACCGATTAATCCAGCTTTTCCCAAAGTTCCTGCGGTTAATGCGTTACCTATACCTGAGTTAAGAGCATCTGATAAAGATCCGCCCTCTCCCAAGGTTCCGATACCTCCACCAACTGCGGCCCCTACAGGACCACCAACTGCCATTCCTACAAGACTACCTAACGAAGATAAGAGACCCATTACCAGATACCTCCGCCTGCTGGCTTGGGAGCAGTAATAGGAACACTAACGTCTTTTTGTTCTGGGGGATTATTTTCTGAATTATTCTTGCTCATACCACTATCCTCAATTCACCTGTTGATGTCTTATATACATCATCTTCGACCAAACCGCCAGCTTTTGCTGCAGTGTTGTTTGCGTACACCCCAAGACCTGATAAATTAAGGGTCTCCGCCCGTACAGGACCGGGGTTTACTAGCTGTTGCGCCAACAAAGAGAACTGGCGCGTAACCTGTGCAGTGTACTCTGGGCTGTATCCGTCCGGAGCTTTTGCAAAATACGGGATCGTAATGTTCGATGCGCTCATTATCGCCTCCCGTCTGGTCGTATGTCAACCCGTGGAGAACCCAGACGCCATTGCGTTCCGACTTCGTTAGACTCGACCTTCAATGATACGGATCTTCCACGAAGACGCACATCGATCTGACTTGTAAACTTTTCAACAGGGGATGCGGACGTGCGAGTAGCGTTCCCACTTTCTGTCTGCTCAACTCCTCCTCCTGGATAATCTTTCGCGTTTAACGTAAACGTTGCGGTAGGACTTCCAGTAGACGCCCTAAAACCAACGTCTGGTATAATCCTACGAATTGCCATGAACCTATCGCCTTCACCTAGATCGAAGCTACTAGATTCAATGTATCCGTTAATTGGACTAGGCGGGTTAGTGCTTCCGTCAGACATTCCAAATTCGTGTGCGTAAACGTAACCGTCTGGAGACGCAGCTAAAGGATACCCCGAGACACCATGCTCTGTCCAAGCAGTTCTGTCTAATGTTCCAAAGTACCAAGTACCATCACTGTAGTTATACACTACATAGCTGTCGTTGTTGTCACTTCCTGCCGATGGATAAAACCACCAAATCTCATTAAACTTACTGTTGTTAGCAGATACAACTTTAGCAAGTTGATCAATGTTTATGTTGTCAAAAATATATTCTTGAATCGGGCATGGAATAATTTTTACGTTACCATCGTATTGATAGAACACCCTGTCACCCATCCAAAAAACAAAATCTCCAAACGCTATAGCTGAGTTCTGAGAAATGATAGAAGTATTAGTAGAAACTTCAGTAATACCAAAAGTAAATGGGGTCCCAATAAACTGCATCGCAGATACAGATCTATCTGTGATTACAATGATCTGTTGTTTAGTTTGTACTGCGGCAACAATTTCAGTTCCTGTACCTATTCTAAGTTCTCCCGCAGTGTTTGTTGCGGTAGCCGCCCAATCTGACACAGATCCTTGGTTCGAGAACCTAATAGTCAAAGGGTCTTGATTCCCTGGATCGCCCTGCGGGTCACACCCAAAAGCTAAAGAATGTCGATCTCTTTCAGACACAAGAACAATGTTGGCAATTTGAGGTGGGCTTGTTGCACCACCAATAGTGGTAATGTCCACGGCCCGTGTGCCTGTGCCACTGGAGGAATCCCAGTAATAGATGCCGCCGCCTCGGACATTTGCAAGAAGATCTTCTCCAAAGTTGTCCATTGACCAAAGACGAAGTTGACTGCCTACAACGCTAGTATCGGCTGCGGAACCCCAAGTACCCCTACTATAAGGACCTGCGCCCCAACCGCTACCACCAGCAACGGTATTTAAACCCGTGTTGATTTGATATGCACCTACTGTAGAACTTCCACCATTACCTGTATCTGATGAATTAGCTGTAGCTGTAGCTGTAATAGTGTAAGAATTATTATCTACAACAGAAGTTACCTGATACTCTTGATTTAACACTGCTGCAGTAATTGCTCCTCCAAGAGACGCTGCTCCGCTAAACGTTACAAAGTCATTAAGTATTGTGCCATTAGCAGTGTCTGTAACAGTTATTACTGCGCTCCCATTTGTTGCACCAAACGTTACATCGCCTGCGCTTGTAGTGTTTCGTATAGGTGTAACATCTATTGGATCAGAACCCTCTATAATATAGAGCTTTAGGTTTGTACCCGCAGCAACAAAGTTTGTACCAGTAAGAGTACTAAACACATGCAAATCTCGACATGTCCCAAGCATTGTGTCGGTTGTAAACCGAGCCCATCCGCCTATTGTTTCTGGAAACCCCATAGTAAACCGTACTTTATCCCCTGTGCGCCACCCACCTTCACTGGTGTAATCGGTAACATCTTGGATAAACCCTGGTTTAAATTGAAGTTTTTGTAGTGGCATTATAAACCTCCGACGGAATAGTTATGATATAGTTCCATTAGTATTTACGTCACCCAAGGCTGTTAGATTGCCGGAGCTATCTACACGAAGAACATTTGTGCCGTTATAGGCAAAAGTTAAGTTTGTACCTGCTGCTGTTACCGTCCAACTTTGCGTTCCCCCTGTTATTGTAATAGCAGAGCCAAGCGTAGGTGTTGTGAGCGTAGGTGTTGTGAGCGTAGGACTTGCAGAGGTTGCTTTAGTATCAAGCTGTGTTTGTATGTTAGAGGTAACCCCATCAACAAAGTTTAACTCTGCAGCGGTGGCTGTCACACCATCCATTATGTTTAACTCTGCAGTGGTGGCTGTAACGCCATCCATTATATTTAACTCTGCGCCCGTTGCAGTAACTGTAGTGCCTGCTAAAATTAAAGAACCGAGGTCCAAAGAACCTGTAATATCTACAACTGCTGCGCCAGAACTTGCTCCATCGCAATATATAATCTTAGTCGTGTTCGCTAACACGCTGACGTTTGCACCAGTACCTTGTGTAAACAGTGCGGTCTGCCCGGTATTATTTTTAACAATATAGATATGTTGAGCGTTATTTGGAGAAACAGTAATTGTGTTAGTTCCAGAAGGAGAACCCCCAAGAACCAAAACTTTGTAGTGACCATCTGATACAGCACCATCGGAAGTAGTTAGTGTATGTGTTACACCC
>TARA_Y100000385_G_scaffold66934_1_pt1 | contig 40785 bp, 35 predicted proteins | sample TARA_Y100000385 | Tara Oceans TARA_Y100000385 (sample SAMEA2620980) | marine metagenome | biome: marine biome (ENVO:00000447); feature: surface water layer (ENVO:00002042); material: "saline water (ENVO:00002010), including plankton (ENVO:xxxxxxxx)" | depth 5 m
CTCTCTTCTAGATTCATTAAGAAAAACCGACCCCACAAAACATCCTTCTTTTATTTATCAGGAAAATGTAATGCAACTCTACAAGGAATTCGAAACACTGGTAACGACTGTTAGTAATAATAAATCTTCATTAGCCAACTATCGATCTACTTTTAAGGATTCAACGGATGTATATATGCTCGAGACCTATTTCCACAACCCCATAAACGAAGAAGGGTTTAAAAGTATTCCTTTCTCACCAATCAAAAGTAAAAAGAAAAAAATCTTGCTACTTGGGGACTCTTTTACCTATGGGATGTCTGCTTCTCCATCGTATTATTCTTTTGCCGATTTACTTTTATCAAAAGGCTACCTTGTTTACAATACAGGTATAACCGGAACAGATCCTGCTCAGTACGAAGCTATCTTAAAAAAGTATATATGTAAAATTGAGCCTGACTTAATCATATTAAATTTTTGCTCAGCTAATGATTTTATGACTTTCCCGAGGAAAGCAAAAGCCGAAGAGCCCCACGAACACCAGACAAATGCAGGATTTATTTTAAGTGCACCACTAGGTAGATATCTTGAGGTAAAGGATTGCTATGAATTCTATAAAAAATTCATTAGTGTTCCTAAGAGTTCCTTAATGTATCCGTTTTGTAAATACTCGAGTGCCCTATCTTTTTATTATGGCCGTTTAATAATCGATGGCTACATCTACCACCCGCAAAGAACAGCGTACTTCTATGTTCGAAAAAATATATCCGATACACAAAAGGCACTCAACTCAAAAACCCATATAGATAATATGAATAAAATCGCTGCTAATGAAAACATCCCTTTCCTCAATGTAGTTATCCCCAATAAACCAGAATCTAAGTTTTCAGAAAAAAACTATACCAAATATTTTATTGATAAAAAATCACTTGATATTTGCTTTAGTAATTATTCCTATCATTTTCCAAAAACCCTCATTTTAGAAGATTTTGAGCAAGATGGAATACATTTCAACAATAAGGGTTCAAAGAAATATGCTGATTTTTTAGACAGCTTGATTATAAAAAATTTAGAAGAGAGGTAGTATTTAGCAATAAAGACTAGTAGGCTGGAGCTTCTAATGTTAAAGACTTGTAAGTTCTCTTAACGTTAGTGGCTCAATTTCAAGATTTGAAATTGAGCAGTCAACCCCATTCGAAGGCTTATCAAAACAGCTATATTTTACATAAAAATTTTGGTCAACAATCAACCTTTCAAGCTTAGGCCCTTCCATTAACACGTAATGAACTAATGGGGCTGATTGAGGGCAAACAACTATCGAGGCTACTATTCGATCTTTACCGCTCAGATTGTCTGGTGAAGCGTGGATTGTTCTTGAATTAACTAAAAGCGCTTCTCCCCGTTTTACAGGAATACTTTTCATCAATTCTTCTTTAATGTACTCATTGTGCGCTGAAAAAGGGCTATCCATAAATCTTGCCCTTATATAGTTTTCTAGCTTATTACTTCCAGGTAAAACCTCCAATGCTCCGTTATTCTTTGCTACGTCCATTAAAGGAATCCATAATGTTATGGAGTAGTGCTCCGGCTCTTTAACAAAAGTCCAATCTTGGTGGGGTTGCAAGGAAGAAGAGGCCCCAGCTTTTTTAACCATAAAATTTGCAAAAACTGTTTGATAATCTTTTAAGTGTTCATCTAAGAATGGTTTTAATATTCTTTTCAACTCTTGATCTACCGTTTTTTTATATTCATGATTGTCGCTCCAAATGGAAGTATAGAACATACTTTCTAAACCTGAAATTTCATCCGTTTTTTTAAAAAGTTCTATGATGTTTTCTAGCCCTTTTTCACTTATAAAAGGCAGTTTAACATAGCCCTGCTGAAGAAAAAAGTCTTCATTCTCAGCATTTTTAAAAATCACTACTTATAGGTTTATATATTAATTAATATAGTAAAGTTAGCAAAAATAATCTAACTTCGTTTACATGAAAAGGCCGTGTTTGTTTGTTCTACTTCTCACGATATTGGTGCTAATTCTTTTTGAATTTTTTGCTCAATGTTCCTTGAAATCTTCTTCGCTTCATTACCCGCTATTTTATAATCAAAATTCAATAACTATTCCATTCCTTTGGGAAGGAAAACACAAAGCATATAATAATATCGACCCATTGTTAGGCTGGGGGATTCATTCAGCTCAAATCACAAAATATAATTATTCTACTTCAAACAACTGCATTGTCCTTGAAACAGACCCTTATAACTCAAGTAAATTGTCAATTTATATAAGTGGTGGTTCAACTTCAGATTTGATGTATGACCAGGAGAATTGGCCTAAATACCTTTTAAGTATTTTAAAGCAAAACAATATCTCTGCTAAGCTTTATGTAGCTGCCGTTGGTGGATACAATTCAGGGCAAGAGCTTTTAAAAACAATAAGAGATATTGATTTTATTAAACCAGATATTCATATTTCCTATTCTGGGGCAAATGAAACAGAATTTCCCAGTTATACGTCACCATACGAGAAAACATTTTTTGAATCCTCTTTAAAAAAGAAGAGAACTTTTTTACCCAATACGATTGAAGTTCTTACTCAAATGCTAGGGACAAGAAATAATCAAATAGAGCTTAGTGGATTTAAGTTATGGAACCCCCATCAATTTTGGGAAAAAAACATGTCTATTATGCACCAGCTATCTTTACTAAACAATACAAGTTTTGTTTCTGTTTTACAGCCTGTTAAAGGGCAAAATTCTAATTTAGTAGCTTTCGAAAAATATGATGAGAAGACCTTTCATTTGGTCGAGGATAATAAAAAATTCTACCCCTTTGCAATAAATCTAGCTAAAACACAACCCTACATCCATGATTTTACCCAAATTTTTAATGATGAGGCAACGGATGTTTTTAGCGATGACTGTCACATTGCTCAAATTAAGCATCAAAAAATAATAGCAAATGCGGTTTTTGGTTTAATTGAATCAATAGCAATGAAGAAACTCTCAAACAATCAAGAATAGCTTAACTTTATAGAGAAGTATGCAAAGCAGTGATATATTATTAGAAGCAAAAAACATAAGTAAGGAGTATACTTTAAATGACCAAAACTTTAAAGCACTTGACTCTATTTCCTTCAAGTTAAAAAAAAATGAAGGAATTGGCTTGATAGGTAAAAATGGTTCAGGCAAAAGCACCTTGCTCAAAATACTAGCTGGCTTGATAAAGCCAAGTGAAGGAGAAGTTTTCATTTATGGAAAAGTTAACTCCCTTATTGAACTTGGTAGCAATTTCATTCCAGACCTAACTGGACGTGAAAATGTCAAGCAATTTTTGAAGTTAAACAGTATTCCCAATAAAGAAATTGACTCTTTAACAAAAAGGATCTATTCCTACAGTGAGTTAGGTGATTTTTTTGATCAACCTGTTAAATTCTACTCATCCGGCATGTTTGTTCGACTCGCAATTTCTGCTGGGTTTGAAATTAATGCAGATATCTTTTTAATGGATGAAATACTGATGGCGGGTGACGCTTCCTTTAAAGACAAAATTGCTAAGAGGTTTAAAAAATTGATTGATCAAGGAAAATCAGTAATTATTGCTTCACATAATACAGAGGAGATATTGAAATATACCTCGCAATGTTTTTGGTTGGAAAAAGGTCTCTTAGTTGAAAAGAAATCGTCTGCTGAAGCACTAAAAGATTATTATTTTGAGTATGCTAAAGAGCTTTCTCTGAAAAAAAATAAAGCAAATAATATTTTTATTGAACACAACAAAAATGACGATAAAAATGAAAAATTTGCCCACTTTGAGATATTAAATGCCAAGGAAATTGATTACCATTCTGGAGTATCTTTTGAAATTGCCTACAGCAATGTTCCTGAAATTGCCAAGGCTTTCCCTGTAGTGAAAGTATATACTCCTCTTTTAAAACCTTTGTTTGCCTTAATTCCTACAATAAAAATTAGAGAAAACCTTAAAAGCCGTTCTACAAAATCTAAAATTATACTTAAATGCCAGTGTCCAGCAAATCTTTTAAAAAATGGAGATTATTTTGCCGAAATCAGTTTTGTAACTCAGCCGGTTTCTGGGCAAGATTTAATAAAGGAGGTATATGTGCAAGAAGAAAAATTAATATTTAATGTAAAAAGAACAAATGAAGCAAAGGTGCTTAACGACTCCTTTGAAATTCACGTTCTTCCGGAGGGGAATTGGAAGGTTCAAGTATAGTTTTTTAATAAATGAAGATTCAACAAGTTAAAATTAAGAAAAACAAGCTAGTTTTATAGAATGCAGCGACCCATGAAGAAGAAAACAAGATGCTTTTAATAAAATCGAAAAACGTCTGTTTTAAACTTTGCAACTACACGCCAAAAGCCAAGAGAAGTTGAGATTTAAAGATAAAAATATAGAAAAATTGTTCTTGTCAAAAGGCTTTGTAGTTTTAGAAATATTCGATAAGCAAGATTTAAAAAAATTACGTTTGTTGTATAAAGAAAACTTGGAAAAATTTAAAATTAAACCTGGCGAAAACCACAGTTCATGTGACACCCTAAACTTTGATTTTATAAAAAATATAAATAGTGAAATTGGTAAAATAATTATTCCCCGACTTGATAAGATATTTAGTTCCTATGACTACCTATTGTCATCCTATTTAACGAAGGAGCCAGGAAAGAAAAATACAACCAATTATCATCAAGACCCTACCATGATTGAAGGCTCTACCAATATAAGCGCAGGATTATGGACACCACTTCAAAATACGGATAAAAACAACGGATGTTTAAGAATGGTTGAGGGCAGTCATCGCTTGAAAGATGTTTTGTCTATCACACCATCTTTTCCGACAATATTCAGAAAATTCCCAGAAAAATTAAAATATTATGATCAGGATGTACCTTTACTTGAAGGACAAGGGGTTTTATTTGATAATAAACTTATACACGGCGCACATGCCAACCAGTCAAAAAATAAAAGAATTGCAGTGGTTACCGCGTTAAAATCTAAAGGTGCCCAATGGGTGTATTATCATAAAGAAAATGACGAAAAAAAAGTAGGTAAATATTTAATGGACAATAAATTGTATGCTGAACACCAACATGGTAAAAAACCTAAAGGGAAATTGATCGAGAGTTTTGACTACACGTTCCCCGAGCTAAGCTATGTCGAATTTATAAAGTTTATGTTTTTTAACAACCCCATTCAAACAATGAAAAACCTTTTAAAATAGCAGTAATGAAGACGATTCTAGGCAATGACATTTTTAAAAATTTTATAGAAATTGACTATAAAAACGATGCGCAAAGGCAAAATTACATAGAGCAAATTTATCAAAACAAGCTGGATGGCTTTGTTACTCGAGGAGTATTAAGCAAAGAGGAGGTAGGAGAAGTTCTAGCTGAAGCCGGCAAAGTAAAAAAAGAGGACTGTCTTCCCACTTCAAATGGAAGATTGTTTCCATATCCCTATGCGACAATATCAGACTTTGAAGCGACTCTGGATGGCTACATCAATAAAAACGAAGAGCTCCTTAGGCTGCCATTGGAAAAATTCAAAAATAGAATTCAGGAATTTTTTGAACGCTATTCCGGGTCAATTCAAGCAAAAGTACCAAAGGTGTTGAAATCCAACAAGCCGGGAGCCTATGGAACTTTTCGGTTTTTTATGCCAAAAATGGGGGGGCTTTTTGTTCACTGCGGATACTTTTTTCAAGAGGAGCATGCGATATACTTTGATACCGTAGAGGAAATGGACAAGAAAGTCCAGTTTAGCTTTTTTATGATGCTGCAATATCCTGAAAATGGAGGGAACCTTACCATTTACGACATGCTTTGGCCGGAGGTCAATGGTAAAGATATTTTTGAGAATAACGAGTATGTTTTAGATAAAAATAAAAAAAGAGTTTACCTCGAAGATGTTAAAACATTCAGCGTGAGACCTGAGCCAGGTGATATTTTAATCTTCAACGGCGGACCTATATGGCACAGAGTTGAGGAAATTGAAGGAACTAGACCAAGGGTTTCTTTTGGGGGATTTATCAATTTCTCTAAAGATGGAAAAGAGTTGTTTTATTGGGGCTAGTCCTTAAGTTTTTCTCCGATATACTCATCTGGGACGTCATTGTAAAATAAATACATTTCACCCATTTTAGGGGTGTTTATAGGCTTTATATTATGCTCAGTAACCTGGTTGGTGAAAAAGTAATCCTTGCCCTGAGAATAAATATTTCCCTTCTTCGCTTTATTTGAATCGGTTTGCATACTAAAGTAATCTGACTTATTGTGGTTAATCCTCATAACGATATTATCCCGGTCAAAATCGGAGTAGTTAGGTTCCGAGGAATGGATCATTCTTCCATCAAACAAAAGTGCTTGGCCAGCTTTCAAATCGAAACTTTTACCATACCTGTCTAGAAGTTTTCGTTTTCCCTCTAAAGACCATTTTGCAGTTTTATAAGCAAAATGAAGTTTGTTTAGCAAGCGATGACTTTTAGGGACCAATTTAAGTGTTCCCGAATTTTTAAAAACATCAATTAATGGACACCATATACCGTAAATACCTTCTAAATGCTCATTAAAAATAAATGAAGGATCACTGTGCCAATCCAAAAAATATTGTTTGTCTGGTTTTCTAGAATAAAAAGAGGCAATAGGCAAATAATGGTTTCTAAAAAACTTATCTAAATAGGGTGAAATAACATGCTTAATATATAAATACATCTCCCTTCTTTTATCCAGGCTTAGATCATTCATTCCCGAATAAGCGCCCTCGAAAGAAGACCTGTCTGGGAAAAACTCATTGAACTTTTTCTTGAGTTTTTCAATAGCCTTTTTATCTAAAAATTCAATTATTTCATAGCCCTTTTTATTCACTTTGGCCTCTAAGTTTTCATCTGAAATAATCGAAAACATTTTGTGTTCATAGTCCGTTGGTAAGCCCTGTATAGATTTTCGCTCCACCATTTTTTCAATAAGCTGAGTTTCATCCACCAAATCAATATCATAGCCTTCCAGGCTACTTTGTAAATTAACTTGCTCTTTTAATACTTGGTTTCCCTTTTCTAATTCCGGCAAATGCGTAAAAACTTCTTTTGTGCCAAAGTAATAAGACTCCAACTTGTCTGCATTTCTATGAAAATAAAGTGGTTTTGCCTTTCTTTGAATAATATTAACCAATACGGCTACTCGATCTTTAGGGCTTGAATTTATAAAGGACCCATGAAAGGTCTTGCTGAAAAATATGGCTGCTTCCGTTGGATATAACCTTAAGTATGACAGATATTTTTCTATTTTATTCGTTATTGGTACGTGCGGAATTCCAAAGCTTCCAGATCGTATATTATTAAAAAACAAATGGCTCTCTGGAATAAAACAAATGCCGCCATTTTCCGGATAAGACAAAGCCAAAGGGATCCAAACTTGATAATTATAATACTTGTCTTCATCAACAACATTCCAATCCTGATGGATTTGAAATGACTGATTGTTTTGTGCCTTTTTTACTACAAAATGACTGGCCAAAAATTCAAAATCCTCAAATTTTTCTCTGAAAGAATCATTAACTATAGCAATAATTTGTTGGTGTATGTCAAATGCGCGAGTATCTCTAGGCTTATTATGGCTAACCTCCATGGCCTCGTTGGATAACTGATTGCTTCCGAAGTACCTTATATAAAGTTTCTGGAGTTTATGAATGTCACTGTTTTTAAGAACTGAGGATTTCGTAAAGCCGAGGCGATTTATTATTTCTAATTGTGATTTATCCTTCAACATATTCTCACTTAAAATTTACCTCTGTAAAAGTATATAATAAAAAACGATAAATAAAGTTGCGAGCTGATTTGATCTAGCTTTGTACAAATTTTATTAAATTTAAATAATAACTAGATCCTTCCCTATGAAAGTAAACATATGTGCCTTTATTATTCTAATCTCTATTCTTTCCTGTGGCAAAACAGACCAAAAAACGATTACCCCAAAATCAGGATATGATTCCTACATGTTCGCAAACGATAGTTCAGGGATAAAATTTGATTCAATTATGTCCGATCGCGTTGGCGTCCCTGTTTATCACTTCGGAGAAAAAGTATTTGATGAAAAAAATCAAACCTTATATTTTTCAGGATATCTAAACTTTCAACATCCTGGAAATGAATCCAAAGAGGTAGGTAATTATGTGTACACCTTACCCGAAGGTATAATTGTCAATAGCTATGTAGACAACCAAAAAAGTGAAAGAAGGGTAGAGGATGGTGATACATATAAAACCTATGTCAATGGTGTTGGGCGTGATTTTGGTGTACGACTTTATAGTGAGTACGATGATGAAATAAAAAATAAGCTAGCCAAATTCCTCATGGATACAAGTGCACAAAATATTAAGTTTTTAGTGGAGGAAGATCAAAAAAATCAATCCAGCATTGAGCTTCGACAAAAAAATATTATTATGGAAGCTGGTATACCTGAGTATAATATGACGATGGATGCTGCTAAAGACGCTGGCTTGCCAATTGGTGCTCTATTTTCAATTAGTAATCAAGATGGTACCTCCCAACTGCATATTAAAACAGAATGAAAAAAAGATTCTTTCAAGTAATCTTTTGTGCGCTATTTATAGCTTCACTAGTTTCAATTTATCTAGGCTTTAGTAGTCTGATACATCTACTTGTTATATATACTTTCACTGCGTATTTATTTAGTTTTCTTAAGAATCCCTACCCACATTGGAAAAAAATGTGTGGCTCAATTTGTGTTTCATTGCTTATTATTGAGTTTGGTTTAGGGCTTAATTTGCCGCATGAGCAAATCGGTTTTTTGAATCCTGCAAAAAAAAATAACTTTAAAGATGTGTTATATCAACTTTTTTACTCCAACCAGGATATACACTATCACAGTGCGCAAGCTAATACAAGCCTTTCATACATTTCAGTAGGTGAGTTTTTTTACACCCACCATTATGACTCTATTGGCTTACGAATAAATAATCCAACTTTTAAAAGGTGCCAAGACAATAATTTTATACTGGCATTGGGCGATTCTTTTACAGAAGGAGTTGGAGCGCCCAATGACTCCACTTGGATATCTGAATTGGATAGATTAATTACAGAACCAAATCTTCATCCCATAAATGCAGGAGGAATTTCTAGCGACCCATTGTTTGAGTATTATAAATTGAATACTAAACTTTACAGTATTTACCAACCAATTCAAGTCATACTTACAATCAACGAAACCGACATATTAGACTTTATTGAAAATGGGGGCATAAATCGTTTTAAGAACCCAAACCACCTTTTAAAAGTAGATGCTCCTGCCTGGTCATTTTTTTATACCTTTTCGCCGCTAAGTCGATACATTTTCAATACCGTAATGGGGTATAATGAATATGGTACCGATAACGACCTGAAACAGAAAGAACAAGAAGCAATTATGGGTATTCAAGAAACGCTGCTGCTTTTTAAAACACATGCAAAAAAATACAATTACAGGTTTGACATGGTTATTATCCCATTAATAGAAGAACTGAAATCCGATAAGCTAAAGCTTAGAAGCTTGAAATCCTTTTGCCACAAAACCGGCATTAATTATTTAAATTTCTACACCTATCTAAAAGAATCCAACTTAAATTTCGAAGACTATTATTGGCAAAAAGATGGGCACTTAAACCCCAAAGGGTATACATTGCTGGGTAATTTAATCTATAATGAGCTGGTAGCTAAAACTGCTTATGCCCAGAAATAATATTTATTCTGATTCTTGAATTTAGAAATAAAGCCGCCGAAAGTTATTCGGCTAATTTCTCCATTCACAATTGGAACTTGATGCCAATAGTTAGATTCATCAAAGAAAATTACATCTCCCTCGTTTAATGTAATTCTTGAGCATGGAATATGCTTTAAGCTATGCTCCCGATTATCGAGATCAATTAAAGTATCCAAATCCTTTCTAGTTTTAAACTTATCCCAATGAGCAGAATAGATAATGAGATCTTCGGCTGCCGTCGGTTTTTGAATCATCGCCAAAAAGGCCTTATGCGAATATGCCTCTAACTGCTTATTGTTTTTTTGAAAGTACCCCTCATTCCAATCAACGAAAAAATTCCCGCAATGGACATCAAACCTTCCCTGTTCTGGTTGGAGTTCTCGGAGGGAAAACCAAGAATTTGAATAAGAAATATGATCTGATTCCTGTGCAAATTCAATAGCTTGATTATTCATGCCAATGCCTATTGAGGCCTTTAGCGAATCTTCCAGAACCTTGAATTCTAAATCTTCCTTAAAATATTTAATCTCCTCTTCATATCCACTTGTGAATCGATCAGGGCCCAAAATGCCCCCAAAGGGCCTTGGAAGAGCTGTATAGCCAAGGCTAGGTTCAAATTTTTGACCTGTATAGTTTAAATTTTTATCCCTAATAAGATTCAATTGTTCTTTAGGTAAGAAATTTCTAATTACAAATGCCGCAGTATCTCCTTTAAACAACGCTGAAATAAGCGGTGCAATATCTTGCTTACTTGCCTTAAAATCAAATTCTTCTATCCTCATTATCTAATCATTAACTACTCTTTCCAAGCACTCGATTCACCAATTTGTTCTTCCAAAACACGAACTTAGATACCTCTTGTTTACATTTTTCTATAAATTCTTGTTGGCCCACTGCAGGAGGAGTATAGCTTATAACTCCCAACAATTTAGCAAGTGGGGGTTTTTTATTTTTTTTCATATTAACCATAGACTCTGAAGATATCTGGTATTGTTCTATTTCGTCAAGACTCTTCCCTTCAGGTTTAAAATGATGTAACAAAGTAGCGTCTAGAGGGTATCCTCCCAGTATACAAACCACGCGATCTTTATTAGAATAATTCCTCCTTGATGCGTGTATAATTCCTTGATTAAATAATACACATTCCCCCGGTTTAGTTGGTACATCAACCAAATAATCAGCGGCCACATCCTTATATTTATGAAAATAATCATCTATGTCTGGAGAAATCCTTAGCGAAGGATAAAAATTATGACTGCCTGGGATAAACTGCATGCATCCATTAAAAATATTGGTGGCATCTAATGAAACCCAAAAACTAAATGACGCAAACTTTCTTTCATCCACATAATTCCAATCTTGATGAATAGTAACTGCCGAGTCTGCCCCATAATTTTTAACTAAAAAACCTGCTATTGTTGGATTATAGCTCAGCATATATTTCTTCAATTTTCGCTCAAAAAAAGGTAACAGAAAAGAATTTATTTCTTCAATAAGATCATTATCGCTCGTATTTAATGTAGTATGAAAAGAACCGTCAAGTAAATTATGTCTTAATGCAACTCTATTATAAAAGTCCTTAATTGCTTTAATATCTTTTTCATTAAACAAGGGAAGCTTAACATACCCCTCCTTGTTAAACTGCTTATTTAAATTGTCATCCTTTAGTATAGCCTTCATAATCGATTAAATTCGAGAATAGTTATGCCCAATAATAATACGCTCCATCCTTACCTTTCGCAATAAAACATCCCATAGATATTCTTTCTTTTGATCCTTCTATTTTTTCAATTCCATGCCACATTTGTGCTGCTCTAAAAACTATCGCTTCGCCTGTTTTACACGGGTGCTTATATCTTTTAGGCTTACTTAGTTGTCTATTCACAAACATAGCCCCTTCGCTGTCGTGTCGCTCTTCATATGAAGTTTCATTCATATTTATTTTAACGGATTCCCATTCTTTATCAAAGATAGTTAACCCGCCACCTATATCTGGAGCACTAATGGTTACGAATATAGAAATTGCATTTTCCAGATCAACTTTTTCAAACAACTGCTCTTTGAACTTTCGTTCTAATTGATTTAAAAAAGCATTTTCGCAATGAATATCTATCCCTTGTTTATTTGAAAATAAGACCCGAAATCCCATTGGATTCAATTTAATGTTGTCAAAAACAAGCAAAGGCTTACAGCCCCCCTCCCTTTCTATAATTTCAATAAACCTTTTAGAAATTTGATTCAAAGGCGTGCTTACAACTTGGGACAGGTTCATATAAGAGTCTTTATATGCCTGAAAAGCATATTGTTTATTTCCGTGATCCATCCTTATAGACGAGTATGGTAGAGGGAAAAAATATCCGTCTTCCAAATTTAGATCTTTTGGGAAATCCTGAAGATCCTTTTCAAAATCATTCAAGACATTCAAATCAAATAAGTTATTAATTACCGCAACATCAAGGGTTTTATCCATTAATTTTCGCAGTAGTTGCTTTCTAAAGAAGGTTTCATGTGAGACTTTTATATCCATACAGTCAATTACGGGGTTGATACTGTGTATGCCTTGAAGGTGTTGTTAGGTTTATCCTCGCAATACAACTTCTTCCCATCAGTATCAAATTCTATCCATTCCATTTCCATCTCATGGACTTCATACAAGTAGGAAGATAAAAATTCTTTATAAGATTCTGACATTAAAAATACCGCTTGTGTATCTTCTTCTGTTACAAACTGGAAAAACGCTGAGTAATTATTGGGGTCACAATTGCATTCCTTCGCTAAAAAGCTTCGATATGGTTCTAAAGTTGTTAAGTGTTGTTTATCAAAATAGTATACCCGATTAAATTGATCAACTTCTATTTTCTCGAAAGGACGATAGGAATCAGCGAAAATTAAAGAAGATTCTTGATTCAGATAGATAGATTTTCCTTTAAAAACATTTTCTAAAAGTTTTCTTTTTTCTAGCATGCAATCATTTGTTTTGCGAAATTTACCACTGCGATTTTGAATAAATCTCAATTGATTAAACATAAGTCCAAAAAAACATAGACATAAAAAAAGCTTGACCTTACTTCCAAAATTTCTCATTTCGGCTAGAAGAAGATAAAGGCATAAAAGTGAGGACATGAACAACATGGGAGAAAGTGCTGTTTCTATCATCTTCACCTTATAGCTCTTTAGTAATATTAATCCCCAAAAAAAGATATAAAAAATCGTCAAGCGAAGCCCTAGCACGTACTTTTGCTTAGAAAGAAATGCAACGACAAGAAAAAAGAAACAACATAAATTAAGATAAAACACTCCTTCTGCGTTTTTAATCGCCTGATTCAAGGCATCAATTCCATTCAAAAACAGTGCTGGCATGTTACTTTCTTTACTGCCAACCAAAGACCTAAGAAAAGCTGCATTGTTTGTGCTGGCATCGCCCCACATTCCATTAAATATTGCCTGGAAGCGAAATGTATCCAACCGAGATGTCATTTGTGACACATTTGTAATATTGTTTCTAGACATCAATTCATACTCTAATTCTGGCTCAATTTGTTTATAAAACTGATCTGAATGTTGTACATCATACAAAAACGCTCCAATGAATAATAGGCAAGCCATGCCAGGAATAAAATAAAGCTTTAGCTGCCGTAGAACAGAATCTTTAAATGACCCTTGACCTAGTACGATAAAATCAAACAAGCCGATAACAAGAAGGCTTATCATCACAGGCTCGGATCTAGTTAAAAGCGCAACCACAAAAACAAGCACTAAAAGGCCGTATTTTTTCTTTGTTAAGGTCCCGTTTTTATATTGGCTAAGTATATAAAATAAAGCGGCAAAACTGAGCATAAATGATATTCGGGTATATATAAAAAAGACATACTGCTCCATGTAAAAAACACCTATTATTAAGCAAACTGAAATAAGCAAACGATTACTATATCTTGTATTGAAAAAAACCTTTGCTATCATCATCAAGCTAATAGAAAGAAAAATATAAAGAACAACATTTAACCATGGAATATTGGGTAAAACAGCGTAGAGTTTAGCATACAAAGAAAGTAAACCTACGTGTCCAAAAAAATAGAAATGATTATAAAGCATTCCTGGAGTAAACACTCCACTAAACAAACCTGTTAGGAATGGCTCATAGCGTTCATAGAAAAAACCGAAGCCCAAATAAGAAAGAAAAAAAATTAGCAGGGGAAACAAAATTAGCAGCAGATTATCTTTAAAATTAGTCGGGAGGCCCTTCATAATGATGGATATATTACAAGTTAACCAGCACTTGCTGTTTGATTAATCAAATATAAGGTATTTTAAATCATAGCTTTGGTAAACAGAACTTTTCAAACACAAAGGTTTTACTAATTCTAAAGACTTCTCTATTGGTATAAACTCAACTGAACGACCATGGACGATTCTAAGGTATTTTTGGAGTAATGCCGCTCGCTGATCATCAATAAGAAAAACCGCCTTGTTGTTGCTCGCCCATTTTAGAAAAAAAATAGCCCTACTTGCGTCACAACCGCAAATCTCACTTAAATAAGAAATATTTCGTGGTACAATCGAATAATTACTTACATCATACATTAAATATTTATTTGCCTTATTGTTTTGGTTAAACAATTCATAATTTTTATCAAATAAATGGATGGTGTTTTGACTAACTATAACGTTTCCCTCTTTTTGAACTTTTTCGATTTCATTCATGGCCATCTTCAAACAAGCGGTATCGTCATATACCTGTATTTGATTGCCTAAAGCATTGTCTAATGTGTAATACAAACTCAAGCAAATTATAAATAAAAACAATTTGGACAGATAGCCTGGTATCTTTAATGGGCCGAGCTGTTTAGCCAAGTAAAAAGTAGAAAGCAATAAAAAAATTATGTTCAAGCCAATTACATGTCGATCCGCAATGCGAACATTGTAATCGAGATATACAAACAATAAAAACTGAAATATTGCAAGTAAGAGTAGCCTATATATGAAAGAAAAATCCCGAATAAAAAATACTGCTAAAATTGTATAAAGAAGCAGAAAAACAGTGAAGACAACATAGTATTTGTAAAAGAATAAAGTATTACTAAATGAAGACCATAACTGATCATAATTAAAGTCAAATTGTCTTGAAGTTATTCTTTTAAGAAACTTTAAAGAAATAAACTCCGTGTCGATAAACATCCCAGAACTTGCCATTTCATAGCGGAGCGAATCCAGGTTGTTATTCATCTCTCCCAAAGCTATGATTCGGCCAGTTGATAGGGCGTACTCGATATCTGGCTCAATGAGAATTTCAAACCTATCTGTCAGCCCTCTGTGAACGTAAAAAATGCTTACAAGAAGTAAAAGACTTAAAAAGGGAAGCTTTAATCTTCGAATCAAAAGGAAAAAATCACCTCTAAAAATAAAATGGGAAACCGAGACAATTAAAATAGCACCCACTCCACTCTCTGGTCTCATTAAAAAACCAGAAAGAAAAAGCAAAAAATGAGGGCCTATGTATTTTATACCTCCATGGCCGTAAAGCAGGTTTATGAGCGCCACTCCTGATAGCACAGTCGCATACCTTGTGTGCGTAATTGACAAGATATTCTCTATAAACAGCAATGATACTATGAGAAAGAAGAAATGCCTTGTTACAAAACTCCGCTTCTTCAGTATTAGGCTATCCATAGTATGAAGTGTATAGCCTAAAGACATTATGTTTAGCAGAATATAGCTACTTGAAAATACATTTATGTTTGGAAACAGTTCCTGAATAAATTTAAGCCCGTCTCGGAACACCAATATCCCTAAATAATGCTGATCAAAAAGTGAAAAATCAGTAAACTGAAAGCTAGACATGCTAGCGCAAAATGAGTCGTAAGAGTCGTCAAAAACTCCATCAAATAAATAGAAAGAAAGAAACGAAGTGAAAAAAGCATAAAATGCAGATATATAAATACTTCTATACTTCATATGAATTGATTAAATTTCATCTTCTTATGGAGCGGTCTTACTGATAGAAAAATAATTCAGGATGTTTTTAAAGAAATTCTTGTAAAGAATTTGCTCTAGCCTAGATTGATGGTTTTTTGTAAAAATATTTCTTAAGGTTACAAAAAGCCTTTGCGGCCTGAATAAATAATTCGAGCCATAAAATGTTATCAATGCAATAAAAACATACATTTTAACTATTGACTCACTCATATTGTTTGAATAAACTTTTGTGGGCCAAAGGTCATATGAATTAATGATTTCTATAATACCCTCATCGTTGTATATGTCTACTTTCCCTTGTTTTGTCAAATCATCATAAAGAGCGGTGCCAGGATAGGGTGTAAAAACAGCCATGGCAAGATCATGAGCCCCGTACCAACTTGCTTTTAAAATAAAAATCCAAGATTCCCAAAAGTTTTTATGCTTGTCCTCAGGAAAGCCAATAATCATATTCAAGTGAATATTAATTCCTGCTTTATGTGAGTATTTAATTGACTCTAGCATCTTGTGAATTTTGACATTTTTCTTCACCCTACGAAGAACTTCTTTAGAGCCCGACTCAGGTGCATAGGTAATGTTTTTACATCCTGATCTAAACAGTAAGTCAGCGACTTCAAAGTCTATAGCTTCGGCTCTAGTTCCAGATGGTAACTGATAAGTAATATCCAGCCCCCTATCTAAGATTTCGCTGCACATTTCAACAATCCAATCTTTAAAAATAATTGCAGTTAAGTCATATAAGTCAAAATTAACAACCCCGTATTTGTCATTTAAATAAGCCAACTCATTAACAAAATCTTGGGGAGGTCGCATTTCATACTTTTTCCCCCACATCTGAGGATTAGAACAAAAAGTACACGTGTACGGACACCCTCTAGTTGCCATTACTGGAAGTGTTTTACCTCTATACACCCCATGTGACATTTTTTGATCAAAATACTTTTGAAGTGGAAACAATTCCCATGCAGGCCAGGGAATATTCTTTACCTCTTTAATCCTTTTTCTTCCTTGCGTTCTTCGTAATTTATTATCTCTTAGAAGAGCAACACCGGGTACATCTAAAATGTCTAGCTCTTTTTCAATAGCATGTATCAATTCTACAATAGTCTCTTCTCCTTCTCCCAGTACTACATAGTCTAACGGGGATTGCTGCAAACACAAATCAGGAGCAGCAGTAGCATGCTCTCCGCCTGCCAATAAAATACTATTCGGAAATCTAATTTTTATCTTTTTGATGAGTTCGCGGCTGCTCAGCCAATTATTAGTGAACATGAGAGCTAAACAGATTACTTCTGTATCGGGCGATATCAAAGAAACAACTTCATCGATACCTAAACCGTATATATAAAGGTCACCTATAAATGGGGCAACATCATTAAACCCCTCTGCCGAAGCATCTATGACTTGAAGCTGATGACCCTCTTGATTCAAGGCACCGGCAATGTAAGCTAAGCCAAGAGGGGCTGTAGGCAACAATGCAAAAGACGCGCTTTTGTGCAAAATTGGGGGTTTTATTAAACATACCTTTAAAGACATAGCCGTTATAAAAATTCAAATCTTCTTTGGATGGGAAGATACATTCTCCAAGCCAAAGTAAATAATTTGCAACACATAATATGTATAAAACTTGGTAGCCTTCTTACAAATGCAAACTTCTTATACAAAAAAGTGAAACTTTGACTACCGAGGGTGTTACAGACTATTTCCATTTTTCTGTGCGCCAATTCATTTGGCACAAAATCAAGAATAACAATATATCTCCTGTAAGGGGAGCGATTCCATGCTTCATGTTTGTTAACAATGGTAAAACAAAGCAACTCTCCCTCCTCCCAGCCTCGTTCATCTTCACCAACTTTTATTGCGATAGCTGGATAAGGAGCTGGAACAACCAAACCAAGATGAGTTCTAATCACACCGTTTGTGTCGCCGAAGTGAGGCAGTATTTCGGTATCGGGCGGAAGAATGCTTATTGTGGCATAGGTGCAATTGGGGATTTGATCAATGATTTTTGAAAATACAGGAAATTTTTTACGGTTTCTATGGAAAATCCTGAGATAACTCATCAAATAAGTATGACTCCAAAGATTTTTGGTGTTATCTGGCGGCGTATGGGAATCCATATCATTCAAAAGACCTATTTTCTTTTCATAGGCCAAAACCTCATCTCGTATTTCTTTCCAGTTATCCTTTAATATTTTTAAATTGGGAAAAGCCGCTGGCTCATAAAAGTTTGGTAAGCTCCCGTTGTACTGCTCTACAGGGGGTCTTACATAAACGATTTCCTCACCCTCTGGCAAATTAAACTCTGTACTTTGCATACATACGAAATTAAGGAATAATTATAATTAACCTTGACTTTTTTATCTTACAATTGATGGGTTGTTTTGATCCCCAAGACATTCTTGGATATTTCCGTTCACTGATAAGCAAAAAACGCAAATATGTTTAACTCTGCTGACTTCCCACCGTGACTAAGGAGTCATTTTTTTAATACACTGGCTAATGAAAGTGCCTATGTGTTTCCGAATTAAACAGCTCCGAAGGAATTTGAACACTTTTTATGGACAAAAAGAATACTTGGCCTGATAATTTTTTACCTTTGAACAAGTTGTTATTCTTATGCCTTTATTTTCTATCATATGTCGCTTTAAAAGTGTTCAAGATATTGAATCCTACAGAGGAGATCACTTGAATTATATTCAAAGAGCTCACAACCTGGATTATGGTGGAATTTTAAACGGAAAAAATAAAGAAATCCTATATATCATAAACTGCTCCAATGAATCAGAAGCAGCTAACTTTGTAAAAAAAGACCCTTATTTTATCATTTATCAGAGCTATCAAATTATACCTTTTAGTAAGAAATTTCCACTTTCTTCTTCATGAATAAAAATTACAAGTATATAATCATAGGTGCAGGTCCAGCTGGATTGCAAATGGCTTATTTTCTCAATCAAGCCAAAGTAGATTATTTGGTCATCGAAAAAAGTAATGTTGCGGGTTCTTTTTACTCTAATTTTCCTATCCATAGAAACTTAATCTCCATTAATAAAAAATATAACTACTTTACCGAAGAGGAGTTTAACCTTCGTCACGATTGGAATTCTTTGTTAAGTGATAATCCTAAATTAAAATTTACAGAATACTCCGATGAGTTATTCCCATCTGCAGATGATTTATTCAAATATTTTCAAGATTTTTCGGAAAGTTGGGGTTTAAATATTCAATACAATACAGAGGTTCTTCAAATTAAGAAAAATGCCAAAGGGAATTTTATCATTCACACCAAGCATCAAGCATTAGAAGCAGAAGTTCTGCTAATGGGGACTGGCGTAGTTAAGCAGCATATGCCAAAGGAAATAGATGGAATTGAATTAACGACTCCATATAAGGATATTCAGTTAAATTTAGATTTATACAAGAACAAAAGGGTGGGAATCATTGGAGGCGGCAACTCAGCTTTTGAAGCAGCTGACAGCTTATCTAATGCAGCTGCATTCGTTCATATTTTTCTAAAAACCAAGGTTAAACTAGCATATGAAAGTCATTTTGTAGGAGATGTTCGAGCAAAATATACCAATATCTTTGATTTGTACCAGCTTAAATCTTTACATGCTGTTTTAAAGCCCAGAATTAAGGTCATTGAAAAACTGGATAATGGTTGTTTAGGAACTCGACACGAGTATGACTACCCTGACTCCAACGTCAAAGGCACACTTAAGTTAACCAGAGAATATGACTACATCTTTAATTGCACGGGCTTTAAATATACACACGATGATTTATTTGATGCTAGTATTAAACCAGACACTATTTTAGACAATAAGTTTTACGCTTTAAACCCTAATTGGGAATCGAGCAACGTTTCTAATCTATACGTTATAGGAACTGGTATGCAAGCTATTGATAGACAAGCTTCCTCTGGCTTTATACATGGTTTCCGATATAATATTAGAACATTATCTCAACTGTTACTCGCTCAATTTGAAAATAAACCTTATCCTTCTGAATTAGTTAAGGTAGAGCCCTTTCAACAATTTCTAAAACAACTCTACAATAGATTTAGTATTGGAGATGCCATTTTCCAGCTCTACGGATTCCTCGGAGACTTTTTAGAATATAATCCAACGGAAAAAACGGTTAGCTGGAAAAAAGACCTACCTATTAACCATGCTCTTAAAACTATAGACCCTAGCAAAAAAACCCTACTTCTTACTTTAGAGTTTGGTTTTGACAATTATCCTAATCAGTCAAGTCTTGATTTTATGGGACCTTCGGACCCTCACAATACCGATAAATCTGCATTCCTTCATCCTATTATCCGGTATTACTATAAAAATGAGGTTAAAGAATTTCACTTTGGTGATTCTCTTCTAGGTCGCTGGGATTTGCCTCATTCAGAAGGGGGTGCTATAGCTTCATACCATGCCGAGTTTTATAACTGGTTAGCGGAAATTTTTGATCTAGATAAAGTTGATGTTTCAAGCCTTGGTGAAAATCCAAATTTTGAAAAATGGTAATTACTTATTCATAACGAATATCTATTTCTCCTGTTTCCCTGTCTTGAATAGGGTGAGATTGAACGGATAAAAATATAGTTTCTTCAAAATGATTAAAACCATGCATAACTCCTGCGGGGATGTCAATAATTGTTCCCGGGCTATATAGGACAGGTTCTTCATCCAAAATAGCTTCTCCAGTGCCCACTAGAAAAATAAACTTTGCACTCGCTTTATCATGAATATGGGGCTTATACTTGGTGTCTTTGTATAGTCGAACAAACTCAACTCCACCATCTTCCGTTTCTAATCTATTAATACCAAAACGCTCTTCATCGTCGGTAAATTTGTCTTCAAATCTAATTTTACCTATGATATCTGCAAAAAAGGTGTCCTCTTTCATACTTTTAATTTAATAATTTTCTCAATTCCGTTTTTGATGTTTTACCTATAGGTGTTTTAGGTAGTTCCGTTTTAAGGAAAACCTTTCTTGGAACCTTAAATGCTGTCATTTGCTTTTTACAAAACGATAAGATATCCTCTTCATTAATATTTGCCTCACGATCTAAAACAATAAAGGCTACAACCTCCTCGCCCGTTTTTTCTGAGGCTATACCTATAACACCTACCTCAATGACACCTGAAAAAGATAGAATGATTTCTTCAACCTCATTTGGATAAACCTTGTTTCCGGAAACACTTATCATCTCTTTTTTGCGGTCTACTAACTTAAAATATTTGCCTTGTACTCGCTCAACTATATCGCCAGTCCTAAACCAACTCTTAAAGAAAGCACTATCACTCTCAACACTATTAAAATAGCTTTCTAACACTTGAGGACCTTTTATCAATAGCTCTCCTTGAACCCCATCGGATTTTATCAACTCATTTTTATCGCTAATTATGGCAGTTTGGGTACTGGGAATAGGGATGCCCAAAGTATCCAATAAATTTTCTTCTTCACTCAATGGGCTAACGATGCATAAAGATGTAGTCTCTGTTAATCCATATCCGCTAAACATTGTACGACCTGTCAACTTTCTCCATGCATGTTTTGTACTCAGTGGGACATATTCTCCACCAGCAATGCAAGCACGTAAATTAGAAAAATCGCGCGATTTAAAACTTGGTAGCTGCATTAATTTTTTATACCACGTGTTCACTCCTACAGTGAAATTTATCTTATGAGTGGTAAATTTTAAAGCTACCCCTTCAAGATCTCTCAATTCCCGATACAGAATCACCGTTCCGCCATTATTCATGAAAAACATTAAATTAAAAACCACTGCAAAAATATGATAAAAAGGGAAAGCTATCAATACTCTTAAATCGGTAAGGTCTATAAAACTCGTGAAATGCCCCTGCAACTGATCAATATTGGAAAGGACGTTCCTATGGGAAATTAAAGCTGCCTTATTCACACCGCTCGAACCTCCAGTAAACTGAATAAATGCATTACCGCCCTCCGTAAATGTAGCTGCCAAATCCATTTTTGAAGATTTTGCGTACATCTTACAATTAAACTCAGTCACGTCTTCATCAATTAAAAAAATCAGCTTCAATTCAAGCTCAGAATCAATCTCTTGAATCTGCTCATAAATCTTTCCTCCGCAAACTAAAACTTCAACTTCAGCCATTTTCAAACGCGATAACAGTTCTGGTAAACTCAAGTTTGGGTTTAAATTAACTGCTGCTCCTGACAGTGATTGTAATGCGAATAAGGAGTACAAGAAATTTGGACTATTATCCGCTATTATACTAAAACTAAAGCCCTCTATTGTTGGAATTATCTGCCGATAGTACTCTTTAGCATTTTGATGTTGGATTAAAAAGTCGTTATACGTGATTTCAACTCCATCTTCATTAATGATAAATACATTACTTGGAAACTCAGTGCATTTTTTTACTATAAAGTCTTCGATTCGCAACATCTTATAAATATACGAAAGGTCTATGTAGCTTTTAGAGAAACCCCGCCCCAATTTAGCCCACTTCCCATACCGATAAGAAAAATATTCATTCCGACCCATTTTGTACTTTTAAGGTATTCGTTAAGAGTCAATATAACGGATGCAGAAGAAGTATTCCCATACCTATCAAGAGTAAAAAAAACTTGTTCATCCTTAAGGCCTAGTTCCTGATATGTTTCTTTAAGTATGGGAAGAGAGGCTTGATGCAAAATTAGTTGATCAATATCTTGAATACTCAGATTATCCTTATTAAGTAACACATTAACGCATTCCTTAACACTTGACTTAATGAAACTTTTCGTATTGTTTCCATGCATTTTAAGCAAATGCTCTTTTTCTTGCACCAATTGTTCATCTACAGGAAAGGCACTTCCACTGGCTTTCATTTTTAAAGTAGCATTCGCATCATCCATTGATTTTAGAATAATATTTTCAATCCTCCATTGAGAGTTTGAACCAATTACAGCGGCAGAAGCTGCATCCCCAAACATACCCGCAAGCATAAATTCTTCTTGGTCAACATTAGTAGACATTTTATCTACTCCAACCACTAAACCATATGAGCCCAGGCCTGATTGAATAAAGGACTTTGCCATTGCTAAACCGTATACATTTCCCGCACAAGGCATATTCACTTCTATTGCAAACGAGTTTGGTCTCATGCCAATCAACTTTTGCACACGTGTAGCTGTAGTTGGCTGTTTATAGTCTCCAGTAGTAGTGTTTAATATCAAGAAATCTATTTGGTCACTTTTAAGAGAACTATTTTCAATTGCAGACAAACAAGCTGCGGCTGCTAGTTCAGAAGGCATCTTCTTTGTTTTTAATCTAGAATGAATGCCATAATGCCTTATTACCCACTCATCAAGACTACAGCCAGCTATATCGGCGTCAAAATTCTTAACGCGCTTTTCTAGCTCCTCGTTAGTCTCTAAAAACTCTCCTTTACAGATTCCCGTACTTATTAATCCAATATTCATGTCTAACAAACCAAATATACTCTTCTTATCAAGATTTACTGCCTAATTTCTTTCATTTCAATATACACAGATTCACCAATTTGACCATTTTTTATAAAATGAACAACTAAAAAAATATGCGCACTTCGAATCTTTCTTTCAAGAATTAAACCTCCAACATAACTAAGGCCGACAAAATATACTTTTCTCTTAACAATAGAAACTGCATAATTTTTATACTCCTGACTCAGATAAGTGAATAATCCTTGAAAATCCTTTACTGGAATTTTAACATACTCACCAGAATTGAAATTACTAAAGGGGTAAATAGTAATGTTATAATAAATTTTTGTGGGCATGAAATTTTGAGATAACGCCGATTGTTGACTCGAAAAATTAAAAATATTTACTTCGTTTTCAAAATAGTTTATTCCCCGTTCGTGGCATATTTCATACATGAATCCATAAAAATACTTTGATAACCCTTGCCCCCTATATTCATCAATCAAACCAAATAAGTTTCCAAAGAACACTTCGCCTTTAAACAAACCCATAAACATTCCGATGGCTTTATCGTTTTTGTACATTAGCCCGGTGTATGAATTTCCATCATTCTGCTTTGAAAAGCTACTGTAAAAATCAAATGAGGCACTGCGTTTTTTATCCTCTGATAGAATGTTTTTTGATAAAAATGAGTCATACTCTACCCAAGATCGAGAAGCTAGAAGATTACTTAAAACAAAATTAAAATCTTCATCATCAATTGGATTTACAACCTCTCTTATATGAAGATTGGGGTTGCGTTCCACATCACCCAATTTATTAAGCTCTAAGCTATTATAATAGCTTAGATTATATAAGTCGTAGTAATAATTTAACGAATTCAATTTTTCAAACAATTCAATATCGTTACCTAAAACCTTAATTCTACAAAGGTCTGGATTAAACTTAAGAATATCTCTTTCTAGTTGATCGCAATCTAGACTCACAAGATTGCCTTCATATCTACAAATTTTAACACCAAACATAGCCGATTCTTCTCTAGATACTTTCATTTGATCAATTTATTTTTGAAAATCTCAAATTACCAAACTGTTCGTACTCCTTCATTGTTGCAGTAATAAACGAAGAATTAGCTATTAGATAAAATGTTAATTCACAGTATAATGAAATAAAGATATGCCTTAAATTTAAAAAGAAGTTTAAGCGAAATAGATCAGATAAATAATAATCCTCATTTTTTTAATTTAATACCTTTGTTTTTTGCAATTTGCAACATATTACAACACCTCTCTCAAGTACTTCATGACTCTTAATGATATCCATATAAAAAGCAATTCTAGAAATGTTGAGTTGTCAATAGTAATCCCGACATACAATAGTAATAAATATATTGAAAAAAGCCTTGAAGAAACTGTTGATGCTCTGCAAAAATTACAATTGCCTTTCGAAATTTTAATTCTTGATGACAATAGTAAAGATAACACTGTTGCAACGTGTAAAGCCTTAAAAAGGCAATTTGAGAATTTACGTGTAATTCAATTTTACAAAAACCATGGACAGCGGAATGCTACGTCCTTAGGTTATACCTTATCTCAAGGTAGATATGTAATAACCTTAGATGATGATTTACAATTTGCCCCTTATGAAATAAGCAAGCTATATAGTAAAATCCACCTTTCAAAATTCTTGGTTGTTTCAGGATACTCTTCTTACCTACAAGAATCGCAATGGTACAGGTCAATTAAAAAAACACTGTTTTTAAGTTTTAATTACTTGTTTTTTCCTCGTTATAGCAGGAGTAAATATGTCAGTTCATTCAAAATCTATAACAAACATCTGCTTGACAAATTAGGTATTATAAATATATTCTATTTCTGGAAGTTAGACCCAAATCAAATAGGAACAATAAAAGTTTCGAAGCGGAGGGGACTTCGATATTATAGTCAGTATTCTTTTAAGGTTTTTTTGATATTACTCGCACCGTTGTTGCTTAAAATATTAGCAAAGATTGGATTATTTATAACTGTAACAGCGGTTGTATTTGGCGGCTTTTTTTATTGCCCTTCGGCCATTCTAATCAGCTCTTGCTCACTTCTCCTAAGTACGCTGTCAATGCTTTTTGTTTGTAAAGAAAAAACAGCATTTCTCAACAAAAACCATCGTGAACACTAAATACCTTAGACCTCTTTGACCAACCACCATTCGTTTTTGCTTATCCAATTATAAGTTTGTCGAAGCCCGTTTGATAAAGTGGTTTTAGCTTTCCAATTAATTTCTCTATTAATTTTTTCAACATTAGGAACTCTTCTTGGAATATCTTCAAATCCCTCGCCAAATTCAATTTGAGTGTCAATTTCTTTGATCTCCTCTTTGCGCTCTGTAAGCTTATTAATTTCATATAAAAGCTCGTTAATTGTAACTTCCACATCCGAACCAATATTAAAAACCCCGTTTCTTTTTTCTTCGGCCAACTTGATAGTGGCGTCAATAACATCATCTATAAATGAATAACACCTTGTTTGTTCTCCATCATTATGACAAATCAGTGCTTTTTTTAAAATATAATTTTTTAAATTGGCCGACACCACGAAATTGGCATTTTGTCTTGGGCCATAGACATTGAAATATCGAACGATAGTCCATCTTACCGAAGTTCCCTTTAAAACGGCCATTAGCAAATGTTCCGCCGTGGCTTTACTAGAGCTATAAGTCCATCTTTCTAGTGATGTTGAACCCAATACTCTATCATCATCCTCACTCCATGGCACTTTTGGGTTTCTACCATAAACCTCGCTAGTACTTGCAAACAACACACTAGTCCCATGCTTTTTAGCAAGCTTTGCAACATTCAATATCCCTAAAATATTCACTTGAATAACTTCTTCTGGATAACTCAAATACTTTTGGACACCTACAACAGAGGCATAATGGTAAATCTTTTCAATTTTATTCTCAAAGAAAATATCTAGGCGGCCATCTTTTGAAATGTCAAGCTGATGGTACTCTAAGTGTTTATTCTTTTTTGCATTACTCAAGTTTTTAGCCGATTTAAAAGGGATTATATCAACAGCAATAACATGATAGCCCTTTTTCAAAAGACTATCAACTATATGGCTACCAATAAAACCCTCTGCTCCAGTAACTAAGACACTTTTCATCTTTCGCTAAAATACTCTTTTAAAATTACTTTAAAAGTTTTTACCTTGAGTTGTATGCAAAAAAAATTCATTGGAAATTCATTAGATTTATATTTGAAAATAATTATCGATGACGATTCCTCAACTTATTCCAACAACATTAAAGGAAAGCAAACATCTGATTAGCCAAATATTTGATGATCCATCACTATTTGCAAGTCAAAAATATTCTTCTCTTTGTGAAAAATGGTTGAGCGATAATTTATTTAATAGGAGGCCTGTATTTCTGACCACCTCTGGTACAAGAGCATTAGAATTAATAGCGGCATCGATGAACTTAGAAAAGGATGATGAAATTATTTTCCCGAGCTATACATTTGTTGGGACAGCTAACCCATTTGTTTTATTTGGTGTAAAACCAGTTTTTGTTGATGTCATGGAAGATACTTTAGGAATGGATTTCAACTTGCTGGAAGACGCAATCACAAAAAACACCAAAGCCATAGTTGTAGTTCACTATAATGGAATTGGTGCACATATTGACCAAATCCTTCGAATTGCACAAAGACATAAAATTCTATTAATTGAGGATAATGCGCAAGGGTTTATGTGTACTTATAAGGATCAATTTTTAGGAACATTTGGCGATTTTAGCATTCTCAGTTTTAACTATACCAAAAACATACAATGCGGTGAAGGTGGAGCGCTCATCGTTAATAATGATAAGTACCTTGAAAAAGTTCAATATATGTATCATTTAGGGACAAACCGGCTTGATTTTTTAAACAAAAAAATTTCTAACTACGAATGGGTTAGTAAGGGCTCAAAATTTTATCCGTCACAACTCGAGTCGGCAATGCTTCTTCCACAGCTTATAAACTGCAAAAAAATACTCTCTGAAAGATTAAGTGCGTGGAAATTATATTACACGCTCTTGAGTAAAAATAAGGTAATTATAGAAAACGTTGATCTTCCAGTTCACTTTGCGGATTGTGAACATACCGCGCACATTTTTTATATTAGAACTAAAAACTTATTAGATAAAACTGGGCTAATATCCTTCTTGAAAAAAAGGGGCATATCGGCTTATTCCCATTATACACCATTACACTTAAGTAAATATGGGAAAAAGCACGGTATTTGTATTGCCGGACATGTTTCAGAAAAAATCAATAACTCTTTGATTAGGTTGCCCTTATATTCTAAAATTACTGCCAATGAAATAAATATGGTGGTTGATTCAATAGAGGCTTATTTCTCTCAGTGAAAGCACGATATAAGTAAAAATAAGAAGAACTAGTTAAATGCTCCGGTTATCTCGCTTTGAACGAGCAAATCTGCTCTGTAATTGCCCTAATACTTATGAAAAACTGAAAGGGTCTTGAATTACGCTTAAAATTAATTAACATTTAGTTTGAAAGGTATTGAGGGGTCTAAATCAAGTCTGCTTGCATTCTTTTTTAAAGTAGACTGCAAAGGAATAAATTCTATGCTCATGTTGTGATAATAGGCCAAGTATTTTGTTAAAAAACTGCGCTGTTGTTCGTTGGCATAAAAAACAACATCTTTATCCGCACAAATTAATATTCTTTTATTTAAAAATGGCAGATCATTTTTAAACAACTTCTTGTGGTGATTTTTATAATAGCTATAATTATTGTAAAAAAACAGATCTAGATAAAAGTGCTCTCTTTTATTCTTTGGACTCAAAACGAACGTTCTACGAGGATAATTAGCAAAATCATTTACCAAATTAGCGAATACAACTTTTTTTTCATCAAGAACATAAGCATCAAGGTCTTGCCGATAGTTGTCATATAATACCTGGTAAGCTGTTTGATCACGGTGCGTTTTAAGAAGAGATAAAATAAATAAAGGAAGAGCAACTAGCAATATTCCGATATAATAATTAGTACCTATGTTTTTATCGAGACTCAAAAACAACATGCCCAGCGAACAAGCCACTATTATTGACTCGTATAGAGCAGCGGGAAGGATTAAAAAAAAAGAAATAGCAAAAGGAAGAAGAAGTATGCCTATGTTAAAAAAACCAAGCAGGTGTCTTTTTGTATAACTCCAAAAAACCAAAACAAATAGTAGATAGAAACCAATAAAATATATATTTAATTCCTTATATAAATTATATACTTTTTCTCCCCAAAAATCTAAAAGACCGGGTTTAAGTATGTATTTTCTATAGTTTACTGAATCGTATAATTGCTCGTAATCCTTTTTACCAAAAACCAACTCATCCTTAACAAACAGCATCATTGCATATAGTTTATATGCTTTCATATCAGAAATTTCATTGTCAAAATAAATACTTTCTCTATCGATAAATTCGTGCTCGATTTTTTCAAAAACTGCAGAATTGGAATAAACTGTTGATTGTAATATTTTGAATGAAAAAAAAACCAATAATGAAAAAGAAAAGTAAAACAAATACACTTTCCAAAATTTATTATTTCTGTATACAATGTAAAGAGGTGAAAATATTAAAAGTGACATAAGCACTATTTCAAATCTTAAAAAAACACTCAGGGCAAATAAAAAAGCACTTGTAAAAAAAACACTTTTTTTCATTTGATACTCCTCAAAATACAACACTAAAAAAATCATGGAAGGCAATAGTAGATTTATGGCCAATCTTCTGTTTGAAATTAAAATGACATTTTGAACGCCTATTATTACAACGGTAACCAATAAAATCAGAAAAATGGTTTTTTTTATTTTTTGTTTTTTAGCAATAGACAACGTGAAATACACCAAAGAAAAAAGAAAAATAAAATTTATGAAATTAGTCAATAAGCTATAAAAATGAATGCCGTAAAAAAAATCAGAAAAAAAAGATAGGATAGGAGTTAACATAAACCATACGTTAGTTCCTGCGTTGTTGCTATAGTCAATGGGGGTTATGAATTCATGTAATAAAAAGCTCGCAACTAAAACTTCGTAATCTTCAAAATATGTTCCAAAAAAAAGATTAATGCCCAATATAAGAACAGCAGCAACAGCAAACGAAATATTAAATATCCTACTTCTCATCTTCTAAAAATAACAGGTTCTCTATGGTTGATGAAATTTTAGCTATCTCCACTTCATCGCAAACATCGCTGACATTCTTAAACCCAACTTCTATAGAATCTAAACATATAACCTCTTGCTTTTTTAGTACTTGTTCATAGGCATACATAAAACAATTATCTTGAACTTTAGACTCTAATAAAGTATAGCATTTGGCAAATCCCTTACAATCATTCATATATAAAAAAACCAGCGATTTTTCAAAATAACTGTACGGATCAGAATTGATCCAAATATCTGTATCAAGTTTTTCAGCTCTTTCAAAAGCTAAAGATGCCTTTTTAGGCATCTTTAAACCATAATACATTACACCCATTCTCTGCAAAAACTCTTCAGAGGGATGGTTTTTCATTGAAAACTCATACAAACTAGATTCAGTTTTCCAATGTGGAATATATTTACTAAAATAGTAAAGTTGGCTAGAAAACAAAATAAAAATTATGACTCTTTGCGCAAACTTGTTTTCCATCCTAACAATAAGTATACTGATAGTAAGCAATACACCGATACCCGCGTGATAAAAATATCTATCTGTTACCAACATGGGAAGATCTCCCAAAGGAAAAAACATTAAATTAAAATAGGGCGATAGAAACACCAAATAAAAAAACAATGGAAAAAACAACTTGTATTTTTTTTTAATGAAAAGATATATACTGCTCAATATAAACATCGAACCGGAGATGATACTCAGATAATACTCCTTTGGTAAAAAGTTTAAATTTTCAGATGGTGCAGGATAAAAAAAACTTTGATTTAGAGTATAAAAAAACTTGAACCAGTAAAAATTAATAGAGTAAAAAATCATTGCTATATGTTCAAATAAGGTGTAAGAAAAGTCTCTTTTTAAAAAATTTCTTGTCTCATCTATGTCTAAATTGATTTTTATAAAAATAAAATCAATTAATATAAAAATAGCTACCTGGCAAATCAAAGCCAGCCAATTACCTTTCAAGCTTTTGTTTGAATAAAAGAAAAAGAGAAAAATTGCTGGTACTACAATAAAACTACTTTTCGAAAGTAAACTAAAAATCCAAAAGAGAATAGCTGCAAAAAACAGAATTTTTTTTTCTGTTATCACAAATCGAAAATAAAATATAAGTGAAATCAAAACGTAACATAAGCTCAACGTCTGCCTTCTGCATGATGTCCATGCAACCGACTCAATATTAATTGAACACAACAGAAACATGGCTGTTGTTAAAAGAGCAATGTTCTTATTCTTATAAATCAAGTTAATCAGATAAAACAATAACCCACCTGAAATCATATGAAGAAGAAGATTGTGAAGGTTATAATAATAAGAATGCAGGCCAAAGAAATAATAGTCAATTGATAAGCTTAAATAGGTTAACGGGTAATAATGAAAGTCCACGTCATCCCCAAAAAACAAATATCTTACTCCTTCAAAACTTAAGTTTTTTATTGCATCATTTTCGGTTATTAACCATGCATCGTCAAGTGAACCTAAGAATTCGTATGATAAAGATGGATAATAAAGTAAAAAGGTAAACATTAAAACAGCCGCCAATGATAAATAAGTGTTGTCGGGGCTTTTAACTAATTTTCTTAATTGTTGTATCGTCATTTTTACATGTTTTCCGAGTGTGAAAATAAAGACTTTAAAATGAAAAAAATTCAACAAACTCCTATTAACTAGTTTTTCATGATTTATGAAAGAGTGGAGGGAAACTGAACATGTGCCATTAACTTTTAATGAAATCCTTGTTCATCTCAAAAAATAATTGAAGTTTTTTCAATCTGCTGTAGTTTGAAGACCCATCAAATCGCTTTGAAAAACTGACACCCACGTACCCAATCTCATCAATCGAAACTCGATTCTTTATATACGCTTCAAACACCTTATTCATTAAAAAAGTAGCTCCATCAAACACTAGGTCTCTTCTAAAGATTTTAAAACTATCTGTCACAGGTTTGTTCCATAATACATTGAGTAGCTTGTTTCTTATAACAGCAAGGATTGAAGATTTACCTTGTTTCTCGTATTTATTTGGCGCTAAACCAAATACCACAACCAAACAGGTGTCAACAATTCTATTGTATAATTTTAGAATGTCGCTAGGGTCATATTCTAAATCATCATCTATAGTAACAATATACTTCCCTCGAGCCATCAGTATACCTTTTCGTGTAGTAACGAGTTGCCCTAAATTCTTTTTGTTACTGTAGCAGAATATTTTGGGGTGTTTAGCACAATTATTCATTTTATCTGCCACTCTGTCTGGGCTTGCATCGTTAATTAGAATTATTTCAAAATTTGTAAAATTTTGTTCAAGGACTTTTAGCAACCGTTTACATAGCTCATCAATAATCTTTTCGCTCTTATAAACTGGGACAACTACCGAGATTTCCATAACACACTAAGCTAGCTTTTTATTATTTACTATGTGGTATACCATATCTATGCCAGTAACCGTCATGTAATCTTTCTCAAATGCTTTTTGGCTATATAGGTTTTCTAATCTAGCTCCACAACGAAAAAACCGATACCCATTTATTCTACAAAACGCTCTAATATGTCTTAAAACATTAGGAAACAGGCCTTTATTTTGGAATTTTGAATATATTCCTGCAATAGTAGAATCTATAAAGCTCAATTCAAAATTATCATTTGGGAAAGTGTTAAGCGCAATGAAACCAGCTAATTCACCTTGATATTTTAAAAACCATAAGAAAGAGCTAGGATGGGTTACATTATTATTGTTCAATGAGTAGTATTTAAACAGTGCTTTCATTTCCGTTTCGCGATCGATATAATTACATAAAACAGGTGTTTTGTAATAACCTAATGGGTATTTCCCCCAAGTGTCGTTCATAATCCATTCTAAGTCAAGTAGCTCTTTTTTTTCACCCGTGTACAACTCAAAATCAACGTCAGGATCCAAGGGAACCAAAGGAACTTTGAAACAATCAACCTCATACCTTCTTATTCCACCTGAAAAGAAAAAAGGATACCCTGTTTCATATAAATCATTATTTATTGATTCACAGGCAATAGGAGCCCTTAAGCGCACAAAATCCAAATTCAATTCTTTTACCTGACTTTTAAATTTAGTAGGCTGAAGGCGGTCATCAACCTCAAGCCTCCCAACCCTCATATTAAATACTTTGCTTTCTGCTTCTGACAAAATGATATTCATAAAAAAGAGCTACTTTTACTAAACGAAGTTAGTGAATATTTAATATTATTAATCCCAAATTTTAGGTTTCCATGAATAGCTTTTCTACAAGTAAATTTCTGTCTTCGGCGTTTATAGAAGCAATTAAGACTGATGGTTATTGTGTAGTCGAGGATATACTAACTAAAAATGAGATTGAAAAATTAAGCGAAGCGAATCAAGCTGCTATTGACAAGGAAAAAAAATACCATAGCACCGAGAACTATCAAGATTATGGCGTAGTGCAATGCTGCCCAATGTATGGGGAGCCCTATTTATCATTAGTGGAAAACAAGAAAATATTTGACCCATTTGACCTCATTATGGGGGAGGGTTCAATAATTTATGTATACATAAGTTCTTCTATGCCACCTTATAAAGGAAATTTTTCTACAAGGATACACGTAGACAGGCCTCGACTTTTTTCAAACTATTGCGAATGCCTAGGTGGACTTATTATGCTGAATGATTTTAATGAAGAAAACGGGTGTACAAAAGTGCTTCCTGGCTCGCACAATTTAAAAGAAAAACCAACAGAATTATTTTTTCAGGAAAATGCAATTAACATTAATGCCAAAGCGGGTTCTGTATTATATTTCAACTTAAGACTGTGGCACACGGGTGGTATAAACACCACAAATCAATGGCGTCATGCTATTGCAATTGGTGTTGTAAGGCCTTACTTGAAGCAGAAATTTGACATTCCAGGTACAATTAAAAAAAACCAGATAGACATTAGTCATCTTTCGCCATATGCAAAACAGAAGTTAGGTTATAATGCTATTCCTCCTACCAGCTTAAATGAATTTTATGGAAACGCCGGCATTGAAAAAAGTTATAAAGAAAAATCAGAATGGGAAATAGCAAAGAAAGAATAAAACTATTCGTACTTGCTCTTCCCAAAAACAATAGAAACCAACCAGTTTAGGCAGTCTTGAAGAAACAGCGTTAATCTAAAAAATACCGAGAGAATACTATGAAATAACCTTACAATAAAATGAGGCGTTTTTTTAGTAACAGGAAGTTTAGTTGCTATTAACTTCAAAAACGCTGCAGACAACAACCCAGAGCAGATCCAGGTTTTTTCCGCCCTAAAATCTGGGTGGATTGTGTCTACCAAAAGTATGATCCTAGTTTTATCTGTATTGTTCCATACATAATGCCTATGAGCGACACAAATTGCCAAAACACGGCCCTCTTCCCAACATTTTTCCTCTGTTCCATTTCTAAATCCAATATCGGGAAGTGTTCCAGGAACTACAATTCCCAAGTGGCTGCGAATAATCGCATTGGTATCTCCAAAATGAGCCTTAACTCTAGTTTGAGGTTTTAACACAGCAATTTGAATGGTTAGTAAATCTGGAATTTTTGACACTGCATCAAACAAAACAGGAAACTTTTTAATGTTGCTTTGACGCTTGAGCATGAAGCTGATTAAATTGATAGTTTGCCATCCTTGCTCTTTATATTTGTAGGGAGTAAAGTTTGCTTTAAAGCTTAAGGCATCTCTCTCATAAAAGTTTAATATTTCCTCTTTTATGGCTGAATAGTTTTTTTCTAACAGCTTGGTACTTTCAAAGTCAGTAACATCGTAAAAGTTAGGCATATCACCTTTATACCAGTTACCTGTTAAATAAAAATATAATTTTTCTTTTTTCATGACTCCTTGCCTCTTTTTTTAGGTTTGATTGCTTAAGAGCGTTATTTTTACACCATTTAATCACCCTCTAAATTACTTAGAATAATTCTTTTATATCTTGATTAATTTTATTTTAAGATGTGAGACAGAAAAAGAATTCTTCCTGAAGAAAGCAAAAAAAGTCTACGACTGTTAATACTAGACCTAGTTATCCAGTTGTAATCAGAATGGTTATAGTATAAGACTTGATAGTGTTATTATTGTTTTATATTTACCAAACTAAACTTCTCCTAAATGCGCTTAAATAAATCCGCCAAGAATCTCATACCAGCTAAAGCCATAGAAAGTTCCAAGAGTCTTGAGTATTGCACTAAGTGGTTTAAAAAAAACAACCACATAGAAAATATCTACTTTACAAAATCTTGCACCCAATCTTTAGAGTTAAGTTTATTACTACTTGATTTACCTGCAAATTCTGAAGTAATAATTCCATCTTATGCTTTCGTTTCTTTAGGAAATGCTGTTAATAATTTGGGGATTAAGTGTGTCTATGTAGATTGTGAAGGGTCTACTATGAATATTGATGTAAATCAAATTGAGCAAGCTATAACAGAAAACACTAAAGCATTAATCACCATAAACTATGGTGGAATAAGCTGCGATTATGATAAAATCAGGAAAATTTGCAGGAACAATAACTTGATTTTGATCGAAGATAATGCCCATGGAATTCTAGGGAAATATAAAGATGAATTTTTGGGAACAATAGGAGATATTTCATGTTTTAGTTTTGACCATTTAAAGAATTTTAGCTGTTTTCAAGGCGGAGCAATTGCAATTAATAACAAATCATTACTTAAAAAATTCTTCATTGCTTACGAGTTTGGTACAAATAGGAGAGATCTATTTGAGGGAGTGGTAGATCATTATGAGTGGCAGGGAAAGGGAACAAATAGCATTATAGCACCCCCACTTTTAACTATTTTGAAAGGCCAACTGGATAATTTTAAACACATAATCTCCCTCTACAACAACATTTGGCGTCAATACCAAACGGGCTTAGCTAAACTTGCTGAAAAGAAACATATTTCTCTTGTTCAGATACCAGACTATTGCACCCATAATGCGCATATGTTTTGGATAAAAACTAAAAGTAAGGCTGAAAGAACTAAGCTAATAGCCCATTTAGCCAATAATAATATTAATTCCGCTTCACATTACTCTCCCCTTCACACCTCTAGATATGGCAAAACCGTTGGGAACTTTAAAGGTGGAAATAATAACACTAGTATTGAAAGTGAAAAAATACTGCGCTTGCCGATGCATCTAAAATTAACAAGTGAAAACATTAAAAGTATTATTGGGTGCGTAGAAGATTTTTATAGTTAAGTAGGGCGACTTTTAGATTAGCAATGAAAAACAGTTTAATTATAGGCACATTGATTTCAGCAGTATTTCTTACTCTGCTGAATTGCTGCTTCGGATCATACTTTCTGGGCTATGAATCTCTTTTTAATTCCTTTGGCAACCATGAATTTAATTTCCCTCTCCGAGTTGACTTGTCTACTACAACGTATCGGCTTATTTTCCCTTTAGCATCATTTCTTAATGTAAAATTAAAAACAACTCTATTTTTTAATATTATAATTTTTGCCTTGAATCTTAGTGTAATGTCGATTTTAATTGGAAACATTCACTTTCATTTGAATCAGAATAAAGCTAAACCATTTACCAAGCTTTTAATAATTCTTTTAATATTGCTTGCCGCGCTTCCCAGCCAAATGTTGCTTCATAATCATAGTATTTCGTTTCTCTTGGGTTTTACCGCATGCTTAATGATTCATACAATAAAAAAAAACCAACTACATAAAGGATTCTTTGTGGTGGTAGTAGGATTATTAATTGCCTCTATGTTGGTCAGGCTAGAACTAGCTCTATTATCAACCTTAATATGTGCCGCGTTCACGCTCATCTTCAAATTAGATATAAAAATTTGGGTTTTTTCAATAGCATCTATCTGCCTTTTTTTTGTTGGCCTTAATCAAATAGCTCAAAATCAACATGAATTTTATGGAACCATTTTTTCTTTTGAGCGTGAAATTCAAGATCGAAAATCTTTAAAATTAGACGAACTAAGCCTTAATGAAAGGTCCCGTTTTCAAGCAATGGGGAAATTTATTATCGATACAGTAAACTATAACCTTACCGATTATTCTAATTATGTTGAAAGCAGAAATTTCGTATGCTACGTGTCAGATAAAGCTGCTTTTTTAAGTGCTTATAAAAGTAAAATACTTGACCTAGCGAGCGAACTAAAGCTATATGTATGGTATGTTTTTTTCTCCTCTCTTTTTGTATTATTTTTGCTTTTTGAGCCACACACCGAGACCCATAACCTAAAGCACAGAAATATAAAGTTTGCTGGCTTTGCAATTTTTATTTTATTAATTCCACTGACCCTATCAGCTTTTTTTACCTGCTCCGCGCAACTAGTATATGTTTTATGCTTCTGTTTTATCTATACTTGCTTAATGTATTGGGTGTCACTAAAAGACCTTAAGTTACCTTTTGTGTTAATTTTAAATCTTGGCTTAACTGTTTTTAGTGGAATATTTGTTTTCGAGGTTTTATTGGTTCAAAAAGAAAATAGTTTGTTTAGTACAAGCCTTCGTGAGGAAATGGCAAAATCGATAGCACAAAATAAGACCATTGTTTTCGCTAACCTTCTTGACTTTTCCTATTATCCTTCCCGACTTTTTCAAACCAACCAACCAACCAATCTAACTCATTATTATTTAGACATTAGCATTCTAAATTACGTCAGGTACTTCAAGGAACATAACATGGTTTTTTTTGGAGATAGTTATTTTAATTTGGGAGATAGATTAACAAAATGTACAAACAAAAATATTGTTATTTATTCAACAGAGGAATATAATAGCTTTCTTACGACATACATGAAAAACATATATAAAGAATCCTTCTGCTTAACTTTGGATTCTGACTCATATATTAAGGGTAAACTAAATAAATACCACTTGCTGCGCGAAAAATGCAATAATATGGAAAGCTTAAAAACTCAACCTTAATTATAAACTGTTCCCGTTGCGGCCTTTTTAGCTCTAGGACCGACTTTCAAATCTAAGCTAATGTGTCTTGTCACTTCTTTAGCTAAAAATTGGTTAAACTCAGGGGTGTAATGGACAATGTCAATAATTGAAGGCTTATTAAAGGTTTCAAAAAGTGAGCTCAAATCAATATAGCCAACATTTGCAGCTAGCACTTTTTCGAAAATATCAACCAGATTTTTACTCATGTTCTGTGGTCCCTCATTTTTAAAATATTCTCTTCCAAAATTGTTGCAAAAGCTAATTGGATAATTCATGTTGCCATTTGGCTGAATAAACTGAAGTATTTTAATGTCGTAGAGCGCTGCAATTTGCTTTCTAATTTTTGCGTTTTCGACAAACCTATTTGTAAGCATATCATTGTACTCAGAGGTAGCATCGAGTGGTATGAAATCAACATTTTCTGTTTGAACCAAGTCCAATTGATTTTTATAGGTTCCACTCAATAGTTTAATGACGGCTAAATCTCCTATCGAAAAATCAGCGTCCCGAATATTGAACTTGCTGGCAATAATGTCAGTAAAGTCCGATGCATCGTAATGAGGGCCAAGGTTTACGCCGTCCATAAAAATAACGGCGTCTGGCCTATAGCCTTGTTTCATTAAATAAATAAATTGTGCCGTTTCTTGAGTTGGAACAAATCCCGGGACGCCGAAATTAAGCACTTCGGCACTGTCTAGTTCATTTGCCAAAAACGCAGGCCATGACTGTTGGTCTTTAGTAAAGGTCCCGAAAGTTGTGCTACCACCAAAACAAAAGACTTGATGTTTAGGTGTTTGTTGTAGGTCATTAGAATTGTTGTTTCGTATATTAAACCCACTCTCATGTTTACTTATACTTAGTCCTGAAATTGAAAATTGATTCAACTGAAATTCCGTTGCTGGATGATAGCAAAACTCATTTTGACCACTTTGTTTAAAGTCAATAAAACTTTCAAGCATCTGGACCAACTCAATAGAATCCATTTGACATAATGGGTCTTCGCTAGCTAGAGAAGGATAATTGAATATGTTAAATAGATTAGAATTTTCTTGCTCGTTGGGAAAGCTCTCTAGCCATAGCCAAGCAAAAAAATTAATTAGGATAAGTAAAAAAGTGGTGTGACTTAAAATCAAGACTAGATCAAAATATTTTTGCAGCAACTTTTTCATCCTAAGCAAATTGTTTTACCAAATGTAAAAATAATCCTTTTGCTATTATAGTCTTATATTTATCGGGACTTGAAAGTTATTAAGCAAATACCCTTATCGTTTTGGCTGATGGTGGCAATATCCTCTTTGGTTTTACTGCCCTTTGTAGTCTTGTCTTTATACATAGCGCCTAACTTGGAAGATTACGCTGAATCTATAATTCCGGAGGTTTTATGGCATGTAAAGTTTCTTTATTTAAGTTACGATGGTCGTTTTTTTACATCTTTCTTGTTTGCAGCCGTAAATCCATTAAAAAGTGAAAACTATATACTCTACCAATGTATTCCCGTGTTGCTTTTGGGTGGATTGCTCCTTTCTTTTTATCAGCTTAGCCTAAGTTTTATTAGCCGTTCAAAAAAACTTGCCGTGCTATTAAGCTTATTGTTTCTGCTAGTTTTTCTCCACAAAACCCCAAACCTTCCTTATACCTTGTATTATATGATTAGTTCATATGTGTATACCGTTCCAAGTATAATCTTTCTTTTAATTATTTCCTCAAGCTATAATCTGATACTAGCAAAAAAAAATAATGCGTTCAAATTGGGGCTTATTATTTGCGGAATTTTTGCCGTAGCTGGAGGAAATGAATTGTTATTAATCCCTTGTCTAGCTTGGTTTATCGTTTTAGGTTTTATAAACAAAAGAATTAACGCCAAAAGAAAAAGAGAAATATCCTTGTTCTTTTTTAGTATCGCCTGCTCATACTTTATTGTTTTTACATCTCCTGGTGTACATGAAAGTATACAAACTCTAAGCCTAATGGAAGAAGTGAATCTATTCATTAAGGCACTTCAAAAGAGTATATTCTTCACGCTTACCTATATGAAAGGGTGGGTTTGGGGGAACTATTCTTTATATATATCCAGCGTACTCTTTGTGGTTTTGGTTAAAGCGTTTAATACAATCCCCCACTTTAAATTTTCTTGGACTAAAATCGCTGTGCTTATTTTTATTTTATTTGGATCCCTACTCTTTGTCGCATTTCCATATACATGGTCTGCAAAAAGCACCGCCTCAGTTTCCTATTCACAAGTTTTTATAGTTCCGAGTCTCTTCTTTATTTTGGTGTGGTTTTTTAGCATCTTACTTATAGTATCGAAAATGCCTTCATTGACGGAGTATAGAAAACCCTGGCAAGCAACTTCTCTTTTCGTTTTACTAGGGTTTAGCTTTTATTTTAATGAAACTTCTAATTTTTATGCGGCCTTTCAAGATTTAGTAAGCCGCGAAGCGCAAGGATACCATGCTGAAATTAAAGAAAACATCTCTAAATCGAAAGATAAGAATGCCCTGCTTAATGATTTAAACCAACTAGAGCTTTGTACGTTGAAACATCGGCCAAGAAGTATTTATAGCGGTGTATATTTCACAAGAGAACTTGAGCACTTTCACCTAGAATATCGGTTATATTATAAGATTAAACGAATAAAAGTTGTCCCATGCGGTTAAGTAATTACAAAAGATCCACATATTTAATAGGATTGGCGTTATTTATTTTTACTTTTCTCTTTAAGTACTACACGGGTACTTTCTTAACCATTTCTAGGGAGTCACAAAAAGAAATGATAAGTTTTGAAATCAACAAGCGCAAAAACGATATTTCTATCAAAAGCCTAAAAGCATCTTGCCTTAACTATCAAGATGTGTTTAATGGTATTTTACTTGATTTTACAAGAACCAATTTGAACTGCAACAGGCTCTTTTATAATGAAATATTAACCAGTTCTATAGACAGCGCTTACTACAAGTTAATACAAAAGATGTATGAGCATGCAAACTTTTATGAAAAGGAGTTGACTAACAACGGCAAAATCCTTTATTTATATCAAAATAAAAATGAGGATTGTTTCGAGCCCACCATAATAACATTTGTTGATACAAAAGAAGAATCCTTAATTAAGTCCATCCAAAATTTGCCAAATTATTTAGAGTGTTATTGCCCTTTAAGTGAAAAAAAATAGTGAAAGAGCAGTTATATTTTTTTTAAGGTTTAATTTACCCATAAATAAAGCTAAGCATGCGCTTCCATATCCTTGTCTTTAAATTTGCATCTATATATCCCTGGGTGTATGGAGGCCATTTAACATTAATGGTCTCGTGCAAGCAAGTTTTGTCAGGCTGGCCCAAGTGAACATAGTTTATATAAAACTCCGGATTGCCCACGTTGTATTTTTCTATAGCAGGAAAATAATTCACATTGGTATAGTGGTAAAGCGAAGCACTTTGCGGCGCTAGAACCAAATTCATTGCAGGTCTAATGGACTTGGATAAATTTGCAGGT
>TARA_Y100000385_G_scaffold194747_1_pt1 | contig 40764 bp, 39 predicted proteins | sample TARA_Y100000385 | Tara Oceans TARA_Y100000385 (sample SAMEA2620980) | marine metagenome | biome: marine biome (ENVO:00000447); feature: surface water layer (ENVO:00002042); material: "saline water (ENVO:00002010), including plankton (ENVO:xxxxxxxx)" | depth 5 m
AGCAATTTTAAAACAACAACTTTCAGGTTTCGAAGCAACAGCTTCTTTAGATGAGGTTGGAACCGTATTAACCGTTGGGGATGGTATTGTTCGTGCTTACGGACTCTCTAATGCACAATACGGGGAATTGGTACAATTTGAAGGCGGTCTAGAAGGGATTGTATTAAATCTTGAAGAAGACAATGTTGGAATCGTACTCCTAGGCGCTTCAAAGGTGGTTAAAGAAGGCTCCGTTGTAAAACGAACCGAAAGAATCGCTTCGATTAATGTTGGAGAAGGTATTGTTGGCCGTGTGGTTGACACGCTTGGCGCGCCAATTGACGGTAAAGGTCCTATTGAAGGAACCCTTTACGAAATGCCTTTAGAGCGTAAAGCACCAGGAGTTATTTTCCGTGAGCCCGTAACAGAGCCCTTACAAACAGGCATCAAATCAATTGACGCGATGATTCCCGTAGGTCGTGGACAACGTGAGCTAGTCATTGGAGACAGACAAACAGGAAAAACAGCGGTGTGTATTGATACCATTTTAAATCAAAAAGAATTTTACGATGCAGGGGAACCTGTATACTGTATCTATGTGGCTGTTGGACAGAAAGCGTCTACAGTGGCATTGATTGCCAAAACATTAGAAGAAAAAGGCGCTTTAGCCTATACAACAATCGTTGCTGCAAATGCTTCGGATCCCGCACCAATGCAAGTATACGCCCCTTTTGCAGGCGCTGCCATTGGGGAGTATTTTAGAGATACAGGCCGTCCAGCATTAATTGTATATGACGATCTATCAAAACAAGCCGTTGCGTATCGTGAAGTTTCTCTTTTGTTACGTCGCCCACCAGGACGTGAGGCGTACCCAGGGGATGTATTTTACTTACACTCTCGTTTATTAGAGCGTTCAGCAAAAGTCATCAACAATGACGAAATTGCAAAAGACATGAACGACCTTCCAGATTCTCTAAAGTCGATTGTAAAAGGAGGAGGGTCTTTAACAGCATTACCTATAATTGAAACACAAGCAGGAGATGTATCTGCTTATATTCCTACCAATGTAATTTCGATTACGGATGGTCAAATATTTTTAGACGGGGATTTATTTAACTCTGGGGTACGTCCAGCCATTAACGTTGGTATTTCGGTATCACGTGTGGGTGGAAATGCACAGATTAAAGCGATGAAAAAAGTATCTGGAACACTAAAATTAGACCAAGCACAATTCCGTGAATTAGAAGCGTTTGCTAAGTTTGGATCTGATTTAGATGCCGTGACACTGAATGTTATTGAAAAAGGACGACGTAACGTTGAAATTTTGAAGCAAGCCCAAAACGATCCGTTTAGGGTAGAAGATCAAGTTGCTATCATATTTGCAGGGTCTAAAAACTTACTTAGAGCCGTACCTGTTAATAAAGTAAAAGAATTTGAAACGGAATACATCGAATTTCTAAGAGCCAAGCACAGTGGTGTTTTAGCGACTTTGAAATCTGGTAAATTAACAGATGAAGTTACAGACACTTTAACAGCGGTTGCAAAAGAGTTATCAGCTAAATATAGCGCTTAGTTTAAGAAAACAATAGTATGGCAAATTTAAAAGAAATCCGAAATAGAATAGCCACCGTATCTTCAACGATGCAGATTACAAGTGCCATGAAAATGGTGTCTGCTGCAAAGCTAAAAAAAGCACAAGACGCCATCACAGCAATGCGCCCTTACTCGGACAAACTGACGGAACTTTTACAAAATTTAAGTGCTACTTTGGACGCCGATTCTGGAAGTAAATACTCAGAACAACGCGATCTAAAAAATGTACTTATTGTTGCGATTACTTCAAACAGAGGTTTGTGTGGCGCCTTTAACTCTAATATTATTAAGCAAGCAACAGCTGTTGCCTCAAGCTACGGAGATGCCAAGGTATCTATTGTTGCTATTGGGAAAAAAGCGAATGATGCCCTCTCAAAAAACTTTGAGATCATTTCCAATCAGAGCCCTGTTTATGACGACTTAACATTTGACAATGTTGCTGAAATTGCGGAAATGCTAATGCAGCAATTTGAATCCCAAGCCGTGGACAAAATCGAGTTGGTTTACAATAAATTCAAAAATGCAGCAACACAGGAAATCATGACCGAACAGTTTTTGCCAATTGAGCCTTTAAAAGGCGATACCAATGCAAACCTCGATTATATTTTTGAACCGTCTAAAGAAGAGATTGTAGAAACCTTAATTCCAAAGTCATTAAAAACTCAATTGTTCAAAGCGATTCGCGATAGTTTTGCAAGCGAGCATGGTGCTCGAATGACTGCAATGCACAAAGCAACAGACAATGCCACAGAACTTAGAGATCAGCTTAAATTGACGTATAATAAAGCACGTCAAGCAGCAATTACCAACGAGATTTTAGAAATTGTCGGTGGAGCAGAAGCACTTAATGGCTAGACAAAACCTTTGGTAAAATTTATAAAATTAGAAGCCTTGCATTTGTAAGGTTTTTTTTATGGCATAAAAGTTGTTTGATTTCAAACTCAATTAAAATCCGTATGTTTATAAATGTAAACAGAAACTCAATGAAACGTACAAACTTTTTTGTCTTAGGAATTGTGCTTTTAACGGTATTTAATTGTAAGACCTCCAAAGAATCAGTTTTACAATTCCAATCAACTCCGCCTTTAGAAATTTCAGCACCCTATTACAACTCTTGGGTTGCAGGAGTTCAAGGAGGAGGTGCAGGAATCAATGTATTTTTGCCGGTTTCAGACATTCGAAATATAGTGGTAGACAGCATCCACTTTAGAGGTGAAAAAGCAATAGTTGAAAAAAAAGGCAGTTTGATTGTTGGGCGATTCAAGACAACTGACAACCAGTCAAGGGATTTTATAGTGAGTTCAAATCCAGAAGATGAATATCAAAACAGGCTTGTATATAAGGCTGATGTATCGCCCTTTGTGCTAGCTAACACTGAGTGTGTGATAAGCTATAGGGTTAAAGACAAACGTCTGTATTATAAAATTTCAAACCTCAAACAGGGTCTTGCTGAAGCCTACCCATCTGTGCCACCAAACTAAGCTTTAAATCTAATTATATTTTGTTATCCAAATTGTGTATTTTTATAGGATAAAATAGAACCAATTGAGTGTCCTAAAAACAGTATACAAACAAACATTCATTTACGGCTTGGCAACTGTTGTGCCTAAAATGCTTAGCTTTCTTTTGGTGCGCTTACATACCGATAAATCGGTGCTTAAAAACGTCTCGGACTATGGCGAAGTATCTATCGTATTCGTCTATTTTGTACTGTTTAACGTCATCCTTGCGTACGGAATGGAAACCGCTTTTTTTCGTTTTTTCAATAAAGAGCCCTCCAAAGATAAGGTGCTCAGTACCGCCACAATATCAATTTTAGGATCCTCTTTAGGGTTTTTAGGTCTTGGTTTGCTTTTTCAACAACAGATCGCCGATCTCACACACATCCATGTCAACTACATCACCCTGGTTGTTTGGACTCTGTTTTTAGATGCCCTGGTTATTATTCCCTTTGCTTATTTGAGAGCCCAAGGAAAGCCAGTTAAATACACAGCGGTCAAACTGACCAATGTCGTGGTCAATCTAGGTTTAAATGTTTTTTTATTGGTGTATCTTAAAGCACTGTCGGTTGACAGCAGTCTTTGGGATTCTATCTATATCCCCAACTTTGAAGTGAGTTATATTTTTATCGCCAATCTTGTGGCCAGTGGTGTCACTTTGTTACTTTTGCTGCCGTTTTATTTTAAAATCAACTATAAAATAGATACTGTTCTTTGGAAAAAAATGCTGCGATACGCCTTGCCGGTCTTAGTGGCTGGGGTAGCATTTTCTATCAATGAAACCTTTGATCGCGTATTGCTCGAACGTCTGCTTCCAGACGCTATTGCCAAAACATCCGTCGGAATGTATTCCGCCTGTTACAAACTTGCCCTCTTTATGATGTTGTTTGCAACGGCTTACCGTTTGGGAATAGAGCCTTTCTTTTTCAGTCAATCCAAAACCAAAGATGCTACCAAAAATTACGCAATAATCTTGGAATTTTTCGTGATCTGTGGGGCGCTTATTCTGCTCGTCGTTGTGGTGTTTGTCGATGTTTTAAAATTCATTCTCATTCCAAATCAAGCGTACTGGGAAGCTATGAAAGTGGTACCAATTTTATTATTGGCCTATCTTTTTCTTGGCATATATCACAATTTATCTGTGTGGTATAAAATCACAGACCGCACCAAATTTGGAGCTTATATATCGGTAATTGGAGCGGGCATTACACTTTTGGTCAATCTAATTTTCATCCCTTCTTTTAGTTATATGGCTTCTGCCATAGCCACCTTAGTGGCGTATTTTTCTATGACAATGCTATCGTATTATTTTGGACGCAAACATTATCCGGTTCCCTACAACATAAAAAAAATAGGCATCTATTTAATCCTGGCTATCAGTTTATCAGCCCTGTCGTTTTATCAATTCAGAGCCCAGTATTTTATCGGGACTGCCATGATAGCAATCTTATTACTCATTATCTGGTCAAATGAAAAAGCGACCCTCAAACAACTTTTAAAACCATCATATGACGATTAAAATTATAAATAAATCTAAGCACAAACTGCCGGCCTATGAAACACAGGCCTCTGCGGGCATGGACTTACATGCCAATATCTCGGCCGCTGTTATTTTAAAACCACTACAGCGCGTTATTATTAAAACAGGACTGTTTATAGAACTGCCCGTTGGCTTTGAAGCGCAGGTGCGGCCTAGAAGTGGTTTGGCAGCAAAACACGGCCTCACAGTACTTAACAGTCCTGGCACCGTCGATGCTGATTATCGCGGGGAAATAGGGGTTATTTTAGTGAACCTGTCCAACACAGATTTCAAGATTGAAGACGGGGAGCGCATCGCACAATTAGTGATCGCCAAACACCAGCGCGCTCAATGGGAGGAAGTTGAAGTATTAAACGAAACCTCAAGGGGAGAGGCTGGGTTTGGAAGTACTGGAAAATAATGAAATTAAAACACTACAGCCTTGTCTTTATTTTAACTTTGATGAGCTCTTTTGGCGCGCAGTCACAAATCGAAACAGATTCTCTATTATCGATTTCGACAGGCAACACTCATATTAAATTTCAGATCCATTTCTATGAAGCTATAAAACAGAAAGCTCTCGAAAATTATTCCAAAGCAATTGATGAATTATTGAAATGTAAGGACTTAAATCCTGAAGAATCTGTAGTGTTTTACGAGCTTGGCACTAACTACTTTAAGTTAGATCAATTTGAAGATGCGGAGTCTAATTTTAAAAAAGCAATCGCATTAAACGGCTCTAATTTTTGGTATAAAGAAAGCTTATATTATTTGTATGTTGACACGGCACGTTACGAACAGGCTATTAGCGCCGTACAGCCCTTGTTGTCAAGGAGTTCTGATTACGAGCAAGACTTAGCCAATCTTTATATTAGCCTAGGCCGTTATAGCGAGGCTTTAAAGGTCCTTGATGCCCTAGACGAAAGCCTAGGGATCAGCCCCATCAGAGACCGCATAAGAACTGAAGCATATGACTTAAGCCAAGACGAAGAAAAGCGAATTGCGCACCTAAACAAGCGTTTACTAGAGGCGCCAGAAACCCCCGCTAATTTTTTAAACTTAATCGTTGCCTACAGTAATACAAACCAAAAACAACAGGCTTTTGAGACCGCCCAAGCCTTTTTGATACAGCACCCAAAATCCCATTTAGTTCACGTTGCTTTGTATAAATTTTATTTAGACTCTAAGAACTATGAAAAGGCTATTGAGTCCATGAAAATTATCACAACAAGCAGCGTTGTGGAGCCCAGTATTAAAGTTAAAGTCTTGAATGACTTTATGCAGTTTGTTACGGATTTTCCCGAACACCAGGCTGCGCTTGTTGAGCTTACAACGGACGTCAATCAAAAAACCCCCAACCGCTCTGATCTGGAGCTAGCGGGGTATTACGCCACCCAGAAAGACACCCAAAAGGCAATTTTTTATTTCGAGAAGGCCTTGGAATACGACTCCAATAATTTCACCATCATCACAAAATTAGCAGGCTTGTATTTAGAAGCAAATCAATTCGAAACAGCTGCCGCGTTTACTAATAAGTACATTGACTTTTTCCCGTCTCAACCTCTTTTGTATCTTGTTAATGGCACTGCCAATAGACAGTTAAATAAGCTTGAATTGTCCATCGAGTATTTAATAATGGGCTTAGATTATACTATTGAAAACAACGAACTCAAACAAAATTTTTACAAAGAGCTAAGCGTTTCCTACAAGCTTCAAGGAAATATTAAAGAATCAGAAGCGTTTACAAATAAGATAAAAGCATTAGAAAAAAAGCAATGAAAAAAAGGATCTACAGTTTCGCGTTAGTCCTTGCTGTATTGGGCTGTAAAAGTAGCAAAACAGTACAAGGCTCTGAAGGATTAGACCCCAATCTTTCCGCAAAACAAATTATTAAAAGCCACAATACAAATGCCTCTAAGTTTAAGACGCTGCAAGGGCGTCTAAAAGTTGAACTAACTCAGGGAGATCGCTCTGAAACCCATACATTTACGCTTCGGATGAGTGCTGACAACACCATTTGGGTCAATGCGTTTTTGAATATGGTGCGGGCTCAAATCACCCCTGATCGCGTTCGCTTTTACAACAAGCTTGACAACACTTATTTTGACAGAGATTATGCACTTATCAATACATTTTTAGGGACTGACCTTCAGTTTGAAAGCCTTCAAAATTTATTGTTGGGGGAAGCAATTTTTAAATTAAAACCCAGTAGTTTTAATACAAAAGACCATCCAAGTTCATATGAACTAAAGCCCAAACGGCCCAATCCTCTATTTGATCTCATGTACTTAATAAACCCAACTCACTTCAAAACAGATGCCCAACAACTGAGTCAGTCTGCAAAACAGAACCTTTTATCCATTAAGTACCACTCCTTCCAGAAAATAGACGGCTTGGTACTTCCAGAAAAGATGACGATTACGGCGACTAGTTCTGACTCAAAAACGATATTAAAGTTGAATTTAAAATCCGTAATTTTGGGTCAGCCATTGCGGTTCCCCTTTACAATTCCGAAAGGGTATAAAGCCATTGAATTAAAATGAAACCACTACACTCACGTTTTTCTATAGGGCTTCTATTTTTGATCTTAGCGCTGCATTTAAGCAGTTTTGGTCAAAGCGAGAAACAGCAAGAATTAGAACAAAGACGCCGTGAGTTACAACGTGAAATTCAGCAAATTACCAGCTTGTTGTTTGAGGGTAAGAAAGAGCAGAAATCAGTTTTATCTGTTGTAGAAGATTTGAATTTTAAGATTCAAGTACGAAAAAACTTAATTCGCATTACCAATCAACAAGCAAATCAACTCACGCGGGAGATCAACAACAATCAAACTCATATATCTAAATTAAGACTGAGGTTAAAAGCCTTAAAAGACGATTATGCCAAGATGATTGTTAAGTCTTACAAGAGTAGGGCAGATCAGAACAAACTAATGTTTTTGCTGTCATCAACTAATTTTCAACAAGCATATAAACGCTTGCAATACATTAAACAATACGCAGAGTATCAAAAGCTTCAGGCGGAGCGAATTAAGCTAGAAACGGCCGAAATTCAAGCACTCAATATTAAGCTACTAAAGCAAAAAAAGGATAAAACCGCACTTGTGGAAGCAAATAGGATAGCCAAGGCTACCCTTGACAAAGAGCGTGCACAACAACAGTCCTTAATAAAAGATATAAAATCGAACCTATATCAGTTTTCGGCTCAATTAAAGGGAAAACAGCGAGAATCAGAAAGGATAGATAAGGAGATTCGAAAGCTAATTCAAGCGGCTATTGCAGCCTCTAACAAAAAAGCAGGAAAATCATCAAAACTCAAAGTCTTTTCATTAACTCCAGAACAGAAGCTCTTAGCGGCAAACTTCACCTCCAATAAAGGCAAGCTGCCTTGGCCTGTTGCCAATGGCGTTGTGAAATTGCGCTATGGTAACAATCCTTCACCCATTGATCCTTCTTTAACGATTAAGAGTAATGGGGTTCGTATTGCAACAAATAAATCAGGTCAGGTGCGTGCTGTCTTTGAAGGAGTAGTCCAAGGAATTATGACGCCAAAAAATGGTAACAATACGATCTTGATTCGACACGGTAACTACATAACAGTCTATAAAAATCTATCTAAATTTTACGTAAAAAAAGGGGATAAGGTCTCCACTAAGCAGGCTATAGGAGAGGTAATTACTAACAAAGCTTCTGGCGAATCCATTCTAAGCTTTGGGATTTTTAAAGACAGCTCAACTCAGGACCCCTCCAAGTGGATTTATCGCTTGTAAAATTTAGTATGAAAAATAGTAAAAAAACATTGGGGGTTTTATCAATTCTGACTGGGCTTATTTGGGTTTTTTGTAATGAAAATGACCCTGAACTGCAGGGGCACTAATTGGGATTGGTATTGTTATGAGCTTTCTCAGAACTAAGTAATTTATAGACTTAAAAGTTAACAGCTATTTAAAAAGTGCTTTAAGCTCTGTTGCTTCTTGTGCCTTCATTTTCCCCGCTAACACCAAACTCAACTGCTTGCGCCTTAGCGCTCCCTCAAAACGTTGAATTTCTTCTTCCGATTCAGGGATTAATTTCGGAATTTCAACAGGGTTTCCTTTGTCATCGACAGCCACAAATGTAAAAATGGCCTCGTTTACTTTTACAGATTTTTTGGAACTCTTATTGTCTGCCCAAACGTCAATATATACCTCCATTGAGCTTTTAAAAGCACGCGACACTTTAGCTTGAACAGTGACAAAACTTCCTAAAGAAACAGCGTGTTTAAAGGCCACATGATTTACAGAGGCCGTCACCACTATTTGTCCGGAATGTCGCTGTGCAGCAATACTCGCAGCCCGGTCCATTCGCGCCAGCAGCTCACCTCCAAAAAGGGTGTGAATGGCATTGGTCTCACTTGGCAAGACCAAATCAGTCATTATTGTTTTCGAGGCCTGTGGGTGTTTAGGTTCCATAAATTTGTATAGTGTAAATATTTAGCACACAGATTTGAGAAAAATTGAATATTTGTTTAAGTCTTTTTAGAGAAATTACGGGACGTTTTTAATTAACATCCATGCAGCGCGGTTGTGTGCTTTTCTAATTTTGAACAATGCTTTTTCAGCCTCTTTTCGCGTTTCAAAGCTTTCATACACAACTTGGTGTAAGCCGTATCTATTCACCCCAATTCGCCTGGCATTATACCCCAAATCTTTTAATTGTTGTAATTTTTTATTGCTGTTAGCTTCTACTCTAAACGCCCCTGCAACAATATGAAAGTCGCCACTTTGCTTGTTTAAGTTCACCATTACAGCGGGAAGAGGATTTTCAATTATAAAGGTTGCTTCTTGGATTTTAGCATCTAAGCGTAGCGTTGCGCGTTCTTGTGCTAATATATTTTCTTTTTCAATTTGTGCTAGGTACAGATTGGATCCAATAGAGCCTCCTAACCCAAGAATAAGGACAGCCATAGCGGCGTATCTCATATACTGCCTTGATGCTCTTCGTTTGGAGCTTAAAGCAATCCCTGCCGTTGCCTCAAGTTTTTGAACTACAGCTTTGTGTGTCTGTCTTTCGATTGAAGGCGAGACAAAGCTTGACAATCCAAAAGCTTCCGTCATATAGTTTAAATGATCAGAAGGGACAAATGTGAGCATTCCTTCTTTGGAAGTGCTTAATTCACCAATATATTTAAACTCAATAGTCTCTCCTTTATCCAAACGAGATTTAAGTTGTGCAAGCTGTTTTTCAATTTTGCGATTCGCAACCTCAAAACTAATTTTTTCTACCTCAGAGATGTGGTTTGCCAACAGCCCATCGTTAGATTGCAGCTGTATGTTAAAAGAAAGCTGTTTTTGTGGCGGATAAAAATCATTTGTCAGGGTGTTGACTCTTGCCGATATCGGGTGACACAAAAAGGCTCCAAAACCTGGAAGGACCACACATTCATAGCGGTAAAGTAAATCGCTTATGTACTGACTTAATTGCATAATCTCAAAGTTAAAAAATTTTTATTAAAAAAAAGCCTTTGTTCCCTAAATTTAGAGTGGTTTTTTTAACACAAGAATATAGTTATTTCCTAGAGTTAAGTTTAGCAAGTAGCTTTAGGATTTCAAGATACAGCCATATCAGTGTTACCAATAATCCAAAAGCGCCGTACCATTCCATATATTTTGGGGCGCCATGTTCGGCACCTTGTTCAATAAAATCAAAGTCCATTACTAAATTTAGCGAAGCAATAAACACGACAAAAAGGGAAAAACCAATACTCAACATAGAGGCGTTTGTAGGGTCCATAACAGCCAAGCCACTGTTGCCAAATAGACTCATTAAAAGACTAATTATATAGACGACGACTATACCTGCGGTTGCGGCAAATACACCCAATTTAAAATTTTCTGTGGCTTTAATTATTTTAGTTTTATAAGCAAATAAAAGGGCGCATAAAACACCCACGGTAAGGCTAATCGCTTGAGGTACCAGACCTGGTTCAAACGCCTCAGCATACATCTTAGAAATCCCCCCTAACGTTAAGCCCTCTAAAACCGCATATATGGGGACTGTTATTGGAGACCACTCTTTTTTTAAGACCGTTACAATAGCCACGATAAACCCCCCACCACCACCAACAAGTATATAGCCCATAGCAGCATTGCTATAGGAGTAGTAAGCGGCACACAATAAAATAGCCAAACTGATTGCAGTTTTGTTCACAGTACCCTCAAGAGTCATAACTTCAGCTGTTTTAGAGCTTAAATTTTCAAATGTTTTTTTACTTAGCGCAGGATTTCCAGATTTCATCATTTTTAATTCGATTTTAAGAATTTTAATAAAACAAACTTACACGAAAATAACAACAAGACAAAGATTGTTTAATTTAACATAAGCTTATAGTAAAGCCTCTAAAACTGAAATTTTCAATGGTTCAATTTAACGATTTTTATGGGCTTACCTTTTTTATGTTGCAAATTAATTGTATAATAATACAACCCAAAGCTGACCTCACTAGAAAAAAGTTAGAGTGACAATAAACCTTACTTTTTAAAGGCTCAAGAATAAGATGTTAGGAAACCTCTCTATACTAAGTAACAGATTAAAAAAAGTTTTCGTATGGAACTTATGCTTACTACCTATCTTGTCTTACGCTCAGTTACACCACCAAACAATAGGAGCTTTAGGGGGCAGTCAAACGAAATCAAATTATTATGTTTCCCATTCGGTCGGTCAATCGTCGGTTGCGGGAGCTTAACAACGGCAGAGATGGCATTTGGATACAATAGAGAAGTTTTTGCAGTTCCAGGTCGAATTTCTGACCGCCAAAGTCAAGGCTGTAACATGCTTATCAAAACCAAAGGTGCACACTTACTTGGCAGAGCTGAAGATCTCCCATTTATATTAAACTGGACTCTTAAACCGCGATCGAAGGCGCTTCAAAAAAAAGTGTTTGTCGCTTTAGGTGCTGAGGAAAAAGAAATTTATAACTTTCTATATACTAAAGGAAAATCCTCATTGCACAGCATAGCTTTTAACTGTAAACTTCCAACATCAATGGCTGCATATGTGTTACTAAGCTTGGAGCTTAAGGGGGTTTTGAAGCCGTTTCCAGGAAAAGAATATGAGTTGATTTAGTAGCCTATTTTTTTGCGTACACGCCCCAACACCGCATCGGCAACAGCTGCCGCCTTTTTAGTGCCAACTTCAAGGGCTTGATCAATCTCTTTTAAGTTTGACATATAATAGGCATAGCGGGTTCTTTGTTCTGAAAACAACTCGCAAATTAACTCAAACAACGCTTGTTTGGCATGGCCATAACCATAGCCGCCAGCTTCGTAGTTTTGTTTCATTTTGGCGACTTGAGAGTCCGAAGCCAATAATTTATAAAGCGCAAATGAATTACAAGTCGACCAATCCTTAGGTGCTTCCAGTGCCGCACTGTCAGTCTGAATTGACATGATTTGTTTTCTCAATGCTTTATCGGTCTGAAAAATATCAATCACATTCCCTTTGCTTTTACTCATTTTTTGACCATCAATGCCAGGGATTAACATATTTTTTGTTTGAATTTTTGCTTCTGGAATTACAAAGACTTCACCCACTTTTGCATGCACCCTTGAGGCGACATCACGGGTCATTTCAATATGCTGAAGCTGGTCTTTTCCAACCGGGATGATATTCGCATCATACAACAATATATCTGCAGCCATTAACATAGGGTAGGTAAACAAACCCCCATTGACATCCTCTAGACGATCCGCCTTGTCTTTGAAACTGTGGGCGAGTTCTAGCCTAGAAAATGGAAAAAAGCAACTTAAATACCAGGACAACTCCGTGACTTGCGGCACATCACTTTGTCTGTAAAAAACGGTTTTTTTAATATCCAGTCCAAAAGCAAGCCAAGCAGCGGCAGTTGAATAGGTGTTTTCACGAAGCGTTTTAGCCTCTTTAATTTGAGTTAAAGAATGCATGTCTGCAATGAATAAATAGGAATCATTTTGTGGATCGTTACTCATTTCAATCGCAGGGATAATCGCTCCCAAAATATTCCCTAAATGCGGAGTTCCAGTGCTTTGTACGCCGGTTAAAATTCGTGCCATTTTGCGTTTTATTTGTATAAATTATAAGCAAAGGTACTTTTTTTGACCCAATAGCTCAATTTTTTTAGTAGTTTTGAGCGCAATGAAATTTATAAAATACCCATTTTGGCTTTTCTATAGAACTTGGTTTTACTTGCTTGTAGCGGCTCCTATTTTTCTAATGTTTCCGATCTTAGTCATCAGCATTCTCAAGCGTGATTGGTATCCCTTCTTTTTTAAGCTAGCTAGAATATGGGCAAAGTGTGTTTTAATAGGGATGGGGCATTACTGGCGTATTGAACACGCGGCCCCACTAGTTAAGGGGCAAAGCTATGTGTTTGTTGCCAACCACACCTCTATGACAGATATCATGCTGATGCTGGCCGTTGTCAAGGACCACCCCTTTGTGTTTGTCGGCAAAAAGGAATTATCAAAAATTCCCCTTTTCGGGTTTTTTTATAAGCGCACGGCTATTTTAGTAGACAGAGGCAGTGCCAAAAGTCGCAAAGCTGTTTTTATGAGGGCTCAAAAACGCATTAAAGAAGGCGCTAGTATTTGTATCTTTCCAGAAGGTGGTGTTCCGAACGAATCCGTTATTTTAGATCGGTTCAAGGCAGGCGCATTCCGACTTGCAATAAACCACAAAGTACCTTTAGTTCCGATGGTTTTTTATGACAATAAAAAACGACTTTCATATACTTTTTTTAGCGGGAGCCCTGGGAAAATGCGCGTTAAGTTTTTTTCAGCTATCCCCACGGAAAACCGAACTATTGAAGAGACTTCAAATTTAAGCAACGAGGTTTTTGCTTTAATTTCGAACGCCCTAAACGAAGACGTAAAGTCATAAAAAATCCCGACGAATCGGGATTTTAATTAGGCGTCTTTTAAAACAGCTTTGATTTTATCTTCTAACTCATCCATTAGTTCTGGATTGTCTTTGATCATTTGTTTTACAGCATCCCGGCCTTGGCCAAGCTTGGTGTCTTCATAACTAAACCATGAACCACTCTTTTTAACGATTTCATGTTCTACCGCAACATCTAATATTTCTCCAACCTTCGAAATACCTTGCCCATACATAATATCAAATTCCGCCAAACGGAATGGTGGCGCAACTTTGTTTTTTACCACCTTTACACGCGTTTTATTTCCTAAAACATTTCCGTCACTATTTTTTATTTGGGTTGACCTGCGAATGTCTAAACGCACCGAGGCGTAAAACTTCAATGCATTACCACCGGTTGTGGTTTCTGGGTTTCCGAACATCACCCCAATTTTTTCACGCAATTGATTAATAAAAATCATGGTACAGTTTGTTTTGCTAATTGAGCCTGTTAGCTTTCTAAGTGCCTGTGACATCAGTCGTGCATGCAGCCCCATTTTGGAATCACCCATTTCACCCTCTATCTCACTTTTTGGAGTCAGTGCTGCCACGGAATCAATCACAACCATGTCAATTGCGCCAGACCTCACTAGGTTATCTGCAATTTCTAAGGCTTGCTCACCATTGTCTGGCTGAGAAATAATAAGATTGTCAATGTCGACCCCTAAATTTTGCGCATAAAAACGGTCAAAAGCGTGCTCTGCATCAATAAATGCGGCGATCCCTCCTGCTTTTTGCGTCTCAGCAATTGCATGCAGCGTTAAAGTTGTTTTCCCCGAAGATTCAGGGCCATATATTTCAATAACACGCCCTTTGGGGTAGCCCCCGACTCCGAGTGCAATATCCAATCCTAAGGACCCTGAAGGAATAACTTCCACGTCTACTACAGGGGCGTCACTCATTCTCATCACTGTGCCTTTTCCGTATGCTTTGTCAAGCTTGTCTAATGTTAGCTTGAGGGCTTTTAATTTTGCGTCTTTTTCGCTGCTCATAAGTCTATTGGTATCTAATTTATTGGTCTTGCTAAAATAAGATTTCTTTTGTAAAGTTTTCAAATTTTACCCATCCTTTTTGTATTATTTTAAAAATGTCTACGATTCATTTTTAAAGAGAATGTTTCAAAATTTATTAACTTCGCCGTTCAAAGAGTATTAACTTAAAACACACGTATAGCATGCAACTGTACAATACCTTAAGTAATATTGAAAGAGCGGCGCTTATCAAGCAAGCAGGCAAAGAACGCCTCACCATCTCTTTTTATCAATATTATAAAATCAGCAACCCAAAGCTGCTTAGAGATCAGTTATTTTTATTTTGGAATAGTATCGATGTTTTAGGTCGTATTTACGTTGCTAAAGAAGGTATTAATGCTCAACTATCCATCCCTGCAGATAATTTTGAGGCCTTTAAAGCACAGCTGGACAGTATTGACTTTCTCGAAAATGTACGTATCAATATTGCGATTGAACACGATTTGTTTTCTTTTTTAAAACTAAAAGTTAAGGTACGCGATAAAATTGTATCTGATGGTTTGAATGACGATACATTTGACTCTACAAATATCGGGATACATGTAAATGCAGTGGAGTTTAATGCGCTTATTGAAGATGAACATACTGTGGTCCTTGATATGAGAAATCACTATGAAAGTGAGATAGGACATTTTAAAAACGCGGTCACGCCTGATGTAGATACGTTTCGAGAATCTTTAGATTTAATAGAAGAAGATCTCAAAGATCACAAAGAGACTAAAAAGCTAGTAATGTATTGCACTGGTGGTATTCGATGTGAAAAAGCAAGTGCCTATTATAAGCATAAAGGTTTTAAAAATGTTTATCAATTAGAAGGGGGTATTATTAATTATGCACGAGAAGTTGCAAGTGATGGCATTGAAAACAAATTTATTGGCAAGAACTTTGTTTTTGATCAACGCCGTGCTGAAAAAATCTCAGAAGATGTCATTGCCAGCTGTCACCAATGTGGCCAACCCGCAGACGTTCATGTGAATTGCGCGAATGACGCCTGTCATTTGCTTTTTATTCAATGTGAGGCGTGTAAACTAACTATGGAAAATTGCTGCTCAAGTGGCTGTATGGAGATAAATCGATTGCCGACTCAAATACAGAAAAACTTGCGTAAAGGCCAAGGCAACAGCAATGATATTTTCAAAAAAGGTCGTGCGGACCACCTGCCACATCAAAAAGATCTAAGAAATATTTTCGAGACACTGGCAAATAAGTAAGTGCTATGGGGCTAAGCTTCAATACTATTTTTTAGTTGCGATAGAATCCCTTTAGACACATTTTTTAAGTCCTTAAATAATCTTATATTTACGCTTTAGATCGTAAGATTATTTCACATTTGTAATGCACACTGCATTGACAAATTCAATATATATAGACTATGGGGTGTACAAGTTGCTCAACATCAAAAGACGGCCAGCCAAAAGGCTGTAAAAACAATGGCACTTGCGGCACAGACAGCTGCAATAAACTTACCGTTTTTGATTGGCTTTCTAATATGGCATTACCAACAGGTTCAACTCCCTTTAATTGGGTTGAGGTTCGTTTCAAAAACGGACGAAAAGTCTATTATAAAAATCTTGAAAATCTTACCTTAAGCATAGGAGATGTTGTGGCTACTCAGGCAGCTTCTGGTCATGATATTGGCATCTTAACACTTAGCGGAGAACTAGTCAAAGTCCAAATGAAGCGCAAGAAAATATCTGAGACCCCAGAAGAAGTTTTAAAAATATACAGAAAAGCATCACAAAGAGATATTGATATTTGGGTAGAAGTGAGGAATAAAGAGGAGTCCATGAAAGTTAAAGCAAGGCAGTTTGCGATTGACTTAAGGTTAAAAATGAAGATATCAGATATTGAATATCAGGGTGATGGCAGTAAAGCCACTTTTTATTATACGGCGGACGAACGCGTAGATTTTAGAGAACTCATTAAATTATTTGCACGTGAGTTTAGAACTCGTATCGAAATGAAGCAAGTAGGCCTTCGTCAAGAAGCTGCAAGGCTGGGTGGAATAGGCTCTTGCGGCCGTGAACTTTGCTGTTCTACATGGCTTACAGATTTCAGATCCGTAAGCACCTCTGCCGCGAGATACCAACAATTGTCGCTGAATCCTTTAAAGTTGGCGGGCCAGTGTGGAAAACTAAAATGTTGTTTAAACTATGAACTAGATTCTTATCTGGATGCTTTAAAAGCATTCCCTAAAACAGCCATTAAGTTAAAAACAGAGAAAGGCACCGCCGTTTGTCAAAAAACAGATATTTTTAAAGGGCATATCTGGTATGCTTATGAAGGAGAATGGATGAACTGGCACAAACTTACCACTCAACAAGCCAATGAGATTATTGCCTTAAATATTAAAAAAGAAAAGGTTTCAAGTTTAGAAGATTATGCTTCTGAGCTTATCGAAGATACTAGAGTTGAATTTGAAAACGTAGTGGGTCAAGATAGTTTAACGCGATTTGATAAACCAAAAAATCAGAAGCGCCGAAGAAATAACCGCCGTAAAAAATCAAAACGAAACCCTAAAAATAACAACACCCCTAGACCTCAGAACAAAAATGCAAAGTAAAGCAGTATTTTGGATATTCATTTTCGCTTTTGTCACATTTTCATGTCAGCAAAACAAGACTTTTGACCGTTATACGTCTCTCTCTAGTGCTTGGAATAAGCACGACATTATAAGCTATGAATTTGTGGCTCCAGACAACTTAAATCCCTATAATCTTTTTATTAATTTAAGAACAACAACGGATTATAAGTTTAGCAATCTCTTTTTAGTGGTAGAATTAAACTATCCCTATGGCAAAGTTACAAAAGACACCCTAGAATTTTTAATGGCTAAGCCTAGCGGGGAGCTCTTGGGAACAGGGTTTAGTTCAGTAAAAGAGCACAAACTTTGGTTTAAAGGCCATGACGGGGGTTTTGTATTCTCTGAAGAGGGCCGCTATAAAGTACACATACAACAGGCCATGAGACTTCGTGGAAACCCTAAGGGGATTTCAAATCTTGATGGAATTATTGATGTTGGTTTTAGCGTTGAACCCTTGAAATAAATAAGTGATTATTATGGTTAAAAAAAAGGCAACTCCCCCTAATTTTTCCAAACCAATCCGTTGGTTTTGGACTGTTTTTTTAGCGCTTATTTTAAGCGGCATCTCTATTTTTGCTATGGCCTCTTTAGGAGTCATAGGAGAAATGCCCGACCATACAGCGCTTGAAAACCCCCGCACCAATTTAGCTACAGAAATTATTTCTTCTGACGGAAAAACCCTCGGCAAGTTTTACTACGAAGACAATCGAACCCCTGTCTCGTTTGAGGAACTGCCTACACACCTTGTGGATGCACTTGTAGCGACCGAAGATGTTCGTTATTATGAGCATGCGGGAATTGACGCCAGAGGCACATTTAGAGCCTTTGTAAAACTTGGCAAAGGCGGAGGGGCTAGTACGATTTCTCAACAATTAGCCAAGCAATTATTTCATGGAGAGGGTTCTCGAAACACATTGGGAAGGCTCACACAAAAAGTCAAAGAATGGGTAATTGCCATCCGTTTAGAACGTCAGTATACCAAAGAAGAAATCATAGCTCAATATTTCAATATTTATGACTTTGGAAATTTTGCCGATGGGATTAGGTCTGCTTCTAGAATTTATTTTGGAAAAGAACCTAAAGAGTTAGGGATTAATGAGTCTGCCATGTTGGTAGGGATGTTTAAAAACTCATCGCTTTACAACCCTCGCCCTAACCGAAATCCAGTTGGCACTAAAAACCGTAGGAATGTAGTCCTAGGCCAAATGGCCAAATACGGCTTCATCAAAAAAACGCTAAAAGATTCGCTGCAACAATTGCCGCTAGAACTCAATTACACGCCTGAATCACACCGAGAAGGAATTGCAACATATTTTAGGTCCTATCTTCGTGGCTTTATGAAAAAATGGGTAAACAACCCTTTAAATAGAAAACCAAATGGGGATAAATATAACATCTATAAAGACGGCCTAAAAATTCATACGACCCTAGATTCTCGAATGCAAACTATTGCTGAATCTGCAACCAAAGCGCATATCAAAAACTTACAAGCGGAATTTTTTGTCCAAAACACTCCAAGAAGAAACCCGACGGCTCCTTTTTTAGATTTAGAGCCCGAGGAGATAACAGCCTTATTAAACTCCAGCATGAAACGCTCAGAGCGCTGGCGAAAAATGAAATATGACCTTAAAAAGTCAAATAAAGAGATTGTAGCGTCTTTCAAAAAGCTTATCCCTATGAAAATATTTTCTTGGACGGCGAAAAATAACGAAATAGATACCGTCATGACGCCTTTAGATTCTATGCGGTACTACAAGTCCTTTTTCAGAGCAGGAATGCTTTCTATGGAGCCGCAAACAGGCCACGTAAAAGCCTGGGTTGGCGGCGTTAACTACAAACACTTCCAATACGATATGGTCAAGCAAGGAAAGCGCCAAGTGGGCTCTACCTTTAAGCCAATTGTGTATGCTGCAGCGATTGACCAACTGCACTTATCCCCTTGCGATACGTTCCCAAAATCTCAAATTACAATAGCGGCGCTTAAGCATGGAAATATGAAACCGTGGTCGCCCAAAAACTCTGGCGACAACTACGCTGGTTTTGAAACCATAACATCTGCTTTGGCAAATTCTAGAAACACAATAACCGCCCGTCTAATGAACGAAATTGGACCGCAGCCAGTGATTAGTTTAGCCAACAACTTAGGGATTGAACAAAAAATTCCAGCGGTGCCGTCTATTGCCTTGGGAACAACTGATCTCAGTGTTTATGAAATGGTTGCAGCCTATTCCACCTTTGCAAATCAAGGGGTGTATACCAAACCAGTAATGGTCACTCGGATCGAAGATAAAAATGGAACCATTTTATTTCAGTCTTCGCCAGAAACCAAAGATGTTTTGAGCGAAGAAGTCGCCTATGTAACGGTCAAACTTATGGAAGGTGTTACACAGTTTGGTTCGGGCCAGCGGCTGCGACACAGTGCCGCTAAAGACCAATTGGTATATAAGGAAATTGTAACGGGCTACCCTTACGCGTTTACAAACCCCATAGCAGGAAAAACAGGCACTACTCAAAACCAAAGCGATGGCTGGTTTATGGGAATGGTTCCTAATTTAGTTACGGGAGTATGGGTTGGTGGTGAAGATCGCTCCACTCATTTTAAAACCATAACTTATGGACAGGGCGCTTCTATGGCGTTGCCAATATGGGCAAACTTTATGCGCAGTTGCTATGAAATTGAAGACTTAAACATTTCTACAGAGGAATTTTTAGCTCCAGAAAATCTCAGCATTGAAGTTGATTGTGCGCCCAAAAATGAAGACGGGAAACTGCTCCCTAAAGTATATACGCCAATTACTCCAGACATCGATTTCTAGTGAAATTGCTCAATTAGTAAGATTTTTTTTGTACTTTTTTATCCTAAATCTAAACGATGATAAATAAACAAGTTGCTAATGTTAAGGAGGCGCTCAAGGGCCTTTCTAGTGGAATGACTTTAATGCTTGGGGGTTTCGGACTTTGTGGAATTCCTGAAAATGCCATTTCCGAAATGGTTGATATGGATGTTAAAGAGCTAAGCTGTATTTCAAACAACGCCGGTGTGGATGATTTTGGGCTCGGATTGTTACTCCAAAAGCATCAAATTAAAAAAATGATTTCATCTTATGTTGGTGAAAATGATGAGTTTGAACGACAAATGCTTTCAGGAGAGTTAGAAGTTGAATTGATTCCACAAGGTACTTTGGCCGAACGTTGTCGTGCTGCACAAGCAGGATTTCCAGCGATTTATACCCCAGCGGGTTATGGCACAGAAGTTGCCGAAGGTAAAGAAACTCGTGAGTTTGATGGTAAAATGTATGTTTTGGAAAGGGCTTTTAAGGCCGATTTTTCATTTGTGAAAGCTTGGAAAGGCGACGCTGCAGGGAATTTAATCTTTAAGGCTACCGCCAGAAACTTCAATCCTAATATGTGTGGCGCTGCTAAAATTACAGTGGCTGAAGTAGAAGAATTAGTACCTGTAGGTACACTTGATCCCAATCAAATTCATATTCCTGGAATTTTTGTACAGCGTATTTTTGAAGGCAAAGACTATGAAAAACGAATTGAAAAACGAACTGTTAGATAATAAAAGAGAATCATGTTAGACAAAATTGGAATTGCTAAACGAATTGCACAAGAAGTCAAAGATGGATACTATGTCAATCTAGGGATCGGGATTCCTACCTTAGTAGCAAACTATGTTCGCGACGGTATTGAAGTTGAATTTCAAAGTGAAAATGGGGTTTTAGGCATGGGCCCTTTTCCTTTTGAAGGAGACGAAGATGCAGACCTGATTAATGCGGGCAAGCAAACCATCACCACCCTTGACGGTGCTAGCTTTTTTGATTCCGCCACTAGTTTTTCTATGATTCGCGGCCAACATGTGGACCTTACGATCTTGGGAGCGATGGAAGTTGCAGACAATGGTGATATAGCCAACTGGAAAATCCCGGGTTATATGGTAAAAGGCATGGGAGGGGCTATGGATTTAGTAGCCAGTGCCGAAAATATCATTGTCGCTATGATGCATACCAACAAAAAAGGAGCCTCTAAACTTTTAAAGCGCTGTTCACTTCCGCTGACCGGTGTTGGCTGTGTCAAAAAAATTGTAACCAATCTTGCTGTTTTAGAAGTTGTAAAAGAAGGTTTCAAACTCTTGGAACGAGCACCAGGAATATCTGTAGAAACCATACAACAAGCAACGGAAGGACATCTCATTGTTGAGAGTGAAGTTCCAGAAATGGTGTTGTAGAATTTACGACACGTTACCTTTAGATTGCGTCGTTATTTTTATAGTGTCGTTTATTTCTAAAATGTGATCTATGAATTCATCATTTATTTCAGGGCTAATATAAATTTCATCAAACTTTCTATATTTTATAATCAAACCCTTTCTGGCGGTTGCAGGTTTTAAACCCACCCAAAGTGTTTTGTCTTTTATAATTTCTCGGATCTCTTTAATTTCGATATGCCCTTTAATGGGACCACAGTTATATTTTAAATGTGTTTGAGTAAGCTCATAGTATGTGCCGTAATAGCACCACAAAAGAAATCCAGAAACAAGTAGCATCAAGAAGTAGCTCCAAATCATTTCTCCTGTTATTGTATTCCCAGAAAAGAGTTCGTTTGTAACAATACCAATAAAAAATCCAATCATTCCAAGTGTAAAAATTTGAAATAAGACATCTTTTTTACTATTAACTTTTAGTGTTGGCATTTTTATAAATTTAAAGCCCTTTTGGGATTGCCTCTATCAGTGTTTTGGTATATGCCTTTTGAGGTGATTCATAAATCGAATCTGCTTCGCCGAGTTCTTCTATTTTTCCTTTATTCATAACCATCAATTGATCCGACATAAACTTCACTACGGACAAATCATGAGAGATGAAAATATAGGTAAATCCATAATCCTCTTTTAGAGCATTTAATAAATTTAGCACTTGTGCTTGTACCGAAATATCGAGTGCAGACACGGATTCGTCACATATAATTAACTTTGGTTGAACAGCGATGGTTCTTGCAATGCCGATCCGTTGTCGTTGACCTCCAGAAAACTCATGCGGATACCGATCAAAATGGGAAGCTTCTAAACCAACTTTTTCTAAAATTTCTAAAGTTTTTGCTTTCCGTTCTTCCTCAGATGAAAATAGTTTGTGTACTTTCATGGGCTCCATAATGGCTTTCCCAACCGTCAGTCGTGGGTTGAGTGATGCATAGGGATCCTGAAAGATTATTTGAATTTCTTTGCGTAATGAACGCAGTTCTTTTTTATTGAGGTTTGTAATGTCTTTTCCTTTATAAATTAGGGAGCCAGCCGTGGCTTTGTCGAGTTGTAAAATGGCTTTGCCAAGGGTTGATTTTCCACAACCAGATTCGCCAACCAGACCCATCGTTTCTCCTGTGTATACTTTAAAGCTTACTCCGTCTACGGCCTTAAACGCTGTTTTTGTTCCAAAAAACGAAGCTTTTGATAAATATATTTTCTCAAGATTAATGACTTCTAATAGTGGCGGTTTGCTGTAAATTTCTTTATGTTTTTTAGCCCTTGTGCTTTTGGAAATGATACTTTTAGAAATTGTATGAGATAAAAAATCATTGATGGTGGGGAGCTGTTTTAAGCGCGACTTGAGAGTGGGTCGCGCTCCAATGAGTGCTTTTGTATAGTCCTCTTTTGGTGTTTTAAAAACAGATTTTGTATCACCACTTTCAACAACAGTTCCTTTGTACATCACCAGGATTCGATCTGCAATTTCAGAAACCAAAGCCAAATCATGACTGATAAAAATCACGCTCATTTGGGATTCTTTTTGCAAATTTTTTAAGAGCGCAATAATGTCTTTTTGCACTGTTACATCCAAAGCTGTTGTGGGTTCATCGGCAATAAGAATATCAGGCTTACAAGCTATCGCCATAGCAATCATTACACGTTGTTGTTGTCCTCCAGATATTTCGTGAGGATACTTTTTATAGGCCTCATCCGGCGAGGGAATTTTCACGTCATTCAACAACTGCATTACATTGTCTTTTACTTCCTTTTTTGAGAGAGAAGTGTGTTGTAATAGGATTTCTTCCACTTGTGCCCCACAAGGCATTGAAGGGTTTAAAGCACTCATGGGTTCTTGAAAGATCATCGCTATTTTACGACCTCTAAGAGCTTCTAATTCTTTCTGTGAATAATGAAGGATATTTTCATTATTGAACAGGATTTCTCCGCTATTGATTACACTTTTTTTAGGAGGTAAAAAGCCCATAATAGCCAGTGATGCCACCGATTTACCACTACCAGATTCACCAACAATTCCTAGAATTTCATTAGGAAACAAATTGTAAGATATCCCATGCAGCACTTCAGTTAAACCGGTATTGGATTTAAAGGATACGCAAAGGTTATTGATATTTAAAACAGCTGTTTGCTCCATTGCTTAAATATAAGCAATTTCATCCGTTTCTAACAAGGCTTCTCCACGAAGTCTCAAGATGATTTGTGCCACGGAAATAGTGTCTTTTTGGCAATAGGTTACAATTCGATCGAGGTTATTTTCTTTATAATACACACGGCATATTTCGCTGCCATCGATATCATCTTTAGGTGATGGAATTCCAAGGATATTAGTTAATAGTTTTAATGATGTATAATGTTTATAATCTCCAAATTTCCATAATTCTAGTGTGTCTAGGTGCGGAACCTCCCATGGTTTTTTGCCAAATAAATTTAGTTTTAAGGGCAGTGTGATATTGTGGATAATCATTCTTCGTGCGATGTAAGGAAAGTCAAATTCTTTTCCATTATGTGCGCAGAGTAAATGTTTAGGTTTTGAAAAATGAGTTTCAAGAAGGGTTTTAAACTCCAAAAGAAGAGTGCGCTCTTCTCCGTAAAATGAAGTGACTCTGAATCGTCGTTCAGAATTTACAATGGTAAAATAGCCAACGGAAATACAGACAATTTTTCCAAATTCTGCCCAAATTCCTGCACGGTCATAGAATGCTTCTGGGCTGTATTCTTCTTTGCGTTGGTATTTTGATTTTTGTTCCCAAAGGATTTGTTTGTCATTTGAGAGGTCTGAAAATTGTTCGGTTTCAGGAACCGTTTCAATGTCTAAAAACAGTAGATTTTCAAGGTTGAGTTTTTGGAGCATGGGATAACATTTTATAGGCTTCTTCGATGTATACTGAAATATCATCAGAGAAAATTTGGGAATCAGCATCAGTAGATTTTTCATGCCCGAGCCTAATAATAATCACATTGTCCGTTGGCTCCACAATTACATATTGTCCTAAATGTCCACGCATCATAAAAAATGATTTATCTCCTCTTTTTTGAAGCCACCATCCATACCCATATTGTGGGCTTTCTGGAAAGCGAGGGGTTAAAGATTTTGCAATAAATGTAGAGTCAAGCAGTTGTTTTCCATTCCATTTACCGTGGTCTTTATAGAGTTTTCCAAAACGCGCAAAGTCTTTTGCATTTGAAGCAATACAACAGTAGGCTTTTACCAAATCATTAGACTCGCTATCGACTTGCCAGAGCGTTTGATTTTCGCTTCCCAAGGGTATCCAGAAACTTTCAGTAAGATAATCGTATAGTTTTTTCCCGGTTGCTTTTTCTATAACCATCGCCAATAACTGCGTATCTCCACTTGAGTATTTATAAGATTTTCCAGGCTCATCTACTACTTTGAGTCCTAAAATTACTTTTTCTAAATCGTCGTCAAAATAGGCGCGTGTTGTAATGGACAGTGGCGAATAATATTTTTCTACCCAATTGGTTCCTGATGCCATAGACGACAAATCACCTACAGTCATTTGAGCGGCTAAACCTTCGCTAAATTCTGGAAAAAAATCACTTACGGGCTGATTCAAACTTTTTATATACCCTTCCTCAATGGCTTTACCCATAAGCCCAGACACATAACTCTTGGCCATTGAAAATGAATTGCTTTTAGAGTTTTCATCAAATCCATCGTAATAGTTTTCAAACCAAACACTGTCATTTTTTATAATTACATAAGCGACAGTTCCTGTAGATTTATGATAATCGACTAAGGCATCTGTTTCTTGGACGCTGTTATAAGCTTCATGAACCGGCCACGGCTCTGGAACATCATTTTTAACCACTGCATTGTCAAATTCTTTATAGTCTTCTAAAAATGCGGTTGTGTATCCTTTAGCATATATAGTGCGCACAGCTTTTAAGAGGTAGTCGGTATCTGTAATATAGAGTACAGCGACCAACACTGCAATGAGAATAAATAGTCGTGTTACAAACGTTTTCATTTATGTGTGTTTAGTTCACTGTAAATATAAATATAAATACGATACTCTATACTTCTTATTTAAGTAGATAAAAGATTCCAGCGTTGTAGCTGGGGGCAGCATAAATGACCTTTCCAGAAAATGCAGAATCATAGCCCAAACTATTAACAACTAGCAAATGGGGATTAAAAGCAAGGTTCAACTTTTCGGTAACATCATCTAAAAGAGATACATTAAAGCCACCAGAACCATCGTTTTGCCTAACTATGTGATAGAAGCTTTTAATTCAAGAATTGTTAAAAGTTCAAAAAAAGTAATTAAAAGTAGAATTTTTGTTTTCATAATTTTACCGTTTTAAATTAAACCTTCTGTTTTATCTTAATTGTTTGCAACGTATTTTGTATAAAGTTAGTTGCGAGTTTTAAGCACCTAATCTAGCAAATACAAACCAAATAGAAAATCCGCGAGGATTTTCGTAATTAGGCTAGAACTAGCAATAAATTATATACTGTGTTGTAAAACGTTTTTAATTCCATTCTACATTTAGTTTTTCCAATTCCGCATTTAATTCCGCGAGTGAATTTGGGTCGATTATTTGCGTATTGATAGTCAATTCTTTTTCGTCTGCTTTTAAGATATAGTCTCCCGCAAACTTTTTAATCCGCTTTATTTCAGTAAGAACTAGTTTTTTCCCAAACGGTCCATTCACATTAATAATTCCGTTTTCGATAGTTAAATATTTATAATTCTTTTGGTAAAAGTGCGTTCCTAGATACATAAGAGAAATAACAATCCATCCATAATCAGTCCAATTCGGTTCTTCTTTTCTAAAAACTCCGACAAAGAACCAGATTAACCAAACGAGTCCTAAAATCAAGTTTACATTTAGGTGTTTCTTTCTATATTTTATTTCCATTTTCGTGAATGTTTTACAACTTGTAAATAAACGCAGTGTTGCGTTTATTTCTTTTATATATTATTTGTTTTTATTCATAGGCACCGTTGTTTATTGTTAAACGTTATATTTTTCTAAAATTGGTTACGGTTAGTATAAACCCCGTTTTAATGGGGTTTATACATTGTTACCTGTAGTTTATTTTATAATTGTAAGTGGCAAATTGTTATTTCCTCCAACTTCCCAAATAAGTTTTCCGTTATACCATATTTTTCTTAATGACTGATTATTATTTTCCTCTAAAGTTTCAACTTTAATAGTATCAATTGTATTTGAATTTAATTCAAGAAAAGATTTATAAACAGGGTAAGGAGTTTCTTCTATCTTTTCCCCCAATTCCACAACAAAAATTCTATAATCCAAAATACCTGCATTTGGTTCTGGATTAGAAATCAAACTATTACCCGTAGTAAGTATTTTCTTTACTCCATCAGTAATTAGGTAGTGGTTGATATTAGAGTGATTATAGTACCCTGTTGTACTAGGATTTAATAAATCTTCTCCCGCCATATTTTTTATTCTTAAAGAAAAAGTAACATCAATATTGATACAACAAGGCGACTCTTGAATATTTTTATCACATGAATTGAATATTGCCATAATTGTTATTAATAAAAATTGTTTCACAGTTCATTGTTTTTAAGGTTGTAATCTAATTATCATTTTTTTCTTATACTGAAAATTATATCCATTAGAGATAGAAAAATTATTATATCTGAACCAACCATTTTTATCATTACTTCTCATACCTCCTTCATTCCAACCCCAATTCATATGTAAAAACTTTCCCGTTGACCTGCTTGTTGTATACTCATATCGAGTGTCTGGGTTATGTATTGTTTTATAAATAGTTTCTCGCCATCCATCACATACCCAAGCATGACCATCTTTATAATTTGTTCGGCTAAAAATCCACCATCCGGTGGTATATCTTGTATGATAACCATCCATAATTACAGCACCAATTGCACTGTCAAACCCACCTAAACCAACATTTTAAGGTTTGACTCCAACGAACCCCTCTTTGTTTTTTAACCAACGCAATCAATTCTTTGTCAAAAGCAAAATTTGCTTTTACAATATGCTGTTGCCTGTGAATATCGGGTATAAGCCGTAGGTTTTTCATAGTTGTAGAATCGATTTGGGAGCGTTTCTAATGGCAATCTACTAAAAATTCTGAGCTTTGACGAGATTTTAGCCAAGAAGTTTTACGATCTCTTTAGCAAAATAACTGGCAATAAGATCAGCGCCAGCACGCTTAAAAGCGATTGTTGTTTCCAACATGGCTTGATCGTGATTGAGCCACCCTTTTTCGCTTGCTGCTTTGATCATGGCATATTCGCCACTCACTTGATAGGCGGCCACAGGCACATCAAATTCGTTTTTAATTTCTCGAAGAATGTCTAAGTACGCTAAACCAGGTTTCACCATTACTATGTCCGCCCCTTCATCGATGTCCATTTCGGTTTCTCTTAATGCCTCAAAACGGTTGGCATAATCCATTTGATAGGTTTTTTTGTCTTTAGGGATATTTTTAGAATCCACAGGAGCAGAATCTAAAGCATCTCTAAAGGGTCCATAAAATGATGAGGCATATTTGGCACTGTAGCTCATAATTCCTGCATCCACATAGCCCTCATCTTCAAAGGCTTCTCGGATACTTAAAATTCGACCGTCCATCATATCACTTGGGGCAACAAAATTTGCACCTGCTTCAATATGAGACAAACTCATTCCTGTCAAAATTTCAACGGTATCATCATTTTGAATAACTCCATTTGAAACAACACCATCGTGGCCATAAATGGAATAAGGATCCAGTGCAACATCCGTCATGACCAACATTTCTGGACAAACCTCTTTAATGGTTTTTACAGCACGTTGCATCAAACCGTTTGAATTTAAGGCCTCCGTGCCTTTGTTGTCTTTGAGTATATCTGCTACTTTTACAAACACGAGTACCGATTTCAATCCTAAGCTCCAAAGGAGTTTTACTTCAGCTTTTAGAGTGTCCAAACTAAATCTATAATAGTTGGGCATGGAAGGAATTTCATCCTTGATGCCTTTACCTTCAACAACAAATAAAGGCACTAAAAAATCAGTTGGTGTAAGAACAGTTTCTCTCACTAAACTACGGATCGATTCATTGGATCGTAAACGTCTATTTCTTTTGATTGGATACATAATTAAACCCAGTTTTTAGGGGATTTTAACACCCGTATTAATTCTTCTTCTCTACTATTCGGTTCTGGATGATGGTCATAGACCCATTGTACATGTGGGGGTAAACTCATCAAAATACTCTCAATTCTTCCATTTGTTTTCAATCCAAAAAGAGTGCCTTTATCATGCACTAAATTAAACTCAACATAACGTCCTCTTCGAATTTCTTGCCAGTTCCGTTGTTGACTTGTATAGGGTAAGTGCATTCTTTTTTCTAAAATAGGCACATAGGCTGTTAAAAAACTATCACCTACTTCGGTTACAAAATCAAACCACTGTTTCATGCTCATACTGTCGCTTGCTTTACAGTAATCAAAAAACAGTCCGCCAATTCCTCGAGCTTCACTGCGGTGGCTATTGTAAAAGTAGTCATCACAACGGTTTTTGTAGGTCGGATAGAACTCTGGATTGTGCTTGTCACAGGCGTTTTTACAGCTTTGGTGAAAATGGATTGCGTCCTCTTCAAATAAATAATAGGGAGTCAAATCTTGTCCACCACCAAACCATTGATCGATAATTTCGCCTTGGTCATTATACATTTCAAAATAGCGCCAATTGGCATGTACAGTAGGAGCCATTGGATTTTTTGGATGTAGAACTAAACTCAATCCACAGGCAAAAAAATCAACATTACCAACCTTAAAATAGCTCTGCATCGAGGCAGGTAACTTCCCATGAACACCAGAGATATTAACACCACCTTTTTCAAATACTGCACCATTTTCTATCACTCGGGTACGTCCGCCACCACCTTCAGGACGTTTCCAAATATCTTCTTTGAATTGCGCAACTCCATCAATCTTTTCAAGTTTTGAAGTAATGCTGTCTTGCAGTTCGTGAATATATTTAAAAAAGCGATCTTTCATCAGCCGCGGTATTCTTTTACAGCATCTATAAATGCTTTGGCATTGTCTAAAGGAATGTTTGGTAAGATACCATGTCCCAAATTTACAATGTATTTATCTTTCCCAAATTCATTGATCATTTGGTGTACCATTTTTTTGATTTCTCCGGGCGGGGACAACAGTCGTGAAGGGTCAAAATTTCCTTGAAGCGTTATATTTCCCCCCGTTAAATATCGGGCATTTCGAGCGGAACAAGTCCAGTCAATTCCCAAGGCAGAAGCTCCAGATTTTGCCATATCCCCTAAAGCAAACCAGCATCCTTTTCCAAAGGCAATGACAGGCACCTCGTCTTTTAAGGCTTCTATTATTTGATTGATGTATTGCCATGAAAACTCCTGGTAATCTGTTGGCGATAACATACCACCCCAAGAATCAAATATTTGAACCGCATTAACGCCTGCTTTCACCTTTTCTTTAAGGTAGGCAATAGTGGTGTCTGTAATTTTTTGTAATAATTGATGGGCCGCGATTGGGTTAGTAAAGCAAAACGCCTTTGCTTTGTCAAAGTTTTTACTGCCTTGTCCTTGCACACAATAACACAATATAGTCCATGGAGACCCGGCAAAACCAATTAATGGGATGTCGTCATTTAGCAGTTCTTTAGTGGCTTTAATGGCCTTGTAGACATAGTCAAGTTCTACACTTACGTCCGGTACAATTACATTATCAACGTCTTTTTGAGTACGCACAGGCTTGGGCAAGTAAGGCCCAAAATTAGGTTTCATTTGCACCTCTATATTCATCGCTTGAGGAATGACTAAAATATCACAAAACAAAATTGCAGCATCCATCCCGTAGCGTCGAATAGGTTGGACTGTAATTTCACTGGCGAGTTCAGGAGTTCGGCAACGAGTAAAAAAATCATATTTTTCTCTAATCGCAATAAACTCTGGTAAATAACGCCCCGCTTGACGCATCATCCATACAGGAGGACGCTCTACAGTTTCCCCTTTAAGTGCTTTTAAAAATAAATCATTTTTTATCATAACAATTAAATATAATTTTGATTAACAAGATCAATAACGCTTTCTACAGTAGGTATTTTTGCAACCCGAACCACTTCAAAACACTTTCTAGCCTCTTTAGCCGTACTCTCTCCAATACAATAAGCAATGCAGTTAGGCTTGTTTTTTTGCAAAAAACTTTGAATTGTAGAAGGGCTGTAAAACAGCACCCCTTCAATAGAATCGGGTAGTTTAGGAGCCTCTAGTTTGGTACTGTAAGCTTCAATTTCTTGAACTTTGATATGGTTTTTAGCTAAAATAGTGGGCAACTCGTCCATTCTAATATCACTGCAAAAATAGCTAATTTCAGACCCTTCTATAAATTCAACTAAGTGGTTGGCTAATGCTTTGGCATTTTTCCCTGTATGTTTTACAGGGCCAATCTTTTGTTCAATAAGTCGTTTTGTACGTCTGCCGACACAATAAATCGTTTGGAAATTTAAATCTTCAGAAGCACAGTTATTTAGTATAGACTCCACCCCATTTTTGCTTGTAATAACAACATTTTTATGAACGGCTTTTAGGGTTGCGGGTTTAATTCGGTTCGCCGCGATTTTTATAAAGTCAGAGCTTTCAACTCTAAGATCGTCGTTAAACAAATCTTTTTGTCCAGGACTTAATACTTTGGAGGAGAAAATAGTAGTTGGTCCTTCAATTTTAGCGGTTGCCCCAATTAAGTTTTTGCCGCCCCGACTCAAAATAAACTCTACACACTCGTCAACCAGCGTATCGTGCTGCCCAAGTTTAGCCGTTCGTTTGGCTTCAATTTTTTTTGTGCCGTCTGGACTCAGAACAATACCATGAAAGTGAACTTCTTCGTCTTTTACATATGCAATCGCTCCAATAGGTGCGCTGCAACCGCCTTCAAGTTTATTTAAAAAACGCCTTTCTATTGCCGTTGCTATTTCTGTTTCTTCGTGATTTAGTGGCGCACAGGCTTCAAGAGCTTCTGTGTTTGACTTTAAGCTTGCGATCATTATAGCCCCTTGAGCTGGAGCAGGCACCATCCATTCCAAATTTACAGAATCTTCAGGTGTGAGGTTAAGGCGCCCCAATCCAGCCGCTGCAAAAATGGCCCCATTCCAATCGCTTTCCTTTAACTTTTTTAGACGTGTGTTTACATTGCCACGCAAACCTACAGTGGTATGCGTAGGGTATCTATTTAGCCACTGCGCCTTACGCCTAAGGCTTCCTGTAGCAATAACTGCCTCTTTTTGGGCTAGGAACTCTTCATTGGTTTTAAACACCAAAGTATCTCTAATGTTTCCACGCTTTAAAACGGCCGCTTGAACCACCCCTTCAGGGAGTATTGTAGGAACATCTTTAAGCGAGTGGACGGCAATATCAATTTCTTCATTGATTAATGCAATGTCTAGGGTTCGGGTAAAAACACCTGTAATTCCAAGCTCATAAATGGGTTGATTTAACAGCAAGTCACCTGTTGACTTTAGAGGAACTAATTCTGTTTGATGTCCCAAATGTTCCAGTTGTGATTGTACGGTTTTTGCCTGCCAAATAGCGAGATCGCTATCACGGGTTCCAATTCGAATAATTTTAGACATATTTTTTGGAATCTAATTGAAACACTTTTTCGATTAGCTCTAGACTGTCATCAGATGACAAAGAGTCGTCCTTTAGATGGTGGGCAAAGTGGTTGGTAATTTTTTGAACGATGTTAGCGCTAATTGATTCTGCTTGCGCTTCATTAAATTCATTTGTTTTTTTGCGTTGTGTATCAACCTCAGCTGTTGCAAACACTTGCAATTTTTCTTTAAGTGCTTTTATAGTTGGGGCAAATTTGCGGTTGTCTACCCAAGCATCAAATTCAACTTTTATTTCTGTGATAATACTTTCGGCAAAAGGAATAAACTGTTTTCTGTTTTCCAAGGTTTCATCGGTCATTTGTGATAACTGATCTAAATGAACCAAGCTTACCATTGGCAAGTCGCTTACGTTCTCATCTACATTTTTTGGAATGGATAGGTCAAGAATTAATAGGGGTTTTTTGTTTTGAATGTGCTGTTTATCAATTGTTGGGTTTTGGGCCCCAGTTGCCACTATTAAAATATCAGCTCTACTAATTTCTTTTTGAAGTTCGCTGTAGTCTCGCACAAGGACTTTAAATTTTCCAGCAATTTCATCTGCTTTATCACGCGTTCTGTTTATAAGGGTGATGTGTTCGTTCTTGGTGTGTTTAATTAGATTCTCACAAGTATTTCTACCAATTTTTCCAGTTCCAAAAAGTAAAATATTTTTTGAGGAAATGCCTTTAACTGTTTTCTTAATGTATTGAACAGACGCAAAAGATACTGAGGTTGCGCCAGAAGAGAGTTCAGTTTCGGTTTTTATACGCTTACTCGCCTGAATAACAGCATTGATAAGCCGTTCTAGGAAGGCATTTAAAAGCTGGTATTTTTTTGAGGTTTTAGCACTTAACTTCAGTTGACTAATAATTTCAAAATCCCCAAGAATTTGGCTGTCTAAACCAGCGCCAACTCTAAACATATGCTGAATGGCATCACTGTTTTTATAGATATAGGCTACACGTTGAAAATCCTCAACGGTCCCTTTTGTGTTGTCGCAGAGAAGTTTTATGAGCTCAAAGGGATGCCTGGCAAAACCATAAAGTTCTGTACGGTTGCAGGTGGATGTGGCGACAAGACTTTCAATGCCACTAGTTTTGGCTTGAGCAAGTAAGTTAGACTTGGCGTTTAGGTCTAAACTAAACTCTCCGCGAAGTCGGGCGTCTGCTTTTTTGTAGCTAAGCCCAATGACGTAGAAATAAAGACTGGCAGATTTATTAAATTTTTCCATTATATATGGGGAAATATATTGATACAAAAGTAGTAGCTTTCATTTTCAAAAAATAACGCTAGAAGAACTTTATTTGTCGTTAAGAGGTTTGCTGTAAATATTTAGATAGTTTTGTATAAATTCATATTTTTGCAGAAGAAAATTAGCTTAAAATGTAAATTTTATTTATAATGAATCTAAATAAAGAACAAATACGTACAGAGCCGAGCCAGTCAAAAAACATCGCTCAAGGGTCTTTTTTAGAAACAGTGGTTGAGACCGGTTTTGTGGTAATGACCTATCAAAACGAAACAGCTGAAGTTCAATTGCTTGAAAAGGAAATAGATAGCTCTTTTATCCAGTTTCATTTTTGTTTGAAAGGGCAGTGTAAGTTTGTCTTTAATAATGGGACTTACGATCTTAATATTCCAGAAGAAAATTCTTTACTCTTATATAACCCCCAAAGAGATTTACCCATTCATTTAGAAGCAGATCCCAATACTTGGGTGGTATCTGTTTTAATATCAATTAAAAAATTTCACGGTTTGTTCTCTCATGAGGCTGATTATATCACCTTTTTAAGCGATGGAAACCAACATAAAAAATACTATACGGACGGGCACATTTCACCCTCAACCGCAATTGTTTTAAATCAACTTATTAATTACAACCTCAATTCAACCATAAAGTCTTTATATTTTAAAGGCAAGGTCTATGAGTTGTTAAGCCTGTATTTCAATAGAGGGGAAGACGCCAATATTGAGCAATGCCCTTTCCTTATGGACGAATCAAATGTTGTCAAAATCCGCCAAGCCAAAGATATAATGATTGACAGAATTTTGGAGCCACCAACCCTTACCGCCTTAGCTTCAGAGATAGATTTGAGCTTAAAAAAATTAAAAGAAGGCTTTAAGCAGATTTATGGCACTACTGTTTTCGGGTTTTTATTTGATTATAAAATGGAAGTGGCCCGCAAGCTTTTAGAGTCGGGGACACACAACGTCAACGAGGTTGGTCTTAAGGTTGGTTACAGCACTGCGAGTCATTTTATATCAGCATTTAAAAAACAATACGGGACCACCCCAAAAAAATATATTCAATCTCTTAATTAATCATAATGAAAGGAGTTTTATTAGTAAATCTTGGTTCACCAGACAGTCCAAGTCCAAAAGATGTTAAAAAATATTTAGGAGAATTTCTAATGGATGAGCGCGTTATTGATGTTCCAAAATGGGCGCGAACTTTATTGGTCAAAGGAATTATTTTAAACACACGTCCTAACACATCTGCCAAAGCTTATAATAAAATATGGTGGGAAGAAGGGTCGCCCTTAATTGTTTTATCTGAGCGGCTGGTTGACAAGCTAAAACAAGAGGTAGAATTACCGACAGCTCTGGCGATGCGTTATGGGAGTATGACCATTAAAAATGGTCTTCAAGCCCTTGTTGACCAAGGAGTTGACGAGGTTTTAATAATCCCATTGTACCCACAATATGCCATGGCAACTACAGAGACTATATTGGTATTAGCAAACGAATTAAGAGACCAATACTTTCCGCAACTTAAACTTTCTGATTTACCTCCATTTTATAACAACCCAGACTATATAAACGTTTTATCTAACACAATTAAGACCTCATTAAAAGGGAAAACATACGAGCATTTACTTTTTTCTTACCACGGAATCCCAGAACGTCACATCCGCAAAAGTGACATCACCAAATCGCATTGTAAAATTGATAAGTCCTGCTGTGAAACACCCTCTAAAGCCCATGCTTATTGTTATAAACACCAGTGTTTAGAAGTAACGCGTTTGGTTGGAGAAGCGCTCGGACTTGAAGACTCGGCTTACTCAACATCCTTCCAGTCACGCTTAGGATTTGACCCATGGTTGCGTCCTTATACCGACCGAACTATAGAACGTTTGGGGAAAGAAGGGGCCAAGTCAATGGCTATTGCTACGCCAGCATTTGTGAGTGATTGTCTAGAAACTCTCGAAGAGATAGCCATGGAAGGGGAAGAAATATTTCAAGAAGTCGGCGGTAAAGATTTTACAACGATTCCCTGTTTAAACGATGACCCTGCCTGGGTATCCTTATTAGCCAAGTGGATAACAGAATGGGCCTCAAAATAACACACTTTTAATGAGCTCATCCACTTCTAATAGCTTTGGAATTGAATCCATCGGAAAATTATTGATTAAACAAGCGACTCCAGCATCTATTGGGATTTTAGTCATGTCACTCAATATTTTAGTAGACACTATTTTTGTGGGGCATTGGATTGGGTCACAAGCTATTGCAGCTATTAATGTGGTATTGCCCGTTTCGTTTTTTATTGCTGCCCTTGGAATGTCCATTGGAATCGGGGGCTCTTCTATCATTTCAAGAGCTTTGGGCTCCAAGCAAAGATCTAAAGCCTTAAACACATTCGGGAATCAGATAACCATGACCAGTATTTTAACACTTACCATGGTGTTTTTTGGGCTGTATTACCTCGAGAATATTATCCCGGTCTTTGGTGGTAAGGGAATTATTTTTGAACCTGCAAAAATATATTACCGCATTGTTTTATACGGAGTTCCTTTTCTGGCGCTTTCCATGATGGGGAATACTGTAATTAGAGCAGAAGGTAAGCCTAAATTTGCCATGTATGCCATGGTGATTCCATCTGTTACAAACCTAGTACTAGACGTATTGCTTATTAAAGTAATGGATTTTGGAATGCTGGGTGCTGCCTGGGCAACAACGGGCTCCTATATTCTTTGTTTTGTGTTTATCTTTTGGTTTTTCATTTCAAAGAACTCGGAAATGAAAATTTCTTTGCTACATTTTAAGCTACAAAAATCAATCGTATTAGAAATCAGTCATTTAGGGTCGGTAACTCTTTCACGTCAAGCCATTGTGAGTATTACCTACTTACTAATGAATAATATTTTATATGATTTTGGAGGTGAAACTTCAGTAACAGCCTATGCGATAGTATCTCGAATGCTGATGTTTGCTCTATTCCCAGTTTTTGGAATTACCCAAGGTTTTGTCCCTATAGCAGGCTATAATTATGGCGCCAAAAATTACGATCGAGTAAAGCAAACCATTAGGGTAGCAATTGTATACGCAACGGTTATGGCCTCTGTTGTTTTTGTTATGCTAATTGGCTTTCCAGAATTAATTACGCGTATATTTACCACAGATCCTTTAGTGATTGAAAAAACCCCTACAGCCATGCGTTGGGTATTTGCGGCGACGCCAATCATAGCGATTCAACTAATTGGAGCCGCCTACTTTCAGGCAGTTGGTAAGGCAGTACCCGCATTATTATTGACGCTTTCTAGACAAGGGTTTTTCTTTATCCCACTTATTTTTATACTTCCTCTGTGGTATGGTGAGCTTGGGGTCTGGATGGCATTTCCAGTGTCAGATGTGTTGTCTACCTTAGTAACCGCGTATATATTATACAGAGAAGTATCATTGAAATTAATTTCAAAAACATAATTATGGACTATTATAACTATATTAAATCGCTTCATTTAATTTTTGTAATCACCTGGTTTGCAGGCTTGTTTTACATCCCTCGGATTTTTATATACCATATTGAGGCCTGTGAGAAAATAGCTTCCGAAAGGGAGATACTAAGCACTCAATTAAAGCTAATGGCCAAACGTTTATGGTACATAATCACCTGGCCCTCTGCTATTTTAGCTATTTTATTTGGAAGTTGGCTTTTAGCACTCGCTCCTTATTGGTTTGAGCAGTCTTGGATGCATGCCAAGCTAGGTTTTGTAGTACTGCTGATTATATATCATTTAAAAACGCATTTTATTTTTAAGGACCTTCAACGTGACATTATAAAGTATAGTTCTAACTTTATGAGAATTTGGAACGAAGGCGCTACGCTAATCCTATTTGCTGTGGTCTTTTTAGTACTGCTGAAAAGCACACTCAATATGGTCTATGGCTTATTGGGACTAGTTGGTTTAGCAGTTCTTTTAATGCTTGGTATAAAATTATACAAAAGCACGAGATCTGAGTAATTTAATAAGTGATGAGCTTGTTATTTTTCTTTATATTTAACAAAAGTATCTATTTATGCGAAAGCGAAAGCTGTCTTTAAGGTCTCGTATTTTTCTCTTCATGATTATGTTGGTTGTGATGGCCTCCATTCTTATTGCAGCAGTGACAATTTATCAATACAGTGAGCAGTCTCAAGACTATCACCGCATGCGTTTAGAAAGAAAAGAATCCCAGCTAATTTCTAGTATAAATTATGTTTTAAAAGAAACAACTTGGGAGGTTAAAACAGAAAATTTGTACTTAATTTTCAAAGAAAAAATATATGAAATAGCTAATATACACAATGTAAACTTTAACCTGTATAACTTACAGGGGGGGTTGATAAAAATGTCCAAACCTAGGTTTGGAAACCCGTCCATTGAAAGTTATTTGTCTACGGATATTTTAAATCATCTTAGGCAGAGTGTTTCCAAGCGGTATGTTGAAAAAAACAAAAGATTGGGAGGGGATTACCGTTCTTCTTACCTTATTATTAACGATGCAAATGCCAAGCCTTTAGGCATATTAAATGTTCCTTATTTTGATGACGATTCCTTAAACTATGGAGAGCTAAAGGAGTTTTTAATTCGTTTGACTTTCGCTTATTTAGTAATGATTTTAGTGGCCATCGCTTTCGCTTACTTTGTCTCTAAATACATCACTAAATCCCTGCAAACAATTCGAGAAAAAATGAAAGGAACCCGTTTGGAAAAAAGCAACCAGAAAATTGAATTAACGGGTGCAAGTCTAGAAGTTTCAGCCTTGGTTGACGCCTATAATAGTATGATTGATAAGTTAGAGGAAAGTGCTAAAAAGCTCGCTTCTAGCGAACGTGAACAAGCCTGGCGTGAAATGGCTAAACAGGTTGCTCATGAAGTAAAAAATCCCCTGACTCCAATGCGCCTAACAGTACAAAGTTTTCAGCAGAAATTTGACCCCTTAGATCCGGGGATTCACAAAAAGGTAGATGAATATTCTAAAACCTTGATTCAACAAATTGACACCATGAGCTCCATTGCAGCCGCTTTTTCAAATTTTGCGAAAATGCCAGCACAACAGCTAGAACGTTTTAACCTAGTGGAAGCTATTGAATTAGCGCTTGATATATTTCCAGACAGTGCAGTCGAGTTCATTTCAAAAGAATCTGAGATTACGATAAATTTTGATCGTTCTCAACTCATTAGAGTTCTCACAAACCTAGTTAAGAATGCGATTCAGTCTATTCCAGAAGATCGCACACCTCATATAAGTATTAATGTGTATTCTGAAGTTAATGATGTTGTCATCCAGGTTAAGGATAATGGCAGCGGCATTACAGCCGATATCAAAGACAAAATATTTGAACCCAGGTTTACCACTAAATCCAGCGGTATGGGACTTGGATTACCAATGGTAAAAAATATTATTCAAACCTATAACGGAAGCGTTTCCTTTTCATCAGTCATTGGAAAGGGAAGTGAATTTACTCTGCGCTTCACTAAACACTTTCAACATGAATTATAAGACTATTATAGTCGATTTTAAGCAGGGGATTACTACAATTACAATTAATAGACCCACCAAGCTCAACGCTTTAAACAAGGCGACAATTTTTGAACTTCACACTGCTTTTAAAGCCGCTGACTTAGATGTTGACACCAAAGTGATTATAATTACTGGAAGTGGCGATAAAGCCTTTGTCGCGGGAGCTGACATTAGTGAGTTTGCCCATTTTACTTCTCAAGAAGCTACCTTATTATCAAAAGAAGGGCAAGGATTGTTATTTGATTTTATAGAAAATCTAGGCACAGCGGTTATTGCTGCTATTAATGGGTTTGCTTTAGGTGGCGGCCTTGAACTCGCTATGTCTGCCCACTTCAGAGTGGCTAGCTCAAGCGCAAAAATGGGCCTCCCTGAGGTATCTTTGGGTCTTATTCCAGGTTATGGAGGTACCCAGCGATTGGCTCAGCTTATAGGTAAGGGCAGGGCCTTGGAATTAATTACGACTGCCTGTATGATTGATGCTCAGAAAGCAGTTGATTTTGGATTGGTTAACCATATGGTTTCACCAGACGAGCTGATCGCAAGCTGTACTGCATTGGCGGATAAAATAAAGTCTAACTCACCAGTCGCGATAAGGGCCGCGATAAAAGCAGTGAACGCTTGTTATACGGATGGGGTTAACGGCTATGCTGTGGAACAATCAGAATTTGGCAGGTGTTTTGATACGGATGATTTTGAAGAGGGCACCTCAGCTTTTTTAGAAAAGCGCAAGGCTAAATTTCCAGGACGCTAAAAAAAAGCCCAAACAACAGTTTGGACTTTAAGTTTGATAGTTTTAAGACGCTTAGTCCGCTAAAACAATAATTTTATTTGCATTCATTTCAATAGCACCTGATTTGATAGCATACCAATAACTCTTTCCATTTTTCTCGAACTGAGCCTTTTCGGATTCTTTGGCAGTAATATTGCCTACAATCTTTACAAAGCCTTCTCTAAGGGTTGAAACGACCGCTGCATGGTTGTTTAGCATTTCAAAATCACCATTGACACCAGGGACAGAGACACTGTCTACTTCGCCTTTAAAAACGGTTACTTCAGGAGTTATAATTTCTAAATACATAATTTAGTTTTTAGGCTTCAGCAAGCATTTTGTCACCAGCTTCAATGGCTTCCTCAATGGTTCCTTTTAAGTTAAAGGCTGCTTCTGGAAGACGGTCTAATTCTCCATCCATAATCATATTAAACCCTTTAATGGTTTCTTTGATATCAACCAACACTCCTTTAAGGCCTGTAAATTGCTCTGCTACGTGGAAGGGTTGCGATAAGAAACGTTGTACACGACGCGCGCGACCAACAGCTAGTTTATCTTCTTCTGACAGTTCTTCCATTCCAAGAATTGCAATAATATCTTGTAGTTCTTTATAACGCTGTAAAAGCTCTTTAACACGTTGTGCACAATTATAATGCTCATCGCCTAAAATATCAGCGGTTAAAATACGCGATGTTGAATCTAAAGGATCTACTGCAGGGTAGATACCAAGTTCAGCAATTTTACGAGATAATACGGTAGTTGCATCTAAGTGTGCAAAGGTTGTTGCTGGTGCAGGATCTGTTAAATCATCTGCAGGCACATATACGGCTTGTACAGAGGTAATTGACCCTTTCTTTGTGGAAGTGATACGTTCCTGCATAGCTCCCATTTCTGTGGCTAATGTTGGCTGGTATCCTACAGCAGAAGGCATACGTCCTAGAAGAGCTGAAACCTCAGAACCTGCTTGTGTGAATCGGAAAATATTATCCACAAAGAATAATACATCTTTTCCTTGACCATCTCCAGCACCGTCACGGAAATATTCCGCAATCGTTAAACCTGATAAAGCTACACGTGCACGTGCTCCTGGTGGTTCATTCATTTGTCCAAATACGAAAGTTGCTTTCGATTCTTTCATGATTGATTTATCAACCTTTTGAAGATCCCATCCG